>Ga0114963_10001238_pt1 | contig 17727 bp, 16 predicted proteins | sample C_131016_EF_Meta_FD_87019 | JGI IMG/M metagenome (GOLD analysis project Ga0114963, IMG submission 87019) | Freshwater microbial communities from Lake Croche, Canada to study carbon cycling - C_131016_EF_MetaG | ecosystem: Environmental > Aquatic > Freshwater > Lake | place: Lake Croche, Canada...
AGATCATCAAGCAGAACGTTGATCTTAAATTGTACGCGTCGATGTTAGAAGCCAGAAGAAAAAATGAAACAATTAAAGAAAAAAATAAAAAAAATACAAAGCTCGATTAAAACACGCCGTACAAGCATGAATATTAAACCATTTTTTTTGACTATACATTTTTTTAGCCTCTTCTAAATTACCATCTTCACAATATTCCATAAATTGTATTTCTAATTGCTCTTCTAATTTATCTTTTGGAGGATGCCAATGAAATTTATATTTTTTTGGATCTAAATAAACAACTTTATTAATTTCAAAATTCATATTAATAATGATAATGATACAATAAATGAAATATATTGAAGAAATAAGATTTTCAAATTTTTATATAAATATATCAATAAATATCAGGTATTATGATACTATTTACACACCTTTATTTTCAATTTAATGAATAAAAAATTTAATAATTATTAATAAGATATACTTCTGTTTCTGTGTGTAGATTTATAATAAGCAATTCCTTCAGAAAATCCAGATTTATAAGTTTTATCAAGTTGCTGTTTTTGTTGTATTCTTTTATCTCTTTCTTCCTTATCTTTTTTTGCTCTATCATTTGATTTTTTAATACTGGCCTTATGGTTTTCACTAGCTTTTCTTTCATCAAAATAAGGCCAAATACCAGTTTTCAAATATATTTTAGATTCTTCTATAATTTTATCATCAATCTGAATCAATTTATTAAAATTAAATAATCTAATAATATCCTCTTTATCTAATTCATCTAAAATATGAGTTTTATCACTATATATATATTCTTTATACTTTATAATAATTGTTTCAAATATTCTTCGCTGTCTTATTTTAGGTGGTTCATATTTTAAAATAGTTCTATAAACATAATCACAGTGTTCCATTATTAACTTCTCTTTACAAGAAATATTTACTTGAATAGGCATTTGTACTGTTACATCGTTATCGCCAGTGTATATAGGCATTTTTATTGGTATTTCAGGTTCTATCTGAGTAATTGTATTATTTTTTATACATAAAATACCCATCTTACAAATATTATAACTGTAATTATGTTATACAATATATTAATATTTTCAAATTTTTATTTATTCATTTTTTAACATCGTATGTATTATAACTTGTATAATGATTATTTAATTTAGATTTAAAGAACTATAATAAATATTAAAGTAATAAAAATAAAGATTAAATATTGAAAATATAATTATTAATACTTAAATACTTAATATATTATAAACATAATGCTTCATAATAAATTCGTTATAGCATGCAATAAAGGTAATATAGAACAATGTAAAAAAATATATAATAAATATAAATTAGATATACATGCAGGAAATGATTTTGTTTTTAGAATTGCATGTGAAAAAGGACATTTAGAAGTTGCAAAATGGTTGATGACGTTTGAAGATAAGCCAAATATACATATAAATAATGATGAAGCTTTTAGAAATGCATATACTTCCAGAAAAATAGATTTAGTTATTTGGTTATTAACATTAGAAGATAAACCTAATATAAATCTAAATAATGATGATTTTTTTAGAAAGGCATGTAAAGATAGACATATAGAATTAGTTAAATGGTTATTAACATCAGAAAATAAACCGAATATACATGCAATTTATGATGAAGCTTTTAGATTTGCATGTAATTATGGACAGTTAGATTTAGTTAAATGGTTATTGACATTAGAAGATAAACCAAATATAAATGCAATTTATGATGAAGCTTTTATATTTGCATGTTCTTATGGACAATTAGATTTAGTTAAATGGTTATTGACATTAGAAGATAAACCAAATATATATGCAATTAATGAAGCTTTTAGAAATGCATGTTGTAATGGACATTTAGAAGTTGCATTATGGTTATATGGATTAGAAGATAAACCAAATATACATGCGTTAGATGATGAAGCTTTTAGAAATGCATGTAAAAACGGATATATCGAAGTTGCAATATGGTTATATGGATTAGAAGATAAACCAAATATACATGCGTTAGATGATGAAGCTTTTAGAAATGCATGTAAAAATAGACATATAGAAATAGCACTATGGTTATATGGATTAGAAGATAAACCAAATATACATGCTTTAGATGATGAAGTTTTTAGATATGCATGTGAACATGGACATATAAATATAGCAAAATGGTTATATGGAATAGAAGATAAACCAAATATACATGCATTGGATGATGAAGCTTTTAAATATGCATGTTATTATGGACATCTAAATATAGTACAATGGTTATATGAATTAGAAGATAAACCAGATATACATATAAATAATGATGAAATTTTTAGAAATGCATGTGAAAGCGAACAATTACATTTACTTAAATATTTAATGACATTAAACGATAAACCAAATATACATGCAAATGATGATGAAGCTTTTAGATTTGCATGTCATAAATACTTAGAAGTTCCTAAATATTATAATGTAAATGTAAATGTAACCGTAGATTTAATTAAATGGTTAATGACATTAGAAGATAAACCAAATATACATGCAAATAATGATCAAGTGTTTAAATATGCATGTTATACAAAACAATATGATTTTATTACGTGGTTATATAAATTAGAAAATAATCCGAATATACATGCAAATGATGATGGAGCTTTTAGATATGCATGTTCTTATGGATATAAAGATTTAGCACAATGGTTATATGAATTAGAATTAGAAGATAAACCAAATATACATACAAATAATGATGAAGCTTTTAGATTTGCATGTAAAAATGGATATATAGAAGTTGCAAAATGGTTAATGAAATTAAAAGATAAACCAAATATACATGCAAATAATGATGAAGCTTTTAGATTTGCATGTCAATATGGACATATACAAATAGCAATATGGTTAATGAAATTAGATAAACAAAATATACATGCATTAGATGATGAAGCTTTTAGAAAGGCATGTAATAATGGACATATAAATATAGCACAATGGTTATATGGATTAGAAGATAAACCAAATATACATGCATTAGATGATGAAGCTTTTAGAAATGCATGTAATAATGGACATATAAATATAGCACAATGGTTATATGGGTTAGAAGATAATTCATATATACATGTAAACAATAATGAAGCTTTTATAAACGCATGTCTAAAAAAACATTTAGAAATGGCAAATTGGTTAATGACATTAATAAATAAACCAGATATACGTTATTTAAATGATATTGCTTTTAGAAATGCATGTTTAAATGGAAATATAGAAATAGCTAATTTGTTAGTTTCATTATGTGATGAATATTACATTAAAATTGAAATAAATAAAATAAAAGATTGGAAAATTAAAAATAGTTTAGAAGAATTATTTAAAAATAAGGATTATAATAATATGATAATAAAATTAAAAATACAACAAAAAAAAATTGAAACAACTAATGATTATAAATGTGGAATATGTTTTGATGATAATTATAATTTTATAACATCATGTAATCATAGTTTTTGTATAGAATGTTTTATGTTATGGTATATCGGATATGATAGAAAACAATGTTCATATTGTAATAAAAATATTGAGATAGAAAAATGTTTAGTGAATTTTTAATTTATTTTATTTTTAAAAGATATTGTTAATATCTATCCTGAAATCTATATATATATTATAAAAGTTGAAAATAGATATTATGAAATTATATCTATGAAAAATCAGATTATAGAATATAAATTAAATTAAATGTTTTTATATAGGGATTTTTTACAGATTTAATATTGGATTTAATATTTTATTCAAAAATATTAAATAAAATATATTAAAAGTCCAATTTAAACAGTAATATAAAGGTATATTTTAAAATATGATCCTAAAAAATTGAAAAATAATTATTTTGATTACCTTTTTATTTTTATTTAAATTATAATTCAAAATGTCAAGATCTATTGAAACATTATGGGGATTTGCATTAACTGGTCTTTTAATAAACTACATTCAAAAAATACAATATGACACTATGATGAATCAAACTAAAATAGATATAGAATTACGTAAAAAATATCCATTCAAACCAGAAAAATACAAACCAGTAGTTAATTATGACTTTTCTCAAGTTAAATACTTCACTTTATTTGATTATTATATTTTTAATCCACATGAATACAAATACGAAGTAAAGAATTATGATAAAAATTGATTGATTTATTTATATATTATAATGTACTCATTATAAAATTAAAAATGGTAAATTTAAAGTTTATAAAAGCATGTAAAGAAGGAAATTTAAAACAAGCACAACGTATATATAGTAAAAATAAACTAGATATACATGCAAAAAATGATAAAGCTTTTAGAATTGCATGTTATAATGAACAATTAGAAATAGCAAAATGGTTATATAGTTTAAAAGATAAACCAAATATTTATGCTAAAAATAGAAATGTATTTAATTTTGCATGTTCAAATGGACATATAAAAATAGTTGAATGGTTAGTTATATTAAAAAATAAAACAGATAAATATATGTGTGATTCATATATATATGCAGAACATGATAGAGTTTTTAGAAATGTATGTTTTAATGGACATATAAAAATAGTAGAATTGTTATTTAATTTAAAAATTAAACCAAATATACATGCTTTAGATGATGAAGCTTTTAGATTTGCATATTTTGATAGAAATATAGAAATGGCAAAATTGTTGATGACATTAGAAGATAAACCAAATATACATGCAAAAGATGATGAAGTTTTTAAATGGGCATGTAGAGATGGAAATTTAGATATATCAAAATGGTTGATGACATTAGAAGATAAACCAAATATACATGCTTTAGGTGATGACGCTTTTAGACATGCATGTCATAATAAAAATATAGAAATTGCAAAATGGTTGATGACATTAGAAGATAAACCAAATATACATGCAATAGATGACGAAGCTTTTAGATTTGCATGTTATTCTGGTCATATAGAAGTTGCAAAATGGTTGATGACATTAGAAGATAAACCAAATATACATGCAATAGATGACGAAGCTTTTAGATATGTATGTAAATATGGACAAATAGAAGTTGCAAAATGGTTGATAACATTAGATGACAAACCAAATATACATGCTTTTAGTGATGAAGCTTTTAGATATGCATGTTATTCTGGCCATATAGAAGTTGCAAAATTGTTGATGACATTAGAAGATAAACCAAATATACATGCAATAGATGACGAAGCTTTTAGATATGTATGTAAATATGGACAAATAGAAGTTGCAAAATGGTTGATGACATTAGATGACAAACCAAATATACATGCTTTAGATGATTACGCTTTTAGATATGGATGTCGAAATTTAGAAATTATAAAATGGATAATGACATTAGAAGATAAACCAAATATACGTGCGTTAGATGATAAAGTTTTTATAAATGCATGTAATTATGGATATATAGAACTTGCACAATGGTTAATAACTATATGTGATGATTATTATATTGAAATAAAAAATAATAAAATTAAAAAATGGAAAATAAAAAATAGTTTACAAGATTTATATGATAATAAAGAGTATGATAAAATAATAGATAAAATGAAAATAGAAAAAAAAGATTTTATAATTAATAAAGAAGATAAATGTTGTATATGTTTTACAGAAGATTATAACTTTTTATCATCGTGTAATCATTGTTTTTGTTTAGAATGTTTTTTAATGTGGATAATTGAAAATAATAATAAAAAATGTTGTTATTGCAAACAGAATATAATTGTCGAAAAATGTATTGTAAAAATATGATTTATTATTTTGCTATTTAATTTGAAATCTTAAATTAAATATTTCCCATATGATATAAAAAATATTTTTATTACTTTATTAAACAGCAAAATAATAAATTAAATAAAAAAAATAGTAAAAATATAGATATATACTAAGCTTATTAATCTATATTTTTAAATAGTTATTTCAGTACGTATTTTGTGCGCACTAAGCAAAGCTTCGGCTTCTATTGTCCTTGCTTTTGCTTCTATTGCCCTTGCTTTTGCTTCTATTGCCCTTGCTTTTGCTTCTATTGCCATTGCTTCTGCTTCTATTGCCTTTACTTCTGCTATAGCATGCAGAATGCATGCTTCATTCAATAGTCTTTGATAATTTTCTTCTTCTATAGTTTGTTCTTGAAGTCTTTTTTCCTCTCTGTTCATCGCATCAAGAAAGCTAACTATTGGGAACTATTTAATTTAAGATTCTAAAATAAAATTGATTTATTAACTTATATTTCCTATTTAAATTAGATATTAATAATATAATGCATAATAATACTTTTATAGAAGCATGTAAAAAAGGAAATTTAATAGAAGCACGAGAAATATATGATAAATATAAACCAAATATACATAAAAACAATGAATTAGTATTTAAATATGCATGTAATTACGGCTATCTAGATGTTACAAAATGGTTGTACTCTTTAGAAGATAAACCAGATATACATATAGATAATGAGAGACCTTTTATATTAGCATGTCTTAATGGAAAAATAGAAATAGTTAAATGGCTATGTTTATTAGAAGATAAACCAAATATACATGCTAATAATGATAAAGCTTTTAGATTAGCATGTTCAAATGGGCATATAGAAATAGCAAAATGGTTAATGACATTAGAAGATAAACCAAATATACATGCTAATAATGATAAAGCTTTTAGCAATACATGTAAATACGGATATTTAGAATTTGCACAATGGTTATATAATTTAGAGGATAAATCGGATATACATGCTAATAATGATGAAGCTTTTAGAAATGCATGTTATAATAGACGTATAAATATTGTAGAATGGTTATCAACAATATGTGATGATTATTATATTGAAATTGAAAATAATATAATAAAAAATTGGAAAATTAAAAATAATTTGCAGGATTTATATGATAATAAAGAGTATGATAAAATAATAGATAAACTTAAAATAGAAAAAAATAGTGATATATTAGTTGATATTTGTTCAATATGTTATGAGGAGAATTCAAATTTTATAACATCATGTAAACATTATTTTTGTATAGAATGTTTTATGATGTGGTATATTGTACATAATAAAAAACAATGTAGTTATTGCATACAAAATATTGAAATAAAAAAATGTGCAGTAAAAATTTAATTTATTTTAACATTTTCATAAATAAATTATAGAAATACACAAAAATATCATAAATAGTACTATTTTTTATAACAATATCATTATCCATTATTTTACAATAACAGTTTTTAGTAATAATATTTTGTCTACAATATGTACAATCTGTTTTTTTATATATAATATACCAAGTTAAAAAGCATTCTATGCAAAATGTATGTTTGCAAGAGGTTATTAAATTATAATCATTGGAAAAACATATATTGCAAACATTATTATTGTCTATTTTAAAATCTTTTTTTTTTATATTTAACATTTTAATTATTCCATTATATTCTTTTTTATAAAACATTTTATCCAATTTATTTAATATTTTATAACTTTTTATTTTATAGTAATTTTCAATTTCAATATAATATTCATCACATAATGATTCTAACCATTGTGCTATTTTTAAATTATCATTTATACATGCAGATTTAAAAGCTTCATCATCATTTATACGTATATTAATTTTTCCATCTAATGAATATAACCATTTAGCAACATCTAGTTCGTCATTAAGTAATGATTTAAAAAAGGCGAAATCATAATCATGGTGTATATCAGGTTTATTATCTAAAGAATACAAAAATTTTGCTAATTTTAGATAGCCATCTTCGCATACATATTTAAACATAATTCTATTATAAAAATGTATTTCTTCCTTGTAATCATCAAACTGGTATAACCATTTTACAATATTTAAATAATTATTATGACATGCAAATTCAAATGCATTTTTAACATTAAAATTTTTATTAAGTGATTGTATAAATTTTATAATTTTAATAATATCTTTTGTTTTTTTATATTTATAATTTACACCAAATGTCTTAAATGCAATTTTTTTATCTATTTTATTTAACCATACAGCTATATCAAAATGAGAATTATAACAAGAATATCTAAATGCAAAATTATTTTTAGAATGTATATTAGGTTTGTCACTATGATAATATAACCATTCTGCTACATCTAGATTTCCATTCGAACAGGCTAATCTAAAAGCTTCATCTTTTCTAGAATGGATATCAATAATTTCATTATTATATATTCCATTGTTATATATTTGTTTTACATGATCCAGATTTCCTTCTTTGCAAGCCAAAATAAATTGTCTACTCATTTTATTAATAAAAATATAATAAATAATAGTAATAATAAAATAATAAATCAATTTTTTACTAAACATTTTTCTATATCAATATTTCTTGTACAATACGAGCATATTGTCTTTTTATGAACAATATATGAAGCCATAAAACAGTCAAAACAGAAAGTATGATGACATGAAGTTAAAAAATTATAATCATCCGAATAACATATAAAACATATATTATCATCACAAACAAATTCAGATTTTTGTATATTTAATTTTTCTATTATTTTATCAAATTCTCTATTTTCATAAAAACACAACAATATATTTTTTATTTCCCATTTTTTTATTTTACTATTTTCAATTTCGAGAATATATTCATTGCATAAAGAAGCTAATAGTTTTGCCATCTCTATTTTTCTATTTTCACAAGCAAATTTAAAAGCCTGATCTTCCATATCACGAATATCAGGTTTATCATCAAGAGAAAGTAACCATTTAATAATTTTAAATTGACCATTTTTGCTAGCTGTTCTAAAAATTATATTATAATCCCTTTTTATATCAGGATGTACATCATCATATGAATATAACCATTTAGCTATCTCTAATTTTCCATTTATACAAGCTGAAAAAAATGGTTCATCATTAAATATATGTATATTAGGTTTATCTTCTAATGACATAAAATATTTTGCTATTTCAATATAACCGAATTCGCATACAGTTCTAAAACATATTTCATTAATCATATGTATATCCGGTTTGCTATCTAAATTAAATAGTAATTTAATAATTTCTAAATTATTATTTCCACATAAATCCAGTAAAATTCTTTCATTGTTTTTATTTATAATTGGTTTTGTGTCCAATGATAATATATATTGTATTATATTTGTTTTATTATTTTTACATGCATTAATAAAAGCTTCATCATCATTAGCATGAATATTTAGTTTATCATCAAATGACATTAATAATGTAGCTATTTCAAAATGTCCATTAGATAAAGCATTTTTAAAAGCTTCATCATTTAAAGCATGAATATCCGGCTTATCATCTAAATTAATTAACAATTTAACTATTTCTAAATGTCCATATTTACATGCAAATCTAAAAGCTTTATCATTTTTTGCATGAATATTTGGCTTATCATCTAAATTAATTAACCATTCTGTTATTTCAAATCTTCCATTATAACATGCATATCTAAAAATCTGATCATCTAATACATGAATATTTGGTTTGTCATCTAGAGAATATAGCAATTTAGCCATTTCTAAATTACCATTGCTGCATATTTTTATAAAGGTTTCATAATTATTTGCATGTATATTTATAAAATTATCTAATGATAATAACCATTTAACTATTTCTATATGTCCGTTACAACATGCTAATCTAATTGATTCGTCATTTCGAGCATGAATATTTGGTTTATCATCAATACATATATCACCAAGAGAATATAACCATTTTGCCATTTCAAAATATCCATTTGTACATGATAATCTAAAAGCTTCATCATCTCTTTTATGTATATTTGGTTTATCATCAATACATATATCACCAAGAGAATATAACCATTTTGCAACTTCTAAATAACCCTTAGAACATACATATCTAAAAATCAAACTATCCTGTGTATTTACATTAGGTTTATCATTGAGAGAATATAACCATTTAGCAATATCTAAATTTTGATTATAACATGATATTCTAAAAGATTCATATATTATAATTGTATTAGGTTTATTATCTAAAGAGTATAACCATTTAGCAACTTCCAAATGTTTATTATAACATGCAAAACTAAAACCTTTATTAATAGTATCTGTACTTATATTATTAATCATATTTTTTATATCTTCTAAATTACCTATTTTACATGCTTCTATAAATGCATTATCCATCAGTAAATTAGCTATTTTAAATGCTCCTATAAATGCATCATCCATCAATAAATTATTATATAAAATAGATATTAAAGAACAATTAATAATTAATAAATCAATTTTTTTATAAAATTTTTGTACAATAAATAATTATTTATTTCCATGTTTTAGTTATAGTTATTTCTTTCCATGTTTTAGTTATAGTTATTTCTTTATTATAAATCATTATATTTATAAAATTTATAAAATGTATTAAGAATAAAAATTCAAAATATTATTTATTATATAAATGTACATAATATATAATAATTTTTAATCCTCCATAAAACCAAAAAAATATTTACTAAAGGTATAAGCTTCTAGTAATCATCACTATAAAAAAATGAATAAATAAACATATTATTGAATCTATTAAATTTAAAAATTTTTCCGAGGCAATTGATAGTATTGGATTTAAAAATTTGATGCCTCAAATGGAAAATGTAGATGATACTAAAGAAGTATATTTAAATTTTTATGGATATAAACAGAAGAAAAAAGAGTTTAGTGTCATTCTGTTTAAACTTTGTTTATTAAAAGAATAATTTTTAATTTATTTTCACTGTTTTAATAAAAAATTGAATTAGTATCATTTGAATTGTTTATTATATTAACTAAAATAATGATCAGTTAATATAATGAACAATTCAAATGATCTTTCTTCAACAATAAAAAAAATTACCAATTTATCCTAAATCAAATCATGTTTTCCTTTTAATTTAAAAAAAGATAAATTAGATGATCTTTCTTCAACAATAAAAAAATTACCAAATTATACCAAATAAAGATCATATCTTTATTTTTAGGTTTTCATTTTTATAAAAAAAATTGAATAATAAAATAATTAATAATCCTATTAATCTTATAGATAAAAAATCCAAAAAATGGTAAAATCCATTGGTAATCTATCAAAGATTATTTTTCAAGCTACAGAAAGTGGAATAGTTACAATAATATATCCACTTCCAATTTTCTTTCCTCCAATTAACCAAATTTACTTTCCTCAAAACAAAACAATTTATCAAAAATCTAGTAATAATATCTATTCTAAAAAAAGAAGTTATCCAGATAGAAAAATAAAGATTAGACAGAAGTAATAAATAAAACATTTCTTATATCTCTATTTGATTATTATTAATATCATTTTGTATAATAGAATCATCTTCAAAAGTTATACCTTTTTTTATAAAACATTCACTAGGTAAAAAAAATTTATTACATTTATAACAATCATTTTTTACATCAATAATATACCATCTTAAAAAACAATCTAAACAGAAACAATGATTACATGGTGTACTAATTTCAATATTATCAGAATAACATGTCAAACATGACCCAATTAAATTAAATTCTTCTTTAAAATTTAATATTAAAATTATTTTTTTAAAATTTTTTTGTTTATATAATTCTGCCATTTTAAAATCAACTACTCCATCTATAATTACATCTTCCCCATTCTTATTAATTATTGATTTACGACATGATAATTTATATTCAAATATATCATCACATAGAGATTTTAACCATTTAACTATCTCTATATTACCACTCATACAAGCAGCAATAAATAGATCACCATTATCAATATAAATATTAGGTTTAATATCACAGGAATAGTAAAACCATTTGGCCATATTAATTTCATTATGAATTATAGTTTTACAAAAAAGATTATTAATTTCATTATGAATTATAGTTTTATCACTAATTATAGAATATAACCATTTAACAAAATCTAATTTAGATTCATTTGATGATATTATAAATGCATCACTAAGAATTTTTAAATTAGGTTTATAAAAAGAATATAACCATTTTATTATATCTAAATCTCCAAATTTAGATAAAACTTTAAATGTCTTATCTAAATCTAAATTATTTTGTTTATTGTTTTCATAGAATTTTTTTATTTTTTCTAAATTTCCTTCCACACAATATGTTAAAAATATTTCTTGCAAATTATATTCGTCTATATATTTGACATCATCAGATTGTAATTCTTCTATAATGTGTCCATCATATGATAATAATTTTTCTATATTTTTTCCATTATCTGATAATAATTCTTCTACATCCTTTTCATTATCTATTTGTAATTCTTCTTCTATAATTTTACATGATTCTTTATCATTTATTTGTAATCCTTTTACTATATTTATATGAAATTTATTAAGTTGCTTTTCTATTTCATCAAAACTCAAATTTAATTCTTTTATTTTATTTTTTAATACATTTTCAAACTCTATAGAATTTTTTATTTCATCTTGCATTTATTAAATAATTTCAATATATATTACGATTAATAGTTTAAAATAAATAAATCAATTTTTTAATACAACTTATAACTCTTAATATCATCAATAATAGCACCTGGTAAAAATCCGATAACTGTAATTTTTCCTGATGTTCCTTGTGTACTTTCACCACTATCCATAAAAATTTTTACATCCGGACGTGTCAATAGCATTTCAAACTGTTCTATAGTGGGTTTGAGAACAATCTTAATTCTACTTTCTCTCATATACTTTTAATAAGTCATATACGATTTACTTGGAGGAAATTATTCAAATCCATTGATAATAATTTCAGTAGTCATTTTCTCTGTAAGATGTGCAACCTGTGATGCAACCTTTCCGTTTCCCATCTTAAGAGAAGTATTAACAAAGAAATACATTTTTAGAGAAGATGATGATATATCTGAAGAAGGACTAACTGATCCTGATGAATCAGAAGAAGATTCCATCGAAAGTTTATCCTATTATTAGGTATTTTATACATTATGAAATATATTGAGATAAATAGAGTTATAATAATTCAATTTTTTAATCATCAAGACTAATAAAAAAATATTAAAGGTTAAATATAAACAGTTTCTAAATAATCTATTTTTTCAAATATTTCAAAATTTTTATTAATAGATCTATAATGTTGAATATAAGCATTAATAATAATAACAATATTATTAAATATAAAAATATTAGTATTATCAAACGCATTTTCATATAGTTCACTCATTTTTTTTTGAATATTCATATTTTCAGTATAATTAATTTCAGGAAATAGAATATTTAATTCTTTTATAAAATTTAATTTTTTATTTATTTCATAACTTTTATAAAATTTTACTTCATCATTAAAATTATAAAAATAGTTAAATATTTTTATTAAATTAGTAAAGATTTTTTTTTGTTTTTCATTATCTTGACTAATTAAATTATTATAATACTTCATAATGGCAGTTCCAGATGGATGACAAAAATACTCTTTTAATTTGGGGAAAAGATTGTAAATAAGAGTATAATCGTCCATAATATATACTTAATATATTTAAAATAAATTAATAGATTAAATATTTTTCAATTTTTCATAAATTATTATAAATTTCACTATTCATAAACATATTAATAAAATATTCAATAGTAAATTTAGTTTTATCAATAGAAACTAAATATTTATGAGCTAGTTCAATATTATCATAAGTAACTAATTTACTAATATCATCTAATGAATCATAATATAAAGGATAATTATTACCTAATAATTCTACAACAGCAGGCAATTTATTTATTACAATAGGAGTATTACGAACAATACATTCAATTACAGTATTACATGCAGACATATCTATTAGATGTAAAAATACAATATTTTCAGATAAAAGAATATCATAATCATTATTAGATAATTTTGATATAATTTCAACAGATTTTTGATTATCTACAATAATATCAATTATCTCTTCTAAAGTAAAATTATATTGTATTTTTTTTATATATTTACATAAATATTTAATATATTTATTTAATGAATTAATATCTCTACATATACCATTATTATATAATGCATCATTATATGTATTTATTTCATTTAACAATAATTTTATATCTTTTCTTAAGTCAATTTCATCTGGTTTAATATAATTATTCATATCTTTTCCAACAAGTACAGCTTTTTTAATATTATTATTAACTTTTATTTCATATATTGAATAACAATTACGTAACCATGCTCCGATATTAATAATTTTTTTATTATAATTATTATTAAATTTATCGATTGTAAACTTTAAATCAGGTATTTCTGTTGGATGTATCAGGGATTCAATAATAATTTTTTTGTTAAATTTATCCAATATTTTTATTTCCAATAAATCTCTCATATATTTACTTAATACAAATATTCCCTTACAATATTTCAATGATTCCTGAAAATTTGGATTATTTAACATATTATCTACATTATATGTAGTATAATTATCAATATCTATTGTATGATGTAAAAATCCTATAAATGGTTTTTTATAAGGGATAATATCTACATCAATATATGCATTACACCCCCAATGAAAAGTTTTATCTAAATAAGTATCTAATAATACAGAACTATTAATATTGTCAAAAATTCCTAAGTTATTAACAACATAAGACCATCCACTTCTATGATATCCTTCTAAATTATTCTGTTTAATGTATGATAAATTTATTTTTTTAGATATCTTTATATTTTTAATAGAATTAACAGGTAAAAAATTATTTACAGTTTTATAATTTGAATTGTAATCATTAAACATCCATTTTATTGATTCTTTTATATCAAATCCATTTTTAAATATCTGTTGTGATAAACCGTAATGATATTCAAAAAATGGATCTTTTGTAATATTAAAAAGTATATATTGGATAATTTTATTTTTAATATTATCATTAATATTTATGTTTGTAAAATCTGATATATTATACTTGTCTTCTATATTTTTAATTAAATTTAAAGCATAATGATCTTTTATATCAGGATCAATATAATATGGTTTGCTTAATCTTTTATATCTAAATGTAATTAAATGTTGTATAATATTATAGTAGCTTTCTTGATTATATAATTCATTATTTATTTTTTCTAATTTATGTACAATATCATTATAATTAGAAATAATATATTTATATTTATTTATTAATAAATTAGAATCGATATATTGTGGTTTTTTATAATTATCTAATTCCGGTATAACGATTAAATCATTTAAATCTAATTGATTAATTAATTCTCTTGTTTTTTTAGTATGAGATAATGATATAATAGGTTTATTTCTTAATATAGAAAAAACATGAGCATGATATCTAGAACATACAACTAATTTTGAATTATCAATTATATCAAGTACTTTTTTTAATTGGGTTTGATATTTTTCATTATTATTAAATACAATATTTGACACATATTTATTATTATTTAATTTATTTATTATATTATTATTCAAAATATAATCAGATTCATCAGAATTATCTGATATATTAAATGGTATTAAATTTATATATATATTTTGATTTGTTAAATATGTAATAAATTCGCAAATGTTATGTAAATAATTATCATATTTTATATTATTTTTATAAATAGATTGAGCAAGGCAAAAACTAACTATATTTGATTTTTTATAATAACATGATATATATGGTAAATCATTATAAAATACAATATCATTTATAAATTTTACATTATTATTACCAAATCTCATAATTAATTTTTCAGAATCGTTCTTATTTCTAATGCAAAAATAATCAATAAAATCTAATTTACCCTGATCAACTATTTCAAATGAACTTAATTCACATGATATAGCATATATTGGATTATTATAATTAGATTTTTTTATAATATATAATATTTTATCAATAAAATAATTATTTAAAACCTCACCTCCACCAATTATAAGTATATCAGTATCTTTAGGTATTATATTACAATCATCAGTACACATTATTGTTAAATTAATTCTATTATCTATTTTATTAAAAAGTTGTTTAAATATTATATTAAAAGAGTCATCGCCAAAATTTTTTCTATTAAAATATCCTAATATTAATACATTTATATTATCTTCATCATTTATAGTATTATTTTTTGATTTAAAAATAGTTCTTATACAACCTATACACATATATTATTTAATATACATATTTTATTTTTATTATTTATTTTATTTTAAGTGGTGATTATTAGAAGTTTATATCCTTTTTATAAATAAAAAAGTATTAATTAATTAGAAAATTTTAATTAAATTATAAAAAGATAAGTATTAGAAACCATAATTAAAATAATCTATTTATAATTTAATAAATTTAATAAATAAATTAAAAAAAGTATAATATAAATATATTATAAATAATAAAGTAATAAGTTTCTAGTAAACAGCACTTTAAAATGTGATATTGTAATCAGTATATTATTCTTAATAAATGTATTGTAAAAAATTGATTTATTTTTAAATTATATCTTTTTATATACTCTATTATAATTATCTTATGGAAGATACTTTTATATATTGTTGTAGAGATGGAAATTTAAAAGAGGCACAAGAATTGTATATTAATAATAAAACAATTATACATACAAATAATTATTTTTCTTTTAGATCAGCATGTCAAAATGGACATATAGAAATTACAAAATGGTTGATGTCATTAGATGATAAACCAAATATACATACACTAGATGATCTGGCTTTTAGATATGCATGTGAAAATGGACATATAGAAATTACAAAATGGTTGATGACATTAGATGATAAACCAAATATCCATGCTGGTAATGAACAAGCTTTTAGATATGCATGTAGAAATGGACATATAGAAGTCACAAAATGGTTGATGACATTAGATGATAAACCAAATATACATGCACTGGATGATCTGGCTTTTACATATGCATGTTCAAATGGACATATAGAAATAGCAAAATGGTTGATGACATTAGATGATAAACCAAATATACATGCTATTGATGATGAAGCTTTTAGATGTGCATGTGATAATGGATATATAGAAGTTGCAAAATGGTTGATGACATTAGATGATAAACCAAATATACATGCAATTAATGATGAAGCTTTTAGATTAGCATGTTCAAATGGACATATAGAAATAGCAAAATGGTTGATGACATTAGATGATAAACCAAATATACATGCAATTGATGATGAAGCTTTTAGATTAGCATGTTCAAATGGACATATAGAAATAGCAAAATGGTTGATGACTATTATATTGAAATTGAAAATGGAAGTATAAAATGTTGGAAAATTAAAAATAGTTTACAAGATTTATATGATAAAAAAGAGTATAATAAAATAATAGATGTATTAAAAATAGAAAGAAAAGATTTTATAATTAATAAAGAAGATAAATGTTCAATATGTTTTACAGAAGATTATAACTTTATATCATCATGTAATCATTGTTTTTGTTTAGAATCATTGTTTTTGTTTAGAATCATTGTTTTTGTTTAGAATCATTGTTTTTGTTTAGAATGATTTTTAATGTGGAAAGTTCAACATAATAAAAAAGAATGTTGTTATTGTAAACAGGATATTATTCTTTATAAATGATTTATTTTTAAATTTAATTTAATTTAATTTAATTTAATTTAATTTAATTTAATTTAATTTAATTTAATTTAATTTAATTTAATTTAATTTAATTTAATTTAATTTAATTTAATTTAATTTAATTTAATCAAATCAAATCAAAT
>Ga0114963_10001239_pt1 | contig 17727 bp, 18 predicted proteins | sample C_131016_EF_Meta_FD_87019 | JGI IMG/M metagenome (GOLD analysis project Ga0114963, IMG submission 87019) | Freshwater microbial communities from Lake Croche, Canada to study carbon cycling - C_131016_EF_MetaG | ecosystem: Environmental > Aquatic > Freshwater > Lake | place: Lake Croche, Canada...
AAGAGCTTCACATACAAGCAGCAAACCATCTAGATTTAGATCGTCTTATAGTGGAACTACAGGCAATAAAGAAGGATTATCAGAACTTACCCCTTTTCTTAACAGAAACTTAGAGTTACACTCCGCTCCATTGATGCACTGAAATATTGTGTGAGGAGCGGATCATGATTGTAAATTTAATAATTGGAAATAATGGCTGTGAGGTGACTCATGGCTAACCCAGGTGCAGGAAGACCCAAGGGAGCGCCTAACAAAGCCACGCATGAGGCGAGACAGGCTATTGCTCAGTTTGTGGATGGGAACGCCCATAGGCTCGCAGAATGGCTTGACGCGGTAGCCAAGGGAAACCCTGAGCACGACATTAAGCCTAATCCCGCTAAAGCGTTTGAGTTGTATCAAAGCGTAGTGGAATACCATGTGCCTAAGCTAGGACGTATGGAAGTGGCGGGTGATCCTGACGCGCCGTTGCAGGTTGAGGAGAACAAGTCAGCGTTCAGAGAGCTTGTATTAGCTTTAAAGCTACAACGTCAGGCTGAATGAGTGCGATTGCTGCTTTTTTGGAGGATGTTGAGGGTCTTGCGGAAGACTTCATCAAGGAGCCCCCATTAGAGCAGGAATACATCCAATGGCAGATCAAGTGGCTACAGCAGGCGCATAAGCATCAGATTGAACCACCAGGCGAGTGGTGGGCAACATGGCTGCTTCTTGGTGGCCGTGGATCAGGAAAGACCCGCGCATCGAGTGAAGCTCTGGGATCATGGGCGTGGGAGAATCCTGGGACGCGATGGCTAGTCGCAGCGCCTACGAGTGGTGACATACGCGGCACATGCTTTGAAGGCGACTCAGGGCTACTCAATGTGATCCCCCCGCGCCTCATAGAGGACTACAACAAGAGCCTGCACGAGATTAAGCTCGTCAATGGATCCTTTATCAAGGGGATCGCAGCCAGCGAGCCTGAGCGTTATCGTGGTGGTCAGTGGCATGGCGCGTGGCTTGATGAGTTAGCCGCGTGGGATTACTTGCAGGAAGCCTGGGACATGATCCAGTTTGCTGTGCGTCTGGGTAAGCGCACTAAGGTCATTGTCTCTACCACGCCTAAGCCCAAAGATGTAGTGCTAAACCTGGTGGACCGCGAAGGCGATGATGTCTATATCACTAGAGCGTCCACGTTCGTCAACATCAGCAACTTAGCGGCGAACTTTAAGAATCAGGTGCTGCAATACGATCCTGAATCTGACATATATAAACAGGAAGTGTTGGCCGAGCTGATTGACCCTGAGGCCAAAGGTATCGTCAAGCGCGACTGGTTCCGGCTCTGGCCAAACAACAAGCCCTTTCCTAAGCTTGAGTACGTCATCCAGTCGTATGACTGCGCGACCTCAGACAAGACGTACAACGATCCCTCTGGCTCCATTACTTTTGGCGTATTCAAGCCTATGGACGGCGGCATGTCTGTGATGGTGCTCGACTGCTGGAAGGCGCATCTACAATACCCAGACCTACGCCCCAAAGTCCTAGAAGAGTACGAGATCGTCTTTGGTGAGGGCAAGAGCCGCAAGCTAGTCGACTTGGTCCTAGTAGAAGACAAGAGCGCCGGTATAAGCTTGATACAGGACTTACAGCGAGCGCATATTCCTGTGATGGCGTATAACCCTGGCAAGGCTGACAAGCTCCAGCGGCTGTCGATTGTGGCCAACATCATCAGGGCTGGGCGCGTGTGGGTGCCTGAGTCAGGGGTGCGATCTGGCTATGTAAGGGATTGGGCAGAGGGCATGGTCACAGAGATTTGCTCCTTTCCTGAGGGAACGATGCATGACGAGTACGTGGACTGTATGAGCCAGGCATTGAGATATTTGAGGGATGCGGGATGGTTAAGTATTGATGCACCGCCGCGCGAAGAGATCGAGCAAGAAGACATCACTGACGCGGAAATCTTTAATTCAGCGGAGAGGGGAAATCCGTATGCTCAGTGACGAGGGAGTGATTGTCAGGCAAGGCGTCAAGGTTGTGATTGAGAGACTGCGCTTTGAGGTGTGCTTGCAAGAGCGCGTGGAGATCAACGAGCAGGAAGTCGTGAGAGCCTTGAGAGCATGGATCAAAGAGCAGAAACGGGCGTTAGACGAATTGGATAGGTGCGTAGGATAATCGGGCGATGAAAAGACCTAACACAGATCAGATGAAATATGCGCTTGCTATGGCAGGCGGTGGGCTTTACTCAGCCGTGGATCAGGCCGCGCAGAACATCAAGCGCAAGGAAGGCCCAGGTCAAGCGTTCATTAATGAGCTAATGAAGCAGCCAAATGTCAAAAAAGAAGAGCTAGAGGATCGCGGGCTAACTGCACTAGCACAGGCGCCTAAGATGACGCGTGAACAGATGCTGCAGAAACTACGGCATAAAGAACATCGCGCACCGCAAATACAAGAGCGAATCTTGAAGCATACTGAGCCTAACGAGGATGAGATAAAAGAGCTTGCAAATCAAATCTATGGCGCTAGTCAGGGGCAAGGAATAGGAAACCGTACCTCGTGGGCTGACGCCGTTCAAGCTGCGCGTGAATCATTATATGAACGCGATGCGCACGATCAGCCGCATTACTCAGAGTACACGCTACCCGGTGGAGAGAACTACCGTGAGATGCTGCTGCATCTTCCACGCGATCGCATGAATTCTTTGAACAACTTTAATTCTTCTCATTTTGGCGTACCTAACATCATAGCCCACATGCGGTTAAAAGATCGTACAGGGCCAAACAATGAGAAGCTGTTGCATCTTGAAGAGTTGCAATCGGATTGGCATCAGGCTGGTAAAAATAGAGGATATAGAAAAACAGACGCAGAAATAGCAGCAGAACAAGAAAAAAGTGATCAAGAATTTAGAAAAACACAAGCAACAAAATCGCAAAAACTCGCAGATGATTTTCAAAATATTAAACGCCAACTACGAGAAATTCCACATAAAATTGAAAATCAAGAACAAATAAAAATATTAAAACAATTAGAGCTACAAACATTACGAGAGCTAACTGCGCTCGATAATCAAGAACCACCTCAGTTAGAAAACATAGGCATACTCAACGGCCCATTCAAGAACAACTGGCATGAGATGGCGCTCAAGCATCTGATCAACCATGCAGCACAGAATGGCTATCAAGGTATTGTTGTTACGCCGGGGCAGGAACAAGCTGATAGATATAATTTAGAAAGACATATCGGAGCAATTCGTTATCAACCTAGTCATAAGTTATTGGAAGCATTCAATCCTGAAGGCGAATCAGTTTTAAGTAGAATTGCTGAACCTCATGAATTGCCGGATTACATAGGAAAAGATGTGGCTGATCGTTTGATCAAATCTGAGCCTAAACAAGGTGTACATAAATTATTGGGTTTAGATTTGCGTTCAGGTGGGGAGGGTATGCGCGAGTTCTACGACAAGAAATTACCCAACACACTTAACAAGCTTGGCAAGAAGTATGGCGCGCAGGTAGCAATCAACGGTCACGAGATGCCAATTGGGCCTCCGATATTTAATCCCGACACAGGGAATAAAGATATTTATAAGACTAAGCATGTTCACCACTTCCCTATCACGGAAGAGATGCGTCAAGACGTACTTAATCAAGGACAACCTATGTATGACCATGGTGGTATTGTTCATAAAGCAAGCGGTGGTACAACCCATTCAGTGACGCCCACGATGGCACAGATGCGCATGGCGCTGTTGCGCACTAACCCGCTTAACATACAAAGCTTTGGCGCTAACGAAGCGCCTGGCATGAATCCAAAGGCGTATGTGCCGCCTGATACACAACAGGGTGTTATGCCCCCGCCTGGTGGGGCTGACTTGCCCGCTGGAGGCATAGACACTGACCCAACGCAGGCCGGCCAGCAATTAATGCCTCAGCAACCACAGGGTGTCCCCCCCTCTCCTGCTGGAGCCGCTGGTCAGCCTGCCCCACAAGGGCTGCAAGGCCAAAGCAATCCCTTACAGCAGCCGCCTAGCAACATCTTACAGATGACGCCACAGGGGCAAGCTCTGAATGCGATTAAGCCTCCGCAGCCGCCTATGCCGGCACAGGGGATGAAGAAAGGCGGTGAGGTGCATCCTGATGTATGGACTATGCTGTATCACTTAATCATGCAAGGAAAACATAAATAATGGCTGATGACTTAGAGATAGACGAACAGGAAGACGGGTCTGCCATTGTTGACATGCCTGAGATGGAGACTGAAGAGCAGCCAGACGGCTCTGCGATCATCACCATTGAGGATGGCCCTGAGTTTAATCCTGAGTTCTATGACAACCTGGCTGACAGTATCGACCCCAGCCATTTGTCTGATCTGTCGCGCAGATACCTTGAGCTTTTAGAGACAGACAAGGAAGCGCGATCATTACGAGATAAGCAATATGAAGAAGGCATTAAGCGCACTGGCCTTGGCAATGATGCTCCTGGTGGGGCTACCTTCATGGGAGCTAGTAAGGTTGTACACCCTGCCATGGCTGAAGGATGCGTTGACTTTGCCGCAAGGGCAATCAAAGAGCTGTTTCCTCCGGACGGCCCCGTAAAGTCCAAGGTGCTGGGTAAGACCGACCAGATGAAGATGGACATAGCCAATCGCAAGGTTGACTTCTTAAACTGGCAGATCACTGAACAGATTGAAGAGTTTCGCGATGAGCAAGAACAGTTACTCACTCAGTTACCGCTTGGTGGCTCGCAGTATTTTAAGCTTTGGTTTGATGAAGAGAAGAAGCGTCCTACCGTTGAGTTCTTGCCGATTGACAGAGTTATCCTGCCCTTTGCCGCAACTAACTTCTACACGGCGCAGAGGGCGGCCGAAGTCCACGAAATAACGCAGTATGAGTTTGAGCGGCGCATCAGAGTCGGGATGTACCGTGACATTAGCTACATCAAAGCCACTGGAGTCATTGAGCAGAACAAAGTTGAGAAGGCCAATGACAAGGTTGAGGGCAAGCAGTTTGAAGACAACAAGGATGGGATACGCCGCGTCTATCACATCTACACTTGGCTAGAGCTTGAAGAAGACAAGAAGACGCACGGCAAGAACGCGCCGTACATCTTAATGATTGATGAGATCGACAACGAGGTTGTGGGTCTGTATAGGAACTGGGAAGAGCATGACAAGACGCGAACCAAGCTTGACTGGATTGTCGAGTTTAAATTCATTCCTTGGCGGGGTGCGTATGCTATTGGATTACCTCATCTCATCGGCGGTCTTTCCGCTGCTCTCACTGGCTCTCTACGGGCTTTGCTTGATTCTGCTCATATCAACAACGCTGCAACCATGCTTAAGCTCAAGGGTGCAAAGATGTCGGGTCAGAGCCAGCAGGTGGATGTCACCCAGATCGTAGAGATCGAGGGCGCGCCTGGAGTGCAAGACATCCGGCAGATCGCTATGCCAATGCCGTTCAATCCACCCTCTGCTGTCCTCTTTGAGCTTCTAGGCTGGCTTGATACCGCCGCCAAAGGGGTAGTGACCACCGCAGAGGAGAAAATTGCTGACGTGAGCGCTCAAGCCCCTGTAGGTACTACACAGGCGTTGATTGAGCAAGGTGCTGCGGTATTCTCGGCTATTCATGCGCGACTGCATGATAGTCAGGCTAGAGTCTTAAAGGTGCTGTGCCGATTGAATCGTTGGCACTTTGATGAGATGCAGCGTGGTGAGTCTGTTGCGGATCTTGAGATTGCGCGCGAAGACTTCTCACGGAACACAGACGTAGTGCCTGTCAGTGACCCCCATATCTTCTCTGAGACACAGAGAATGGCGCAGGGACAAGCTGTCTTACAGTTAGCCCAGCAGTTCCCTGATCAGTTTAACATCAGCCAGGTATTGGCACGACTCATGAAGCAGATGAAAGTGCCTAATATCAATGAATTACTGAAAGACACGCCCGCGCCTGAGCAGCGCACCTCAGCAGATGAGAACGCCGCGATGCTGTTAGGTCAGCCGGCTTATGCTTACTTGCAGCAAGATCACATTGCGCACATTCAGGATCACTTGCAGTTTGGCATGAATCCTTTCTTAGGCCAGTCGCCGTTTGCTGATCCTAGCTATCTCAATAACTTGATTGAGCATATCAAGCAGCACATGACGCTGTGGTATCTGAACCGCTCTAATGGATACGTTGAGAACCAGATGGGCAAGCCTGTCAGCAATTACGACGATCCAAAGCTGACCGGCGTATATGACAAGCTTTACACGACAGTGGGCGCTCACGTCATGTTGGATACCAACCAGGTCTTTGGTCAGTTCCAGCAAGCGTTGGGACAGCTCGTACAGATGGCGCATCAGCGCAATCAGTCACAACAGGTCTTGCCGCCTGATGCTCAGGTTGTGAAAGACACCAGTATGGCTGAGACGCAACGTAAGACACAGAAAGATCAAGTTGATGCGCAGTTGGATCAGGCTCGGATTCAGTCGGATATGCAGAAACACGTTTTGGATAACCAGACGAAGATTCAGATTGAGAACGCGAAGTTGACGCATGAGACGATCAAAGAAGTAGCACAACAACAGGCGCAACCTGTTATCCCGCCGGAGACGGCACAACCCCAAGGAGGTCAAGATGGCCAGTGACAAAGAGCAGCAGAGTATTGATGTGCCACAGCACAAGCGCATCGCGCAGGGCGCACCGTTAGACGGCACAAGCATGGGTGGAAAAGGCAAAGGCCAAAGTTCCACTACACCTAAACATCACAAAGGAGCGCTAGATCACGTCAAGAAAAAATGATTGAGTCATTGATTTATAAGGTAAAAATACGTCAAGCCGAGATTAAAGAGGCGCTTGCTAAAGGCGTTTTTAATTGGGAGGCGTATCAGAGGTTAGTCGGTGAGTATCAGGGCATGCAAGATGTCTTAGATATGATCGACAACATGTTGGAAGAGCAAAGAAACTTAGACTAATGCGCTGCAAAGTGCGACTAATGCACCTGAGATATGGTGTTGGAGAGACAAATGACATTGAAAGACCCTATCCCTACTATTGAGGGCCGCGCTGGAGTATCAGATCCTGATGAACTAGCGTGGGCTTTCCCCCAAGTTGAAGCTGGACAGACGCCATTTGGTGGGCGCGTCATTGTTCAGTTGCGCCGGATTAAGAAAAAAGCCGGTCTAATCATCATCGTTGACGAAACCAAAGAGAATGAGAAGTGGAACAACATGATCGGTAAGGTCGTGGCGATTGGACCGCTGGCATTTAAAAACAGAGACACTATGCAAAGCTGGCCTGAAGGCTCATGGGCTGAGATTGGCGACTTTGTTCGAGTTCCGCGATGGGGTGGAGACCGCTGGGAGCGCCCTATGGTGGGCGAAGACGGCGAAGATCCTGTGCTGTTTATGACGATTAACGACCATGAATTGATTGCAAAGATTACAGATGATCCTTTGTCCTTCAAGGCATACGTTTAAGGGGGAAATATGGCTGAAAATCAACAAGAATTAGACGTTTACGAAGCCCAAGATGGGTCTGCTACGGTTGAAATGCCGGAAGGCATGCTTGATTTCGATCAAGATAACGTGCAGCAAGAGCCCGTTGAGGCAAAAGATGAGGGTGGTGAGGCTAGTCAAGCAGATGACGACCATCCTGATGACGACGAAGAGCTCCGTGCGGCAAAAAGAAACCGCCGGCGCGCCAAAAAAGACCTAATCCGCAAGACAAACCAAGAGAAAGAGATTCGTTTCCAGCAGTTACAGCGGGAAAACGAAGCAATGCGTCAGGATATTGAGCTCCTGAAGCGCAGTACTAAGACAGAACAGATCACACGCTTAGAGAAAGGCATTGATGACGCTAATGTGCGTCTGGAATACGCCAAGATGAAGCTGGCAGAGGCTACCCAGAACCAAGATGGACAGGCGATGGTGGAAGCGCAGATGCTCTGGCAGTCAGCGCAAGATGAAGTTAAGACACTGGCACAGTTAAAGCGCAATCAAGAAGCAGAGTTAAACCGCCCACAGGCGCCCAAGGTCGATCCGCGCATGCAGAGACACCTGGCAAGCTTCTTAGAGAAGCATTCGTGGTATGACCCCAATATGCGCGATCCAGATAGTCGGTTGGCAAAGCGCATAGACGAGACATTGGCGGGTGAGGGCTACGATCCTACGCAGAATGAATACTGGGAAGAGTTTGATGCTCGTTTGCAAAAAGAATTGCCGCATCGTTACAATGACTCTAATGACGACGAATCCCGTGATGTCAGACGACCAAGGAATGTTGTGGGCAGTTCTGGACGTGAAGCTTCAGCGGCATATGGTGGTACCAACCGCACCCAATTCGTTTTATCGCCTGAGAGAGTAAAAGCGATGAAAGAGGCAGGTGCTTGGGACAATCCTGTACGCAAGAAGGCAATGATCGAGAACTTTGTGAAATTTGACCGTGAAAACGGTCGCCGCAATTAATCTAAGGGGAATACATCATGGAATCACGTTTAAAAAAATCTTTGAATGCAGGTGGTCGTGAGGATCGGTCAAACGAGGACGCGAGCCGCGCTGCACCAGAAGAGAAGTTCATTTCAACGCAGGAACGTCGCAAGATGTGGAGCGAGGAGTGGACGCAATCAGCATTGCCGAAGTTACCCAATATGGACGGGTGGCACCTTTGCTGGCTTTCGACAACCAACAGCTATGATTCAATTGATAAGAGAATCAGATTAGGCTACGTTCCCGTTAAATCGGATGAGTTACCTGATTTTGAGAATTATCGAGTAAAGTCTGGAGAGCATGTGGGTTATATCTCATGTAATGAGATGTTGTTGTTTAAGTTGCCGATGGATATTTACCAAGAAGTCATGACTGAGATGCATCACGACCAACCTCGTGAACAAGCGGAAAAGATCAAGATTCAACAGGAAAATCTCCAGGGCCGCGATAGCAACGGCAGACCGTTACTGATGGTGGAAGGCGAAGGGTTCGGCAACATTGAACAGCAACCATCTAAAATCCCGGTATTTTCCGGTTAAAGGAGCTTTATATGTCAGCATTTTCAGCTCCGTTTGGTTTGGTGCCTGCGTTCCATCCCTCTGGTCTGGATCGCGCTCAGGCGCTTACAAACGGTATTGCATCGGGCTACAGCTCGAACATCTTTAAAGGGCAGCCTGTATATTACGTCGCAGCCGCCGGCACAATTCAACCAGTTACCACTGCGGAAGCATGGTCTGGTGCATTTGCTGGATGCCAGTGGACTGATACAACAGGTCGTTTCCGTGTTTCTAACTATTGGCCTGCTAACACTGCATACATCAATGATGGAAATATGCGCGCGTATTTCTACAATGATCAAAACATTGTGTATGAAATTCAAGCAGATGGTTCAATTGCACAGATACAGTTAGGCGGTGAGTTCAACTTCACCAACTTTGGTGCAGGTTCATCCACCACTGGTTTGTCGCAATGCACGTTAGGCGCTGGTACACAAGTTACTGCAGGTTCTGGTCAAGGCCAGATGCGTGTTGTTGACTTGGGTCAAGAAGTGAATAACGCATGGGGTGATGCATACACGATCGTTCGTGTTGTGAATTGCCAGTCTCAATTCTTCGGCAGCGTTACGTCGATCTAATAGGAGGGACTGACAAATGGCAGCTCCAATGAGAAGTACGGACTTCCGGTCCATCGTAGAACCAATTCTTAACGAGTGTTTTGATGGCGTGTATGACCAACGTGCAGACGAATGGTCACGCGTCTTCCGTGAAGAAGACGGTATTCCCCGTAATTACCACGAAGAGCCAGTCCTTTATGGATTTGGCGCAGCACCTCAATTGCCTGACGGAACACCTGTTACGTATCAGCAAGGTGGTGTGCTCTTCCTCCAGCGATACATTTATCGTGTATATGGTCTTGCATTTGCATTGACCAAAGTGCTGGTAGAAGACGGCGACCATATCCGTATCGGTCAAGTGTACGCACGTCATTTGGCACAATCCTTGGTTGAAACCAAAGAATTGCTGTCAGCAAATGTGTTGAACGTGGCTTTCAACAGTGCTTATCCCGGTGGTGACGGTGTGTCTTTGATTAACACATCACACCCCATCGTGAACGGTACATTCAGCAACCAGTTGTCCACCGCTGCAGTTCTTTCACAGACCTCTCTGGAGCAGATGTTGATCCAGATTCGTCAAGCTGTAGACAACAACGGCAAGAAGATTCGTTTGGTGCCCCGTCAGTTGATCGTGGCTCCTGGCAACATCTTCCAGGCTGAAGTTCTGTTGAAGTCTGTATTGCGTACTGGTAACGCAAACAACGACATCAACCCTGTCAAGTCAATTGGCTTGTTGGATGAGGGTGCCGCTGTGTTGTCTCGTTTGACCTCTGCAACTGCATGGTGGGTTCAGACAGACGCTCCTGAGGGCTTCAAGCTCTTGATGCGTCGTCGTCTGGAGAAGACCATGGAAGGTGACTTTGAGACCGACACAATGCGTTATAAGGCGACTGAGCGCTATACCGTGGGCTTCACTGACCCACGTTGCGCATACGGTACACCTGGCGTGTAATTATCTGGGGGCGGGGAAACCTGCCCCTTCGTGCAATTCGTCAAGCTTTTCAAGGAGAAGACGATGCCTTTATTTTCAGACGACCTGTTTCTAGGCGCTGGTGCTACGTACATGGGTACGGGCACACAGTCAGCCACTGCTGTTATTTCTGCCACTATTTCTGGAAACGTCATGAGAGTTGCGCAATATCTCTCAGGCGAGCCATTGAGCGTGGGTCAATACATTACTGGTTCCAGTGTTACAGCAAACAGCTATATCACTGTAATCAATCCTGATGAGAGCTATACACTCTCACAATCATCCACTGTAGCCTCCGCTGAGACGATGTACGCCGCTGGAAACGCCCTATTAGGCGACCCAGCCCCAATGTCATTAGGTGTTGGCCCTTTGGGACGTATGTACACCTGGGACACGATTCCACAGGCTCAACAAGCTGCAAATATTGCGCCATCGCAGACGCCGAATCAGGCTGGTAACTTGACGCTGTCAGCCGGCACATCAGCAATCACTGTGTATCGTTCAACAGGTTTGCCTGCAGTGCAGTTAGACGTTCCCCGTGCAGTTTCAATCACACAGGTTACAGGTGGTAATACTGTAGGCGTGACTGTTTCAGGTTTTGACTACTATGGTCAGTCCATGACACAGATCATTTCTAGCGCGCCTGCTGGCACTGCATCTACTGCTAAAGCGTTCTATCAAATCACTAGCGTGTACGTTGATGGTGCGACTGGTACAGCGGTTGTAGTGGGTACAACAAACGTGTTGGGCTTGCCAGTGCGCGTAATTGACGCTGGTTACATCGTTCGCGTTGGTTTTGCGGGTTACTTGTCTAATGATTCAGGCACATTTACTCCTGCAGACACAGCCACCGCAACTGCAGTAACAGGTGATGTTCGTGGAACCTATGTGCCTGATAATGCAAGCCCTAACGGCTCAAACCGTTTAGTGATGGCGATTGCTCTTCCCGCGATTGCGGTTGGTCCCAACAGTACCCGTATCGGTGCTCTTGGTGTAACCCAAGCCTAATAGGAGACAGACATGTCCGAATTCAAACCGATGGTGAAGATGTACACCGATGAGCCTTCAGTATCTTTGAAGCTCAAAAAAGGTGGAAAGGTGAAGGGCAAGCATCACGAGCATCATGGTCACAAAGCGATGAGCACACATCATATGCATGGAGCACATCATGCATTTGAGTCTGAGCATGGCGCATCGCCCAAGAAGCCAACTATGGCTGAACGCCGCAAGTCCATGAACCCTATGCAGTACAAGAAGGGTGGTAATGTTGCACACAAGGTTATGGGCGGTGCTATGCCTATGGCTCCCATGGGTCCAGGCGCATTAGGACAAATGGCTCCTGCGGCTCGTATGGCCCGTGCAGCGATGGTTCGTAAAGCTTTAACTGGCATGAAGAAAGGTGGCTCTACAGGTATGGAGCACCACATCATGAAGCTGGAAAAAGAGTTGCATCATCATGAGAAGATGAAAGACTCTGAGCACGGTGGCAAGGCGCATGCAAAGCATGGCGGTCACATGCACCATAAGGCTGATGGCGGCGCAATTGATCGCGCAGAAACCAAAACCACACTGAAGAACTCAGTGAAGCCTTTTGTGAAGACCAAGATGGTTGATGGCGATCACAAAGACAAGGCGCATGGTACTGGTGAGGTTGTAGAAGGCAAACCAGCCGGATACAAGCATGGTGGTCATCATGAGCATCACAAGCATCATGCGCACGGCGGCAAAGTCCATCACATCTCAGGTCATCCTGTAGGCTCACATGAGCACCACAAGCACATGGCAAAGCATCACGCCAAGAAGCATGCTGAAGGCGGCTCTTCGCATCACAAGAAGATGTGTGAACACCATAAGCACCAAGCCAAGATGTGCAAAGGCGGTAGCTATGCTACTGGCGGCTCTATTCCCTCTGAAACCAATGAGAAAATGAACAAAGGCATGATGAAGTTCAAAGATACCATTGAGGGTAATGAGCACGACTTTGAAAACACAGAAATGCACACCGCGAAACCTGATCATGCACATGGCACAGGTGGTGTGAAGATGGGTAATGGAGGCGGTTACAAGCATGGCGGTAAAACCCATCACAAAATGCATCACAAGGCAGACGGTGGCGCAATTGACAAGTACGAAACGCGCACTACTGTTGAGGGTGGAAACTGGGAAAATCGTGCTGCTAACACCTCAAAGCCTGGCAAGAGCAACACGAAGACCGGAGAAGTAAAAGAAGCGAATGCCGGTGGCTATAAGCATGGAGGTCATCACCATGCAAAAAAGCACTACGCCACGGGCGGTAACGTAGTTGACGACGGCAAGCCAACACATATGCCGCGTAAACCCGTCAGCCGTCCCGTGGCTAACAGCTTGCAGTCAGGTACTTTCAAAAAGGGTGGTGTTGCAAAAAAGTTTGATGGGGGAGGATCAGCAGGTACCGATAATCCCCCAGCAGATGTCATGGATCAGTACCAGACCATGAAAGCAAACAAGGAATACCAGAATTATCAACAGAACAAGGCGGCCGAGAAGTCACAACCTGGCCCAATTGACAGAATGATTAATTATTTTACTGGTAGTTCTACACCGCCTGCAGGAAGTGTAACCAAAACCACAAAATCGGTTACGGTTACGCCGAAAAAACGTGGTGGTCGTACAAAGTAAACAGCGGGGGCTACGGCCCCTGCTTTCCTTAGGGGAAAAGCATGCAGCCACAAGTTTATAGCATCACAGGGACAGGTTCTACGCACCCTTTCGTTGTAAACACCAACACAACTCCAGTCAACATCGGAATTGCAGTTGTTGTCAGCGGCACCGTAAATTACACCGTGCAGCACACGTTTGACTCACCCGGCGGCGCACAGCCTTACGTATCACAGCCTGGTTTTACAACTTGGTTTGATGATGCGACTTTGGCTGCGCAAACAACAACTAAGCAAACAAGCATTTTGTATCCTGTAACAGGACTGCGTTTAGTCGTTAATTCTGGTACGGGTACAGCCACTATGACAGTCGTCCAATCGGGGATTGCATAATGCCTCTCATCAAATCCAAATCAGAGAAAGCGTTTAAAACCAACATTAAACGTGAAATCGAGGCGGGTAAACCGCAAAAGCAGGCTGTGGCAATTGCGTATGATGTAAAACGACACGCTCATAAAGCAGATGGGGGCGGCTTGTATGCCAATATTCATGCAAAACAGGAGAGGATAGCTCATGGATCTAAAGAACATATGCGGAAACCTGGTAGCAAAGGTGCTCCGACTGCTGAAGCGTTCAAAAAATCAGCCCTCACCGCAAAACACGCCGAAGGTGGACCCTCCCTCGCAATAGGTCGTGGTGAAAAGCGTCCTGTTAGTGAAGGTGCGGGTTTAACCAAAAAAGGCCGCGAGAAATACAATCGTGAGACTGGATCGCACTTAAAAGCCCCTCAACCAGAGGGTGGAGCTCGCAAAAAATCATTCTGTGCACGTATGTCAGGCGTTGTTAAGCATGCATCTGGTGATGCACCAAGAGCAAAAGCCTCATTGCGTAAATGGAAATGCTCAGGATGGTGAGGTGATTTATGGCTTACAGTGGAACTGTAGGGCAGACGGTCGTTTCTGTACAGAATTTCATCGACCAAGGAGCTCGTTTAGCCGGAAAACTGGCTGAAGAGCTCACGAATGAGCAAGTACAAGGCTCGAAGCAAGCCCTTTTTTTCATTTTAAGCAACCTGATCAATCAGGGTATTAACTATTGGGCCATTGAAGAGAAAGTTTATGGCCTAAATCCTGATCAATTTGAGTATTTACTGCCACTAGGTGGTGTTGATGTCTTAAATGCGCTGTATCGTAGACTCCAAAGACCCTCTGGAAGCCCCATAGGAAGCTCAGGAAACGTCGGATTAGCCTTTGACAATGACATACTTACCTCAGACGCCCAATCAGCTCCAAACGGCTATATTGGCATTATCTATGGCCCTAATAGTCCAATTTACGCTGGTTCAATTGGTATTTATCCTGCTGTTTCAGGACAGTTTCACATCCTTTTAGAGTACACACTAGACGGTACGAACTGGCAGTTGCTTCAAAATACGGGTGTCACAACATGGGTCAAGGGTACATGGTTGTGGTATCAGATTGATCCAGGCGTTACTGCAGCGGGATACCGTATGCGGGAAACAGGCGGCAACACATTAAACGTGGCTGAGTTCTTTGTGGGCAATCTGTCTACAGAGGTGACGATGGCGCGTCTAAACCGCGACGACTATACAAACCTACCAAACAAGAATTTCACAGCAAACCAGCCCTATCAATACTGGTTTAATCGCACCATTCCACAGGCTAGGATAACCTTGTGGCCTACTCCGTCAGATCCGTTTGTACAGATGACTATCTGGTACTCGCGTCAGATCATGGATGTTGGTGATTTAAGTGGTCAACTCGAGATTCCACAGCGTTGGAATCAGGCAATTCAATTTTTACTGGCTCACCAGATGAGCATGATATTGCCTGGCATCCAAGTTGATCGTATTACGTACTTGCAAGGTCTTGCAGATCAATACTTCATCATGGCAGAGAACGAAGAGCGCGATAAGTCGCCGATTTACTTTGCTCCGAATATCAGCGTTTACACGAGGTAAGTATGCCTCGATTTCTAAATACTGAAGGCAATGCTTTAATTGCGATCTTCATATGTGATCGCTGTAAAATGAAGAGAGCAATTATTGAAGCAATGCCTGATCCCAACTTCCCGGGACTCAAGGTATGTCAGCAAGGATGCGCGGATCAAAAAGATCCATATCGCTTGCCGGCACGTAAGACAGAACGCATCACTTTGCAGTTTCCGCGACCTGATGTTAGCGTTGCGACCTATGATAGTGCATTACTGACCACCGGTTTACAGCAGTACGACATTAGCACCGAGCAGAACATCCAAACACCTGAGCAAAACGGCAACAATGACATAATTTCACCGAATTATGTCAACGTAAACAATCCATCTGACTACAGTTTAGGCGGCGACTAAAATGGCACAATTAACGATCACACAACTTCCTGTAGCTGGGCCGCTAACCGGTACTGAGGCTTTAGCTATTGTTCAGAATGGTGTAACGGTGCAGACGACCGCTTTTGCGGTTTCTGAAGCCGGGGATATGAACTATCCATTCTTAATGGTTGGATCGGCGTCTGGACTACCAGATGCGCGTTATTTAAGTGTGTCATCAGGTCTAAGCCTGACCGACGCTGGTGCGGGTGGAACGCTCACAATTGGTTTAACAGGTACAGTCCCTGCATTGAATGCTAACGGTGTAGGCATTCAAGTAAAGACTGGCATCAACACCATGACCAATGTGCAATTGGCTGTTGGTAATGGTTTGACGATTACAAATGCCAACGGAACAACTGGCAATCCAACGATTAATTTAGGCACCTTGCTGACCAATTTTGTGAATTTGGGCGGCACGGGCTTCTTAGGTTTGCAGTCAGGCAACCTTGTTAAGCTTTCTATTCAAGGCACTACGTACCAAATTAATGTAGCAAACGGTAATGGATCATCAAATCCTATTATCAGTTTAGCTCCAAATACCGTCATACCTGGCGCACAGGCTATGACCATTCCCACGGGTCTGACATCACAGCGTCCTGCTATGAGCTCGTTCGGTATGATCCGCGCGAACTCAACAACAGGAAACATTGAAGCGTATGTAAATAGCGACTGGTTCCCAATTACCGGTGGTAGTGGGGGATCAGGAACACCAGGCGCATCTGGTTTCTCAGGCTATTCAGGATTTTCAGGCTATAGCGGTTTAGGTCTAAGCGGATATAGCGGTAAGTCTGGTTACAGCGGTTTATCTGGTTTTTCTGGCAACATGGGCTTGTCTGGATTCAGCGGTTATTCCGGCTCAGGAGTTTCTGGTTATTCTGGATTTAGTGGTGCAGGAACAAGCGGTTACAGTGGATTCTCAGGATATTCAGGTTCAAATGGTGTATCAGGATATTCAGGTTTTAGCGGCGTCAATGGTCAATCTGGTACATCCGGATATTCAGGTGCATCAGGATATAGCGGCGTAGGCGTATCTGGTTTCTCTGGTTACAGCGGATCAGGTGCATCTGGTTATTCAGGTTTCTCAGGATATAGCGGTGCATACGGTCTGAGCGGTGTTTCTGGTTTCTCAGGTGCATCTGGTTTCTCAGGCGCGACAGGAACATCAGGATATTCAGGTCAAAATGGCGCAGATGGCGCATCCGGATTCTCAGGATTTAGTGGTTTTAGTGGCGAAGGAACTAGCGGTTTCTCTGGTTACTCCGGTGCAGGAACATCAGGTTATTCTGGTTATTCAGGACAAGACGGGCAGTCAGGATATTCAGGACAGGACGGTCAGTCTGGATATTCTGGGCAAGATGGGCAATCTGGCTATTCTGGCTTTTCAGGACAAGATGGTTTGTCAGGTTACTCAGGCCAAGATGGACAATCAGGCTATTCCGGTCAAGATGGCCTGTCTGGATATTCAGGGCAAGACGGACAGTCTGGTTACAGTGGTCAAGATGGACAGTCAGGATTTTCTGGCTATTCAGGTTTAGACGGTCAGTCAGGTTATTCCGGTCAAGACGGACAATCTGGATTCTCTGGATTCTCCGGACAAGATGGACTGTCTGGTTATTCAGGACAAGACGGTGCGTCTGGTTTCTCTGGATATTCTGGTTTAGATGGTCAATCCGGTTACTCTGGTCAAGACGGCCAATCAGGATTTAGCGGATACTCAGGACAAGACGGATTATCAGGATTCAGTGGCTATTCTGGACAAGATGGATTGTCCGGTTTCTCTGGTTACTCAGGGCAAGACGGCCAGTCCGGTTTCTCTGGATTTAGCGGTGATTCCGGCATTTCTGGGTATAGTGGAACTTCAGGTTTTAGCGGAATTTCTGGATTCAGCGGTCAAGATGGACTGTCTGGATTCTCAGGCTATTCAGGTCAAGACGGGGCATCTGGGTATAGTGGAACTTCGGGATATTCCGGTGACAGCGGTATCAGCGGTTACTCCGGAGATAGCGGTATTTCAGGTTTCTCAGGTGAGTCCGGATACTCAGGTATAGATGGTCAAAGTGGTTACTCAGGTGATTCCGGAATCAGCGGTTTCTCTGGTTACTCAGGACTTTCTGGGTATAGTGGATCTTCGGGCTTTAGTGGAACTTCAGGCTTCTCAGGCCTCTCTGGTTTCAGTGGCGATTCCG
>Ga0114963_10001240_pt1 | contig 17727 bp, 20 predicted proteins | sample C_131016_EF_Meta_FD_87019 | JGI IMG/M metagenome (GOLD analysis project Ga0114963, IMG submission 87019) | Freshwater microbial communities from Lake Croche, Canada to study carbon cycling - C_131016_EF_MetaG | ecosystem: Environmental > Aquatic > Freshwater > Lake | place: Lake Croche, Canada...
CCATCGCAGACAATATCTTGATTATCTCATATAATCTATTTCCGCCAGAATTCTGGTCATAAACGGGTGCTTCTGGTGAAAATAATAGCAGATTTTCCAAGTTGGAATCCGGTATTAGGTCGGTAGAGACGCTCATCGTCATATCTACATATGATCAAAGGTTAAAGATATATTGGTCTATTAAAACAACTGTATGTGTTCTAAAACGTATCGCTTAGACTGTGGCGAATAATAATATATTGATTCATCTATGTCCGGTTGTGTTGGTGGATCTAATTCATCTAGCCCAAGTGGATCAATGTCGGTATCATCTGCAGGTTCTTCTAGCTCATCTGCAGGTTCGGGATCAGGGCTTACTGGTATTTCTGATTGGTCATCGGTTGGTGGAGCTAAATCAGCGTTAGGGTCAGCACTTTTGAGTCGCGAATTTCGCTGTTGGTTGTTTTTAGTCAATGCGTCTAGCTGTCGTTTAGATGCTTGCCTTTGCATCTCTGTATTATCCGCACCTAAATTAGCGTCTAAAGGAGGTGTAGGGGGCTCTTGAACAGCGAACCGTTCTGCATTCTGCACACCAGGAGTCTGTATGGCCTGATCAAGCTCTTGTTGGGCTTGTTGCATAGGCTCATCTTCCTGCCGTTCTAATTGCCTCAACGTGCTTTGCCTTTTGAAATCCTGGAACGCTCTAGTAGCTGCTTGCATTTCAGGGGAATCTTCAGGCTGTTTGCTAGGATTTGCTACTAGATCGGACACTGCCTGGTCCAGCTTATCCTGCATAGAATCAAGATCATCAGGATATCGCGGTTGGGCGTCGATTTCTCTTTGTTTACGTGTCTTGAATATGGATGTGAGTTTCTTTTTAAGCCAGTTTTGTGCGGTCTTTACATAACCATATTTGGGGTACATGACGTCTTTGGTAACGCCTCTAATAAACCGCGAATTATAAGTACGATAATAGTTAGTAAAAACATCTGGAACGAGTTGTCTACCTATCCAATATCGTCTTTTTAAATTATTGCTCTTCATAATAGTTGGCAGAGACCTGGCTAATCTATCTCTCTGATCTTGGTTAATATAGTGTAAGTTGATTCCTCCTACTAAATTATTTCTAGTAGAAGGGTGCTTATAAGCACCCAATAATAGTATGTCTGGTTTAGGATCGTTATGCCAGTTATCGTAATTGAATTTCCAGCGCGGGCCCTCTCCATCTTCTAATATAGTGGTTTCGAATATATATCTAGCTTCTGATACGTCTAATTCGCAAGCGTCAGATAACTTCATATCAATCTAAATGATCAAAAGGATCTACTGGTCTCATCTTAGAGATAACCGCATCGGCCATAACATGAAAATCTATGATCGGTCTAGCCACATTTTGTCGTAACGCTTTATCGATCCTACCACATGCCCAATCACAGGCCTCGGCTATTAGCTCTCTATCTACTCGGTCAGCAGATTTTATGTCCTCGAGCAGTGGCCCAGACAACATGCTCTCTTGGATACCTAACAAGTCTCTTTCGATCTCGGCTAAGATCATCAACTTAATTTTAGCTGCGGTCAGAGCATTAGAAATAGCGTTTTTTGACACTACTTCCTCTTTACCTCCCGCCTTGGTCTTCATATTTCTAGCAGTCTGTATTCCTAACTTTTCGAATTCTAGTACCTCTCTGGTCATTTCTGCAGCTATTTCTGTGGAGCCTATCGAAGGGAGCCCTTTGCGTACCCATTCGCTTCGCCAAATAGCCCCATCTCGAGATGGTATTGGCTCAAGCTCAGGATCCTCTCCATACGAACACCAACCTCTAGCCTCACGCGGTATTTGGATGTTCTTTCTCACATTACCACGACCAGGGTAATTGCCGCCGGATTCACCCAGCGTTCTGATCGTGTATCTTAATTGAGTTACATTTAATGGGCCAGCGAATTTAACAGCACCTTTAGCTCCTAGCTCTTCTGCTTTTTTCTTCCATTTATCACCTAGAGTGCTGAAGTCAAATTGCATTGCTCGTTCTAGCATTAAACTGATTATTTCTGTATTTTCCTGCTTCTCGATATCAGCAGCACCTTCGTCCTGTGACCCAGCTATATTGGAGGCCATACCGCTAGCATCATCACTACCAGCTGCAGGTGCGTCAAGACTCGATATGCTTACGCTGGTTTGTCTATCAGGAGTGCTTATTGCCTGGCCAACACCGGTAGAGGCTCCTAATATCATCACATTCTCATCTTCGATCTCTTCGATCTTCTGGTTGATTTTATGGGTCACTGCATCTATTCGCTCATTATCTCCTGATTCTATCGCATCGGCGTACTCATTAGCCAGTTGGTAGAATGATGCAGAATACTTGCCTAAAGGATTGCCAGGATCTTTTTGGTGCCCAGATCTTTCTCTATACTCAGGACCAATCTGTTCAGCCGCTTGTCGAATTAGACTAGGGTCCTTGAGGGTTAGCAGACCCTTGAAGCCTACTATTCCATCTTCGCTCTTGATACCCAAAGCGGCTTGGCTTTGTTTAGTACCACCAGTGCCGTGGCCCATGCCGCTTTCGATATTTCTGATTGCGTAAGAGATGAACGGACTCCTACCCTCATCGAATCCTGGTTGCATCATTCTCAATAAAGGTATAAAACCGTTCTGGTACAGATCGGATATTAGGGTCCTGTCATTCGGGCGGCCATATTGTCTAGCTAATTGTCTGGCTTTTCTATATAGTGGGGCACCACCTTTATTGCCATACTGTGGGCTCAGTGGATGATTGTTTTGCCCTGTGAAGAGCATAGCAGGTTCACCAGCCATGGCGAATATGACTTCTTCTGGTGTCCATCTAGGTGCTTGTCCTCCTGGTTCGAAACCAGGAGGAGGTGAACCTGGGCTTGACCATTCGGATGATACCCATCGTGGATTAGATGTTAGTGGCCCAATGGTATGATACAAAGCATCTTCTGCTTCTTGGCGGTCACCACTCCTAGGGTTTTTATAATCTTCATCTACATACCGTTGGACTATCTGCCTTTGTGGTTTTTGGGCGGGGGGTTCATCGGTTGTTGATGGTTCTTGTCTAGCGGTAGTGGCTATCGGTTGGGTAACAGCTATCGGTTGGGTAACAGCTACCGGTTGGGTATTAGAGGTTAATTGCCTGACCTTGATCTGGGCCTGCTTGAGAGCCTCTAGCTTGGCCCTGGATTGTGGGCTATCAGACCCGAACTCTCTATCTGCTTCTTTATATTCTTGATAGGCAGCATTAAATGCCCTCTTGGCTTCTGTCGCATCATCGCTTTCTAAAACAATATTATTCAAACGGCTATTGATTTTGTTTAATAATCTCGGCATTGTTGTCTCCTTAATGATACAATATTTTTGAAACACATTATATAGTAGCCAAAAATACTTATTTTTTATATTTTTTTAAGATCTGCTTGATTATAGAAAGCTGGCTTTTAGACAGACCATAATTGGTTGGTTTAAGCACCATCTTCTCGCATAAGAATAATTTACAACATAGTTCGGGGTTGGCTATGGTTATAGGAGAATAATTGTTGCGTATCATCTTCTCTAATATACCGAATTCCTCATTTTTATCAATGTCTGGATAATCAATGTCCTTGGGTCTAACGAATACCATAGTCGCTAATATCACATCTTTAAGATTTCGATTGATAGAGGTATTTCCTGAGATAAAGCTGTATTTAAGTGTGCTAGCTAGCATGCACACCTGTGATTGATTCTCCGCCATAGTTGCTATTTGGGTCTTAAGTCTTTCAGGGCTATGCCAATAATTGGCATCAAATTGAGCTAATATTTGACCATTCGCTGCCCTTATACCATAGTTTCTAGCCATACCAGCATGTACTTGTGTGGGCGTATCTATGACGAATATATTATCAGAAGCGGTTATGTTAAGCTGAGCAGCTTTGTATTGGCTCTCAGCATTGTTAACTATGATCAATTCTTTATTGTCATAGGTCTGGGAATTGAAGCATTCGATAGTTCTTATGATGTCTGGTACTGGTGTTCTACCAGCGAGCATAATTGCCGATATCAATGGGAGTTGTGCCATTTATTATCTCCTTAATACCAATATTAAGTACACCCAAGTTTGACATGTAGGCAAATCGTGTGAGGAACCTTCAATGCTATTGCATCAGGGTGAGATATCTCGTGGTACGAAATTTATGTATTTGTACACTTTTGGTGGATTGAGTGATACGATTAGGCAGATAATGTGGGGATGCCAACTAAGTGCCCGATTCAAACGATGGTTAATTATCGATACGACACATTCGACTTTGCGTGTCGATATACAACAGTATTTCGATATAAACCAGTATAATATATACCGTGGTGATATGCGGCAATTCTATCAATACGCAAGCCCAGATAGAGTTATTCCTGATGGTGCGATCGAATATGTGATATCTAATGGGTGCCCTAAGACTAACATATTATGCCCAGAGCAAGATAGCGAGGCAGATATAATAGTATGTGGTAAAAGTGGTCTAGGTGGTACGGTTATTAACCAATTTATCAAGTTATTCCTGATGACAGATAAAATATTGACAATACTCAGGCAGAGGTTCTACCAGTTGCCTGAAGATTATATTTCAGTGCATATCCGCAACACAGATTATCAATCGGATGTGGAATTGTTCATAGAGCAAAATAGAGTCTTACTGACCGGTAAGAATATATTTTTAGCATCTGATAATACGGATAGTATTAATCTATTTAAAAACAAGGTTGATGCTATTATATATCAATTTGCTAACATACCTAATTACAACCATGACCCAAACTTGGGCATACATAAATACGTAGTTAATAACAAAAACGAATTGAACATAGATAGTATAGTTGATTTGGTGCTCCTATCTCTAGGTGAACGAGTGCTGTATTCTTGTAAAATGTCTAATTATTCTAAGAATGCCTTTGTTATGAATTCGGACGTCGAGTGTAGAGCCAAGATAATGTCCCAAATTAACGATTAGCTATGAATCCGTACGACGTAGTAAAACAATTCGAATCCAAGTTAGCCGATTTTGTAGGAAGCAAATATGCGGTGGCTGTTGATAGCTGTACTAATGCATTGTTCTTATGCTGCTTATATTTAAAAGTGTGCGAGGTGATTATACCCAGTCGTACCTATGTGTCAGTACCAAGTAGTATCATCCACGCTGGTGGTAATGTCATTTGGTCTGATAAACCATGGACAGGTCGATATCAACTAATGCCTTATCCTATATATGATTCGGCTTGTATGCTAGATAAGGGCATGTACATACCAGGCACTTTTCAATGCGTATCGTTTAGCGCTAATAAACCACTAAATATAGGCAAAGGAGGCATGATATTCACCGATGATGATCAAGCCAATAAATGGTTTCGTTTGGCACGTTATGAGGGAAGAAATGAAGTGCCTATTATGGAAGACGAATTCACCATGTTAGGATGGAATATGTATATGACACCAGAACAAGCCGCAAGGGGACTGGTATTGGCCACATATTTAAATAAGACCAACGCAGTGTGCCTAACGTATCCAGACCTTTCTCGATTTTCAGTGTTTACACAAAGAGACTGACCATGGATTTACAATTACATCTAGAAGAACTAAATGTTAATGGTTTTACTATATTAGGCAAACTCCTAAGTGATGAGCAAGTCATATTTTTTCGGGATAACTTAATCAAAATGAAACAGAAACATATCGATCTACATGGTGCCGATAAATTAAATAGATATGGTGAATTAGAGATGCTCAGAAATGTGGGCAGCTTCGATAATAGATACTTGGAATTAATAAGGTCTGATTGGTTGAGTGCTACTATAAATACTTTCCTTAATCAAAGAGCTATATTGCATGGTTATCATGGTATATTGACCAATCAAGACAGTAATGGCGATAGGACATTGCCATTGAGATTTCATAGAGATGCTCCTTGGTTTAAGGACATGCGTACCTGTATATTGGTGCTGATGCCATTAATAGACTTCACAGATGAAGTTGGACCTACAGAGGTGGTACCAGGTACTCATCTTTTCTCAAACATGCCAAGCCAAGAATATATGGAAAAGCACAAGCTCAAAATGAATATACCAGCCGGTACAGTGTTCATAATGGATGGTACATTGTGGCATAGAGCTGGACGCAACACATCGGGCGAAGTTCGTCCGTTATTGCAAATGAATATCACACTTGCGTTTATGAAACAGCAGATCGATGTTTGGTCATCCAGCATTTTTGACCATTGTGACGATTTGGTTAAAGCTAGGCTCGGATATAATGTAAGAAATTATAAACATCCTGACGAGATGCTCACCGAAGATAGAAATTGGAAATCTGGTAACTATGATATGTCCAATGCATTGATTAGATGACAGATACCGATATCATTAACCAACTGAGTGCCATATGTTCATTTACATATCAAATGAATGATGGTTGTTGTGTATCTATATCATTCTATGATGAAGATGATCCTTTGGGAGGTACAGTTCGGAGGCATCCAGGCAAGAGAGATATCATTAAATTAGTCTCACAAATGCCTTGTTTAAAGAAGTTAAATATAAGAAAATGCAAAATTGGTACATTGCCTCAGTTTATTACTAAATCATTAGAATATGTCGATATTAGCAGTAATGATCTAACGGCAATACCCGATTGGTTAGTCGATCAGAAAAACTTAATATTTCTAAATCTAGGAGCCAATAAGTTAACTACTATTCCTAATTTGGATAACCTACCGTTAGATACTCTTAAGATACATAAAAACAATATTACGCGCATGCCAGTTTTACGGGACACCATTAAATCGCTGAATTTATTTTTAAACCCATTAAATTCATGGCCTGAGATAATGAAAGATTATCATCGGTTGGAGGTGTTGACTATTGGTGTGACTAAAATCGACAAGATAACATCACTATCTGCCTTTAAGCAGATGAAGTGGCTAACACTAGTTATTAATAGCATAGACAATTTGCCAGATGATATATGTAAGCTGACTATGCTTGAGGGGCTACAATTAGCCAAAAATCGGCTATGTAGATTGCCAGAGGACATCGGCAGATTGATTAATTTACGAGCGCTGACTGTTTACGCAAATGATCTTGAATCTTTGCCTGAATCATTCTTTTGCTTAAATCTCCAAAAATTAAACATCGCCAAAAATAGACTCGATTCTTTTCATGATAGAGTTGTAGCACGGTATGGTGGTATCGACTTGTTGAGGTTATGATGAGCAAGATAGTGTGTGTTGCAGGTGGGTTATGGCAGAAGCCTTGGATCGAGTACTTGAAGTATAAAGGCAATTACGTAGCTGTGATAAATCCTGTAGAGACAGCAGCTACACATCTGGCTGACTATCATATTAAGGCAGATGTCAATGACATTGACACAATAAACCAACATATTGATATAATAAAACCATCATTTATAACATCAGACCAGTCTGATGTTTCGACTATGATAGTAGCGGTATTGTCTAAAATATGGAATCTGCCAAGCAACCCAGTAGATTCAATAATGAAGCTAACTGATAAGATGCAGATGTACGAGTTGAGCCAACAGTTGAATATACCAGCACCTTCATCTGCTGAAGTCAAGAATGTTGATGATATAATGCAGTTCGGGTCGGAACACGGTTACCCAATTATCATAAAACCAGTAGACTCCACCATGAGCAGGGGTTTCAGAAAGATAGACACCCCAGAGTTGGTCAATGATGAGTTGTTTAATGCTACTAAACGTTTTTCTAAGTCAGGTAAGGTAATAGCTCAAGTATTTGTGCATGGTGATATGGTCACACTGGAGGGAGTGTGCTCCGGAGGTAAACACCGCACTATAGCTGTTTCCAAAAAAGATGGGTTCTTTTGTCCTGGGATTAATAGAGGGGTAAGATATCCATATGATACTCCATTGGTGAAGCAGATTATAGAAGCTAATGACTTGTATATCCACAGCTCTGGCATGATTTTTGGTTTGACTCATAGTGAGTATGTTTATAATCATGATGGGTACCATTTAATAGAGATAGGCGGGCGTGGTGGTGGTGCTGGGATAACGAATAAGATAGTGCCTTGGGTATCTGGAGTGGATGTTTATGATGTGTTGTATCGTTCTTTAATGGGAGAACAAGTGGATGTGTACGAGCTTAATGTGATGAAAAGACCAGCCTTATTGAGATATTATACTGCTGATCAAGTCTACCATTGTACTGAAGCCATAGCTGATATGATAAGAAGAATACCAGGTGTTGCGGATTTCAATTATAATTTCGCGGGTAAACAGTACGTTTATGATCAACAAGATGTTCGCCATAGTATGGCTATCTTGTTGAGTAATACTCAACAGCAGTTAGAAATGTTGGAAAGTCAGATTCACCATCTGGTTAATCCCAATGATTGATGATTATGCCCGCATTTGTGATAGATCGCACTAATTGATCATGTGATGCATCACTTATATTCATGTGTTTAGTGTGGAATTCTACATATAATTTGTTGATGAGGGAGATGGTACCATCATTAATTAGCTTGTAGAGAACAGCGTATTCTGAGCCTTCAATATCCAGTTTGACGGTCAAGTGGTGCACAGCAGGGTCGATATTTGCCCGTAACCACCTACTGAAATCGATACAATTTATGTCCAGCGGTTTTAAATGAAAATCGTTGCCCATATATTCTTGGCCTGTATCTGTTGCAGACACTGCGTGTCCATCCTTTGTTCGGCATAACTTATGTCTAAATAGTGAACTCCCAACTTGATTGGTATCCTTGCTGATATAGAATGGTAATATACAATCTTCCGTCCAGATAGCTTGTGGCATTAACACATATTGAGAGCCGTGGTAACTATCGTGGAACAAAGGATTAGGTTCAAAAACATATATCAGATCAAATGGCGTTCCAAATAGATGGATATATCTATCGACGCTGTTCTTTGAGTTGGCTCCACCGTCTACTAACACTTGTATTGTCATGATAGTGCTACACCATAGTCGGAAAGGATGTAATCACATAGTGGCCAGCATGATAGCCGAACGTTTAGGATGCAATACTTACGCACTAGAGGATGGCAACATTGATTTGGGAAAGCAAGAACTGATAATGTTTGTCGTGTCTAATGTAGGTGATGAAGAATTACCGCAACAGACAGAAAATTTTTTGTGTAATTTAGGTTTACGTAACAAGGAATATATGGTGTGTGAACTTGGTAATTATTTAGGTCTAGAAAACTACTGCGGTTGTAAACAAGTATTAATCAAATTACTAAATAAATTGGGGTGGCATAAGGTAGCTGATACATCTATAGATTCAATGCCATCGCTCGATTTGATAGCACTCAATACGTGGATTGAATCATGCATACATTATATCGCTAGGTAAGTTCGCGGTGACTCGCTTTATTAAATCACAATATTCATTATTAGTACAATTAATTGCCCAATTAGTTATATGTTTTCTATTAGAAAAATAATGCAAAAATATGATTTTGTCTAGACCTATAGGATCTAGGATATCATACCAATTGAATATGTTAGGTAATTGGTTGGTAGGGATTTGTAAATCATACAATGCCTTAGCGACTGCTATCTGCCCAGCAAAATAATACAGCTCGGGGTATTTGTTAATAATGTGGCTAGTGATAACTAACATTCTCTCACCTATAGCTCTGAGATATCTACTTGGCACAACGAGCATGCCCATGTTAAAGTAACTTAATGGCATTCCATCCTCATATCTATTTTCATAATGAACCATGCCATTCCGTTTTTTATATTGGTTCACGCTATATAAACCATCGATACCTAGGCTGCCCCAATCAGAGGCTGATAGAGGGTTAGTATATGCGAGCACACCGTGAAATATACTAAGATCTATTTGGTAGATGGGTGATATATCACGACACGCTATTATATCAGCATCGATTAGTACACAGGTTTCACTCTTGGGTTCTATGTACCACCTATGCGGTATTGGTATAGACCAATAATATGGGCTATACCATATATCCGCGTTTCTGTTAATGTATTCATTATTAACATGACCAGGCGACAAGTTAGGTGCCACTATCGGCGACTGCATTGAGCCATTTACAACGACTGAAAAAAAGGAGTGTCGATGTGAAGAATATTTTTTAACACTTCTGATTAACAACTCTGTTTGGAATAACATATCTGGAGAATCACTTATTAGCAATATGTAATGCATGGCAGTAGCAAAGTTATCGTTATGAAGTTGAGTTTAATTACTGAACTGAAAGTCCGGAAGGCATTTTCTGCTATGGGGCCTCTGTTGAGTGTGATGCCTAAGTCTAAACGAAAGCATTCACGACGGGTCGCTAAATCATTGAAGAAAGCTGGTGCGGGACAAATAGGGGTATATGCTGGGCTTTTACATGACTATATAGAAAATGGAGGAGACATCCTGTCTCTATCACTACATATCGAAGACTTAGGGTTGCCAGATCGTGTAGTAGATGTAGTACATGCACTGAGCAATGACGAAAAAGATGCTGAGTTACATCCTAATCAACCGCTTGCCCATTTACGATTAATACTAAGCAATGTAGATGATGAACAGCTCAAGAATATTATAATATTAGCTAAATTATCAGATCGATTAGATAACCTAACCAAGAGAGCTAATAGGGGTAAGATAGGTAGGAAGTATCGTCTTAAGAGCTTTGAATTAATAGAATGGCTTAGAAGCAACTATACTGGTAAAAATAAACCTTTCAATAGATTGATAAAAGCCATCCGACAGATTATGCCAAGAGCTGTATTTGAGCCATTATAATAATTATAATTATATTATTCGACGTCAAATTTAATTGTAGATAATTTTGTAACTACTAGAAATACTGTAGAGGATTGTGATGAGATCTGACATAGACCATATAATTAATATTATGGAGATGATGGACCCTACTCAATCAGTAGGTATGGGAGATGAACAAACACAGGTTTCTCAAATCCAACAGATGGATGTCATACCTAATCAGCGACAATATGGGGATTCGAAAGATGGCGGGTTTCATGCCAATGATTACATATTAGCTAAGCAATTATTAGCGCAAGTCGGTAGTGCAGATCGAGCAAGGGAGTTATTGTCAAACTTAGAAGAAGTGATGGACACATTGGACATCAAGGATGATTATGTAGACCATATAGCCCAATGCTGTGATGAGATCTGACGATGAGTAACAATGATGAGCTTCACTGATCAACTGTCATTTATACTCGAAGACAACGCTTCAAGGTGTAACCAGAACTTAGATGATGCGTATGAAATATTGAGGCAGATAGATCAAGCTAGTCAACATATAATTATATTACAAAATCAATTAAGAATATTAAAACGCAAAATCAATAGTGAGTTGGCTATAAATATTCGAAAAAAGCATCCTGGCTTAAATGTGGCCGTAAATCCTAAACAGTGCAAAATAGGATACAAGACTAAACATCTATCATTTTATCCAGATATAGAAAAAGGTCTGTGGTCGATATCTAGTGATGACAGCCAGTTCATGAACAGATTTAAGAAGCAATATAGAAGAAACATAGTGATCAGTCCAGAAATAGATGATTTGGTATCCTCTATCATAACATTCTTCATAGGCCATTATAAGTCACTGGGGGAGGATATCATAGGTCAAGGGAAAATTATAATAGAAGATAAGATGGCTAACCTGTCCGATCTCGTATCATACAATTCTACAACGGATAGTGCAATCGTATGATCGATCCTAAATTAAACCAAATATGTAAGTTGGTAGATGCATGGTGCAATGATCACCATGTGCAATATGACATCGTATGCGACGAGAATGATATACAAGGGATTATGTTATTTAAGCGAAATCACGAAATGTTGGAGAATTTGGTACGCGCGATATACCCTTCGATACTTGAAGGAAATATATTTGTACAAGCCAAACCAGTCAGAGGCGGTGTAGTTATGGCCTTTTCTCTGAATGCTTTGACTGAGAACAGATTAACGACTATGATAGAAGACGCTGGTCAATCGGAGGATACGATGACATTCAGAGATAAAATAAATTCGGCTTTTGACTTGATTCAAATAGAACATAAAGTAGTTGCTGATAACAAAACTGCTAAAGATATTGACTTTACGACTACGGCTAAAGGAATAGTCAGAGAAGCCCAACGGAAGACACCTACATCATCGCGGCGTCGCGGGTCATTGAATAGAAGCTCTATCAATGATATAAGAGGTACCGTAAAACAAAGCAGTAATAGCACATCTCGTGGGGCTAGAAAAGGTGCTGCTAAAGGTTCAGCGACGGTAAGTGATGATAAGCAACAGTTTCAAGCATCATTAAAAGAAGCGTTGGATGGCTTGGCCACTTCTGATGGTAAACAGCCTGGCGAACTATTCAAGGTATTTGCTAGAGCACTCAGAGTATTAGGCAATAAATTGGGAATAGGTCCTCTGCAAGACAGACTCACCCGACAGGGTATATCTTGGAAACAATCCGATGACGGGCAATCGATAGTCTTAACAGTTAAGAACGCGGATACTAATGCAGAGCAACCAATAGCATCTATCAATTACGAGACATTACAGATGCCATCTGATTTCGAAGAACAGCTGAAGAATATGCTGGATTTGGCAACAGGTCAGGCACCAGGATCGTTTGTCTCTCAGGAAAAGGAAATACAAGCTCATAAAAAGACTATAGGTGATATAGCACGAGCTATAAAACCACAAGACGAGCAAGGGGAGGTGACTCAGTTAATGAATGCAGATATGAACACAGGTCAAAATGCAGGCGCAGGTCAGGCAGCATTAACGGCAGCTATGCCAAAGGAGTCATTGGAGCGTAGGTTGGATGAAGCGTTAACGCCCGAATTGGATAAATTACGTGCTTATGAACAGCAATTATTAAAAACTATAAAATTGTTGCAAGCACCAGACGGTTCTATAGTAGCCATCAATATGGCTGCTTATAGGCAATTAGCTGCTAAATTAAAGGAAGTTAAGGCCAAGATACACTATTATCAGTGAGCAACAACATCCTCTTGGAGGATAGCCTGCTACTGATCGCGGTGGTGTAAGAGCCACAATACCACCATGATAACCGATGTTAAATGTATATAGACAGTAGGAGGATATTATGCCAATACCTGACAATAGACTTAGGTTTTCATCTACCAAGATAGACTTTGCTAATAACGTAGGCATTGCTAGTCAAGATCATGATAACTATCCACCACCGCAAGGCCAGGCACGCTTTGACCATATGAGAATGGTAGTAATAGCATTACTATCACAACAGTCATCATACCAAGCACCGACGGAATATCGTGACGGCACCCCTTGGTTCGATTTGAATTCATTAACATTAAAGGTGCGCAAGGGCACCGAATGGGTAAGCTATTCGGAAATCATAGGGCTAGGTCTACCGGATATAGATAACAATTATAAGACATTGTCAGTATGGTATGATGAGGTACAATCAGCATTGTCTGCGGTAGCACAAGAAATCACATATAGCGGAGTGTGTTCCGCTAATGGGATAAACGTGATCGGTATCCCGCAGTCTTTAATACCTTTCATATATCCAGATTCAAGAGCATTTGTGTATGTAAATGGACTAATGTTAGATCCGCGTAGTTGCACGTTGTCTAATAATAATATTAACTTAGCTGGTGTCTTAATAGATAAGGGGGATGAATTTACAGTTATCATACGTCGAATACCTTCATCTACTTACTACACTCCTTCGATCACCATCCCGTAAATGTTGAACAGAATAGATCAAAGATAAGGTCAAACCTAGAGGACTGTGCTATGGCTACCGTCGATTTAAGAGACCAATATGGATTAGGCCGCAAGGACAATGTATACAAAGGTGAATTAGAATTCATAATCAAGGACAGGCATGGCAGAGTAATTAATAATATACGCCAGCCCAATATAATTAAGATTTTTGCTAAGGAGATGTTAGCTCATAGATTGCCATATTCTAAAATATGGGATAGGAATGCAAACGGCGGGGTAGGGGCGTGGGTTACTCACAATATTAATTTAGATGAATTCGCTGCCAAGTACATCTGTTTTGGTGCATCTTTTGATGATAATGGTGTGCCTTTGGATGCGGAAGACGAAAGGTATTACGTTAAGGATTCGGTGACTAATGGTTATATCCCAATAACGCTTGGTGTTGGTGCTGAATATGATGGAGATCTAATAAATCCCATAACTTTAGCGGAACCTGCTCGCCCATTAAAAAGAATAGAACGCATATATTATGAAAGTAGCTACCAACCAGCCGGTACGCCATTGTTGCAAGACGACGTGAGGGCTATCAACAACATAGTGGTCCTAGAAACCACATTATTGACCGATGAATATAACGGCTTTGGTTTAACCACCAATGATTATTTTACTATAACAGAAGTAGCGTTGGTAGGTGCGGAGGAGATTACAACAATAGGATCTTGTAATTGTTCTCCACGTAGTGTATTTCTAACTGGTGATTATAATGGTGCCGGATTTAGATCAATAGCATCAGGTACATCAACAGTATCTTTAGATCCATCGGCTGTGAATATTGACGACATTCAAGAAGGTGATCAGATCAAGATTACTGAGATAGATACAACTGCCGCACAAGATTCTACTTTAGGTCAGATTAATCCATACTATTTGGTAATACACAAGTCGGTGGGCGGTCGGGATATGGTCCTAGATCGAGTGCCAGTAGATGACAACAATACGCCCATAACAGGTGTGGTTGGAGTATACAGGGATGGCTTCAGGATATTCTCACATAGGATATTAAAATCTCCCATTAAGAAATCTAGTGATTTTGAAATAGTTGTAAGATGGCGTATCATATTGAACTAGTACATGATGTATTGGTTCACATGCGTAGATGATTCAGACCAGTTTTTTGACCTATTAAAGGTAGCTATATATTCTGTTAAGAAAAATACAGATTTAATACCAATAGTGTTGTGTGCTGGTACTAGCGTTAGCAAGAGATCAATATTAAATAGTTTGGGTATTAAATATGTGAGTGTGGAAGTAGATGAAGACATATATTTTGCTAAACATTTCCCTGGTGCTATATGTAGATTGTATATCCCAAATGTAGCACATGATCTAGGCATTTACGAAACCATACTGTACACTGATGTAGATGTGCTTTTTATATCTAACCCTCCACGAATAAAAACACCGGAGGTAACGGCATCGAGTTATTATCCAAATGTGCGACCACATAATACAGTACCAATTAGCGAATGTGGGCATTGGTTAGAGATGTTTGGTGGAGGTGGTGCTTGTTTGAACTCTGGCGTGATGTACTTGAACCCCATCAAATTAATGGAAACTAAAGCTGAATTCTTAAACATATGTAATCGACCAACAATGAATAATTCTCCAGCTGAATCTGTATATCATTATTATAACATAAATGCAATGAGTTATACACTTAACTATTTTGCATATTGGAATAATATATGGGCGGGTTGTGATGTACGATCTCTAGTAAAGCCCATAATAATTCATTATCATGCTTTGAAACCAAACGTCACGACACACCCTGTAGAAGTTATGCAATATTATACGGATGAATATGAATCCAATAGAAGGATATGGCTACAGTATCGAGAGAAATCTTTGCGTCACTGTATGGAATGGTATAATTAGATCATAATGAGGGTCGTGCACGTAATTGATCGTATAATTGGAGTAGTAGGTTGCTCTGCTCTTGAGCTAAATCTCTGTCGTAGCCGCACGAGTGGTCGAGTTGATCTGTCTCATGTGAATAATCTCTTAAAACTAGCATCTCTCTAGTTAACGCTTCTCGAATAGTTATAATGTCAATTGCCCATCCATATTTGGAAATAGTATAATCTATGTGTTTTAAATTATCGACAAGCTGAGGGTGAATAAACCAGAAACCACAATCTGTATTGTCTACATTATAAATATTATCTCTGAAATAATCTCTTTTACTTTGGTAATGGCTTCTTTTATCATATGGTGCATAAACACCCACATTCGAAGTGTTGAAAGTATGTATAGCACTCATAAATAAATGATAGTAATTAATATTAGGAATATTATCACCGACTATTATGCACATTATCTGCCCGGTCCTAATATTATTGATGGCTTGATTATATTGTGAACCGTAATAATGAGCATTATCTAATTGAATGTGCTTGATGCCCGAGGCAGGCTGCCATTTCTCATCACAATTAATGATAGTAGTGTCTCGAATGATGGGTGATATTCTATCATATAAAATCATACTGTTAATAGATACTTTGGCCCAGTTGAATATATAGACACTTATACTGTCAAAAGTATACATAAAAGAACTTAACTGTTCGAACCTTGGTTGAAACCATGAACAATATCCAAAAAAATATAGAAGACATGATTGGAGAGTTTGGTAGCCATCAGCGATGGGTAGATGAATTCGAATATGGTTACAAATGGGCTCCCGAAGAAAGCATATCGCTAATCATCGCTTTAATAGAAAAATATAAACCACTACCAGTAGACAACATTCTAGAAATAGCTATTGGATACGGTAGAGTATCTAAATTATTATATAAAAAATGCATTAATTTATATGGCATAGATATAAACCAATGTTGTGTTGACTATTGTTCATCTATAATGCCAAATGCCAAATTCACGACTACAGATGGTATAACTCTTCCACGATATTTAGGTCTAGATTTAGCATATATACAATTCGACCTGATAATTAGCTATGATAGCATGGTCCATATCGACAAAGAAATTATAAAAATATACTTAAACCAGATTAAAACATCGCTCAAACCATTTGGAGTTTGTGTAATACATCATTCCGCAAATGGTATTAATGAAATAGGGAATCGTAGCAATATGAATGCTAAATATATGGAAGAATGGTGTAAAGATATGGATCTTAAATTAGTGGACCAGATATTATCATATCCTATAGCAGGAGTTTATAATGATTGCTTGAGCATCATATCTAACGGCTAAAGCTTGTTACGATAACATATCGATGGGTACATATAGTAGATTAGCTGATGACTCCTATGGTGAGTATGTAAGCAAAATTAAACTAACGTTTTCTGTCTAATATCGAATCACAGTTGGAGGATCTAATCATTCCTACTATCACACCATCCAAAGTACCCAGCAAAGCACCAGGCACCTTATTCAGCAGCTTTGTGGGTGGCGATCCATCTCTAAATATTAGATGGTTGACAGCAGCCGACCCAGCATTCTACGAAGCACTCAATCGCCCCATAGCTGATATCGCCGTAAGGCAGCTGGTTATAGCCAAAGCGGTAGACAGGTTACAACTGTCATTAGGCAAGGATAACCTTTTCCCATTTTTGGTAGAACCCATTGTCGTGTCAGGCACACAAGAAGACAATCTACCAGTTAAATGGATATGGGATTTGCATGCGTCGCTACCTAAGAAATGGAATAATCTAAGATTAACCAAGATCAAACGAATGTCTGGAGCTAATAGTACGACATCTGGGTTCGCTGGTATATTAAGATTGATATTTGCAGCCAGTGCTCAAGACTCGACAGTCGAAGTATCGATATTCTCTGCTGATTATCGAATAGATAGTGACTTGACATACCAGACACAGAGACTAACCATAGTAGACAATATTGAAGAGTCAAACAGCATTAACCCAGGCGAATCAGAAACGGTTTCTGGGTTTATCACATTC
>Ga0114963_10001242_pt1 | contig 17718 bp, 34 predicted proteins | sample C_131016_EF_Meta_FD_87019 | JGI IMG/M metagenome (GOLD analysis project Ga0114963, IMG submission 87019) | Freshwater microbial communities from Lake Croche, Canada to study carbon cycling - C_131016_EF_MetaG | ecosystem: Environmental > Aquatic > Freshwater > Lake | place: Lake Croche, Canada...
TAGCATCTTTACATCTTCTTTGTGAACATATTCATAAAAATATTCAAATAATATGCCACTCATTTTGTATATTTAGTGCAAAAATACCCGAAAAGATATCCGAAAATACCCAAAAAAGTGGGAAAAAGTGGGGGAAAATGGGAAAAAGTGGGGAAAAAAATATCGTATTACAGAGTAAAATAAAAAAAATATCTTTAATATGGACATTTCTAGGTGTAAGTAATATTAAGATGAGTAATAACGATCAGAAAAACCTTCAAGCCCTTTACGAGAACCTTTCACTTGGTGGAGATTCTATGGGTAATTCACCAGACAGCGAAGAGCACAATGAATTTGATTCAAGTGAGGCAATGGAAAGTCCTTCCGCAAGACAAGAACTCCTTAACCACTTCCAGAATGAATTAGATATCCCAGAAGACGTAAATGTTGATGATGTTGTTGAATATCTTACAAACAAAGGCGTTAAGATAAAGCCACAAAATGACGAAGAAGAAAGTGCATTCAAGGATGCACAGCACGATGATCTTTTTGATGGTGATAGTTCATCGATGGATGATGAACTAGGTTTCTAAGAACAGTTATTTTAAAATAACATGGGAAGAATATATCTTCCCCTCATATTCAAATTCATAAACATCCTGACCCCAAAGGTCTTCTGATATGTTTATGAATTTTGTTTTTGACACGGCAATCCATTCACCGTTAACCATAGCATGAGGTTGCTTTTCGTCGTTCATTTATAGTAATTATTGACAAAGACAATAAGAACCAAAAGAATTGCAAGGGTTAGAAATATGCCCATTATGCCTATCATAAAGAGCAATGGAGAAAGCTTGGGGTAGTCTCTCCGACATATGCTCCCAACATATTGAACTCATACCATTCCATAGCCTCTTCACGGGTCATACCACCCTCGATGAGTTTATTTAAAACCGCACCAAGGTCATATAAAACATGGTTTTGCTGACCAAACCTCTCGACAACACCCAAGATACAATCATCATAACCATCCATTGTGAGAGCATCCTCGGTGAGACACTCAATTAGCTCAACCATTTTACTTCTTTCCATTGAAAATTACGTTGTATTTGTCTATGATTCTTTCGTCCATAACAACACTTTTGCTGTGGAAGCGAAGGTTACTCTTGTTATAGTGCCATACTGATCCCTTTTCACGATCTTGGGGAGAGATAATCTCCAAAGGACAGACAGGAAAAACCTCCACGTTCAAGGAATCCCCTTCTGGAGAAACCAGAATGACCGAAGGATTATTAATTGTTATATAGTCCTCGTTTTCATTGAGATACTCCCCAAAGAAAACCGTATTGCTTTTATCGAATATTGTAATGTACATAAAATTTTACTGGGTAATTGGCACAAGTTGATAACCAGCAGGTACACTCGGAGGAGGAGCAGAGGGAGCATAAACCACAGCAGGTACTCCCCCATAATAACCTCCACCACCAAGGATCGCACCACCAGCAGCAAGACCAAAGAGAGTCCATCCCAAGCCATTGGGAATGCCAGTACCATACCAACCCCCATTGTTACATCCTCCATAATAACCACCCCCACCATAATAACCACCCCCACAACCACCACCACCATAGTAACCCCCATAGCCTCTATTTCCCCCACCAGAATAATAGGTAGTTGAGGTTCTATAAACATTGTTGTTAATAGTGGTTCCTCCACCTCTGTAAACAGTGGCATTAGCACCAGTAGATCCCATGTTGTGAACATAAGGATTTGCACGAGAAGTGGAAACAAGAGCACATGCCATTGCTGCCACAATTAGGGTTGTTGTTGTGTTTTTCATATATACTGATAGTAGATTACTTGCGCTTTTTTGTCAAGGGAAGTTTTTTCCTTCTCTTAAAAAAAGGCTTTTCATCAGGGAGTTTTAAAAATTCCTTGCGATGTTTAACATACCATGCAAGATCTTGCTTAGAGTTCATCAAAATTTTCCTTATCATACATAACCACATTTTCCAGCATATTGTTGAAAATAGAAATAACGTTCCTCTTGTATGTCTCCTGTTCGCTATCAGGCTTCTTATCAATGACAACCTGAGCCAGTATTGCCAGAATAGTCGCACACGAATTCTCACTCATCACACGAGTATAATCCACAAATATGTCAGAAGGATATACCTTGTAACGAACCATACCCGATTCATCATCGTGTACATCCACCACATCCATATTAACACTAAAAAGGGGAATACTAAGATCTTGTTTTTCCATATATTTAAGACTAAATCACCCAAGAAAAAAAGTCAATTGAAAAAATACAACACCCTGTTTTAATAGAACATGGTGTGGCATTACCGCAGTTTTAAAAACACTTTAAAAAAATTCAATACAAGGTAATTAAATTACATGAACGAAGAAGAAATAAGAAACAAGATATTAATATTACAGGCGCAGGAAATATCAATTAAAAAAGACATAGAAGAAAGTACAAGTAAATCAAAGATCAATAAGGAGAAACTAATCCTTGTACAGGAAGAAATCCATACCCTAGTAGATCAATACAATAGGGTAAAAAACCCTAGGGCGATTTAATAGAACACCATGTTACACTGACACACCATGTTACAGTACAACAATTAATAAAACCTATAAAGAATGTGTGTCATTAAGAAGAAGAACTCAAAGGTCTTCACATAGCAATAACAAGAGAACTTATTATCTATTAACCCTAAGAAGAATTTCTTTACCTTTTTCATTACAATACAAACTTATCTTTAGAGTAATGATTTTGTTTAAAAAAATAAAAAAAGGATTTTTTGGTTGTGTTCTGGCAACTTTGGCAAACCCAAAAACTTCAGACGAGTTGTTCCAAAGACTTATCTAACAAGAACTAACATCTAAATTTTTAACGACTTCTAACGACTTCTAACGACTTCTAACGACTTCTAACGACTTCTAACGACTTATTAGAATTAGTTTAACCTACAAATTCTTACAAAAACTTGCATAGCAAAATTTTGTAAATTGTTGTAAGGCTTTCTGAAGATTTGCGTAAGACGATAAATATAGTGGATATTTCAGAAATGATTCGCTCCGAGGCGAAAGACTTCTGAAGACATCTGAAGACATTGCAAGTAATTGTAAGATGTTAAAAGACTTTGTAAAATCCTTTGTCTGGGTAACAACGTCTTACGCAAACTTCTGGCGGCACTAGTAATAACGTCTTACGCAAAAATAGGTCAGAAAAATGTTTGACCTGTGGAATGTTTTCTATATTGTGAGAGTCGCTATGAGCCGCAAACACCACTCCAAAGAGTTTGATTCCCTTATTGATCTTGCTATCAGTAGGGGGATCAGAATAGTCCGTAAGGGTAACAAGTTCTCCTTGTTCCCTTCCGATCCAACCAAACCATTCCATCTCTTCCACAGGGGGGATTTGGGAGTCAAACCTCTTCGCCAATGGCTGAAGAACAACTAAAAGCTAGACACATGACAACACCAACACCAAGAGAAGTAAAAGTAGTAGACCTAACCGATCTAGTCCCTGCGGAATGGGATTGGTTCTGGGATATGCTAGGGAGTGCAAATCCAGATTTCTCCTATGGGGATAACAATCTGACTCTGATAGCAGGGGAGAGATTCGCTCGTTTCATTGACGATGCTTATGAGTGGTTCTCTTCTGGTATTAACGATGAGGATGGGGAGGAAATAGATACTTGCACCAAGGAGGAATGGAAAGCATTTGTCGATATGCTGTGGGATCTCAACAAAGAGCAAATCTACATCAACCTAGAACCCTAAACCTATGAAGAAAACATACAAAGTCGAAGTCACTCGCACAACCTATGATTCCATGTCTTTTGATGTGGAGGCAAACAACGAAGAGGAGGCATACGATAATGCCATTGAAATCGCTATGGAGGCACTATGGGGATCTGGCAATGCTGAATACGAGGTTGAAACCTTGGAAGAAGTAGAGGAGGACGAGGCATGAGCAGTTACCTAATGGACTTCCAGAGGACTTCCATCCCTAAAACAATAAAAACAATACTATTGACATTCTAACGCACCTAGTGCATAATATATAAATGATCTGGAGAGCTAAAAATGTAATGAAAACGGAATCCGTCTGGCACAAGCTAGACAAGGAAACCAAGTATGATCTTCTTAACCTTTCACAAAAGGAGAGGGAAGAGATTGCAACCTGTCGTGCCAAGAGACTTGACAAGAGAGCAAAGGCAAGGGGCATATCCATGAACAAGGATGGTTCTTTTGTAGGATAATTTTTCAATACAAACAAAAGGAGGTGAAATAATAATGACCAATAACACAATCGTAGTTAAAGATTTCTCGTATATCGGGGGATTCAATACTCTTCCAACTGATGTGAAGAAGGCAGTAGTCATGGAGGAGATCAATACTTCTCGGTATAGCCTTCTTGGAGCAGTCAATCAGTTTGGCAAGATGAAGCTCATGTGCCGCTATCACAATCGTCGTGACAGCCTCGGTAAGTGGACTTGTAATAGGAAGAAGAAATAAGCAACAATTCGGTTGCAAGAGCAAACCCCAATCACCTCGCTCGGTGGTTGGGGTTTTTTTTGTTTTTTACATTACTTTCAAAAACAATGTAAGAAACCAAACCAACAAAAATTCTAAACATTTGCGTTCTATCCGCCGCTGCGTAAGACGTTGTTAGTATTATATGACTACTTTCAAGGTCTTACGCAAGGTAACTGGACATCTAATAACAGCGTCTTACGCAAAAGTTGGTGAAAATTTTTGTTGCATGGGGAATGGTTTTGTATATTGTCATCTTCAACACCAACCAAACAACCCATGAAACTACTCGACACACCTAATCAAATCGAACAGATCGGAAACATCACCGAGACTTCCTCCTTCAAGATGAAGTCCTCTCGTAAAGCCTTCCAGATCCTCTCTGACCTCTACTCCGATAAGCCTCTGGCAATCGTTAGGGAGTTGGGATGCAACGCTAATGACTCAATGGTTGCCTCTGGTAAGAAGGATCAACCTTTCCATATTCACCTTCCCAACTCTCTTGAGCCTTGGATCACCATTCAAGACTTTGGAACAGGGATCTCTCACCAGAACATCTACGACATTTACTCCACCTACTTTGAGTCCACAAAGACCAACACCAACGATCAGATTGGATGCTTGGGTCTTGGGTCAAAGTCTCCCTTCTGTTATACGGACAACTTCTCTGTCACCTCTATCCATGATGGAGTCAAGAGAATCTACAATGCCTACTTTGCTCAAGATGGCAACCCTACGATTGCTCTGATGAGTCAGGAGAACACTAGCGAGTCAAACGGAGTTGCTGTCCAGATCCCTGTCAAGGAGAAAGACTTCAATGAGTTTATCAAATCAGTCCAGAAAGCATTTCGTTTCTTCGATGTCAAGCCAACTACCTCTGGTGGAGTGTGCTATTGGTCAGAGGAGAAACCTATGTTCTCTGGTGAGGATTGGATGTTCTTGGATTCCTCTACACAATGGGAGGCATTTGCAATCATGGGTGGAGTCACCTATCCTATCGACCACTACAAGGTTGCTGACAAGTATAACCAGATTGTTCGCAAGGGTGTGGTTCTCAAGTTTGCTATGGGTGAGTTGGACTTTGCTCCAAGTCGTGAGCATCTCTCCTATGACGATGCCACTATCAAGGCTATCAATGACAAGATGGAAAAAGTCTTGACAGAGATCAAACACAAGGCAAAGGATCAGATCGTATCCAAGGATAATATCCTTGACAGCATCAGGGCATTAGGAGCTTTCCAAGAGAGGTTCTCCTTCTATGGCAACCAAGCATTTGAGATGAAGGATGTCGTGTATAAAGGTTACGACATCAGTGAACCCCACAAGTTTGTCAAGGATATTCTCAAGACTTCTATTCAGTCCTTCTCTCGCTACTCATACAGGAAGCAGGTGAACACCAGCACATCCTTCAGCTTCGATAAGAAGTTTGAATGGTATTACGATGATGGAGGATGTAAGAATCCATTTGCTCGTATCAAGATGCTCATTCGTGATACAAGTGATACCTGTGCTATCTTGTTCACCCAAGAACAGAAGCAGTCCATGTTGGAGGTTGGTTTCCCCGATGTATTCAAATCTGCTTCCTCTTTGCCTTCTCCTACTGCCAAGAGGAAGCTCAAGAACGGAACAATCGTTATCAAGGCTAAAGAGGACATCACTTGCTACGAGATTGGGGCTACCTACAATGTCTCTTGGGAGTCAAGGACAATCGAACCATCATGCACAAATATCCCCAAGTATTATATTCTCAAGGGAAAGACATGGGAGTTGAATGTCAAGCTCAATAATCTTCGCCTGATCCAAGACAAGGATCGCCTTCGCACCTATTGTCAAGCATTTACTATCAATATCAATGAGGTTGTTCTTGTCACCGAGAAGGAGGCAAAGAAGCTCAAGGCAAGGGGAAGTCAAGACTTCATTGAATGGTTCAACAGGGAGCATGACCTTACTTGGGTTGACATGGAGGAGGTAGGGGTTATATCGTCTTACGCAAGGCACAGGATCAATGACATTGTTGCTCATAAAGAGTATAAAGACCTTGATGACTCCAACCTCATTAAGCAGATGCTTGTCAAGCTCAAGTCACTTGGTAATAAGTATGAGAAAGTCCAGAATGTTCTTCCCTTCTTGGATCAAAAGGTTATGGGAGATACTTTCAAGATGGCAGATAAAGCACTTGACTTCCTTCTCTCTAATCTGTTAGGTTCTTATGGAGACGATCAACAGATGTATCTTCTCCTCGCAAAGAAACTAGAAAAATAAGTATTGACAACCCAAACAAAACAAAGTAGTATCACTATATGAATAACACCAACAATGCAGTCACCATTACAGGACAGGGAAAAATCTCTGCTTGTATCAACGGGGCAATCTACACGATTGACCAAACTCACCCAAACTACACCAAAGCTCTTGATGCTGTCAAAGCACAGAATTGGGATGCTTTCCTTGATGCAGTCGATCTGTCTCGTAAGGTGAGGGACTTCGTTCTCAACACCGATGTCCAGATCCTTGATGGCATCATCGTCTATAAGGGAGAACCAGTTCACAATACTCTCACCAAGAGGGTGATCTCCTTCATGCAACAGGACTTGCCATTCAAGCCTTTGCTCAATTTCCTCTACAACTTGATGGAGAACTCCTCCTATCGTGCAGTCAATGAGTTGTATGACTTCCTTGATGTTGGAGAGTTGCCTATCACCGAGGATGGATTCTTCCTCGCCTTCAAGAATGTTCGTGCTGACTACAAGGACATTCACTCTGGATCATTTGACAACTCTGTTGGCAAGGTGTGTGAGATGCCTCGCTACAAGGTGGATGAGGACAAGGATCGCACTTGCTCTTATGGTTTGCACTTCTGCTCCATCAAGTATCTCCCTCACTTCTCTGACAGCAACGGAGGCAAGACCATGATCGTCAAGATCAATCCCAAGGATGTAGTTGCTATCCCTGCTGACTACAACAACACCAAGGGTCGCACTTGCAAGTATGAGGTGATCGCTGAATACACCGAGAATTGGAGGGAGAAGTTGGGTCGTGGAGAGAACGGATTCGACTCCGATCTCTACTCCTCCGATGGTGGAGACTACGAGGACAAGGACAACGATGAGCCAGCACTCTGCACTATCTGTGGAACTGATCTCACTAACACTTATGATGACTACGAGAAATCTCGTTGTGGGTCATGCAGGGATGTTGAAGATGCTGGTCTTTGTGATGAGCCAACCTTCAATGATTACCTTGACAAGAAGTGTGGATACACTCAAACCGAGGAGACAACTTGTTGTGGTGGATCTTGTCACTCTGATGACAACCAGTATGGCAAGAAGCCAGATGGATCTCTCTTCCACAACTTGAGGGATGCCCTTGGTAAATTCACAAAGAAGAACTAATACAATGTCAACAATAATTGATGAAGATGGAGAGCAACTTCTGACAAACACCCAGATGATTGTCAAGAAGATCAAGGAAGCAAAAAACATCCAAGGTTATACTCTCGATGAAGCAGGAAACAAAGTTTTCGATATTGAAGTCGATTACTGGAACGGAGATGCAACCTACGATGAAGGTCTACCAGACATTGTTATCGGTGGAAACAAAGCAGTCATTTTCTACGATGAGTTGGAGAATGCACTAATCACCAATGACAATCGCCTGATTGTTGGAAACCTTTATGAGTTCCTACTCTCCTAACTATGTCTTACGCATACAGGGTTCATCTTCCAAAGAGCAACCCTTGGGCGGAAGATGAGAGTTGGGTTGAATCTCTAATCACTTCAAAGGATGATTACTATTCTCCAAAAAGGGGGATCTTTGAACCAACAGATGACTTGTTCGGAAACAATGGAACAGACAATAAAAACATTCCTATTGGTTCAGAACTCCATGACATTCCAATAGAACTTTAGAACCTTCGCCCTTGTAGCTCAATGGTCAGAGCAGTCGGCTCATAACTGATTGGTTGGGGGTTCGAATCCCTCCGAGGGCAGTCAATATGCTTTCATCGTTCAACGGATAGGACTGATCTCTTCTAAAGATCAAATGTAGGTTCGATTCCTACTGAAAGCACCATTGACAATAAATTAAAAAATCTTTACAATAGACAAATGAATACTGCAAGACATATCTCTAGTCAAATGTCTCAGGAGTTCGTTGTCGAACTTAAAAATGAATACAAAGGTAAGTATAGGGTTTTTCTGGTTGGTGAACACCTTTTTGCTTTTTTTGATGCGCCTATACTCCTTCAGGTATTGAACGAGGATATTTTGGCATTGCTTAAAAATACAATTTATCCAAAGATATAAGGATACCGATGGGATCGTAGCTCAATGGTAGAGCAGTTCGCTTTTAACGAATTGGTTTCGAGTTCGAGTCTCGACGATCCCACAATTTTAACCCGTCGATTTCGACGGGTTTTTTTGTGCCTCGAAAGGTTCCCGCAGCCGCAGCCCGTAAACTGCGTAAGACGTTGTTATTTAAATATATTTTACTTTCAACGTCTTACGCAAAGGTTGGTGCAGAAAGTTCTTGGCATATTTCCAAACCAAACCAAACTACTACCAATGAAACACATCAGAGTTACACCAGAGAAAGATTCTGGTATCAAAGACAACAACAACTGCACCATCTGTGCATTGTCCACATCTGCTGGCATTCCCTATAATGAAGCTTTTGAAATAGGAAAAGCCGCAGGAAGAAAAACTGGTCGTGGATTTCATACCGAAAAATTAGCCTTGACAGCAAAGAAGCATGGTATCAGTCTTCGCAAGATGAAACACAAACCTATAACCATCCAAAAATTCCTTGAAAGATACCCAACTGGTCGCTACTTGGTTCGTCGTCGTGGTCATGCCTTTGCTATCATTGATGGCATCATATACGACCATCTGACAAATACTCCTCTCCAGAGAATTACAGATAGTTGGAAAGTCGAATCAAAAAGACTTGACACAATCAAAGCAATCGCTAGTTTCTAATACCTATGATCACACCAACCACCATCACCAACTATAATCGCACCGAAGCTGAACTGGAAGAGTTCCTTATGTTCGCAATCCTCGTTGCTGGCAAAGGAGCAGAGCAACAGGCAAGGAAGCTAGATGCTTTCCTCAAACATTGTATGCATAAGGAGAAAGGCAAACCCTTTGCTCTTATTTCTCGTCTGTCTAGCATGGGGTGGCTTGAGATCCAGATGAAGGAGTTTAAGCTAGGTCAATACAAAAGGATCGGTCATGCATTCAAGGAGATCCTCAAGTTCAAAGGTCGTTTGTCCAAGGTCACCATCGAACAACTGGAGAGCATCAAAGGTATCGGATCAAAGACTGCTCGTTTCTTTATCCTTCACTCTCGACCAGATGCCAATGTTGCTGTGCTTGATACACACATCTTGAAGTGGATGAGTGAGAAGGGATATAAGAGTATTCCTAAAGCAACTCCTCCGAAAAAGAAATACGCAGAGATTGAGAAGTTGTTCTTGCAAGAAGCAATTATTCACCAGATGACTCCTGCCGATTTGGATTTGACGATCTGGAAGTCTTACGCTACAAAGAAATCCAAAGATTGATATTGACACCAAACCCAAAAACAATCATACTATAAGTCCAATGAAAGATCCAATCACACTACTACTTCGTTTCTTCGGAAAGGAAGTCAACCCAAAGAATTCTCTCATCTTCATGCATATCATGGAGACGACTCACAGCAACTGGCACACTCGTTTGTTTAACAATAACCAGATCGGAAATTACAAATACAATCTTTACTAATAGTCAAAGATTCTTGACAAATCATTAAAAACCTATAATATAAATTTGGTGGTATCTATTGAGAGTAGTGGCTCAATAGAGTTCATAGGGAAGTCCTCCCTCTCTTAGTGGTTCAAGAGAGGGGGGCAACCTAGAAACCATCTCAACAAAAAAACAAATGCAAAAACATATTCCAACTCTTACCATCCTTTTCTTCACAGAACACAATCTTTATGGATACGAATACGATGATGTTCAAGGTCTTACGCAAACCGAGTATGGTTTCCTTTCTTTGGATTCCTGCCTTGGAAGTGCCTTCAAACACTTGAAGACTTTCCTCGTCTTACCCGAAATCGAGAACAGATAATGCTTGTCCTATTGCTGTTGTTTGTAGTAGGTTGCTATTACAACAAATACGGATCACTATGAAAGAACCCAAACCCACCAAACCAAAGAAACCCAAGAAAGTTTCTAGAGACTCAACGCATTACCTTATCCATGTGTATAGTGATAAGGAAATGCTTCAGCACTTATACTCGACAGGAGATATTCCCAAGGACAAAAAGAAAGCACTTGACTTGATGAAGGATCTCTATACAACTGATCTGATGCACAGCAGGTATTACTTCTATGAACTAGTAGAGCAATCCTTCAAATCAATCGACACCCTACCCAACAACAAATGAAAGACAATACGAGACTATCATGATAACCTTCACCAGCAAACCAGCACAAGGAAACCTTGCTAAACATTTTAGCGAGGAGAACAGATGGTTTAATGTGAACATCTCTCCGTCTGTTACATCTAATCTTAACGAGGAATGGTATCAGATTATTGACTCTAGAAAGAGTTGGAAGAACAATAACAAGTGGACTCGCATTATCAAGAGAGATATGGTGAGAATCAATTTCGCAAAGAAAAACCAAATGACTCCCTTTGATCGTGAAGTGGAGATCTTTATCAATCAAACCTACCCAATACCAACAGAATGAGAATACATAGCAGAAGAATCTCCCACGAATTTATTGATGATCCTTTGCATGAACAAAGATCTGTTCATTGGACAATCATCTTTGAAGATGGTGAACTTCCTTCCAAGGAATTGGAAAGATTTAAAAGAACCGAAGTTCACCAACATATTGGTAAGTTCGGAATCAATCATTATTTCCAAGGTAGAAGAACTATCCAGTTTCGTCCAGAGCATTGCAAAGATAAAGTCAAGAATAAAATAATCCAGATGATTACAGATTTTCTTCTTGCCAATGACCAACCTTTAATCATACCATTCAATACTCCAAAACAACCAACCCAATAACACTATGCCTAACCATTGCACCAACCTCCTTTCCTGCACTAGTGGAAAGACCATCGGATCAATCATCAAACCTTATCTTACAGATGATGGCAAGAGTATTGACTTCAACAAGATCCTCCCCATGCCAGAAGGAATCCTAAAGACTTGTTACTCATCTTCCGTTGAAGAGATCACCAAGGAAAGGACACCAGAAGAAGTAGAAGCAAGACAGAAAGCACATGATCTTTTACAAGAGCAGAATGAAAAGGATTATGGATTCAAATCTTGGTATGATTGGAGTGTTGCCAACTGGGACACCAAATGGAATGCATACTCTTGTTATACCTTGGAAGATGGTTTCAACGAGATTGATGATCTTTCAGACGTTGGATTTCAAACGGCATGGAGTCCTCCGATTAATGTCATCAGAGAACTTGCAAAGCTTACGGGTGAGTCCCTTCGTATGAGTTACTACGATGAGGGTTGGATGTTCGGAGGAGAATACTTTGTCAATGCAGATGGATCAGAGAGTGACAACTGCTATGATGATATTGATGATTGCCCAGAACATTTGAAGGAGGAGTTGGATGTCCAGTATTTCCTTGACTGCCAAGAGGAAAACGAGGATGATGAATAATGACAGAACTCCAATACAAAGATCTCACGAGGAAAGCAATGATTCGTGAATACTTTCATCTACAAACAAAAACAATAAATATAATCGATACAGCAAATGAACTCTATGAATACATTGAGAGAGTTTACGTCAACGATCCTGATCTACAGGAGTTGCTTGACAAGTTTGACAATGTTGTGGACAATACAAAGATATGACAAAACAACAAACCCAGAAGATCAAGAATCTATTGGATGCCCTCCATGAAGAAGAGAACTGGTCAAAGTATCCAATGCTTGTAGTATTGGGTTCTTTACTCATCTCCTTCTCTGTGGGTAAAGATATCAAAGCTCTCAATACAAACTAAAGTTCAAATGCAAAGTGTGTTTTAATAGAACATGGTGCGGCATTACCACAAAAAAACAAACCCAACCAATAATACACTAAATGAAAATCAAAACCAGTATCATTATGGATATAGGATACCAAGAAAAAAAAGATCTTGTCATCGAAATCTCCGAAGAATTTGATGAATATACAAACTTCAACATTAGGCATGATGATGAAAGGTTTGAACACGCACTATCAGTTCCAAATAATAAACTAAAGGAATTGGTAGAGGCAATCCAACACCACATCAAGATCCACGGATTATGACACACCCAAACCCAAATACCAAATCATATGTCCGTGGTTTCAACGATGGGTATATCCAAGGAGTAGAGAATAATCCTTACGATGGAGAAAAGAATGCCATCTCCCACATTCAATACAAGTGGGGTTATGATGCAGGAGTAGCAACTTATTGCAGGGAAAAACATCCAGAAGACGAAAATGCATAGAAGAAAAACAACATAAACTCCTAGTCGGTAGGAGTTTGCCTTACCCCTTGAATACATATTCCCTATTCAAGGGGTTTTTCTTTGCCTTATGAGTAAGAATTCGTCTTACTACGGGCAACCCCAGACCTGTGCGTAAGACGTTGTTATTTATAAATATCCTACTATCAACGTCTTACGCATAAAGGATTCCCCCGTAGGGGGAATCCTTCTGGGGGATTCTAGGATTGGAGTATTAGCGTCTTACGCAAAGATTCCGAAGATTTTTCTTGCACCCTCCAACGACTTTGCTATGTTGATGCCCTATGACAACCACTACCTTAAAAACTGCCAAGCAAGCGGAGGCAATCGTTCACACCCTGTCGGCACCTTCAAAAATGCCAGGCTACTCATACAACACCCCTGCTTTTCGTTGCAAGATCGGAAGCATCCTACGCAAAATCGTCGGTTCGGTTTGCGAGAAGTGTTATGCTTGCAAGGGGCGTTACATATTCCAGAATGTCATTGAAGCTATGGAAAAGCGTTTTGCCTCCCTTTTAGATCCTAGGTGGACGGAGGCAATCACCTTTCTGATTTCCAAGAAAGAGAAAAGCGGATTCTTTCGCTGGCACGATAGCGGAGACTTGCAAGGCACTTGGCACTTGGAAAAGATTTGCCAAGTGGCAAAGAATCTTCCCTTTATCAAGTTCTGGCTTCCTACTAGGGAATACTCCATCGTCAGCGACTACATAGAGAAAGAGGGAAACACTATCCCAGAAAATCTCTGCATTCGTCTCTCTGCTCTTATGATTGACGGAAAGACACCCGATGCAATCGCAAAAAGACTAGGCGTTCAAGTGTCGGGCGTTTCCTCTGCTGTTGGTTATACCTGCCCTGCACCCTCACAAGGGAATGTCTGCGGATCATGTCGAGCCTGTTGGGATAAGAATGTCTACCTAGTGAATTACAAGCAACACTAGACTCCCAGCGTCTTACGCAACCCTCACCGAGAAATCGGTGGGGGTTTTTTTGTGCCTTCATCCAATCCTGAAACCTAACCCTGAACCCGTCCGTGCCTCCTGAAACTGCGTAAGACGCTGTTATTCGGACATCTTTTTACTTTCAACGTCTTACGCAAAGATTCCGAAGGTTTTTCTTGCACCTTGGGAATTGATCCACTACATTCACTATATCGAAAGCGACTCAACCCATCACCTACGAGGGGCAGGAGCAATCGAACAACTGGAGACATCACCTACGATGAAATCAGAAGCAGTCATGTCGGTAGTCGGTTCACTCACTGGACAGCATGTTCATGTTGAGTTCAAGTCGGAGAGCAAGCCAGCCAAAGAGTTCAAGGGGCATACCCTTGAGAAGATCACCTCTGGGGCGTTTCGTGCAGGGATTGATTATGCCAATCTCTCTGAAGTGAAGGAGGCAATCGCTCGTGGGGAGAGGGGGGAAGTTGAGCCTCTTCCTTGGGGAACATGGGCAAAGTTCCCTTTCCACATCACGCACAAGGAGAAGGATTACCTTCGCCTCTACCCAGCAACAGGGGGCGTGATCCAAGCACCCAAGGTGACATACCTTGTGGATGGCAAGGAGGTTGCCAAGGAGGAGTATCAGGGGATGCTCACCGAGAGCAACAAGAAACCCAACCCGAAACCTTGTTTCGTGGTTCAGATGGATAACATCATCTCCATAGGCTAGACCCTACTAGCGTCTTACGCAAAGACCCTCACCGAAAGGTGGGGGTTTTTTTTTGTGTCTCGATCAAACTCGATGACTCGACACCCAAACCCGTCCGCCCTCGATGGCTGCGTAAGACGCTGTTATCTGGACATCTATTTACTTTCAACGTCTTACGCAAAGAATCTATTCCTAGCTGAAAGATTTTTCTTGCAGATGGATTTGTTTTCCCTATTATCAGCAATACAGAAGAGTCAACTGACCAAACCGACACCCACAACGATGGCACACATGATTGAAGACACAGACATACAGGTAGGAATCGAACAAGCATGGCACGGACTCACCAAGGTCAAGCCCGAAATCAAACTCGACGAGGATTGCGAAATCTCCTATCCCATGATCACCCTCCCTCTCACCTATAAGGTCGGAGAGAATGAAGTGGAGACTCCCTTCAAACAGATTGTCTCTCTAGATAATGGTCTGCCCATTGGCAATCCAGTGAGTGACAAGTATTGTCTCATCACCAACGAACAGGTTCTATCCATGATCAAGGATGCACTCATTGGAACCCAGAACAAGGTAGTTTCCTTGGGAAGCGTCTGCTCTCGTTCAAAGGTATTTGTTTCCATCAAACTCTCCGACAACATTGTTGCAGGGAACAGAGAGCATGAGAATATGCTCAACATTACTTGGGGTCATGGTGGTATCTCTGCTCTGATTGCCAACTCTGGTCTCACCTGCATCGTGTGTCAGAACACCCTCACCCTTGCACTCTCTCGTAAAGGAGAGTTCAACATGAGAATCAAGCACACAAAGAATGCCGCAAACAGATTGGATGGCATGAGTGAGGCAATCGACAGGCACTATGGAGTGACAAGAGAGTTCCAAATGGCAATGGACTCTATGGAAAGCATGGATTGTGAAGAGGAGACAGCAAGGAAAATCACCTTCGGTATCCTCACTCCTCCAACCTTTGAAGCAGATACAAAGGTTTCAACTCGCACTATCAACATGGTGGACAGGGTAGTGGATCTCTATAAGACAGGCAAAGGCAACAGGGGAAAGACTATGGCTGATCTCTTCAGTGGAGCAACCGATTACTTCTCCCATGAATCCTCTGGGGGAGACAAGAATCCTTGGAAGCAATATGTTTCCAGTGAGTTCGGTTCTGCTAGTGAGAGCAAGAGGGATTGGTTCTCCATTCTCACCGATGACAAGGAAACCAACAGAGTCAAAGCAAGGGGTGAACAGATTCTTCTAGTGGCATAGACTAACCTCCAACCCTTCAGCAAGAGCCTTCCATCCTTCGGGGTGGGAGGCTTTTGTTTTTATAGCACACCTTGAAAAAACAAAACAGGGTGTCGCATTACCACGAGTGTCCACCCGCAGCGGGGTGCTGCCACGTGCGTAAGACGCTGTTATTAGCAAATTATTTACTATCAACGTCTTACGCAAAGATTGAAAAGATTTCTGAAGATTTCTCTTGCACTCCAACAGGCTTGTTGTATTCTCTTAATCGTAATCAACAACCACTATGAAAACACTCAAACCAAAACGCTTCTTCTTCCACTACTACAAGGCAGAGTCCGTCAAGCAAGGTCGCAATGTCCTTACCATGCACTGGGAGAAGGTCTGTCATATCGTCCACCATGTCAAGACTCATGGAGTGGATATTGAAACTCACGCACAGAAACGCCAACCTCGTTGCATCATGAGGGGGTTTGCAAAGGAGATCATGTTTGAACACAAGATCAATAACAACAAGGTGACAGAGACCACAGCACACCTTTACTAATTTACTCGTAGTGGGGTGATAGCAAGAACCCTCATCCTAGAAATAGGGTGAGGGTTTCCCCACAACAGCGTGTTACAATAACACATGGTGTCGCATTACGATGCGTAAGACGATAACACTTACAGCGTCTTACGCAACCTCTTGCCCAAAAAGGTTTTAGCGTCTTACGCAAAGATTCTTCAGAAAGTTCTTGCCCTGCCCAGAGACCCTGCTAGATTGATGTCTGTGAGGCACAACCTCCTCACCACCCACTACCATGACAAAGCAAACCATCCTGTTCCACATCGCCTGTCGCAACATCTGCCAGATGTCGCCAGAACTGGAAACCAAGGTCTACAATGAGATCGAAGATTGGTGCAACGGAGACGGACAAAACCCCAACCTGACCAAGGAGCATTACCTCCAGATGTATTGGGATCAACATGGTGCGCCCCTTCCTTGGGAGACCGAGTCGGAAGTCACATGGGTCGATCTGGTCAAGGATCTGGTCGAGTCACTTAACTAACATCACCAACTAACTTCCAAGAAACCCTCACCGAAAGGTGGGGGTTTTTTTGTGTCTTTTTCGGATGTTAGGCGACCCCCCAGACTGCTGCGTAAGACGCTAATACCCAGTAATGTTTTGGATATCAACGTCTTACGCAAAAGATTTCTGGTTATGATTCAGCGTCTTACGCATTGAAAATCCTTGGAGCTATCAGCGTCTTACGCAAAAGATCCCAAACTTTTTTCTTGCCCTGCCTCACACTTTCCTGCATAGTCCAATTCGTGAGAAACAACCCTCTCACCTCCACTAAAATGAACCAATACAACAACAACACCATCAATGATTCCATCCTCAACTGGAACATGGGTGGCAAGCGAAGGAACTACAATCTCTTCGGAGATCCAAACGCACGAATCATCGTCACTGCCAAGACAGGCGTGAGCGAACTGGGAACTGCATACATCACCCTTCAACAGGGAAACAACAAGCGAGTTATCTGCCCTATGGACAATAACACCTTTGTCTGCGTCACGAACCTCTTCAAGGCTTCGGGTGTGCGAGTAGTCGGGTATGCCCATCACGAGGGAGGATACGCATTCATCGTCCCATACAAGTATATGGCTCAACTGGAACACCTCCTCGGAGTCGCCTAAAACTTTTAGTAGAGGGGGAACCCCTACTGCTCTTCGGAGTGGTAGGGGTTTTTTTCGTGCCTCGACACCAAATCCGTCAGCAACA
>Ga0114963_10001243_pt1 | contig 17717 bp, 15 predicted proteins | sample C_131016_EF_Meta_FD_87019 | JGI IMG/M metagenome (GOLD analysis project Ga0114963, IMG submission 87019) | Freshwater microbial communities from Lake Croche, Canada to study carbon cycling - C_131016_EF_MetaG | ecosystem: Environmental > Aquatic > Freshwater > Lake | place: Lake Croche, Canada...
ATTTGTGTGGGCCTGCGCGGACACACCATGCGGCTGGCACTGGTCGTAGATAGCTTTAACAGCCTGCCAATTGGCAAAGGCCTGCTCACGGCCACAGCTTGGGCGCATTTTGTGAAGTGGAGCTCCATGATATTTTTGGGCGCCGTGCTGATGGCCTTACCGATCATGGTGACCATGTTGTTCATCAACATTGGCCTGGGCGTGGCCACGCGCGCGGCGCCCAGTTTGAACCTTTTTTCGCTTGGCCTGCCGGTCATGATCGTGGCCGGCTTTGCCGTGATGATGGTCGCGCTGCCCAGCATGGGCGCACGCATTGAATGGCTCTGGCTACAGGGCTTTATGGAAATACGGGGCCAAATCAGCCCCGCCGGAGGCTAAGCCATGGCCGATGACAGCGGAGACCGCACCGAAGACCCGACCGCGCGGCGCCTCAAGCGTGCGCGCGATGAAGGCCAGGTCGCCCGCTCTGGCGAACTACCTGCTGCGGCCGTCATGATTTGCAGCGTCTTCATGCTGCTGATGATGGGCGAAGCGTGGTTCAAACAGCTGTCGGTCTATTTCGGTGCAGGCTTCACTTTTGACCGCAAGTTGTTGGAGTCTCCCATGCTGCTGCCTATGGCCTTTGGCAGCCAATTGCTCCACGGCCTGCTGCTGGTCTTGCCGCTCATGCTCGTCACCATGGTGGTCGCGATACTTGCTTCGGGCGCGACCGGTGGTTTCTTGTTTTCGCTCCAATCCGTCCTGCCCGATTTTTCCAAACTCAATCCCATAACAGGGATGAAAAAAATCGTCGGCGTCAATGCCGCGGTCGAATTGTTGAAGTCGATTTTGAAAATGGTCTTGATCGGCACGGTGCTCGTGAATTTGCTCAGCAATCACTTTGCCGAACTGATGTCGCTGGGGGCGATGGCCCTAGAGCCCGCCTTGGCCAAAGCCGGCAGCCTGATTTCCGAATCGGTGATGTGGCTCACGCTCTGCCTGGTGCTCATTGCCATGATCGATGTGCCCTACCAGAAATACAGCTTCATGAAGCGTATGCGCATGACCAAACAAGAAATCAAAGACGAGCACAAAGACATGGAAGGCCGCCCCGAGGTGAAGGCGCAAATCCGCCGCCGGCAGCGCGAAGTGGCTACGGCGCGCATGATGCAAAAAGTCAAAGAGGCCGACGTCATCATCACCAACCCGGAACACTTTGCGGTGGCCCTGTCTTACGACCCGACCTCTGACGGCGCCCCGCTGCTGCTAGCCAAAGGCGTAGACCACAGCGCCGCACGCATACGCGAAGAAGGCAAAGCGCACAGTATCGAAATCTTTGCCGCACCAGAGTTGGCCCGTGCGCTGTACTTCACCACCGAGTTGGATCAACCCATTCCCGAAGCACTGTATTTCGCGGTAGCCCAGGTGATTGCCTATGTGTTCAGCCTGGCCCAGGTGCGCCCGGGGGTCGACCCGATGGCACGTCCGGCGCCCAAACTCCCGGCCTCGATGCTCTTTGACACCAACGGCAAGCCTTTGCACCCTGAGGCAGTTCCCACATGACCGAACATCACTTCCCTGGCGACGACAGCATTGCGGGCGTGCAACCGCTGCTTTTCCGCGTTGCAGACCGTATGCGCCTGGAGGGCTATGTCTCTGCGCTGGTGCAGGACAATATGAGCCTGTCCCTTGTCAGCGGCTATGACGCCATCTTGGACCATTACGGTAAATTGCTAGTGGCACGCCTGCGCGAAGCGGCACCGCACATTGGCCTGGAAGTGTGCTTTCCCGCCAGCGCTGATGCCCTGATCACCCGTTTTAACGAGGTGCTGCAGGACTACTCCATCGAAGACGCCATGGGCGCAAAATTTCACAACGCGCCGCCCAAAATATGGATCGTGCATGACGCAGGCGCACTGCCGGACAATGAAATTCAGCTGCTGGCGCGATTGGTTCAACATTTCCCCGGCGCCAACATCCGGGTGGTCATGTTGTTTAACGCCGCCAGTCAAAAACAAAAACTGCTGGCCGCTTTCGGCCGCCGCATCCTGAGCTGGGAAATCGAGCCACCCACGGACGAACAAGCCGAGATATTGCTAGAGCAGGCCCGGGCACAAGGCCGCGAAGGCGTTGTCGGCGCGCTACTGCGCCAAATTTCACCACAGAAAAAGCCGCCGCTCCACCCCATGGCCCTGCCCGAACTGGTGGCCGAGCCCGCTGCGGAAACGCCCGCTGAGACCAAGGTGCCCGCTGCCTCTGAGCAGGAAGCGGCCGCCAGCCCAGACAGTGGCCCGCGGCGCAAAATTTGGCTGTGGATCAGCCTGGCAGCAGCGCTCCTGTTGGCATGTGGTTTCGGCGTGGCCGTACTTTACGGCGTGATCCCCACCGGCGACAAAGCGGTACAAGAATTGCGCGGCTTGCTGCGCGGCGAGTCGGCCCAAAACCATGCAGCCGCTAGTGCCAACAGCAGCACGCCCGCGGATGTGGCATCGAAGGCGGCGCCCGCCACGCCCGAGGTCCATGTCGCAGCCACTGTTGCAAGTGCCGCAGCGGTAGCGGCAGTCCCTGCACCCGCCGTGACGGCGACCCCCAAACCGGCCGAAGAAGTCGAAACCATTGTTCCGTCGACCCCCGCGCGTAGCAAAGCCCCTGTGGCTGCTCCAGAGCCCGCGCCGGTGGCCAAAGAAGCGAAAGAAAGACCCAAGGCCCCCGACGAGGCGACTATTGCGCAAAACCAGGCCGGACAGGCCTGGGTGCGCGAGATGCCCGCCGGAACCTTCTTAGTGCAGCACACCATTGTTCCCAGCTACTCCGAGGCCAATACCTGGTTGCAGGCCCACCCGAATTTGCGGCGTGCACGCATCGTGGCCAATTACCTTCCCAACCTACCCACCCTGCAGTACTCGGTGGTCTCAGGCCCCTTTAGCTCGCTGGGCGATGCCAGCGCCTATGCCGATGGCCCAGGGGTGCCCAAAGATCCGCAAATACGCTCGGCGCGCTTCATGAAAGAACAGTTTTCACAGGAAAACCTGGTAGGTAACAATCAGCGGCGCGGGGAGAACAAGCGATGAGCGAGCCAGAATTTTTTCCCAGCCATGCACCCCATAAAGTGGAGATGCCTGAGGGCAGTAACGTTGCCAAAAGCAAATCCGCACACGTAGGCACCGATATTCGGCGTGTCGACACCAGCCAAACGATTGCCGAAGAAGAAGAACAGAAGCTTGCGGCGGACAACATTGTGGATCCCAAAATTGCGGGTGCTACCAGCAATATCGTCAAGTTGCCACCGCAGACCGGCAAAGCACTTAAAACCGTTGCCATCAAAACCGCCCAGTCCGCTGCACAAGCGAGCGCCCCATCCAACGCCGGGGCGTGGGAGGCGGGATTAGAAGCGGAATTTGAAACCGAAGAAATGGTTGAAATGGATTTCCCCGCCCGCGTGATTCAACTCAAAATTGAAAACGACGCGATCCGTGTACAGCTTAAAGCGCTCGATGCGCTCATGAAGGGCGGCTAAACGCCATGCCCTGCGCCACCAAGAGGTAATACCTATGTCTGATACCCCAAGCACCTTGACACCCGACGAAGCGTCGGCAATCGAAGCCATCGGCGGCCCATCGCCGCCAGCCACTGGCGATGCTATTGCCCATGACGCCGGGGCCGAACCGGTATTGCACGAAGAGCGTGGCGATGACGGTGCGCATGCGCACGCCGAACATGGAAATGAAGGCGGCGCACTGCATAGCGGTGACCACATCCATGGCGATGCACATGATGTAGCGCATGACGAAGCTGAGCACGTCACGCAAGGCACCCAAGACGCAGAAATGGCGGAAATGAAGTCCACCATGCTGGACTCTGCCGAGCTGGCCAATCGGGCCGCAGGCATGGCGGCCAAAGCGGCGGGCGATATGCATGGCGCATCCACCCAGCTCATCGAAAGCTACGCCGCACAAAAGATGTACCTCATCATTGTCCTGGCCGTATTTGGCCTGCTGATGGTGCTCGCTATGAGCGTGTTCGCCTTTATGTCCTTTAGGCTGCAACAGCGCGTAGCCCAGGCCGATGCGATGCTGATCGCGGTGGGTAAGCGCGTCATCGCTATGGACGAAGGGCTAGAGCTGTTTACCGGCCACGGCGAAGCCTTGCGCGAGGTGGCCAGCAAGCAAGACGCCATCATCAGCGCCCAAACCAAAATTGAGTTGCGCCTGGACGAAGTGATGCGTGGCGTGCAAGCCGCCGCGGACACGATCACCAAACCCGCCACCGTGGCCCACGACAAAGATAAAGACAAAGCGCCTGATATGGCCAAGCTCATCAAAGACCTGGACAGCAAACTGCAAGCCCAGTCCAGTGCCATCAGCAACCTGAGCAGCCAGGTGCGCGCAATGGGCACACCTGCCCCGGCCCGGCCCGATCCGGCTGCGGTGCGCAAAGAAGCAGAGGCCTTGGTGCGCCAGCTCAAAGCCGCCGAAGCCAGCGTAAAGCCTGCAACGCCCAGTGCAACAACGCCTTCGGCAGCGCCCAAAGTGCCAGAGAAACCCGTGGAAAAGGTAGTGCAGTACCCGCGTGTTCAAAATACCGGCAAGACGCCCGAAGGCCAATAAGCTTGCAGCCTAGCTCGACTGCTGCGATGCTTTAACCACCTTCGCGCAGACCGAATTTTTGGATTTTTTCGATCAGCGTGGTGCGTTGCACATTGAGAATGCGCGCGGTCTGTGACACATTGCCGTTGGTCCGACTCAGCGCCTGGGCAATCAGGTCGCGCTCAATTTCAGCTAGGCGATGTTTCAAGGACAGACCTTCGGGTGGCAACACCGGCAAGGCCTGCGACATGAAAGTCATTTGCTCGACCTGGTTGGGTTCGTCCTCGTCCTCGTCCTCGTCGGACAATTCGTCGAATAATCCGCCGGAAGTCGGGCCATCCGAGGAAACGCCAGCGGCCAGCGCCGGGTCCATCTGCGGCAATTCCCCAGAGTCGGCCAAGGCTTTGTAGGCCAGCATGCCCTTGGGCAAAAGGCTCTTAGAAAAATCTTTCAATTCCAGGCACTGACCGGCGAACAAGGTGCTAAAGCGGTCAATCAAATTGGACAACTCCCGCACATTGCCCGGCCATTGGTAGGCCTGCATCGCGTAGGTGAAGTCCGGCGCGAAGGTGATCGGCTTTTCGCCGGGGCCGGCGTGGTGCTTGGAGAAAAATTGCAGCAACAAGGGAACGTCCGTGGCGCGCTCACGCAAGGGCGGCGTATTCAGCGGCAGCACATTGAGCCGGTAGTACAAATCTTCCCTAAACCGTCCGGCGGCGATCTCCGCCTCCAGGTCGCGGTGGGTGGCGGCGATGACACGCACGTCAATCGGAATCGGTTTGGTGCCGCCCACCGGGTCGATCACCCGCTCTTGCAATACACGCAGCAGCTTGACTTGCAGCTCCAGCGGTAAATCGCCAATTTCGTCCAGAAAGATGGAGCCGTTGTGCGCCAGCTCAAAGCGCCCCACCCGATCGGTCACAGCGCCCGTAAACGCGCCTTTGCGGTGGCCGAACAACTCACTCTCAATCAAATCCTTCGGGATGGCAGCGCAATTGATCGGCACAAAATTGGCGTTCGCCCGGTGCGACAAGTCGTGTAGAGAGCGCGCCACAATTTCTTTGCCGGTGCCGCTCTCGCCGGTAATCAACACCGTTGAGCTCGATGCCGCCACCACAGGCAAAAGGTCTCGAATGGCCCGGATGGCATCACTTTCACCAATAAAACTGATAGCGTTTCGCGACATGGGACCTTGTGTGGTACGGGCCCCCGCGCCTCGAAGAGTGCGCCTTGACTGGGGCTTACGTCAAAATCATACCAGTAAGTGTCAGTTTTCAGACAGTACAGAAGTGTTTTTTTGGAATTTTCATGCTTTGTTTCACAAATTACACAGATTACAAGCCATAAGGTGTCTTTTAACAAATTCATGCTAGTTGGTACGCAAACTGCATAATCAGCATGAAGACCTCGCCGCAAGCGCTCAAGAAGCACTCGGGGCCCCACCTTTAGACCACAGGCGTGAACGAACTAGCTCCCGATTTACAACTTGCCGCCCTCACCAATCTGGGCCTGATGTACGCCCAGGGCCAAGGGGTGGAGCAGGATTTTGGGCGCGCGCTGGACTGCTACCGCCAGGCAGCCGAACACGGGGTCCCGCAAGCCCAGTCCAACCTGGCGGTGATGTACGCCCACGGCCAGGGCGTGGCGCAGGATTTTGCGCAGGCCCATAAATGGTACCGGGCGGCCGCCGAACAAGGCCTGCCTTATGCCCAAACCAACCTGGCCGTGATGTACGCCAATGGCCAGGGCACGGCGCGCGACTACCAGCAAGCCCTCAAGTGGTACCAAGCTGCGGCCGAACAAGGTGACACCAGCGCCCAGCGCGGCCTAGGCGTGATGTACGCCAACGGCCAGGGCGTGCCGCAGGACTTTGGGCTGGCCTTGCAGTGCTACCAACATGGCGCCGCCGCGGGTGATGCCGCCGCCCAGTACGGCATGGGCGTGATGTACGCCAACGGCCATGGCGTGCCGCAAGACTTGCAACAGGCATGCCATTGGTACCAGCTGGCCGCCGCGCAAAACCATTTGCACGCTTTATTCAACCTGGGCTTTTTGTATTCCAATGGCCAAGGCATAGCACCTGACAGGGCCAAAGCCCTCGATTGCTATGAACGCGCCGCGGCACTGGGCGACGCGGCAGCGCAGTACAACTTGGGCGTGCTCTATAGCAGCGGCCAGGGTGCCGACTTGAACACCGAACAAGCATTGCATTGGTATCAAAAAGCCGCCGAGCAAGGCGACGGCGCCGCCCAATTCAACCTAGGCCTGATGTACGCCACCGGCCAGGGCGTGGCGCAAGACGATGCCGCCGCGCTGGCCTGGTACCAGTTGGCCGCCGACCAGGGCGATGCGCAGGCCCAGTACAACCTGGGCGTGATGATCGCCAATGGCCAGGGCACGCTGGCCAGCCGCACCGTAGCCATGCAATGGCTCCAGCTAGCGGCCGACCAGGGCGACGTGCTGGCCTGGTACAACCTCGGTGCGCTCTACCAGGAAGGTGCAGACCAGGAACCGGACTACCAGCGCGCCTTGCAGTGCTACCGCAAAGCGGCCCAGGGTGGGCAGGCCGATGCCCAGGCCGCGCTGGGCTGGCTCTATGCCAATGGCATGGGCGTACTGCAAGATTTTGTGCGCGCCCATATGTGGTTTAACGTAGGTGCGGTCAGCGGCCATGCACAAGCGGCCAGCGGCCGGGAATTTGTGGCACAACAAATGACGCCAGGGCAAATAGCACAAGCGCAGGACATGGCGCGCAAATGCATACAGGAACAATTTGCCGGCTTTGATTAGCAGTCCGCGCAGTTGATTGGCAGTAGCCTGCGCCGATCGCCAGCCCCGCAACCCGACAAACCGCCTCTCCCGCTCCCCATGTTCGACACCACCACGGACCCCGACTACCAGGCCTACTTTGCCGATGCTGCAAACGCAGTGCAAGCGCTGCTAGCCGGTGCGCGTCAGCAGGTGGTGTGCGCACTGGCGCAAGGGTGCGGCCGCCGTTGGTTTGAGCTGCTGCTGCAAGTGCGCCGCCGTGGTGTGGCGCTACGCTTATTGGTACCCGACACCGCGGCCAACCGCCAATCGGCTATCGCTTGGGAACGCATCAGTGCCGCCGGCGGCGAACTCCTTTGGCTTGATAGCAGCGCGCCGGTTTTGCAAACGCCGGTCTGCATTGTGGACGGGCATACCGTGCTCAGCGGCGCCATTGCCGACTTGAGCACCTTGGCACGCGAAGACTTTGCCGGTGTGGTGCGCCAAAGTGACTTGGGCTTGGCCCAGCGCTGCCTAGAAGGCCTGCAGGCGCTGGCAGCGCAGGCCGACGCAGCGCCAAGCGCGCCGTCCAGCACGCAGCCCTTGGCATCTGTCCCGGTGGACGAACTGGCGATACCTGGCGCGCCCTTGGTGGGCAGTAGCCAAGCCTTGGTTCTGAGTGCCGACCTGCAAGTACGCACTGCCGCCTGGCAAAGCGAGCTACTGCAATGCCATAGCGTGGCGCTGCAAGCCGAGTTGGACGAATTGCAGCGCACCATGCAAAGCTTTGACCGACAGCAAGACGCGGCCATTGGCGAATTGCTGCGCGAGTTTCTCGACCTCAAACGCCAATACTTGGCCCATATGCACGCGCGCTACGGCGGGGCAGAGCGCGAAGACCAGGCACGCCAGGCCGACGACAATTTCAGCAGCTACACAGAAAGCCACCCGGACGAAACGTCGGCGCAGGCACCACCCGAACTGGATCCCCAAGCGCAGCAAGAACTCAAGCGTCTGTACCGCAAACTGGCGATGCAATGCCACCCGGACCGCATGGACACCCTGCAGGATAAACAACATGCGCAGGCTTTGTTTCAACGTCTACAACGCAGCTACCAAGCCAGCGACATGCGCGGTCTGCAAAGCCTGCAAGCGCAATTGGACCTGGGCCAGGGCCAAGTCAGTGCTAGCCGGCCGGGAGGGCATGCTGGCGCCCAGCGTCCCCCGGCGCAATGGGCCTTGGAATTGAGCGCGCTGCAAGTCACACTGGCGCAATTGCACGCGCAACGCCTGCAGATTTTGCAAAGTGCTACCTGGCGCACCCTGGCGACCCAAAGCCGCTGGGATCTGTGGTTTGCTCAACAAGCCAATCACCTGCACACCGAAATCCAGCGCTACCGAGAAGCACTGCAAGAGACCGAAGGCCTTGGCCCCCTACCCATCGACCAGGGATGAGCATGGGGCAATTGCAAATTTCTCCGGCTGCGGGCGCACTGACGCCACTGGAACGCGAACGCTTAGACCTCGTAGCCCACACGCTTGCGGGCTTGCATGAAAAACAGGCCTTGCAATTTTTCCGCGACCGCCCTGCGCTTTTAGCCGCCTGCCTGCAACAGCATTACCCGCTGGATGCGCCGCTTATAGAGGCCCTGGGCCAGCGCAAAGACTGGCGCATGCTCAGCGCCAGCGGCGTGCTGCAATGGTCAGATGCCCTCATCGATGCCTACGCCCAAGAATGGGACTGGGAGCTGCTGAGTAAAAACCCGGCTTTGCCCTGGTCGGGCCCCTTGCTAGAACGCTATACGGACCGCTGGAATTGGCAGTCTTTGTGTACCAACCTGGGCCTGCCATGGAGCCAGGCGCTCCTCGAGCAATTTGTCTATCGCTGGAACTGGGCGGTGCTCAGTCGCAACGCGCTATTGCCTTGGACCGCCGCGTTTATCGAAGCCAATGCTCACCGCTGGGACTGGACGGCGCTGAGCTGGAACATCGGCCTGCCCTGGTCCGTGGACTTGCTCGATGCCTACCAGAGCCGCTGGGACTGGACCGGCCTGAGTGCCAATACCTCCCTGCCCGGCGATGCAGCGTTGGTGGAGCGCTTTGCCAGCCGCTGGCAATGGACGTGGCTGAGCGCCAACCCCAGCCTGCGCTGGAGCGAGGACCTGCTGGCACGCTATGCACGCGATTGGGACTGGCAGGCCCTAAGCAAGCAGGCGCAATTGCCCTGGAGCGAAAACCTGATCGCGCGCTATGCCGGCCAGTGGGACTGGAGCGCCCTGAGCGCCAACATCCATCTGCCTTGGACCATGGAGTTGCTGAGCGCTTGGCAAGACCGCTGGGACACGGCCGCTTTGTGCCGCAACCCGGCACTGCCCTGGCACACCTTGTTGGCGCAATGGTGCGATCCCGCCTGGCTGCAAGCGCCGCAGGCCCTGGCCCCGCCCGCACCACTGCAGAACTGGGATTGGGAGGCCTTGAGCGAAAACCCGTCGCTGCCCTGGAGCGCCGCGCTGCTGGACGCAGGGCAAGGCCAATGGGACTGGGACCGCCTGAGCTGGAACCCCGGCCTGCCCTGGAGCGGCGACCTACTTGCGCAATTTGCACCCGAATGGGATTGGAGCGGCCCCAGCAGCAGCGCTGCGTTGCCCTGGAGCGCGGACTTACTGGCACGCCATGGCGACCACTGGGATTGGGAGCGCCTGAGCGCCAATCCGCACATCCACTGGTCTGAAGACCTGCTGGCCCCCTATGCTGATCGCCTGAACTGGGCCACCCTGAGCGCAAACAAGGGCCTGCCTTGGAGTACCGCGTTCTATCTGCACTTTGACACCCACTGGTTTGCCAGCCTGGTGGCCCAACACCAGGGGCTCAATATCCACCATCTGGGCAGCGACGACATCGTGACACTGTTGCAGGAAAAGCCGTCACAAAATGCGCCTGCGGCATCCTGAAAACGCGAAACCGCCTATTTTCAAAGGCACAAAACTTGCATGACCCCCCGGATGCATTGCCTGCCACGTTCGCGGGCGTCGAGAAAACCACTGAATCAACGCAAAGCCCTGGCCCAAGGCCACACGAGGAAACCGCCATGACCGAGGTGAAACACCAGCCCAGCCAAGCCCAACATTTGGAAGCGGCAGCCCATCCCGCGCGCGGCGCTTCCACCCAATGGTTGGCCGAAAGCACTTTGGTGGTCTCACGCCAAGCCCATGTACCGCACGGGCAAAAACTGTATGCCGTAGAACACCAGGCGCACCCGGTACAGCACCAGGCCTTGCCGCTGCTCAGCCAACACCAGGAATGAGCTTGAAACGCGCCTTGTCCCCAGCCTTTGCGCCGCTAGCGCAGAGGGCCGGAGTGCGCGCATGAAAAACCTGCTGGCCGATGCCGACGCCGCCTACCGTCGTGGCGACTTTGCCAATGCCTTGCGCATTTCGCGCCCGCTGGCCTCGCTGGAATACGCTGCCGCACAAAACAACCTGGGCTTTATGTACGCCAACGGCCAGGGGGTGGCGCAGGACTATGCCGAAGCGCTGAAGTGGTACCGGCTGGCGGCCGCGCAAGACTATGCGCCGGCCCAGTACAACCTTGGCTATATGTACGCCAATGGCCAGGGCGTGGAGCAAGACCACACCCAGGCGCTGCACTGGTACCAATTGGCCGCCGCGCAAGGCCTGCCCGATGTGCAAACCAATTTGGCCTTCATGTACGCCAACGGCCAGGGCGTGGAACGCGACGCGGCGCAAGCCGCCTACTGGTTCGAGCGCGCCGCGGTACAAGGACATGCGACGGCCCAGTTCAACCTGGCCAGCATGTTGCTCCAAGGTGAGGGCATTGACAAGGATACGGCGGGCGCGCGCAAATGGCTGGAATCGGCTGCTGTGCAAGGCCACAGCTACGCGCAATTTCAGTTGGGCCTCTTGCTCGCACAGGGCAGAGAGATAGAAGGCGATGCGGAACTGGCGGCCAAGTGGTACCACAAAGCCGCAGACCAGGGCGATGCCCCGGCGCAATACAACCTGGGCCTGATGTACGCGCACGGCCAGGGCATTGCCCCGGACCTGTCGCTGGCCATGGCCTATTTCACCCTGGCCGCAGAACAAGGCCATGGCGATGCGCATTACAACCTGGCGGTGCTCTGCGCCCGGGTGGACAGCGAAGGGCGCGCCGTTCCCGACAGCCAGGTCAGCGACGATGAGGAGGCGCCCGGCCCCATGGCGCAAGCCCTGGTGCACTACCGCACCGCCGCGGCACTGGGCCACGCGCAAGCGCAATACAACCTAGGCACGCTCAGCGCCAACGGCTACGGCGTAGCCCAGGATTATGCAGAGGCCTTGCAGTGGTACCAAATGGCGGCCGAGCGCGGCATGGCGCAAGCGCAATTTCAAGTCGGCCTGATGTACCAGATCGGCCAGGGCGTGACGCAAAACAGCACCCAGGCACGCCAATGGATGCACCTGGCCGCCGACCAAGGCCATGCCATGGCGCAATGCAATTTAGGCGCGATGTACAGCCAGGGCCAGGGCGTCAGCCAAGACTTCACGCTGGCGCGCCAATGGTTCCAACTCGCTGCGGACCAGGGCGATACCTTGGCCCGATTCAACCTGGGTATTTTGTGCAGCCAGGGCAAAGGCGGGGCGCAGGACGCGGCGCGGGGCTACGCGTATTTCGCACTGGCCGCAGCCCAAGGCCATGCGCTGGCCCTATTCAACCAAGGCGTGGCGCTGGCCCTGGGCCAGGGCGTCACACAAGATCTGCATGCCGCCCAAGTCTGCTGGCAGCACGCGGCCGACCAAGGCATCACCGAAGCCATGTTCAACCTGGCCGTGCTGCGCGCCAGCCAAGACAGCGCCGATCCGCAGGTACGCACGCTCTACCAAGCCGCTGCCGATCTCGAAAACGCTGCGGCTTTGCACAATCTGGGGGTGATGTACGCCACTGGCAACGGCCAGGTACAAGACGAGGAACAAGCGCTCCACCACTACCGTGAAGCAGCACAGCGCGGCGACCTTGCCGCGCAGTATGCCGCCGCTGTGTTGCTGGCCGAGGGCCCGCACGCACTGCGCGATGCGACGGCCGCTTTGGCCTATTTGGAGCTAGCTGCAGCGCAAGGGCATCCGGCTGCGCAAGAACGCCTCAACCTTCAACAATCCAAGCAAAGCGCTAGCGGTGCCGACTACGCGCGCCTACTGGAAAACTACCTGCAATCGAGCGAACGCGGCGATCCGATCGCCGATTTCAACTTGGGCCTGCTCTATGCCGGTGGCCTCGGCTGCCAAGCGGATGCCACCCTGGCGCAACAACACTACCTGCGCGCCGCACAAGCGGGCATGCCGCAGGCGCAAAACAACCTGGCGATACTGTTTTTACAAGCGGCTGATGCCGACCTGCAGGCCGATACTGGCGCAGAGCAGGCAGGCCAATGGCTGCGCGAGGCTGCTGCACAGAACTATGCATTGGCCTGCTTCAACCTGGCCTTGTACCAGCGCCGAATCGGCGACCCCGCGCAGGCACCAGAGCTACTGCGCCAAGCGGCTGCACAAGGTTTGGCCAAAGCCCAATTCAATCTAGGCTGGGCGCTGGCCTTTGGCGATGGGACCTTCGCCGACGTAACACAAGGCCTGCCTTGGCTGCAGCAAGCCGCTGAGCAAGGCGATGCCGACGCACTCTATACCCTGGGTCGCATGCAGTACTTCGGGCAAGGCATGCCCGCCGATGCAGCGCAAGCGCTGGCTTGGTACCAGCGCGCCGCGGCGCTTGGGGACTGCGCCGCCCAATTCAACCTCGGTTCCATGTACGCCAATGCCCAAGGCACGGTGCAGGACTATGGCTTGGCCTTGCAGTGGTACCGCGCAGCGGCCGGACAGGCACCAGCACCGTCTCCAGCACCACACCTGAGTGCGCCGCCCGTCAGCGCCTTGCCCGCACGTGAGCCTGCCACTGCGCTAGCAACCGCATCGGATGGCGAGGCCATGAGGCGTGCCGCATGAAGCGCAAGCAAGCACCAATGACGCAGGGCAAGGCGGCTTTGCGAGCTCAAGGTTTAGGCGTTTGTGCCGATTCAAGGAAGGACTATTCACAAGGATTGAGCATGCAAGTTACTAAATGGATCTCTATTGCCCTCGCCGCCATCGCCTTGAGCGCATGCCAGGGTACAAATTTTCAAAAATGGATCAGCGATTTGGCGCCCGATGATGCTGCTGGGCAAAAAAGCGCCTCCGGCGAGCGCCCCGCTATGGTCAAGGTGCCCAGCGAACTGCTGGTACCCAATTTGCCTTTGGTTGAAAAACGTGAAAGCCTGACTGCTACAGGCTATGCCGTCATCAGCGTGCAAAACAGCAAAACGCCGGCCCAACAGCGCCTGATGGCCATACGCGCCGCCAAGCTCGATGCCTACCGCTCGCTAGCCGAGCAGGTCTATGGCCTGCGCCTAGACGCAACCGCCACCGTAGCCGACATGGTGGTGCAAAACGATACGTTCCGCAGCAAGGTCGAAGGCGTGATTTACGGTGCAACCCTGGTCAGCATCACGCCCAGTGGCGACGACACCTACGAAACCACCCTGACGCTGGACAAAAGCACGGTGCAGGACTTGCGTATGCTGTATCTGACTCAACTCACGGCTAAAAGTCGTTAAGAAAGCTCATCTCCCGCTATGCGCCGACTACCCGCTCTGTGGATCGCACTGCTGCTGAGTATCAGCAGCGCAGGCGCGTGGGCGCAAAGTCTGAGCATGGACGAAAAGCTCACAGCCATCCGCAAAAGTCTGGTCGAGACGGCGCTGGAAGGGCCCACTAAAGTTAGTGCTACGCAATGGATTGATGCCCAAGGCGTGCTGCGTGAAAGCAGCAGCTTTCAATCCGGCGTAGAAGTGCGCGGTGTGCGCGTCATCGGCTACACCACCGACAGCCAAGGTGAAGCGAGCGCGAAATTGCAGTGGCAAGAACTGTCTGGCAATAAAAACGCGAAGACGGTGGCCGATGCAAATAGGGTCGAGCCCGCCTGCAAACCGGCTGGCACCAGCCGCTTGCAACACCTGCTGGGAGTGCAGTGGAATGTGAGTGGCCGCTTTTCTGCCGAAGAGCACAATCTATTCGAAGAATTGCGTGGACATTGGTTTGGGCAATTGAGCAATGCCGGCGCAAGTGCGGCGCTGTGGCGTATTGCCCCTAAGCCCCGCACCGAAGGGCGCAGCAGCTATGAACAAGCCTTGCTGAGCGCCGGCGTGGATGACATGCCCTGGCTTTTGGATGTGACCGTTGTAGCACTGCCGCAGTCACCGCAAGCGAGTCCCGCAATGGCTAGCGCTGGCTACCGCCAGCCTATGCTCACCGACCCCACCATCCGCATCACACCGCGCGCCGGCTGGCCTTTCAATACCCCGCCCACGGTGGATGTTGAGTTACAAATGCGCCTGCTCGCGCGCAACCAAGCCAAGCCGGTTTTGGTCTTGAACACGCCCGTGAGTTTGGAAGCACAGGAAGGCAACTGGGGCATCACGCAACTGAGCAATAGCTCGCGCGCGCAGACTTTGCAGCTGGCGGAAAACGCGGCGCTCGAACTGTTAAAAACCCTGTCCTGCCAAACCGTAGTCGGCGAAGTCACGCAGGCACTGGGCAAGCAATTTCGCATCAACCTAGGCGCGGCCGCCGGAGTGCGTGTGGGAGATACCTGGGTACTAGCCGACACCGGCAAATTACCCCAGCGGGCGCTAGAACCAGGCAACACCGCCAACACGGTCATGGCCAAAGTGCAGTACGTCACCGAACACTACGCACAACTGATACCCACCGCAGGTCCCGCGCAAAACGTACAAATCCGCTGGGCCGCTTGGTCCACCGATGACGCGCGCTAAGCCCCTGGGGCCTTCGTGCTAAGCTTTGCGCCGATTTGCAAGTCGCCCCTACGATGCTTTTTATACCGCCCCTGCGAGCCTGGACCACGCAACTAAGCTGTGTGCTGGTCCTGTGTGCCATAGCGCCTTTCGTGCGTGCAGCCAGCGAGGCCCCAGCAGCCGTATCTCCCGCAAAAATCCCTGCCACGGGCACTAAAACCTACCAACCCAAAGCCGGCGAAACGCTGGACCAGGTCATTGCCAAAACGATGGGTGCAAGCCCGCTGAGCATGGGAATCCTTCGACAGGCTTTTGTCGACCAAAACCCGCAAGCCATCATTGCAGGCAAGGTACCCAAGCTGCGCAAAGGCGCCACGCTGAACCTGCCCGACCATGACTTGCTGTTGCGCGGCGTGTTGGCCAGCGTTACGCCCGTGGCCGCGCAAAGTGAAACCTCTCCCCGTCCGGCCCCGTCCACGCCCGAAGACCGCAAGCGCTGGGTGCAGTTTCCGTGATCCCCGTCAGCGATGCGTCGGCGCAGCCGGTACGCATCAACCCAGTTTTCCCCCAAGGACCCGCATCTCCCACCCTGGTAGAGGCAGTCACCGCGCGGGCCCTGAACCTGCGCGACGGGCAGATTGTGCAAGCCACGGTGCAATCGCGCGCCGACGAAATGGTGCTGATGCTGCGCGGCCGGCAAGTGGGGATCGCCCGGGTGCCCGGCTGGGAAGTGGGCCAGCGCCTGAGCTTTAGGACACAGGCCAACCCGGATGGCAGTATCGCCCTGGTGCTGATCAATGGCAAAGCCAGCGCCTATAGCAATCCCGGTCTGCCCACCATGATTGAGGCCCAGACGCGGCCCCTGAATAACCAGCCCCCGCCCAACCCGAATGCGCAAAATAGCCAAGCGCAGGAACGCAATCCTTCAAGCCTGTCCGCGCCGGCCACGCCACCGAGCAACGCCGTCGTTGCGGTGCAAAACCTGCAGGCGAGCGCCTTGTCGGGCCTGGCCTGGGCACCGGTTAACCCCAGCGAGGGCAAGTTTTCCCGCCTGGGCAGTCTGATGTACCGCAACCCGGGCATGGCCGAGGTGCGCGACTTGCTCAAAACCGGCGGGCTCGACGCCTTGCTGGCCAAGGTGGGCAAACAGCCTGAAGTGCAGGCGCAATTGCAAAACCAATTGCAAAACATGCGGCTGACCATGGAAAAACTCAGCCCCGAAGCAATTAGCACCGCGTTACGGGCGGCGCTGGGTTCGGAGACCAGCCTACCGCGCATCCGCAACCCTTCGCCCAACGACCTCAAGCCCCTGCTGCACAAGCTCTTGTCCTTGATGGAGGACAAAACCGAGGAAGACACGGCCGGCATGCACCAGGTCAAGCGCGCCATCGCCGATCTGGACGCCGCCCAACTAGCCGCTATGCAGGCGCAGCACATGGGCGAGATGTCCATGACGGTGGTACTTCCCTTTGTGGACCACACCCCGGTAGAGCTGGCCTTTGAGCGCAAACGCAGCAGCGAGGACGAAGAGTCCCGCTACACCGTGAACATGCACTCCAATAGCCGCGACTACGGCGAGTTGTGGCTGCAAGCTGATCTTCTGGGGGGGGACAAAGTGGCCTTGTCGATGTGGGCCGTCCGGCCCGCGGTGGTTGAATTTGCCCGCCAGGGCCAGGGCGAACTGCGTAAAACGCTGGGCGAAGCGGGCTTGACGCTGCGCTCTTTTTCCGCGCATCTGGGCGAGCGGCCTGCGCCCGAGCCCCTTTTGCAGCCGCTGGCCCTGCCCGGCGAAGTGGTGGACATGCGCGCATGAGGCCCATCAAAAAAGCCATTGCCCTGGAATACGGTAAAAACCGGGCGCCCATCGTCACCGCCAAAGGTGAGGAAGAGGCCGCCTTAGAAATGATTGCCCAGGCGCGTGAATATGGTGTCTATGTGACCGAAGACCCCAAACTGCTGGCCTTGCTCAGCCGCTTGAAGGTCGATCAGGAGATTCCGGCGGAGCTGTTTACCGCTGTGTCGGTGATTTTGTCCTGGGTCTATTGGCTCAAAGGCATGCGTCCGGGCGATGAAGCCAGCGCGCCGTCTGCTAGCGCAGACCCGCAGACCGAGGCGCCGGGCATGCCCAGCGAAGCGGCCGCCATGTTTGACGAATTGTCCAGCGGCCTGGACGGTTTGGATGGATTTGCAAGCCCTGGCACACCCTGAGTGCCCCCAAAAGCTTAAGCGTCGCTGTACCCTGTGTTGCGGGAGAAACGGGAGACATGGCCCAAGCGGTCATAGACCTCCACCGAACTGCTAGGGTCTTCTAGGCGCAGGCTTTGCAAGGTGCCGCGGATGGCCTCTAATTTGCGCTGCATCAGCACCGCATTGCGCCGGTGCGCATCGCGGCAGGCGATCATGGTTTCGCGAAAGCCCTGCCATTGGGGCAAGGTCTGCACCTCGTGCGCCGGAGGCGCTAAGCGCGTCAATTCGTTCAGCAATTCGTTTTTGATGGGTTGCAGCCCCTCGAATTTATCCAGATCCTGTACACGCAAGGCCTCGAATTCCTGCTCCAAAATGTCAGAGAG
>Ga0114963_10001246_pt1 | contig 17655 bp, 25 predicted proteins | sample C_131016_EF_Meta_FD_87019 | JGI IMG/M metagenome (GOLD analysis project Ga0114963, IMG submission 87019) | Freshwater microbial communities from Lake Croche, Canada to study carbon cycling - C_131016_EF_MetaG | ecosystem: Environmental > Aquatic > Freshwater > Lake | place: Lake Croche, Canada...
CAGGTTCACCGGTCCCGTACCCTCCTTGGTTCCCACCTTGGTTGCCCCCATTTCCTGGACCACCTTGGTTCCCACCTTGGTTGCCCCCGTTTCCTCCGGTCCCGAAGCCACCTTGGTTCCCACCTTGGTTGCCCCCGTTTCCTCCGGTCCCGAAACTACTTGAAGACGCTTTTCGCAGGGGCATCTCAATGGGTTCGGAAATACCAAGAGACTTTAAAATCTTGATGATGTTTGACGTGAGTTCTTTCTTTGACACCGAATCAGTCACGAGTTTCAGCTTTTTCGCGACAACCACAACTTCATCCAAGTCTCCATCTTTCAGAAGGGCCAGGAAATCTTTTATAGAAAGAGGAGACATGGGATCGATGAGATACACTCTGTCTTTGAACATGCGGTACTCCATGGGAGGCACGATGTTTGTGCTTTTGCATAGCCTTGCAGCCTTGCAAATCTGCTGAGTAGACATCCTGTTTGCGTACTTTGGGGGGACTCCGAGCTCTCTTCGAGCAAAGGCTCGGGCGTCTTCGATACTCACACCTGGTAAACAGGGGTCCATTTACAGTACGCATATAAAAAAATGGGGTTCTGTGCAAGAAGATGGTGAAAATAAACGCAGTCGTTGCCGACTTTGAATCTATTCACCTGAATGCAAGCGGAGTGTCGTACATTCACACCGTGTCCCTGATACCCGTGACGTTTCAGACTGGAAAGTCGAGCCAGTACAAATTGCACACCGACCTGGGGCTCGTCATCAAGATTACTGACGTGTTGAACAGCAAGTTTGTCAAGGATTACCTCGAGGCGTCTCGGGACGCGCTTCACGTGAACAAAAAACACAAGAACGACAAGAAGGTCTGTCGAACCCACGGTATCAAGGTTATTCGCATGATGCGGTTTCACGACGCGATCAAGGCGATGATTAAATTCATAAACGGTGGCATTCTTTTGAGCCACAACCTTCCGAGCGACCTTCAGGCGCTCGTGGACACCCAGAACTTCGTCAGGGGTCGTCGAATCATCAAGAACAAACTCGTAGAGTTTCCAAACACCGGCATGTACGACAAGAGGTGGGGCGCCATCAAGCTCGTGTGCACGATGAGTCTATTTTGTAATCGCTGTCACAAGATGACGGCCGAGTACAAAAAGTGGGCGCTCGAAAACGGAAAGACGGTAAACAAGGGTATGAACAGGCTCGAAAGTTTTACTCAGTTTGTAAAGAGAGACCCGGTGTACAAACAGTCGCATGCGGCAGTGCAAGACACCATCGACTTGTTTACAGTTCTCATGTACGCGTTCAAGTGTGACGGACCCATTCTCGACGAATTCAGTTACTTGAACGAGCCCAAGTGGCTCAGGGTTGCCTGATACCCGCGCACAAACAACTTCATCTTGTCTTCATGACTCATTAAAAAATCAAAAATGTTCGAGTCACTCATGTCAATGGACACGGTCTTTGAAAACGTGGAAATAGTCACTCTGCTTTCAATGGCCACAGAGACCAAACTCTGAATAAAACTCTTGAGATCAAGTATTTCGGGTACATGCTCTCTGTTATCTTCTAACTTGAGTATCAGAACAGAATCGGGTTCTTTATTCATGAAAGCCATGACCGGAACACTCTCACGCGAGCCACCATCGAGGTACGTGTACGTGTTGTATTTGATTGTTTCAAACAAAAAAGGAACTGATATGCTCATGTACACCGCGTCAATAACAGACATGTCTGGATGTGTGTCGACCGAAAAGTATTCAGTCTCTGAGCGGTTGACACAAAAAGCCGTCACGTACAATTTTTTAAAAAGGTCTTTGAACGTCGGGTCGCCGCAAAAATCCTTGAGAACCTTTTTAATCGGACCATGTGGAATGAAACCGAAATTCGTGATAAACGACGCGATGTTCAGGCTCGACAACTCTTTGAGATCGATGCCGAAACAAAATTCTGTAATTTCTTCTACTGTCTTTCCTGTGCAGATAAAGAGCCCTAACATAGCACCTGCGGACGCGCCAGAGACTTCGCTAATGTTGTCAAGTCCTATGCACGATATGCCGCCCAGGAACGCGTATATTCCCATACCTCCGGGACCTATCACGAGGTTCATCTTGCTAATAGTAGTTAGAAAAGTACTTTCGCAAAAGCGCAAACACACTCGTGAAAACGACCGCGTGCACAGCCACAGCAGTCGCACTCGTCTGACGAGACATGAAGGAACCCGGTGGAATCGTGATCAGCATACCAGGGCTCAGAAGAAGAAACAGAAGAGCCGGCACGACGAGGTCAGCCTTCGTCAGCGTGATACCGAGAATGCGAGCAATGGCCCAGTACATTCCAACGAACATGAGAGCGTTTATAAAAACATCCTGTACTGAGGTTTTCATGGTTGTGAAAACGCCAGGACTGAGCACAACAAAGAGTGTGAGAGGAACTGCGATTTTTTCAATCATTTATGTTTACGTATAAAAAAACTGGGGCTCAAGACGGATATGAGTTCCGCAATCCATCCGACTTGTTGTAACAAAATTCACAAAAGTCCGTGTATGACGCGTAGGTCATAACGTAGTTACTGATACCAACATCATCGCGATACTGTTTCAACGAAAACCACATGTTCATCAGATCACCTGAGTACCAGGTTGTCCAATCTTCTATTTCCATGGGCGACGGTGGAAGCGCATCTTCTTGTTCATCGTCGTAGTCCATTTCATCAAAGTGGTCATTCGTGTATTCAACGTACTCGCTCCAGACCATCTCGACTCGTCTTGATCATTCAGAGTCAGATTTTTTTAAGCCGGTGAGGCTTATGACTTCGGTCTCAGTCTTCGTGATGTTGTCGAGGATGACAGTCATCGCAGCCTCCGTCCTGACCTCATCACCCTGGAAATAAAGGTTGAGACCCTTTTGGACTGCAGCCTTTGTAAAAGACCCAGACTTCTGACTCGACTTGAGCGTCACCTTGCCTCCTTTCATGTTCACCTTGTCAATCGCCTGATTTTTCATGTACTGCTTGATGTACTCCTTGAGCTGCTTCTCCCTGGTGTTGAGGACCTTCATGTCTTTTCGAGCGCTCGTGAGCTGCTTCTTGAGATCGACCCAGTCCCTCATAGCTGTGCGAAATGCGTCAGAAATAGCGTCGGCCATTTAACATACATGAACTCTCAAAACTTTAATTGTAACATTTAAGGATTCTTTGTTCCAACTGGACCTAAATATGTAGAATGAGGTGCGTCGGTAGTACCAGACTGTTTTTTGACTTGAACAAAATTCTCTTTTCTATAACAGTTCCCGTCTTCATCGTCTCTTCTTATAGCATACTCGCACTTGGAATCTTTTATACATTGTTGAATACAGTCATCGTTTGATGAACTAATTTCAACATTTAAATCCTGTCCTAAATAATCCAAATTTTGTATGGCTATATAGTAAGGTGGGCAACTTCCACTAGAATCTGGTGTACCATCTAGCAAAGTTCCGTATCCTGAAGAACATTTGCTGCATTTGCCACCTTTACAAAAATCATCGCCGCAGTTTGGACACGACGTGTATACGGGACAAGATCCATCCGTATCTGGTGCACCTTTATTATCGATACCATATCCTGAAGAACATGTTGTGCACGTGTTATTCGAACATGAACTGTCTGAACAATTATCGGGGCACTTTTTGCTAGATTTCATTAAGAAGTACGCACCTACTCCGAGACCGATAAACAGGAAAATTATTAGGAATATGATAGCTGCGCCCATTTAATTAATTGCAGAAAAGATTTCTCTGCATGAGATCCGGTACGATCGTGGAGTTGTTCCAGACGTACTGGTCCTTGGGGTTCGGGGGGTCTGCGCGGAGATCTTGGTTTCCGTTGCGGATGGTTCCACCGATCGTCTCGGGCCACCCAACCTGCTCACGCGGGCTGAGGAAGTTCTGGCCCTTGAGAATGTCGTTGGGCGCGAACTGTGCGTAGTCCTCCTGAGAAGCAACCTCGCGGGGCATCAAAGATGACGCGAGCCCCGTTCCTGCTTTCATAGAGCATCCTATGTCCAGGTTGATGTTCGTGCCACTGAGGTTGGCCGGTGCGTAATCGCCATAGTCGTCGTCGACGTTGGACCCGCTGATAGCCTGAGCCTTGCTAGCACTGGTGCTGACCTGCTGGTAAACCCTGTTCGGGCGAGCGTACATCTCCTTCTTGACACTTGCACCATCCGACTTATAAAGCAAAAACAAGAGAACTGCGATAGCGACAATCACAACGATTGTCTTCGGACTGAGTTTCTTGAACAACGCCATTTATATAGTACGTATAATTTTTTTCACACAAACAAGTCGTCGTCTGAAACTTCTACCGGTTCGTCATCCTGGAACAAGTACTCCTCATGATACTTTTTCTTGGGAGGCGCCTTGAGACGAGTCTGGACAATCCGCCAGACTGGACTGAACGTCTTCTTCGTGAACGAGACGCCCGAGAGCTCGAGAACAACATCACACACAGACCCCTCTACAAGAGCGTCATCTCCGACGACTTCTTTGACGCGGTACACCTTGTGGTACGCGGGCTTTGAAACATTCATGACTCCGTCTGAAGAACTCTTTGTGTACGCAGCCTCAAGCGTCTTGTCTGCGACGACACGAGAAAACCACAACTCGCAATTCTCCTTGGCTGCGCCTAGAATGAGCGCGTCCACCTCATTGACGCCCTGTGCATCGCCCACTGATAGTGTCACGCTGTCGTGGGTCACGGACAACAGAGTCACGCCGTTAACCTGGACAAACTTCTTCTCGTTCGGCCTGACATAGTACCGACCGTCCTGAGATTTCTTTGGAACACCGAACATTTGGTTACTCTACCACCTTAATCTTTAAACCAACGAGCGGTATCATGGCGGCCTTTTTGACGAGTGTCTTGGGCATCCAATTGTCGCGAGCCGGGCTGTATCCATACAACGTGTCTTCGACTGGAACTTTTGGAAAGTTTGTGATTTTGTTCGGGCGGTGTGTGGCTTCGTTGTGAATGTACAGCGGGCTGGTGTTTTTGATCCAGACCCCTTTGTGAATGTCAAACCTGTAATTGCTAAAAGTGGGAGAGTACCCTGGCACCTTTAGACCGTTTGACGCCTTGACTCCGTAAAAGAATTGTTTGTAAACCTTTTCCACGTCTGGCACAGTAGTGACTTTCTCGTACGTGTAAGGATTCAGACGAAGAGTCTTCAACATTTCGGGTTTCGACAGCGCGGGTCTCGACGAGAGCTTTGGTTTCCTTCTGTTTCCCACGAGAAAGTACCCCTCTTTCCACGTTCTCACAGTTGTATCTATTTTACGATACAGTACATCTATAGAATCCTTGGAAGATGCACTGGGAACTTCTGCAATATGTTTTGCAAACGTGTACAAACGTTTTCGATCCTTTTCTCTTTTCGTCGGTCTCAAGTTGAACTTTTGAAGAGCATAGATGTCGTCCAGCAAAAACCTGGGACTTGCGAGATTGATTGAAATCATGGATGTCTTTCCGGTGATGGGATTTTTAGACCTGAACCTGTACACATTCCTGGTTTCGACAACCTCGGACCCAAACTCACCAGGTCTCATAAAGGCAATGTCAAGGACTCCTCCGATGTTTTGGGTCGAAACCTTTTTCTCAGACGGAACATAGTATCTCAACTTCAAGTCCAGTGCAAGAAGTTCAATGTCAGTGAGTGTTCCAAGTTTTTTGTTCTTCTTGATGAGAGTGTACCTCCTGTTGAACTGATGGACCCTTGGAAAAGATATCCCAAAAAGTTTTCCGATTGGACTTGTGATGACAAGCTTCTGAACTCTTCGAACAATCAAAGAGTTGTACTGTGTGGCTACGCGTCCCAGTGTGTTCCACATTTTCAGTTTCGCGAGTTGAATGTATCCAAACATTCTCGGGTTGTTCACACTCAAGAGTTTCGAACCAAGTTTGATGACCGGAGTAAACTTCGTGTCAATGTCAGTCGTGACAATTCTTTGTTCAATGTCGAGGTACGAGTTGAGCGCCTCGCCACCGGACACTATGAGGTCTCCGTACTGTTTGATGTCTTCAGTGAGGACCCTAATGATTTGGTACACCACGTCTCTCGTGGCGTCCGTGATGTACGTCTGAATCACAGTCTTGACGTCATCGTCAACGTCCCCGAACTTGGAGAGTCGACTCCGAAACTTTTGAACGTCAACGTCTTGATAGTACTTGTACAACAGTTCGTCCCCGTGACACAGTTTGTCTTTTATGAACGAGTCTAGAGTTTTTTCCGTGTACACATCTTTGTCCATTTATATACGCGCGTATTTTTTTGGAGACTCGTGAAAAGGGGTTAAAGAACACGGGTACTATTCGTGTAGAAATGGCTGACATTGTTACCGAGCTTACTGAGATCAAGAACAGCATCAAGGCTCTCTCGAAGCTCATTCGCAAGCTTCGGTCTGCCCAGGATGACCCGGACGGTGAGAAGGCCAAGACGCGTGTATCAAACAACGGTTTCAACAGGCCGCTCGAGGTTTCCGCCAAGCTTCGTTCGTTTCTGGAGCTCGGAGCAGACGAGCTCATTTCACGCAGCGAGGTGACTCGTCGCATCAACGCGTATGTCACGTCTAACAGCCTCAAGCACCCGGACAACGGGCGCGTCATCATTCTCGACGAGAAGCTGACCGGTCTCCTCGAGCCACCTGCCGGTCTCCAGATTACTTTTCTCAACATCCAGAAGTACCTGAGCCCTCACTACATCAAGCCGGCTCCCAAGGCGCCAGAGGCTGCCGGTGCACCAGAGGCTCCCGTGACTCCAACCGAGTCTGCCACGCCAAAAGTCAAGCGTCCGGTCGTCAAGAAGCCCAAGGCGTGAGTGCGTTGCACTCGGGGCTCCTAGAATGAGTGCGTTGCACTCGGGGCTCCTAGAATGAGTGCGTTGCACTCGGACTTAAAAATAATAATCACAAGTACCATAAATGAGTGACCAGGGAGAAAACGATGAGCTCATCGAACCACCGCCTCTTAACCGTAATGACATAGAAAAATTGGTTGGTACCAAGGTGAATAACCTTGCTATCTACCAAAAGGCTTTTACTCACAAATCCGCTCTGAAGAGGTACACGCTGACTGAATCGTTCGAGACGCTCGAATTCATGGGCGACTCGGTTCTCGGGTTTCTCGTGACCAAGTTTTTGTTCGACAAGTACGAGGACCGCCAAGAAGGGTTTCTGACCAAGGCGCGCACGAAGCTCGTGAGGGGCAACATGCTCGCCGAGATTGCTCGGAGACTGTCACTCGATAAGTGGATACTCATGGACGAAAAGGGTATCAGAAACGGTTGGAATCACAACGAGAAGGTTCTAGAAGACGCGCTCGAGGCTCTCATAGGAGCGATTTACCTCGACCTCGGTCTGCTCCACGCAAAAAAGTTTGTTATTGGAATTTTTTCAGATGCATCCATAGTCGACCTCGACTGCATCATGGTTGACGACAACTACAAGGACCGTTTGATGAGGTACTGTCAGGCGAACAAGCTCGCGCTTCCGGATTACACAATATCGAATCACACAAACGGAGTGTTTTGCATATCTGTGAGCGTCAATGGGGCCACTCTGGGTCACGGGAGCGCCAGGACCAAAAAACAGGCAGAACAGGCGTCCGCATACGAAGCACTGGTTCAATTAAAAGAGATGACACCACAATAACTACGATGCATCCTACAGTTGCAAAACTCATAGACCGGGAATATGCGGATCAACGTTCCGAAGAGTGGCTCTCGTTGCGTGGTAACATGCTCACCGCAAGCGACGCGGCGACCGCGATCGGTGTCAACTCGTACGAAAAGCCCGACGACTTGATACTCAAAAAGTGTGGTCACAATAAGTTTTCGGGCAACGAAGCGACCGAACACGGAAACAAATACGAGAACATTGCCCGGGACATATATTGTGAAAAGTACGGAGAGGTTGCGCACGAGATTGGATTGTACCCACATCCCGTGCACAAGTGGCTCGGGGGCAGCCCTGACGGACTCACGGAGTCTGGGAAACTTCTCGAAATCAAGTGCCCTTTGAGAAGAAAAATCACTCCAGAAGTCCCAGTTCACTATCTACCACAAGTCCAACTTCTCATGGAGATACTCGACCTCGAGGAATGCGACTTCATTCAGTACAAGCCCGAGGAGCTCACGTGGCCCAACCCACCCGAGTTCATGATGACGAACGTGAAACGGGACCGGGAGTGGTTTGCGACGAATCTTCCAATAATGGATGCTTTCTGGAAGAGGGTTCTTTGGCACCGCGAGCATGGGGTCGAAGACCTCTTGCCGAAACCAAAGACTCCACGAGTTTCAAAAAAGGTTGTTGAGAAGAAGACGTGTGAGATAGAGGAATGTGACGAGGACGCGTAACTAACCAAATGTGTTTTCGAGCGTGTAAGTAATGTACAAGAATCCGTCTGCATCATGGTGTTCCGAGTACACGTCAGCAATGGTTGCATTGGTCGGCGGGAGAACCGAGTTGACGAACACGAACAGAGCCTGATACGACTTTATCTGGGTTTTTTTGCGCACGACGCTTACGAATTCTCCAACCGTGGATGTTTTGGGAACGAGGTACTTGGTTTTTTCCATTGATGGAGTCCGGTCGTTTCCAGGTTTTACGATGACAGGCACCCTATCGTGGTACTTGAGCATCAGACGCTTTGATTCCATACTAGTATCAACTAAAAAATATACACACATGTCAATAAAAATGCATCCGTACCTATTCGCGTCACACTTGAACAGGTGCAAGAACCGCGTCAACCTGCACCGCATATCCAGAGAACTCGAAACGCACCTCGACACGACGAACGTCACAAAGTTGTACGAGTCGGTCCGCCGCGTCTCGGCGTTGCAGCTCAAGAGGGTGTACCAGGACCATATCAAGCGGTACACTTCATAAACGTGTCCCAAAAATACTGAGGTAAATAATTTGCTACTAATAAATGGAGACTCTCCAGCGCATGAACGCACACACGACCGAGGAGCTCACGAAGTACGTCGCCGAGTACAGCCGCATCGTGACCTTCAAAAAGTTTTTTGACTCCGATTACGTGGACAGGTACTTTGACGGTATGCTCAGGTACCAGAGTACCGAGACGATGGACGCCTTTGCACAGTACCACAGCGAGAACCACATCAAGCACCTCTTTGAGATCATCTTCCCGTGTCCAGACATATATGATTTGTGGAACGCATGGGACCGCAAAGGCCGTCCACACATGCACTAACCGTTTTTAAAAAGACGTTTTTAAAAAAATCACGTCTCAAAAGTACTTAGGTAAAATATAAGCTACTAACAAAGAATGACTGACATTGTTCATGTGTTCACCTCTATCCGCAAGGCGCTCGAGTCCCTTGACGTGCAATCTCGCACCGAAATCGCACTTCGCATCATGAAGGAGATGGGGCTCAAGGAACGCGAAGAGTACCTGGCCATGAAGACATACGGATTGTTGTCGTCTGTGGGACTTGATTACGATGAGGCTTACGAAGTCTTTGGCAGGGACACGATCCAAAACTGGATCAGGGACGGGACCGTCGTAGATGATTTCCACCCCCTTGCCGGGTCGAACCTCGACCACTGGTACACACCAGAACTACGCAAGAAGTACTACGCCGAGTACCCGGGTACCCTTCGTAGGTTTGGATCCATGAGCGTCAAGCTTCACCCATATTACACACTTGCTGAAATCGAACACGCGATGAGGATGAACAAGAAGTAAATATTTTAAAAAACATAGTTTTGAAAAATTCGTGTCTCTCAGACGATTAGGTTGTTTAATAACGTATATAAATGAAATGCTCTATCTGTAAGCAAGAGGGACATAACAAGTGTTCCTGTCAGAAGATGACTACGCCAGTTTCAGCAGCGGAAACTGATATAAATGTAATCCCACCAGTAAAAGTAGAGATGAATTGGATTCCTTGGTCTGAAAAGTCAGAAGATATTCCATTCAAATCTACCATAACTGGTGTAGGGGATGGTGAACAAAAGATGGAACGAGAGTTGGACACTCCTATACTTGGACAAAATAGTGCATATGATATGATGCCAATCATAAATAGCATCAAGACAAAATGCGATGTAAAGAAACTTGATACACAAAATGACTTCAACACTGGAAAAGAAGGAAGGGATGCCCTGCGTCCTATAAAGATGCTTCACACTATATTTCTTGATTCTCTAAATATATTTGTAAAAAGCCATCTCTTTACTCCTGAGGAAAAGGCAAATCTTATGCTTCTTGAGAATGTCAGTCCTGATGAACTTACAGTAGGAAAACTAAACAAACTTGAACAAATTTGTTTGATGCTAAACTCGAAGAAAAAAACCCTACGCTCAACGCTTCCACTTGTTCCATTCACAACATACGGTCAAGAAACAGAGATGTCTCTTGATATATACTATTATAATTGCCAAAAAGTGAAAGGTTTAGATTTCCCAGCAGAATTCACACCATATATAGAAACAATTCTGAATCTTCAAAAGATGGACCATGTCTACATTGATGAACCAAGAAAGTTTAGGGAAGACCTCAATGCTCTTGTCAGTAAACTCTTTACAGATATCAGATTGATTCTTGTTAATAAGGACAAGGGCTATATGATATTACCAGATACAAGTAGAATTAGGTTCTACCGAATTACCCGTGGGCACCCAAGGTTTCAGGTTATATTTTAAGGAGCATTTTCAAAGATTGTGCTTAGGTATTCGGAGAACTTACAGGGCACAGCATTTCCAAGTTGTCTATACATAGATGAGATAGAACCAACAAACTCAAACGAATCTGGAAATGTTTGAATACGAGCACACTCACGGACAGTGAGACGCCTTTTTAATGAAGGGTGATTATGAATTACAGGTCCACCGCTTCCACCCCCTCGTCCTGTAATTGTTGGCGAAGGTTCTTCCCATTTGAGTTCTCTGTTCCCAAGATAACCAGTGACTGCACACTTATGCTTTGTCCCAATATGCTGGATATCTGTCTTATATTCAATAGGCAGATCTCCAATCGCATCTTTCAATGTAATTAGTTTTTTGGATGGCTCTGGCCATTTCGGCTCAAACTTGACGTCTGTTCGGACTCCAATAATAATGACACGCTGTCTCTTTTGAGGAACATCAAATTCCTTAATATCAAAGAGTTTAAACTTTACAATGTATCCACATTCCTTCAAGTCATTTAGAATTACTTTCAGAATCTTGCCCGTTTGACTTTTCTTATCCTCTTTGGTAGCATATCCTCCCATATTTAGGAGACCCTTCACATTCTCCAAGAGAAAGTATTTTGGTTGTTTCAGTTTCAGAAGGCGTAGAATTTCAAGATATAACTCATTTCTCTTATCTTTTTCATCTCTGTATGGGTTTGCCATTGAGAATCCCTGACAAGGAAATCCACCAATAAGAATATCACAATCAGGGATTGTTTTTATCTGTTTAATGTCACCACAAGTTGTCTTAACCTTGAAATTTTTCTCATAAGTCTCACACGCGTCTTCATCAAAGTCATTAACAAACACATGTGTATACTTGGAATTTTTGTGAAATCCATAGTCAAGGCCTCCACATCCAGCAAACAGAGATACTACCCGTTTTAGACTGGGTATAACAGCTATTGGTTCAGCAATAGGAGGTGTAATGATTTTGTTGTTTGGTTGAGAATCTGTTAGTAGTTTCACTATGTCTTCCTTCTTCTTTCCGCTGTATCCCTTGATACTCTTCTCCTTACAAAGAGCAATCAGTTCCTCACGAGTTTTCTTTGAATAGTCCATAGTCGTTGGTGTGGTGTCAATTTTCACCGCTTCCTCATTCGTTTTCGACAACGCTTCCTTCACCTTTTGTTCTACAAGTGCTTCAATCGTATTGTCTTTCTTACACGGACGCTTACGATTCTGGTGGTCTTCCAGATGACCCTTCTGTGTAAAAGTTTTCTGACAGGTTTCACAACTATACTTCATCATTTCGTCTTATACTATATACACACAAAATCTTTAAACCTTTTCACGAAGTTTAACGAAATCGTTGGATCCGGAGGAGCCAATCAACATTAAAGGCGTGTATAAAAACATGTCTCAACCTTACTTAGGTGATTTTTACACTAAAAGAAAAAACAATGGAGTCAAAGTTTGCTGACAATCATACGTTCAATTACTTGATGACCATCGGGTACTTTCGCGACAACTTTCCAGAGGAACATCGTCCTTCGTGGGTCAAGATCACAACCATCACAATCATTTCCAAGTTTTTACAGGACATTGACATTCAAAAACTTCGAAGCAGATTACAGGAAAGTGGTTCTATCAAGATTCGCGCCAAAGGGACGACATTTGAAGGATTTGAGTGGAAGTTGAAACCGACAACCTTTTATAATCAGGTCACGTTGGGATACACTGACCAGTACAGTACCAAGTCTGTCAAGGTGTTTCCCAATGGGAGTGTGCAGATTGCGGGGTGCTCGGACTTGTTTGATTGCAGACACATTATCAAGCAGTTGACCTTTATCTTGAGTACATTACTCGAGACCGAGATACCAAGCAACGGATTTCGCGTCGTGATGATCAACACAAACTTTAGTCTCAACTACAACATCAATCTGATGGAAACAGCTCGAGTGTTTTCGAGTAGTTCCATTTTTTCGAGTGTGACGTTTGACCCGGATAGGTACTCGGCCGTCAAGGTGAAGTTCAAGCCGGCGGAGGACATGAAACAAGTGACTGCTAGTATATTTAGCACGGGCAAGATCATTGTGACTGGGGCGGAGACACTCAAGGAGATTGCGTTCGCGTACAACCTCATTAACCACCACGTCAACGCGAACAAGGAGAAGGTCAAGGTGTCGAGGACGGCGACGAGGGACGTGTTTGACACGATGTACGGGTACAGCGTCAATGAGTGCATCGAGCACTTGCGCAAGGAGGGGTACTCGCCGTGGCACTTTACCCGGATAAATACCCCAATTAATTTCTAGGTGTACCATAAATGTCGACGCGACTTGGAATGGCAGATGGTAGGTGCTTCACAATCAGCACAGCGAGCACTTTGTTCAATGATTATGTAATGGAATCAAATAAAATCCCACTTGTTGACAATTATCGGTATCGTCGTCTCCTTCAGAAAGATGGTCCAGCAGTCATCGACCGTGTCGTAAACGCCGCCCAGCCGTTCGGGAACAACATGCGCGGGTCCCCGTTGTGCGTTGAGTGCAACACCCCGCTCCTCAAGGTTCCAAAGACTTTTTAACTGTAGGCTGCGAGTATCATGTTCCCAGACCGCGCGTGTTCGCTTTTGGTCAAGTCCAACATCCCGAAGCATCGGATCAAGAATCTATCGTACCCGTCAAATTTAGGACGGAATGCTGAGCGCCCGTGGACGACTCGGTTGTTGTCGATGAGTAGAATGTCTCCCGGTTCGAGACAAATCGAGGTGCGGTGTCGGTAATAAATGTCAACAATCTTGTGTATGAGTTCGGTCGCCTCTGGCGTCGTACCAATCATGAGATCCTGGTCAAACACGAAGCTACCGTCTTTGTGTAAAATAGGAATTGGTCCTCGGACCGTATCGTCAATGCTCGACCGAAACGACAGGTCGACTCCTATTTTCCACAAAGGTTTGTGAAGAAGTTCAATTTCTTTTCGACTCATGTTTTCAATCACGCGTTCGACTGGTAGAAGGTGTGTGTAGGCCCCCGGGTCGCCTCTGAGGCAGGCGAGACTGATTATATCTGGGCGAAGGTTCGAAAACGCTTGCTCCGTGTGAATCTCGAGTTCCGAGCTCCCCAGACTCGACTGGGTGTCCGCCATGCACCTGGAAGGGACAATGTCCTGGAACAGACTCCCGTTGGCTTCAGCTTCGTACGAAACTAGGTTACCAACGAGCCCTGCTTGAAGTCGGGCGAGTTTCTTCGTTGCTCCTAGGTTGTGCGTGTTTGTATCCGGCGTTGGCTCTGTTAGGTCGTCGACTGGAAACCCCTTGTGTAACACGAAACCTTGGATCATTTAATCTTTTCAAAATGTTATTTTTGACAATAGAGTACACGTTCTTTCGCTCTTTCAAATTATTGAGAGACATGAGACTGATTTCAATTGTTTCCATAAACTTATTATTCATCTTTTCACTGTTATTCAAGTGTTTCTTCAAGTTGTAATTTGTTTGTATCTTTTCGAAATTTTCAACAGGAACTCCAAACACGTGATACTCTGACGTGACATCTATACCTTTTTCTTTATCACTAATCTTTTCATTTTCTGAACGAAGTTTACTCGTAAACATAAAGAGAAGTCTGAGGTTCCTAACATTCTTCTTGATTGTTTTTCTAGTTCTTTGACAGCGCACTCACGGGTGTTCGACCCGTACCTACACCCTCCTCCTGGAAATGTAAGATCACCTGACTTCTTGTCACGAACAACAACGAGTTTGTTTTCGGTCATTGGAATGGCTATCGCCTTTAGTCGAGTCACTTGTTTTTTATTACTGTTAGGAACACCACCTCTCAAATGCGGTGGTACGTATGGCATATAATACCCAAATAAAAAACGCGTATAGTAATCGTCATTTTATTCAGGTGTACTTTTAATGTGTGAGTGTTCTATTTGTTTAAATCCTGTACGATACACACGCAGATCCAAACAACTAGATTGTGGTCACTTGTATCACAAAGAATGCATTGACAGGTGGATGGAAGTGGGTAACACGTGCCCAATGTGTCGAAGTCTCGTTCAGGAGCCAGCCCCAAAGTTCAAAGTGACAATCAGGGTCGAAAACACAGCCACGAACAATGTCACGATTGACGAAATCATAACAGAGTTTCTTCTCGAACATTTTCAAGGGGAGATTAATTTTGAAACAAACACATCAGAAGAACTGTATCATATTATTCATTCTCTTGGAATTCTTCGTTCGGTCGACATCGATTCCCTTGTTCTTAACACAGAACGAGCAGCAGTACTTTGAGTAGTTGAACCCGTACTTCCTGTCGGCTTTCCGAGGATCCTTGATGACCTTTCCGCTTGCATCCGTTAGGAGAGGACCGGTCGCCCACCCGAGCTTGTGACTAAACACATTTGCCTTTATCTTGATAATAGGCGCCAACCTGACAGGGATTCGCGATAGAGGAATCTTAAAGAACCTTGCGATGCTTTCACGAGTGTCTCCCTTTTTGACTTTGTACTTGACAAACCCGTGTTGTTTGTAAAAGTGAAAGTCTCCTGTCACGTTTTGGTACTTGTTTGTAGGAGCCACAAACATCATCACTTTGTAAAACTGTTTTCGACACCTCTCTTCTGCGAGGGCTCTGTACACCTTTTTGGGGTTGTCCGAAATAACGCGCTTGGCGAGACCTTTGCAGTTTTTGTAGGTGTGAAAGATGCTCGACATTCCAGAGCGGTTTCCGGGTACGCTTTTGTTGTTTCGGTACAAACTGTGGTCACCTACAGCATACGCGTAACAGTTGTCCACGTGGAGCCCAGTTCCTCCCCATGGGTACCACGAATACGGTCTTTCACCTCCAGAAAGAGGTAGGTTCTTCATTGATACATTATAGCGAGAAATAAAAACTTTGCGTGTATTAAATGGGTGGTCTTATACAGCTCGTTGCCTACGGTGAACAAGATGTGTACCTCACAGGAGACCCGAAGGTTACATTTTTTCAGGCAGTCTACAAGCGTCACACGAACTTTGCAATGGAGACTATTCAGCAAACCGTGAACGGTTCCAATGTCGTCAACAATTCACGCATGTCCGTTGTTGTCGCACGCAGTGGAGACCTCATTGGTGAGATGTTCATCAGCTTATTGACGACAACTCCTCCAGTAAACTCCAATATCGTGAGCGGGTACTCGAACGCGTATGGTACGTGGGATGGAACGTCGTGGATGGCCGAGCGAGCAATCGCCGACGTCGAACTCACAATTGGTGGACAGAAAATCGACAAGCATTATCAGCGCTGGTGGCGTTTGTACTCTGAGCTCTTCCTCGACGAGACCAAAAAGGCACAGTACGGTAAAATGACGTCCAACCCGACGGGATCACTTGGAGACACGGCCAATTATTCATACGGTCAGGTTATGCTCCCTCTGTTTTTCTTTTTCAACAGGGACCCGGGTCTGTACCTTCCACTCATCGCCCTGCAGTACCACGAAGTCCGTCTCGACTTTGACATTTCCAGGGAATTTACAACGTACTTTAACCCAAGTTACTTCCAGGTATGGGGCAACTACGTGTTCCTCGACTCGGATGAACGCACCATGTTTGCCCAGAAGGGTCACGAGTACCTCATCGACCAGCTCCAGTACACGGGAGCTGCGCCTCTTCCAGCAACTGTCGGGAATCAGAACTTTGTTCGAATCACCTATAACCATCCGGTGAAGGAACTCGTGTTTTGCGTGACCCAGAACGCGTCGGGTGGGAAACAGCTCTGGGATCTCACGAGCAATGCAAGCAACCAGAACAACGTTTGCATATCTCCGGCACCCATAATTACATCAGGTGCACCTTTGAGTAACGTATCAATTCCAATTTCTTATTCAACGGGTGTACCTATGCAGTTGTTCCCTAGTGGACAGACTGGAGGACAGTTTCAGTGGCTCGAGGACGGGTACTCGGCAACGTCGAATGTATCATACGGACCTCTCGCACAGTTTAAACTCGTCATCAACGGTCAGGATCGCATGAAATTTCAGCCTGGCAAGTACTACAATCAGATGCAGCCGTTTAGCCACCACACAGGAAACCCATACCCGGGCATTTACTGCTACTCGTTCGCACTGAAACCAGAACAGCATCAGCCGTCTGGTACGTGCAACTTTTCTCGCGTCGACAATTCTCAGGCTGTTGTCCAGCTCAAGGGTGGTGTCGCAGCGGGCTCGTTCCTTGAAATGTTTGCAGTCAACTACAACGTGCTTCGTATTCAGTCTGGCATGGGCGGTCTCGCCTTCTCCAACTGAAAAAGCACAATCATAATGCATTCTTGCACACGAAGAATCAGTTCTGGATTTCTCAGCACGAACCAGAATGAGGACAGCGTTTCCAGCATTTGAGTATTCGGACTTTTTTTATTTCCGTAATATAAATGATTAAAGACATTGTCAATATCCAGGACCCTTCGAGCTTTGTCAGCGTTCTCCTCACGTTTCTTGTCGTTCTTCTCATTAACGTTTTGATTGTCCGTTTCCTCTGGAACACGGTTCTCGTCAAGCACGTCAAGATTCTTGCACCAGTCGAGACCCTCCTTGACACCCTGCTCCTCGCCATTGCCCTCTCTATGTTCAGCGGCTCGTGCGTGTGCAAGTCTGCCTAAATGCACAGATCAATAACAGTTTTACACAGTCTTTTTTATCAGGCGCATTTGTGTGCATGATAAAAAAGACTCTTCACAATTCAGGACACTTACATGGGCGTGTACCCAACTTTAACAGTCCCGTCGTCGTTTTTGAGGGTAGGGTACCCGCTGATTCCCTCGCACTTCTCGTCCTTGCAGTCTACGTACGTGTACGGGATACCTTTGTCATCCATCTCTTTGAGTTGTTTTTTGGTCCACCCACAGCTCTGAGTACCGTAGACAGTCCAACCGTCGCTGCCTGGTTTCGCAGCCGGTACGGGACTGGGACTGGATCCGGACATAGATTTTACGATTACAAACACAA
>Ga0114963_10001252_pt1 | contig 17620 bp, 17 predicted proteins | sample C_131016_EF_Meta_FD_87019 | JGI IMG/M metagenome (GOLD analysis project Ga0114963, IMG submission 87019) | Freshwater microbial communities from Lake Croche, Canada to study carbon cycling - C_131016_EF_MetaG | ecosystem: Environmental > Aquatic > Freshwater > Lake | place: Lake Croche, Canada...
GCCTGACCCTGCAGGGAAGGGTTGATTTTTAGCGTTTCCTTTCGCTATCGTGACTTGCCATACAGCATGCCTCGCCCGTTCTTCTCCAGATAAACACGCCTATCTTATTTTGCTATCGTCGGGCGTTGGTTTTATCCTGAGATACAATACGGCATGCCCTTATTCAATCCGACTGATGAAGAATTTGAGCCTCTGCTGGAGCGTTTCCGCTGGTTTGAGGAAGTTTTGGCTATTGAGTATGGTGAGGAAGATGTCGACCCGGATGCAGAGATTCCGGAAGCGTTCAACTGGCTACGCTTACTGCCAACGGAACTGCAACTGGGTCTCACCGATGTGGAATGCAGTCTGATCTATCAGAATCCTGCCAGCGGTTATCTCTGCGCTATTTGGGATGTAACAGGGGAAGATGATCTCCCCTGGGCGGTTTTTGTGGCGGATGAATGCGGCGCTCGCCTCCTGAGCGAATACTCCCTGCTTGCGGAGGAAGCCGATACGGAAAAGCTGGATGCCTTACTGGATCGCGCCGTCGAAGAACTCCCGGATCGCCTTCTGAGCGGCGAATTCGAGCGCCATCCAGAGAAGCCTGCCGAAGATGCAGACGAGGAACCGGGTGGTGAAAGCGTTGTTTCGGACGTTTCTGTTGGGGGTAGCGCTGCGGATAAATAAACCGCAGGGAAACGCCGGTTTAAATTCTTGGAGCGTTTAGAAAAAGTCTCATAGACTTTTTTTAAACGCCAGAACCTCAACGGAAATTTGATCAACTGACAAGATAAAAACCCGGAGGGCTTGCCCTCCGGGTCGGTTGTCGCTACAATTATTGACTGTAGGCTTGCCTACAGTTCATCTTCATGATAGTGGCGGGTTTGATGCCATCGGCACGCCGCACAGGCGTATCGAACGACAATCTCATCGTCCCCCATTCGCTCACGCGCTTCTTCATGCGCCAGCTCGCCGCAGTGAGCGCACCGCACCACACGCGGCGTCCAAGTCGTCGAGGCGATATGCGACAAAGTCGCCAGAGGCCTCTGGGCCAGCACTGTACCCCTCATTAAGTACTCTCTCCTTGAATGTTTTTTCCGCCCCGCTTCCTTATTGAATCGTGACGGCGGTCATCGATGACCATACTTATGTTACCACGCGATTGTTAACACAACATTAACGGAGTGGATTTTTTACGCTATTTGTCTGTCAATCAGGGATTTACCGGGGGAGGCATGATGCCATTTGGGGTAAATTCTCCCTGTATTAGCAGAATAGCGTCTACAGTAGCCGGGCCATCCGCTCGCATTTCCAGAACATGTGCGCCTCGCGGAATCGTGGCGGAACCGATATTCATCCAGACGAGTTTCTGATCCCCATAAGGCGTCCCCACGGGTCGGGCGGCGGTGGGTTCGTCCAGCAACGTCTGTTCATCGAGCCGGAAGTTCAGAATCGAACCGGGGGAAGCGGCTACCCAGATATTGTAAGCGCCATCGGTACGGACATTGATACGGTACAGCGCTGTCGGAACCGGGGAACCGGACGGACGACGATCCACGATTAGCGTTCGCGCTCCGCTCGCCCCGATCTGCTGACGTACCTGATCAAAAGTGTGATTGATCGCTTTTTCCGCTTCGAGCCAGGCGTAAGGTTGTAACTGAGCCCGCAATTCCTGATTGAGTTTGATGATTTCCGAAATGCTAAGCATCGGATTATCTTCATTCAATCGCTTGGTCGCGCCTTCCATAGAAAGCTCGTACCGTCCGGCGTCCATCATATTACGCTTGCGTAATCCCTCGATCAATCGTTTGGTATCGGCGGCGTTTTCTCCGAACGCTTCGGTTGGTACGGGAATCACCGGATAGGGGAAATTGGTCAGGCGAACCGGGTCAGGGCCGATGGTCATGGTCAGTACATCCCGACGAATAGAGCCATCCGCTAGGCGGCTCCACTGAATGGGCGGCATACCCGGCGCCCGCGCCGCTTTTGGGATTTTGATATGGATCTGACGTTTGCCTGTCTGATTCCAGAAGTAGTAAGCGATTCCGCCGTCGACATCCGCAATCGCGTACGCTTTCCCGCAGACTCCGAAGTCATGTTCGACGCTGACTCTTGCTGAGGGCACCCACCACGAACCATCCGGTAACTGCTTCACTGAGGCGTATTGAATTCCACGCGGAAAGAACAACGCCTCCGGAGCCTGAGAATTACTGATGTTGGATGCCGCGATCATTTTGCCGTAGTCAGCGAGCCACGCCAGTTGTTCATCCGACCGGGAAAGGTCGAACATTTTCAGGGCGGGGTCGGTCAGGCGGACGCCATCGACGAAAAAGCCACGTGCGCCAATGCCACGTAATCGGTCTAGATCGCTTTGCAACGCGATCCGCGAGGCGTAGCCCGGAGCGATTTTCTCGCCGGGAGCGGCATCGGCAGTAGCGATAACGGGAAGCCAGAGAGTCTTGGTCGCCTCCGCCGCCTGTCCGTAGACATTACCGGCGTACAGATTCGCCAGATCGCTTCCCCGTCCATAGGCTGCCATGCCGATACCATCGAAGCCACGGATATTGGGGATGTTGTTGAATAATTCCGAGTATCCGCCGGAGCGGTAAATGATTGGGACATTGGCGACATTCTTCTTCAGAATCACCGACAATTCGTTCATGTACCCGCTCACCGACTCCGCCTTAAACAGGTTCAGGTCGCGCCAGAAACCAGAGAATTCCGTATTGACCCGTAACCGGCGATCCGTTACCGGATCGTAAAGATACTGGACGCCTTTACCGCCGCCCCAGAGCGGAAGGAGGCGGGCGGCGTCCTTGAAATCACGGAGTTCCCGGTCACTCATCGCCCAGGCGCTGCCGACATTATCCAGATTTTTGTAGCGTTTCCCCAGCCATGCCGCCCACTCCGTCTGGAAGCCGGGACCGGTTGGCAGTAACGCCAGCGACTCTTCGGACAACTTCAGGTTGGTGGGCAAAGGGTCTACGAAGAAACGGAAACCCTTACCGAACTTGATTTGCCGTAGGACGGTCAGTAGCGTATCGCGGTAGCCATCAAAACCATCCCACAGATTGGGCAGGCCGAGTTTCCCGTTAGCGAAATAGACACGACGCGGGAGAAGCAGAGTGACCGTATCCATCGGAACGCGACGCGGCGCGAGTCTGGCTCCCTCGGAAACGATGGTCGCCTCGCTGGCTTCCAGAATATCGTCACCGGTTTCCGGCACCACAAAGAACAGCGCCGAGACCGCATTCTCCACCGGGAAACGCAGCGAAAGCGCTCCCTGCGGCAAAATCTGACGATAGCGCCCCGGACGGATATCGTAGGCAAGTAGTTCGTTATCCGGCCCATCATTGATGGAAATGCCGTAGGTGAAACCCTCGGTGTCCAGATGAGATAAAAGCCGTTGAATGGAAGCGACCGGGACGCTCGTCAATCCTCCCTGCGGCGCCTGCACATATATATCGGTGATGCCGGTGCGCTTCAGGGTCGCCAATGCCTCAACATCGGAGGCGAAATCTTGATCTGTCGCTTTCGGCGACCAGGATTTTGCCTGAAAACGCCCTCCTACGGGGATAAAGGGCTGATTGTCCCAGACCAGTACATGGGAAGCGTTGACCGACCATGTATGCCGAACGCCATCCCCATCCGTGAATGCGCCCTGTGTCTCGTACTTATTGCCAGCGATCAACCCCTTTGTCAATTGTAGAGTGGCGGACGCAGCGGAATCGGCTTGCCCTGAAGCGACGGTGGGAGTAATCTTTCGTAAGGTTTCTTGTCCCGACTTGGAAGTGGGTCTGTCCGTCGTCTCTGGCGGCGCCGCGAATGCGCTTAAAGCGCTCAATAAAACAAGGGACGGAAGCAAAATCGCTCTGCACAGGGACAGGTAACAGGAGTTACAGTTATACATCAGTATCATTTTCCCGTGAAACGCCCAGAAGGTCAAGCGCATTCGTCAATGCGATCTGAGCGGCATGTGCGGACTTAGAGGATAGTCCGCCCGTAGCGGCAAGAATCAGGATGCGGTCAGACAGATCCAGCGCCCAATCGGTGATGTGGTGCGGCCACAGCGATTCCGCCGCCCGTCGCACCAGTTCTGGAAAGACGGCAAGGCTGTCCGTGATGGTATCGGAGGAAGCCCCCGTTCCCTCAGCAATCTTCGCTTTCGCGCAGAGGCGTAGCGCTTCCTGAATCCGCCATGCCGGATTGGAGCGGTCGGCGCGTCGGGCAAGGTTCGCATCGAGGTCTATAGGCGCCTCCGCCGGAGCCCTCAGGAACATCAGTCGCACGGTCGATGCCGGAATATCTTCCAGCGCATCCTCAAGAGAGACGCCGCCCGCCCCGGACAGATCGCCGCGCACCTCCGCGCCATCACGAATAAAACGAACGGAACCATGCAAAACGACTTTAAGGCGGGTGGGGTCATATCCCAGGGCGGCGAGTCCCGCCCGGGTTCTGCCTACGTATCCGGCATGGTCGGCGCTCCAGACATCTATCAGGATGTCATAACCCCGTGTGAACTTGTCGGCATGGTAAGCAAGGTCGCCTGCCAGATAGGTGGGCGTCCCGTCGGCGCGAACTAATGTCCGGTCATCTTCATCGCCGAACGCCGTCGAGCGCAACCAGAGCGCACCGCCCTGTTCGAAAGCGAAGCCAGAATCGCGAAGGCGGCGCACCGTGTGCGCGACAACGCCTTTTCCATGCAAATCCGCCTCGGAAAACCAGTTATCGAAATGCAGGCCGAACTGGCGAAGAACCGCTTCCTGCTCCTCACGAACGAACGCCGCCGATGCCATCAAAGTCGCTCGCAAATCCTGCGCTCCGGCGGATTGCGCCAATCGGGAAGCCACCGCTTCGGCGACGCGGGCGACATATTCTTCCGGGTATCCGCCATCGTCCAGATAACCGCTGTCGCTTTTTGCCGAAAGGCGAGCGTTGACTGCTTGCGCGAAGCGGGTCATCTGGCGCGAGTTCGTCGCATCGTTAACATAAAATTCGCTACGAGCGTCCGCTCCGGCGAAACGTGCGGCTCCGGCGAGGGCGTCTCCGAGCGCCCCGCCGCGCCCATGACCTATGGTCAGCGGACCGTTCGGGTTCGCTGAGACGAACTCAACCAGAACGCGCCGTCCACGCATTCCATCGCCGCGTCCGTAGGACACTCCCTGTGTGATTATCTCAGATAATAAATCGCTCACTACCGTATCCGATCTATAAGAGATATCTGTTTCGCCACCGGCCATCGAAATTCCTTGTCTATCTGGCGTAGTAATGATATACTACTGCTCGCGCCCGATTCCATCGGGCGTTTGTTTGCGTCACCTGCTTGAACTTTTTCATTGTTTGAGATAGATAACGATTGCGCCCCAGGTCGCATTGTCGGGGCAAACGCCGTAATTTGGTAGCGACCAGAATACAGGAAGAGAGAATAGAAATGAACATCTGTGAAGTTTGCGGCAAAGGCGCAATGCACGGTCAGAATATCCGAAATCAACACTCTGTTGGTTGGCGTTTCCGCGCCCCGCGCACCAAGCGTACCTTTCAACCCAATTTGCAGTCCGTCCGCACCCTGGTTGGCGGTACGTCCCGGAAATTGAATGTCTGCACCAAGTGTATCAAGGCAAACAAAGTCGCCCGCGCTATCTAAATAGTTTCCTGATAACCGGCAATCTGTCAGTGGTTGAGCATCGCGCTCCTTCTTGACGTGGTTGCCGGTTTCTTCATAATTCTATCGTCACTTATCGCCGATTATCGTCTGGAATATGCGTTTCAACGCTCGTGAACCAATGCCAAATCCTCCCGTAACCTCGCCGGAACCGCAACCTGCGACACGTCGTCAACAGGGAGCGACTGCACCTCCTCCTCGTCCCGAAGTCGTCGAGGGGGATTATCGCAAGTCGGTAGAACTGGCGCTGCAGGACGATGTAGAACGCGAACGTGGCATTCGCTCCTTCAAAGTCATCTCCGGCGACCCGAAACAGCCCTATGTTGCGTTGACGTTCGATGATGGGCCGCATGGCGATAAAACGATGCTTTTGCTGGATACGCTCAAGCGGCTGAAGTGTCCCGCAACCTTCTTTCTGGTAGGGATGCAGGCGCGCCGTTACCCCGGTATTGTCGAGCGCATGGCGATGGAAGGCCACGAAATCGGTAATCATACCTATCACCACTACCGTCTTCCGCTGATTCCTCTGGAAGAAGTCGCTACAGAACTTAACCTCTGCCGCGATGTCCTTCGTTCCATTCTGGGCGTTCGCACACGACTGGTTCGCCCGCCGGGGGGCGAATATAATGCCGCCGTACAGCGGATCATCGAACTCAACGGGTATGCGAACATTCTCTGGACGGACGATCCGTCCGATTACAAAGCCGGTCGCACGGCGAAGCAAATCGAAGGTTTCGTCGCACGGGATTTGACGCCGGGCGGTATCATTTTGCTTCATAGCGGCGTTTTACCCACAGTTGAAGCGTTGCCCAACATTCTTGCTAATATCCGCTCGCGGGGCTTGATCCCTATTACCGTATCGGAACTGATTCAACGGGGCGGCGGCCTTCTCAAAATTAGCAAGGTGCGTATTTCCCAGACGAGCGCCCATTGACCGCGCTTCCCGAAAAAAACGAAGCTCAGTGTTCCGGCTCTTCTCTTTGTGTGAGGTATAATTATCGGTAAAGGATGCCGTCATGAGTACGCTTCAAGTCCTGCCGCAGACAAAGGCGGCGGCGCAGCGCTCTTCTGAAATCGTTTACCCGGATAGCGACGGAGAGCCGATGGCCGACAACACCAAACAGGCAGACATAATGGTCTGGCTGAAAACAAATTTTGACGACTTATTCGCCTCCGATCCGGATGTTTTCGTTGCCATGGATTTGCTCTGGTATCCCGTCGAAGGCGACAACAAAACGCGCATGGCGCCGGATGTCATGCTGGCGTTCGGCGCAGGTAAGGGGTATCGCGGTTCGTACAAACAGTGGGAAGAAGGTGTCCCGTTTCAGGTAGTCTTCGAAATCTGGTCTCCGCGAAACCGCATCGGGAACATGCACCGGAAATTCCTGTTTTATGAACGGTATGGCGTCGAAGAATACTATATCTATAACCCGGATGGTTATGACCTCTCTGGCTGGCGGCGGGATGCCGGGAGCGCTCGCCTCACCCTGATTGACCCCATAGACGGTTTTGTAAGCCCCCGTCTCGGCGTCCGCTTCGACGCTACCGGCGACGGGGAACTGATGATTTACCGCCCGGACGGTTCTCCCTTCAAAACGCCGCTCGAAGTCCGCGAAGCGCTGGAACAGGCGGAAGCGGAAAATACGCGTCTGGCCGCCGAGCGCGATAAAGCGACTGCTGAGCGCGACAAAGCGGCAGCGGAAAGGGATGAAATAGCCCAAGAGAACGCCCGCCTTGCAGCCAAGTTACGCGAGTTAGGGATAGACACGGAATTGCTCCGGTGAGTTTTGACCTTGCCATTTTCCATAGTCCCGTTGCCATTACAGCGCAAGAGGCCTTAGAGTATTATCGAGAGAGTATTATCGAGCGCTGTGCCAGTTCAACGAAACTCTGCCATATCCACTGACGCCAGGCGTTAAGGTAAGCGAATTTTTCAATGAGCTGAACGCTATCTATCCTTCACGGCATGAAATCCCGGATGATGAGCTGGATAACAGTCCCTGGAGCGGCGATCATGATGTCTCAGATAGACATGCTATAATTTCTATGAGTTATTCCCGTGTAGATGAAGTTGGGTCGATAGTTTTAGACATGACAAGAAAGTACGGTCTGACATTATTTGACCCGCAGAGCGGAATGCTGTATCTTCCAGATAACCTCCTTTCTGCGGCGGTGCAAAACGAAAGTATGAACTGCAATGAGCCAAAACTGTAACCGATTTTTGCGGCCCCGGACGCGCCGGGAAATGCTGAAGGACTGCGCGAACGGGTTCGGAGCCCTGGCGTTGACCGCGCTTTTAGGCGAGGAAGCACGATCCGCGACATCCGCTAACCCGCTGGCTCCGAAACCGCCTATGTTTCCCGTCAAAGCGAAACGGGTGATTTTCCTGTTTATGCACGGCGGACCTTCTCAGGTAGACACTTTCGATCCCAAACCACTCCTGACGCGCGATAACGGGAAGCCTTATTCCGGAGCGCGGCCACGCGTCGTCTTCGCGCAGACGGGCAATTTGCTCAAATCGCCGTGGGAGTTTAAAAAGTACGGGCAGTCCGGTATCGAAGTGTCCGACCTCTTTCCTGAAGTTGGGAAGTGCGTGGACGATTTGTGTATCCTGCGTTCCCTTCATGCGGACAACACGGCGCACGGCGGGGCGTTGCTGCAACTGCATACCGGCAGCGACACCTTCGTGCGCCCCAGCATGGGCTCATGGCTGACCTACGGCCTGGGCACGGAGAATCAGAACCTTCCCGGCTTTATCACCATTTGCCCGACGCTCGGGCATGGCGGAGTGCAGAACTGGTCTTCCGCATTTTTGCCAGCCGCTCATCAGGGGACTCCCATCGGGAATGCCGGAATCCCAGCGGAAAAAGCGGCGATTGACTACATCAAGGGCGCCGAACCCCGAGATCTGCAACGAATGCAACTGGATTTGCTCAAAGGCATGAACGCCGAGCAGATGCAGCATCTGGGTGTCGCTAACCATGACCCGCAATTGGAAGGGCGGATCAATTCCTTTGAATTGGCGTTCCGAATGCAGACCGAAGCGCCTGATTTGATGGATATCTCGAAGGAAACCAAAGCGACTCGCGATCTCTATGGCATCGGCGACGAGCATACCGATAACTTCGGGCGGCAGTGTCTGCTGGCGCGTCGGTTCAGCGAAAAGGGCGTTCGTTTCGTACAGGTGTCCCATTCCTATAAGTGGGATCAGCACGGCAACCTGCGGGCGGATCACCAGAAGAACGCTTCCGAGGTGGATAAGCCCATCGCCGGATTGCTCAAGGATTTGAAATCACGTGGTCTGCTGGAGGAAACGCTGGTCGTCTGGGGCGGCGAGTTTGGGCGCACCCCCACGGCGCAAGGTGGCGACGGACGCGACCACAACCCGCATGGCTTCACGATGTGGATGGCGGGCGGCGGCGTCAAGCCCGGTTTCGTCTACGGCGCCACCGATGACTACGGCTGGTTCGCGACACAGGACAAAATGCATATGCATGACCTCCATGCTACTATCCTGCGCCTGATGGGAATTGACCACAAGCGCCTGACCTACCGCTACGCCGGACGCGACTTCCGCCTCACCGACGTCTACGGCGAAGTCGCCGATAAAGTGATTGCTTGATGGGCGCCCGGCGGTTTGTTCAGGAGCGTTTTGTGGTCGGGTTCTGGGTCGAGCCGCCGTTCGACCGACGTGCGGAAGCCCGCTACCGCGAGGTGGCGGAAGCGGGTTTCAATACCGTCATCGCCGGGTTTTCGAACGCGGAACCCCGCGCCTTTCTGGGTGTGATGCGGAAGTTCGGGTTGCAGGCGATTCTGTCGCCGAAGGGAGACGCCGTAAACACGTGGCCGGACGACCCGGCGATTCTGGGATATTCGCTGCGCGATGAGCCGGGTACGGGTGATTTCCCGCCACTGAGGATGCGAGTGGACGCCGTTCGTCGGGAACGCCCGGGAAAACTTGCCTACATCAACCTTTTCCCTAATTACGCCACGCCCGCCCAACTGGGCGCAGCAAACTATGAAGAGTATTTGACGCGCTTTCTGCGCGAGGTGGACGCCGATGTCCTTTCCATGGATCACTATCCGGTTTTCCGGCCCGATGCCGATGGGCGTGACCGTTATTGCGAAAATCTGGCGGCGTTACGCGAGCAGAGTCTGAAGGCGCAAATCCCGTTCTGGAATTTCTTCAATACGATGCCCTACGGGCCGCATACAGACCCGACGGAGGCGCAGTTACGGTGGCAGATATTCGCGTCGCTATGCTATGGCGCGAAGGGGGTTCTTTATTTTTGCTACTTTACGCCTCAGGGCGCGGAGTTCCCCAAAGGCGGGGCGATTATCGCAGTGGATGGGACAAAGACGCGGCATTACGCTCAGGCGCAGCGACTGAATAGCGTCCTAAAGAGTTATGGGCCGACCCTCATGCGCTTGACAAGTACAGGGACATTTCGTGTGCGCCCAAACGAGGAGCCAGCGCCAGCGTTGCGGGGTTCGGGACTTCTGGACTTGAAACGCGCTCCGGGCGACCCGCCCGGCGATTATCTGGTTGGTGCGTTTCGCCATGAGGACGGTCGCCGCGCCGTGTTGCTGATGAACTATCGCTTCGCCTATTCCGCCTGGCCGACCGTGGTTTTCGACGCCCCTGCAGACGCGGCGCGTGAAGTAGATCCCCTCACCGGACGTCTGATACCGGTGCGGGATGAAAGCCCCGATATGCCTGGGTTACAGATTTCCCTCGCGGACGGGGAAGCCCGTCTTTTCCTTCTTCCCTGACGCGTGTCGCCGAAAATCAAGTCGCCGTTCGGGAGGCGCTGGCGGATGGGCGATATACTGCCGATAAGAGGAATCGTCCGATGGCTGTACTGGAACTGAGCGCCGAACAGATTTATGAGTTAGCCCGCCAACTCCCGCCAGAGGAGCGCGAGAGTCTGGTCATTCGCTTGCAAAGTGAGAATAGTTTTAGCGTGTCCGTCCCGACGAAGCGCATACCGGGACAGGATAAGGGAAAAATCTGGATAGCCCCCGATTTTAACGACCCACTTCCTGATGAGATTGTGGACGCCTTCTATCAATGACGAACGCTCAAGGCAATCAAACGGTCATTATAGACACGCACACCTTTCTCTGGTGGGTGGCGGGCGACCCGCAACTCTCGCAAACGGCGCAGGATATTGTGAGTGATACAAGCAATCGGATTTTGCTCAGTTCCGCCAGTGCATGGGAAATCGCCATTAAATATAGCACAGGCAAACTTACTCTACCCTTGCCACCTGACATCTATATCCCCAATCGTATGGCGTCGAATCGCATTGAAGCGCTGCCCATAGAGATACGCCACACCGTCCACATTCACTTTCTGCCGCCGCACCATAAAGACCCGTTCGACCGAATTCTCATCGCTCAGGCGATTGTCGAGGGAATCCCCCATCGTCAGCGTTGATACGGTTTTTAAAGCGTATCCCGTGCAAGTCCTCTGGTAAACGGAACCTGATCGCCTATGATTGTGCGTTCAGCCAGCGTTGTGTTGCGGCAGTCTGATTGCTGAGAAGGTTGATGGCGGGGCGTCCCTGGCGCGCCAGGCGATAGGCGTCCTCAAAGGCGATATCCTTTGAGCGAGCAAGATAGGCGACGAGAATGGCCCCGGTGCGCTCTATCCCGGCGCGGCAGTGAATATAGACCTGCGCCTTTTGGTCGGCGAGGACGGCGGTCAGGAAGGCGTGGACGTCGTCGAAATTTTCCGGCGTCGGGGCGCTCGTGTCACGAATGGGAACGGATTTTCGGACGATGCCACATTCCCTGGCGGCGATCAAAGCCTCCGCACCGTATTTGGGCGGCGTCCATTCCTGCGGTTCGCGCAAGTCGAGGATATGGGTGATGCCATCGCTTGCCAGTTCCTCCACATCCAGTGCGGTCAGCGGATTGCGTCCCGCCCAGATACGGTCAACGACACGGCAACGCTCGAAGGGCTTAAGATTCCCGTTTGCGTATACCGCGTCGTGACTTCTCTGTTTTTCCTCTGCTGTCAACGGGTGACTTTGCCTTTGATATCCAGAACCTGTGAGGCGACGAAATCATTGCCGAAATTCGTCCAGTCCTTGAAAGTCCAGACGACTTTCTTGTCGCGGGTGACTTCGATAAGCTGCGGGTTGTCCGTCCCCGCGTGCGTGTTGCCGAAAATCAGGTTGCCGTTGGGCAATTGTTGAAGGGTGGTGACCCAGCAGAGGTGAATGCCGGGCAGTTCGTCCCGTTCGATGCTCCAGACGGTCTTGCCTTCGGGAGTGACCTCGAAAACGCGGTTGTTGTTGCCGCCCGCGATCATGGTATTACCGTTTTTCAGGCGGATGGCGCCGAAGACTTCCGTGCCGTGTCCGTCGTGTCCCGGCGTCCGCTCCTGCCCGTTCAAATCCATCTTGTAAGACCAGACCACTTTGCCCGTTTTATCGTATTCGCGCAACATACCGTCGCCTTCATGGCAGGCAAGGTAGTTCCCGTTGTCCAGTTTGCGAACCAGGCGGGTATCGCGATGGGAGTTGGGCGCATTCACGGTCAGCGGGACTTCGACGGCGATTTTTCCGTCTTTTTCCACTTCAATAATGCGTAGATTACCCGTCTCAGCGATCATGGTTCTGCCGTTTTTTAACCGCTGAAAGCCATGAATTTCCACTGCGCCCGTGTACGGCGCCTTCGGTTTGCCCTGATACTGCCAGACGATTTGCTTGTCGGGCGTCACTTCGATAATCGAGGCGGGGGCATTATGGATAAGAATATTCTTATTCGGCAACACCTGAATATCGTGCGAGACAAAGGGGCAGGGGTACTCCCATTCTATTTTGCCGTCTGTACCGACAATGGCTACCTTGCCTTTGTCCTGACCGATGAGGCGATGAGAGACGGGAGTATCCCCGGCGAAGGCGGAGCTTGCAATAACGCACAGGCATAACGCCCAGAAAATCTTGAACATAGCGTTCAGTTCGCCATGCTCGCCCGGTCTCCCTCCCTCTGTTGAAATTAGGTTAAATTGTCGCCGTTATCGAACTGCTTCGCTGTAACGATGTAATCAAGCGGGTATAGTAAACGCACTGCTCCCTCAAAGAAAGAGAAACGATGTATGCCCGATGGCATGGACAGCGCTGCGACAAAAGTTTCCCCGCGTCGCATCATTGGATATGTGGCAGGATCGACCCCTGTACTTCCTTCCGCCGCAACAAAACTAACGCATATCAACTACGCCTTCGCTCATGTCAGCGATGGTAACGAAGTTATCCTGCACGACCCGGAAGCGCCGGAAAACATCGCGCGACTGCGAGCGCTCAAGGCGGTCAACCCGGATTTGAAGATTATTGTCTCCGTGGGCGGCTGGGGCGCGGACGGTTTTTCCGATTCCGCTCTGACGGACGCTTCCCGCAAAGAATTCGCCGACAGCGTGGTCGAGTTTGTTCAGAAACATGACCTCGATGGAATCGATCTGGACTGGGAATATCCGGGTCAACCCGGCCCCGGCATCAAGTATCGCCCGGAAGATAAAGAAAACTTCACCCTGTGGCTGGCGGCGATGCGGCAAGAACTGGACGCCCTCAGTGACGCTCAGGGACGACAGGGAAGCGACCGCTTCACCGTGACCATCGCTTCTGCGGATCGTGAGTACTTCGATACGACCGAAATGGACAAACTCCATGTCCATCTCGACTGGATCAATATCATGGCTTACGACTTCTTCGGCAGCCTGACCCCGGTGACCGGGCACCATGCTGGATTAGGGCGTTCGCCTCACGCTCCGCCCACCGCTCGGTATGGGGAAGCATCGGTGCAACAGCACCTGGCGGTAGGGATTCCGCCGGAAAAGCTGGTTCTGGGCGTCCCCTTCTACGGGCGTGGATGGACGGAAGTAAATCCGGCGAACAACGGGCGCTACCAGACTTACGGACGGTACTTCGGTGACTTCGCCTACGCCAATCTGGCGCAGGATTTCATTGATTGTAATGGCTATGTGCGATACTGGGACGATCAAGTCCATGTTCCGTACCTCTGGAATGCAGAGACATCTACCTTTATCTCCTATGAAGACCCGGAATCGTTGAGCGTGAAAGCGAACTTCATTATGGAAAACCAACTTGGTGGCTTTATGTACTGGGAGCATAGCCATGACCCTGACCAGGTATTGCTGGACACGCTTTATCAGAATCTGAACCCGACAAATGGGTGAGCAAAAAGGTCTGTGAGAAACTATTTTTCACTATACGGAAGGACATTGTTATGAATTATCGAACGCTGGGAAATTCGGGACTCAGGGTCTCTGAAATTTGCCTCGGAGCATGGATCAACTTTGGCGGCAGGATAGAGGATGACGCCACCTTCGCCGTTCTGGATGCCGCAATAGAGGAAGGCATCGACTTCTTCGATACCGCCGACGTTTATGCAGGCGGCAAGGCGGAGGAAGTCATGGGGCGCTGGATGCAGGGCAAAGACCGACGCACGCTTACCATTGCCACCAAAGGACGAGGGCGTATGTGGTCGGGCGTCAATGGCGAAGGTCTTTCCCGCAAACACCTGATGGATGCCTGCCACGACAGCCTGCGTCGTCTCCAGACCGACTATATCGATGTTTACCAGTGCCACTGGCCCGATGGCGGAACCCCGTTAGAAGAAACTATGCATACGCTTAACGATCTGGTGCGTCAGGGCAAAGTGCGTTATATCGGTTGCTCCAATTTTGGTAGCGAACTGATCGGGGAGGCGGCGCGAATCTGCGAACGGGATGGACTGACGAAATTTATCTCCTCACAACCGATTTACAATCTGTTGAACCGGAATATCGAAGAAAAAGACGTCCCACGTTGTGTGAAAGAAGGACTCGGTCTGATTCCTTACTCTCCGCTGGCGCAGGGAATGCTCTCCGAGAAATACCTTGGCGGAACGATCCCGGAAGGCAGTCGCGGCGAAGGAAGCGAGGAATGGGAGCGCAATCTGCGCGAACGTCTGCCGATCCTCAAGTCTCTCGGAGATTTCGCGCACGAAAGAGAATTAACTCTCTCGCAGCTGGCGCTCGCCTGGCTTCTGCATCAGCCGGCAATGGCGTCCCCGATTATCGGAGCGACTCGTCCGCAACAGGTTAAGGAAAATGCGAAGGCTTCCGGCGTCAAACTGTCCGCAGAAGACCTGACCCAGATTCAGACCATTCTTAAAGGTTAGTTGAACTGAGGGGTGTCCGTGGTGATTGCGGTCGTTACGGACGCCCCCTGAATCTTTTAAAAATGTGGAAAACAAAAAAACGACACCGGCGCGGATGCCGTGTCGCTTGAACTACTCGTTATATTTCCCCGGTAGTCTTCGAATGAATAACCATCAGGAACTGAATATGACTATAGTATACCGTTTTTCAGCGCTTTACGCCAATCGAAAGGATATTGTCTTCTGTATTTGAATACGTATGATTTTACCAGTTTCATCATCAAAAAGGCATAGCGAATAGATTTTGACTCAGAAATGCTGTCAGAAATGATTATAGTCGTGTCGTTAATGTGTCGTAACAATCCGGTGATCTGAGAGAGGGAATGCCGGGCGTAACAGGGAATACTATTCCGGCTCAGCAAATTGGGGAGGAGTACGGATGATGGAACGACGACCCTACGGAAATACAGGCGAACAACTCTCGATCATCGGTTTTGGCGGCATCGTTGTGATGGGGGCGGAACCGCAAGAGGCGAAAAGGCGCGTTCAGGAGGCGTTTGATCGTGGCGTCAATTATTTCGATGTGGCTCCTTCCTACGGCGACGCCGAAGCGAAACTCGGTCCCGCCATCGAAGGATTACGCGACCGTATTTTCCTTGCCTGCAAAACCGGTAACCGGACAAAGAAAGAGGCCGTAGCCGAGTTGCGCGAATCGTTGACACGTCTCAAGACGGATCATCTCGATCTCTACCAGTTGCATGCGGTGAGTAGCGTCGAGGAAGCCGAGATATGTCTGGGGCCGGGTGGGGCGCTGGAAGCGTTCGTCGAGGCGCGGGATGCCGGACTGGTACGTTACCTCGGATTTTCCGCACACTCTGCTGAGGCGGCGGTGAAGCTGATGGAAAGTTTCGCGTTCGATTCTATTCTTTTTCCGTTCAACTATACAACGTATTATCAGGCGGGATTCGGGCCGCAGGTAATGCAAATGGCGCAATCGAAAGGCGTCGCACGACTCGCCCTGAAAGGCATGGCGCGTCGCCCCTGGGGAGAAAACGCCGACCGTTCGATTGCGCAGAATACCTGGTATGAACCCCATACCGATCCCGATGAAGCGGAACTTGCCTTGCGCTGGACTCTTTCCCTGCCCATCACTGCCGCCATTCCTCCCGGCGACCCTGATCTTTTCCGTCTGGCGCTCGATATTGGGGAACGCTACTCCCCGGTAACGATAGCGGAACGCGAAGCTATTGAAACGCGGGCGAATTTGGAAAAACCGCTCTTCGCTCTGGCGGCATAAAGCAAAACCGCGAAAAACAAATCGGGGGACGGATCCTCATCCATCCCTTTTATATTCAGTAAGGACAATGCGTCATTATGGCAGAGAAACGAATCCGGGCATTGATGATCGGGGCGCATCCCGATGACTGCGAATTTACTTCCGGCGGGTTGGCGACCAAACTCATCGCTCAAGGGCATACCGTCAAATTTGTTTCCGCAACCAATGGGGAAGCAGGACATCATGAAATGGGCGGCGGGCCGCTGGCGCAACGGCGCCTGAAAGAGACGCAGGCGGTTTCGGCTGTCTCCGGCGTCGAGTATGAAGTTCTGGATTATCCGGACGGTCGACTGGATACAGACCTCGCGACCCGCGAGCGCTTTATCCGGCTGATTCGCGATTTTCAACCAGATTTGCTCTTCACTCACCGACCGAATGACTACCATCCCGACCATCGTCGCACCGGAATTCTGGTACAGGACGCATCTTACCTGATTCGTGTCCCGAATATCGCACCACTGGTTCCGCATCTTTCGGAAACGCCTGTCATACTGTATATGCGCGACCATTTCCAGAAACCCTATCCCCTGACGCCCGATGTCGTGTTGGCGACCGATGAGGTGATCGATGACAAAGGGAAGATGCTGCACTGCCATACCTCACAGGTGTACGAGTGGTTGCCCTATGACAGCGGGACGCTTGCCGAAGTGCCTGCCGATGAAATGAGCCGTCTCGCCTGGGTAACGGCATGGGTGGCGCGCCGGGACGCCTACTTCGCTGACCGATTCCGGGATGCGCTCCGACAACGTTATGGAGTGGAAAAAGGGAACGCCATCCGCTATGCGGAAGTCTTTGAAATCAGCGAGTATGGCAGAAGCTTGCCCACCGAACAAATCAATGACTATTTCCCCCTGTAATTTCGGACTGTGCCACTTACGCCCCTGCAAACTTTTCTGCTGTCAGGTTAGCAGGGATATCCACGATTCTGCGTCTTCCCATCGGATACAATAGTACTGTTTATGTTAATATTCCACCCATTTCCCCGTCGTAAGGACGGGTTTGCGTCACTCAATCGTCAGGCGTTTACGCTCATCGAACTTCTCGTCGTCATCGCGATAATAGCGATACTCGCCGCCATTCTCTTCCCGGTCTTTGCGCAAGCCCGTGAAAAAGCGCGATCTGTTTCCTGCCTTTCGAACGGACGGCAGGTAGGAATCGCGTTCATGATGTACGCTCAGGACAACGAAGAAAACCTTCCTCTGCTCAGTTTCCCCGTTGAGGCGAATACATGGACAGATCAGGTTCAGCCCTATATCAAAAACCGTCAGCTTTATCGCTGTCCTTCGGATGATTCCACCAACTGGACAATGCCTCTCTCCAATCCGGGCTTCGGTCAGGATGGGTTACGGCGCTCTTCGTACTTCATCAACGCCTACATTGCCGGGGGAAACTCTTACGGGAATCTGGCGTCGGTGCAGTCCCCGGCAAGCGTTATCGCATTAGCCGAGAGTGCAAAGAATATCACTCGCGATCAC
>Ga0114963_10001256_pt1 | contig 17577 bp, 15 predicted proteins | sample C_131016_EF_Meta_FD_87019 | JGI IMG/M metagenome (GOLD analysis project Ga0114963, IMG submission 87019) | Freshwater microbial communities from Lake Croche, Canada to study carbon cycling - C_131016_EF_MetaG | ecosystem: Environmental > Aquatic > Freshwater > Lake | place: Lake Croche, Canada...
ACATCGTTACCCATGCATCCGTATGTTTGAGCAATGTAATACAAACTTCTTGGATCGTCCGGATTCTCTTCGAGTTCTTTTAATAATAATTCCAAATCAAATTGTTTACGAGCATTTGTTCGAGTTTCCATGTAATCAGACCTCTCATCGATAATTATAGCTCTATTAATTGGTATTGTCACATTGATATTGTTCACTTCCGTAATAACTTCATGAATGGTGTGTTTGTATCTGAGACCTGATAGGCTCTTGATGATTCTGTTAGAGTAGTACTCACTGTCACCCGACTTTATAAGGAGACTAAATGAGTCGGAAAACTGGTCGCTTCGGACCTCTTCGAGAAAACTTCTGAGGTCTCCTTTTACGATGTATGTGTCGTCAAGTGTTAATAAAAACTTGCAAGAAGTTCCAGCGAGTTCGAGACACTTGTTCCGAGAATCTCTAAAGTTTTTAAAGGGTTCTTCGTACAGGTGTCCTCTTTTGTTTTTGAGAACACGTCTTATAACATCTTGAGTCCCGTCGGTGCTTCCGGTGTCAATAATACACCATTCATCAAATACTAGTAAATTTTCTGTAAGAACCTTTTCAAATCCAGAACCGGCATCTTTGACAATCATACAGAGACAAATCAGGTTATCTCGATAGTCTTTTATATATTGAAAAACGTTACCCAAATTGAAACATAGTCTCTTTCTTGTTCCCGGAAATTCAATCTGAAACGCAAACGAATTTGGTTCCTCTGTAAAAATGACGTCACATGGACTTTCGCACGCGACAATAACTTCTTCACAGTCTCCGGTAGATTTTCCAAAATTTTTCAAATTATCTAAAAAAAATTGGGATTCTTTTCCACATGGTCTGTATATACACAACGGGTAAATAATACTAGCAAAATATGATAAAATTCCAGCTTCATATTCCAGTTCAGCTGCTTTGGGAAAAAGTTTTAGATTAAAGTATTCAGGGTGATGATACTCTTCAAAGTTTTCGTGGTATTCCTTTTTGTTCAAAAGAACCATCTACTGTATCCATTTACTTTTTCACTTGCGTTTAAACGCAATTTAAAAAGTACTCGGGTATCACAGTAATGAGGTTTCATTGTTTGGGTCTTCCACATACTGTTACTAATATCGACTATGTAGGGTGTGCGTATACGCAAAAGGTTTTAAAGTTTTGTAAGATGATGAAGGAACGAGGTCACTACATAATTCATTATGGTCACGAGGACTCAAATGTTATATGCGATGAGCACGTGACTGTTTCCACAAATAAAGATCTTGAAATTGCCTATGGAAATTACGATTGGCGCAACAACTTTTTCAAGTTTGATGTTGAGGACCACGCATATCAAACCTTTTTTAAAAATGCTATAGAGGAAGTTGGAAAGAGGAAACAACCCAGGGACTTTATTTTACCTTTTTGGGGTTCAGGTGTCAGACCAATATGTGATGCTCACCAAGACATGATTTGCGTTGAACCCGGAATTGGTTATGCTGGCGGTCACTGGGCTCGTTGGAAAATTTTTGAGAGTTATGCAGTGTATCACGCCTATTGTAACATGACTTCGTGTGGAACGTGTAAACAGGATTGGTACGAGGCGGTTGTTCCAAACTATTTTGATCCAGATGATTTCGAGTACTCTGACGAAAAGGAGGATTACTTTCTCTTTTTGGGACGAGTCTACGAGGGCAAAGGAATTCATATAGCCATTCAGATTACTCAGACTATTGGCGCCAAATTAGTTGTCGCCGGGCAACAAACTCTTAAATCAATAGGATACGATCCAGTTCCTCCTCACGTTATTGAGATTGGATACGCAGACCGCGAGACGCGGAAGAAACTCATGAGCAAGGCTAAATGCGGGATTGTAGCATCTATGTATGTAGAACCATTCGGTGGTGTTCAAATGGAAATGTTGTTTTCGGGAACTCCAACAATTACAACTGATTGGGGTTCATTTACAGAAAATAACATTCATGGGGTTACTGGATACCGTTGCAGGACATTTGATCAATTTTGTTGGGCGGCTCGAAATATTGACAAGATTAAACCAAGTGATTGTCGTAAGTGGGCCATGAATTTCTCACTTGATAAAGTTGCTCGAATGTATGAAGAATATTTCCAAATGGTTCACGATGTTATGGATGGACCTGGTTGGTATCAAAAACATCCCGAACGCGAATCACTCGAATGGATTCAGAAAACATTAGCCATCACCGGCCCCGAACCAAACCCTATTAAAAATGAAGAAACTACCAAGTGGATAAGAAAAAAACTGAAACCAGAAATAAAACAATTTTATGTTGTTATTCCTACAATACGTAAATATTACAAAGCTCTTAGAATACTTTTAAATAGTCTACCAATAGAGTGGAAGTACATTCTTGTTTACCAAGATGAAGAAGATGATATATATAAGATTCGTTCAGACAAAAATTATGAAGTTTCTATAAAACAAAATTTATATGAATATGGATCATTCATAGGTGTCAACATGTTACTCCAAGATAATCTCTTGCCCAGAGACACATGGTTTTTATTTTTACATGATACATGTAAAACTGGTCCCAGAATAAAAGATGCAATTGAAGATATTTTATTAAATGCAAGTGACGACGAGGATATCATTTGGTTGTGTAACACGGGAAAATGTAATTTGTGTCTCTTGCGAAATGTTGTTCCTCATGGGTACAGCGTTTATAATAATATGCAGATGACAAAACAATATGCAATTGAAATAGAATACATGGGTAAAGACAGTGTAAAAGCATTTCCTTGTAAACAGAGATTCTTGGATTATCAGTGTTTATTTGACGGTCCATCAGATGTTTATAACGATGAACTCTATAAAAAACGAGTAACGACCAAGTTTCAAAACATTGATTTGGAGAAATATTATGCTGAACTACCAAAAAAAAAAGTTGCAATAATGAGTGAACCAAAATGGGCATTTGGAAGACTTTTTAATTCAGTTATCAAATATATGAAACAATGGTACGATTTTGAATTTTATGATTGGGGTAATAGTGAAGATTTATCAAGATTTTTTCACCGAGACGAATGGAAAAACTTTGATATTATTTTAGGTAATTCACTTATTGCCAATGATATGACTAATATCGGGTGGTTACCCGAACCACCTCCTATAGATTATCTTAGAAAATGTATTTCTCTAGTATGTACTTCAGCGATAAATCACCCAGTTCTAAGAGAAAAAATTAAATACAGTGAACCACTATATTGTGGAGTTACCAAATGTGTTATTGATACCGTTTACGAACATTACAATATAAAATGCGATGTAACACCAATTGGAATTGACACAGAACATTTTTTCCCTACTAGAGAGATAACATCAATAACACGAGCGGGTATAATTGGTAACCCCGATAATGCAACTGATATTAAACGTCTGGATATGTTTAGAGAAATTTGTGAAAAGGCTAACATTGAACCAGTTTTTATTTATGGAAAAGACATGAATCTAAACAATAAACTCTACGATGATATTGATATCTACATCGTAACTTCACTTCACGAAGCTGTGTACGCCGAAGCGGCTTGTTGTGGAATTCCAGTTATATTAGCCAATAGTAAAACTGTTAGAGAAGACGCGTATGGATTTAAAACGTTTGATACAGTTGACGAAGCAATTTCACTAATAAACTGGTTAAATTCAGATATTTCTATTTTACGAGAGTATGTTAGAATAACATCTGAAACAGTTCGAACAAATCTAGACTGGAAGGTTGTTTCTGAAAAGTACTGGAAACCCGCATTTGAAAAAAGAATGAAAGCGGCAAAAGTCGCGATACTGAGTGAAACAAAATGGGCATTTGGAAGAATTCACTATGCGATTATTAAACATATGAAACAATGGTACGATTTTGAATTTTATGATTGGGGTAATGGCGAAGATTGTTCAAGGTTTTTTCATAGACAAGAATGGAAAAATTTTGATATTATTTTAGGTAATCATACAATTACAAGTGGAATGGTTGAAGCGGGTTGGTGGAGCGAAGTTCCTAGTGAATATTTAAGAAAATGCATTTCAGTAGGTCATACTCCTATTATGAATCATCCCAATTTCACTGAAATCATTAAAAATAGAGACGGACCACTATATTGTGGAGTTACCAAATGTGTTATTGATGCCGTTTACGAACAGTACAATATAAAATGTGATTTAACACCAATTGGAATTGACACTGAACATTTCTTTCCCACGAGAGAGATAACATCAATAAAACGAGCAGGTGTAATTGGAAATCCAGATGCATGTGCAGACATTAAACGTCTAGACATGTTTAAAGAAATTTGTGAAAAGGCTAACATTGAACCAGTTTTTATTTATGAAAAAGACGTGAATCTAAACAATAAACTATACGATGGCATAGACCTATTTATGTATACGTCTACAATTGAAGGTGCTGGTCTCGGTATATTAGAAGCTGCTTGTTGTGGAATCCCAGTTATTACAACCAAAGTTGGATACTCTCTGTATCTCAAAAATATAAAAACATTTGATACAGTCGACGAAGCTCTTGATTTAATAAAATGGCTTTCAGAACCTGAACAATTAAAAGAATATATAAAAAACCTCTCAAATGAAATTCGAACTGAATGGAATTGGGCTAGCATAGCAGAAAAATATTGGAGACCCGTTTTTAAAAAGAGACTCACGTATCAATCTAAAAAAATAAAGTTTTCAAAAGTTCCAATTCATGTTTTAACAATTCCTCAAAATTCAGATAGAATTGAAAAAATGAAAGAGTGGACCAAAGGAAATATGAATATTTACATGAACAAACCTTTGGAAAATAGAAACTTGTCCATTTCAAGAGGGCACCTATTGATAGAAGAACAAGTCAATGGAAATGTTCCGTATATACATTGCGATGATGATAGTATGCCAGTTGGCAAAGTTCCCGAGTACCTTGAATTTCCTGAAGATGCTGATATAGTCTGTCTGACAAATTCTTCATGGAGGTCGACACGAGACAGTACAACTGGAGAAATTGGATGTTTTGGGTACAAAATAAATGAAAATGTGTACCGTGTCCAGAATATGATTGGATTATCAATGTTACTCGTATGTAGTCAAAAAGGTGCGGAGTACCTGAAAAAATCTTTGATAGAGAGTATTAGTTTAGCTGTACCACCCGATGTTATAACTGCTAAATATCAAAATGATTACAATGTGTACGCTTTTAATGAACCTTTTTTCTATCAATCTGGGTACAATGAAGCATGTACTCGTATCAGACTCGATAGTTGTATGGTTCCTAAAACATTTGATGTGTCAGAAAATAAATATTCAAGTCAATACAAACAAGATGAGATTCTTGAATCAACAATTTTTAAAGGATTTAGAAACGGATTTTTTGTAGACATTGGCGCTCATAATGGCGTGACAATTAACAATACATTATACTTTGAGAAATATAATAAATGGACTGGTATAAATGTTGAACCTTTGCCAAATGCCTTTGCTGAGTTACAAAAAAATAGACCAAATTGCACAAATTATAATTGTGCAATTAGTAATGTAAATGGAACATCTGATTTTATAATGGCAACAGGTCCCGAAATGTTATCCGGTCTCCAAGAATATTATGATCCAAGACACTTGTGTGGACTTGACTGGCATATTGGTCAAGAAGATGGTTCGAGACAAATTGTAAAAGTTCAGACTACAAGACTTGAAGATATTATTAATGTTCCACATGTACATTTATTAAGTATAGATGTTGAAGGAGCCGAATTTGAAGTTATTAAATCAATAAATTTTGAAAAGGTTTTTATAGATGTTATTATTTTTGAAAATAATTATTCTGACAATAGTATTGTTATAGTTGATTATCTTAGTAAATTAAATTATTTACAATTTAATAAAAGTCATAAATCTGATATATTTATGGTTCATAAAGATTCACAATTTATTATTGGTTTCCAATCCCGTACATATTATTATAATAATGATTATTCAAAACCAATTGATTTGATAATTGATAAAGATAATAATGTGGTAGTTAATTCATTGTATTGGGATAATGATATAGGAATAATAAAGAATAACACTATACAATTTAAAAATCAGTTAGGAAATGGTACAATTCATGAAAACTATATAGATTTTGGAAATAATAATATATGGCACAAAAGTATATTCGCAGTTGGAACTTGTCAAGGTGTCGATCCAGACAAGTTTATTGGGTACGTACCAAATGGAAGTGTTTTCGTCTTTGATGATGTATGGTACTCAAATCCTGAAAATAAAAAGTTGTATTTTGTCCAACAAGAACCTGAAATAATTTGTCCCTATGAAAATGAAATTATTAAAAATATTGACAAGTTTGAAAAAGTTTTTACGTTTAATGAAAATATTTTAAAAATGTTTCCCGAAAAAACTATACGTTATACTGGAAATTTTGCCACCGTCTCTCCAAGTGAGGGACCTAAAACATTTTCAATTTCGGGATGGGCCAGTACCAAGATTTATAACAATGCACCTGGACATTTACTTCGTCTTGAACTGTATAAGAGACAACTCGAGTTACCAAACTGTACATTCTTTAGATCTATAAATAGAAATGGGGATGGTGTTCTCGAGGAGATAGGACAAAACCCATTTTTAGGTGAAGATTTTTTCAATGGAGGAAAAAAGTGTTTGTTTGAAACATTTCAATTTTCAATAGTTTTGGAAAATTCACAACAAGTAAATTATTACACTGAAAAATTAATAGACTGTTTAATAACTAAAACAATTCCAATATACTGGGGATGTCCCAATATTTCAAATTTTTTTGATACAACTGGTTGGATATTCTTTGACAGTTTTGATTCATTATTGACTCTGATTAAAAAACTCGATGAAACATATTATGAGAGATACACAGAAACAATTCAAAAGAATTTTGAATTGGCTAAAACAAAAAGTGATTTTTATAAAAACTTGTTATATGAATACAACTCTACAACTTCTTTGACTGCTGGGTGTCTCTGAATATCTTCGTAATCGAGATGAACAAAATCTAGGTACTCAGTCTCTTTTCCATTTGTTTTTAGTAGCAAATCTTCGAGACCATTCATTTGAATAATGTCACTCTGAGAAGAGTCACCTGTTACAACAAGTTTAGAATTTTCTCCTATACGTGTAAGAGTCAACTTCATTTGATTTGGTGTACTATTTTGCATCTCATCTGCAATTATAAAACACCCGTTAAATGTTCTACCCCTCATGTACGCAAGTGGAGCAACTTCAACTATTTTGTTCATTCGTTCCTTGGTGAAATAATTTCCAAGAATGTCAAACATTGGACGCGTCCACGGATCCATCTTGTTTTGGATATTCCCCGGCAAAAAACCAAGTTCTTCATCACTTGTAACAAGAGGTCGCGTCAATACAATCTTTGAGCACGAACCTGATGTAACTCTATTCACAGCTTCTTGGCACGCAAACGCCGTCTTACCGGTCCCAGCGGGACCGGTTACAATAAGTATAGGTTTACCAAATGATAGACACTTTTGGTAAATCTTTTGATTAAATGTACGAGCAATCATTTATACAACTTGGTAATATAATCTTTATAAATGTAAATGAATTTGAAGTGTCAACCTGAAAGGGTTCTTTTTTCTCAAATATTACGCAAACGAGGACTTAATGCAGTAGGCGCGGGAAAGTACGGTCAGGTGTCAGTCGGGTGCACAGACTTGTCTTGTAAAAAACAAATTGCAGTGAAAAAGAGTCTCGATGACATGACTGAAGAGTTTAAAATGAATAAGATTGCACATTACATAGACCCGAAGCACGTCACGGAGCCGTACTTACTTGTAAAATGTCGTCCAAATGGCTCTATTATTTATTCGGAATTTATCAATGGAAAAACAATTGACCAACTCGGTAAAGTTGACAAGTGTATTACGTACCAGGTTCTAAAGACTCTGTACAAGTTTCAAAAATACAATTTCAAGCACAATGATGTTCATCTTAAAAATATTTTAATTGAAAGAGGAACAAAACGAGCTGTTATAACCGACTTTGGACTTGCAAATACAAATGATCTTGATATGGTTAACAAGTATGGAATACATCCAAAAAGTGACATGAAATATGATTACCACATGTTTCTAAACTGGTTGTATTATGAGACACACGACCCGTTTATAAAAAAAATTTTTCCAAGAGAGTACCTTGGTCAAACAACTTCAAAAGTGGTAAACTTTAGGTTGAGGTATGGTATTTCCCATAGTACGCTACCAACACTGCGTCAAGTTCTAATGCACCCTTATTTTGATTCATGTCGTAAGAAAAATGTTGATTAATATTAAATGTCCAGGAAAGAAGTCGCATGCGGTAAAGCAAAATCCCGTGATTCTACGAAAACTCCTTTTGATGGAGTTGCGTATATGGATACCAAGGATATGAAACAGTACATTGGAGTTCATGGCACTGACGCAGCTAAACGGGCTCTGGCAGACATACCAGTAGCAAAGCAGAGCCGTCAAGCGTTGTGCGTTATTTTACACATGTTTCGTAAAGGTCGTGAAATTATTGCCAAGAGTGGGACGTCTAAAAATTTTAGGTTGACACCTTCTCCTAATCGCGCAAAGGTTCCAAGTCCTCCAAGGGGTGTAGTCCCATCAGCACTCATACCAGAACGCCCTCGCGGACGTATGGCTGCTTCGGCAATGTCTAAACCTCGTTCAGCAAGTTCAAGCCCCAACTATTCACCCAATAAAATGGCTAAAATACTTGCATTCACTAAAGGTACCGAGCGTCGCCGTCTTCTCCGCGCTGGGCTAAAAGGTCTTCGTAAAAGAAAGGGTGGTGTTGTGAGGCGTATAGGAGGTGTGGAAGTTCGCATGTTTCTACCAAAACGCCCCAAGAATACAAGTGAAGTAAACGAAGTTCCAGTTGACGTTGATTATTACCAAGAAAGTGGAAGCGGGAGCAATAGCAACAAGAGCCAAAAGAGTAATTACGGTGGAAGCGGGAGCAACAATAACGGTGGTAATCGCCGCGTAGGGGGTAACTTTCAGAATCTTCGTGCCAAATTCAACAAGGTTACCAAACCCAAGCCAGGTTCTCGCTTTGCTGAACAGCTTGAGATTCGCAACGTAAAAAACGTCAAACCATCTGCTCGCGTCACAAAACGAACTCGTTCTTATTCGTATTTACCAGTAGTTGAAAAAACAAAAGGTAACAAGACGGCTCGTGTACCAACTTCAAGCCGTGTGTACGGTGGTTCTCGTTCTGGCATTTCACGCCTTCAGCTCAAGGCGGCGAGTGAAGCGCGATGGAAATTGCATGAGAAGATGGTTCGCAATAATCCAAACATGTCAAATGAGCAAAAGGCGGCTCTAGCAAACAGTCTACTTCAAAAGACGGTGGAGAATGTTAGAAAAGGTCTCATTGCTCTTCCAACTTTGAAAAAGGTGGAACGTCCTCAGTCTGTAAAGGAAACACTCGCATCACTCGGACTTGGTTCAAATAGTAATTCAAACTCGAGTGCGAGTGCGAGTGCAAGCCCCAAGGCTCGACGCGTAAAAGAGCGTCTCACGCGAAAGCTAAGGGGTATGACTCGTCACAAAATAGCCAAGGCGCCTCTCGCAGAAGAATGGGAGCGAAGCATGCTCAAGGGTCCCCAGGGCGAAAAGGTTTCGCTCCGAAAAACATCGGCTGAACGCGCCCGTTATAACGAAATAATGGAACAACTTGTAAAATTTAAATCACCTTCATCCAACTCAAACAGGTCGAGTGGAAGCCCGGTGGTTGTGTCCAAGGCTAAAAAATCTGCATCTGGTATGAAATCACTCCGTAAAAAATAAAAATGTGTATTAGTAAATGAAGTTGTGGATTATAGCTCTCGCTGTATTTGTATTTGTTATTTCTTTGATTTTGATTCTTAATAAAAGACCCAGCAAAGATACCAAGTGGACTGTTTATGGAAACAATCATTGTGGATGGACTCGCAAACAAAAAGAAATGATGGATTCCAAAGGTATTCCGTACAAGTATGTCGACTGTGAAGTTGAAAATTGCCCCGGTATAAATGGTTACCCAACTATTACAAATGATGACGGAACTGTCAAAGTTGGTTACACGCCAATGTAAAACAATACGTACATACTAAACAAATAATTAAAACATTTTTATTATAAAAAAAATTATAATAAAAATGAACTTTGAACTTTGTTAATTTATAAACTATTTATGCGGAGCTCATGCAACTACCCTGAAATATTGTGAGTGCGAGAGAGAGGAGAAGTGTGTCAAGAAGTGTCTGGACTGGTTTAAGAATTGTAATGTGCTTGACAAGAGACGTGTTCCACAGAAATCGAATTATGAGCACGTTAATAAGGAGAACTATGAGAAATACGACAAGCCATTGGAGAAATCCTGATGCGCTCTTGATGTTAAGAAAGTCCTTGATCATTTATATTAACAAAATAAAAAAATGTAAATATAAATGAGTTCCCTGGAGAAAGAAATTAGATTTGGAAAATTTCAGGGTCAGCGATTTGTTCCTGGGGTTTCTCAAAAACAATTTACAGATATATTACAGTACTTTACTGCTCTCGGCTGGAAAAAAACTCATACAGTTGATAAAGTTGTATCGAGGACTATCGGTAAGAATAAATCTGTGCGTAAAATTGGAAATAAGTATCAAATAAAAGAAAATATTTCAACTGTTAACAACCCTGTATACATTTCAAACCTTTCAAACAATTACGGAATTCGTCGCGTTGAATCAAGGGAAACAAATCTCAAAAACGGTGATATATTTAACAAAGCTAATAGAACATCAGAATATGCAGTAACACGAGATCGTACAACATTTACATATGAAAACAAACAACTTGATTTGACATTTATTCCAGATACTAGACAATTTCATGTCGAACTCGAGTACACTAACGCTCAGAAATTAGCCTACACGGTGAATAGAATAAAAAGTATTCTTCAAAATGATACACTTTACAAGAGTTTTGTTGGAAGTTACATGGGACCACTTTATACTAAGCTGTCAAAAGATGCTTTTGACCGCAATATTTTGACTAAAAAAAATTACTCAGTCACAGATAAAGCAAATGGTGAAAGGTATCTCCTTTATATCAACATGTATGGAATGTTTTCGTTTGTTACGAGAAAACTCGAGTTTATTCATATTCCTATTGAGACACCCCGACCGGATTATGCGGATACACTGCTTGATGGTGAATTTATTAATGGAACATTTTACGCTTCTGATGTATTATTTGCAAAAGAAAAAGATGTACGAGGTCAGTCACTCACAAAAAGACTTGATACAGTCTATGACATATTGATGAGTCTTCGTCTCCAATTCCTACGAATGAAGACATTTATGGTTGAAAAAGGTGACAAGGTGTACGAGTATCCAGGAAACAAACTTACAAATTTTAAGTCTGTGTATGAAGCTTCTGGGGCTATATGGGAAAATAGAAAACGTTTGCAGTACAAACTGGACGGTTTGATTTTCACACCTGTTGATGAACCGGGTGACATTTTTGAATGGAAAAGTGACGACTCATTAACAATTGAAGAATTGGGACGCGGTCCAATTGATGTCATACGCATCGAATCAATTGAAAATTATTTTGAAAGTAAAGAAGTGTTTGAAAAGTTTTTGACGTACATTTATAAAAATATAAAACCCGGGGGTCGCTTCATAGGTACGGCAAAAAGTTTTACAACAAACAAAAAATTGAAATTTTTGGGGCAGAAAGCTGTCAACTTTGAAAAGTTTACTCAAGTTATGTCCAAGTGGGGATTCAAACTAATTTCTTCAAATACAAGTTCATTTGTTTTTCAGAAAGTTTAATTGGAAAATGCGAGACCACCCATTCCTGCCTGAATACGAAGAACATTGTAGTTGACTGCAAACAGTTCTAGGTATGAATTGGCGGATACACCAGACTTGAGCACAATTGCAACTTGTGAATTGTCAACGCGTGAAAAGTTGCATGTACCGGATGGCTGATGCTGTTCTGGTTTAAGCGCAAATGAGTATGAATAAATGCCGGGATACGGGTTACCTGTGTGATGATTATATGGTTGCATCTGATTAAAGTATTTACCAGGTTGCTCCTTGAATCGATCCTGACCATTTATAATGAGTTTAAAACTATTAATAGGACCATACGAGGAATTTGCATTAGTTCCATCTTCAATCCATTGTGTGGGTGTATTACCTGTAACACCAAATCTCTGAACAGGTGTACCTGTTGAAAAAGAAATGGGTACATATGAATTACTTGTTACATTACTAGTAACATCTGGCGTAATAATAATTTTATTTATAGTTGACGCATCATCTGTAAAGTCCCACAACTGTTTACCACCGGACGAGTTTTGGGTCACACACCATACAAGCTCTTTAACCGGGTGGTTATACGTGACGCGTGGAAAATTTGTATTTCCAACCGAAGCAGTCAAAGCAGATGCTCCAGTATACTGAAGCTGTTCTATAAGGTACTCATGCCCCTTTTGTGCAAACATGCGACGTTCTTCTGTATCAAGGTATATATAGTTGCACCAAACGTTAAAGAAATTTGTATTAAAATATGACGTAAATTCTTGTGAAATATCAAAATCAAGTTTGACTTCATGGTACTGAAGAGCTATCAAAGGTAGATATAATCCCGGGTTTCTGTTAAAAAAGAACAATAGAGGAAGATACACCTTTCCATCGTTACTATTAGCTGCACCAATTATAAGATTTGGATTACTTGTCATTTTCCCATACTGAATCTTCTTTGTTTCATCGAGGTACAACTCAGAGTACAACCTCCACCAACGCTGGTAATGCTTGTCGATTTGCTGACCACCAATTGACAATATAACATCAGAAATAGCACGTTCCGCCATCCAAGATGTTCCATCAAGTGTTCCAACAACATTTGAAAATCCGCTGTATGCATTTGATCCGAGTGAAACGGTATTTGATTGAAGTTCAAGATACATTTCACCCGCGAGGTCTCCGTTTCGTGCGAGAACAACTGTAATTCGCGAATTGCTTGTAATAGCAGCGCTTGCAATCTGACCATTTGTTGTCTGCTGAATAGTCTCCATAGCAAAGTTTGTGTGGCGTTTGTAAACAGCCTGAAAAAATGTTACAGTTGGATTTCCTGTAAGAACAACATCTTGTTCACCATACGCAACGAGCTGTATAAGACCACCCATTTACTAGAAGCAAAGTTTTTATTTCTGTGTAAAAGTAAATGCGAAATGCTGGCAATTTGCCTTTATCTGGGAGTGAAAACGTGTATTCGTGGCATCCGTGGGGCGGTCAAGGTCTCCACGTGGACAATTGCTACGCTTATGCGGTTGGCGACCACGCCAAGTACCGTATGAATAAGAGTGTACCAGGCAACCATTCTGGAATGTCGAGTATATTTCATACATATCGTACATGCAAGGGACTTTCTGATCGCGTCATTTCAGATAATCCAAAGAAAGTGTATAAAGTCTCGCCGACTTCTACTTGTAAGAAGAACTTTTACAAGATTATGATGTTTGTAGCTCCAAAAAATATTTACAATAGTTCAACTGGAGATTTCCATTTTTACAAACAACATGGACTTGTTAAATACACTGTAAAAAAGGGTGATACACCATCAAAAATTGCCAAGTTTTTTAAAATTCCAGTTTCGAGAATTCCTAAAAAGTTGCCAGAAACAGGTAAAATAATAAAGATTCGTGCAAATGTTTGGAGTCATAAATTGGGATGGGCAACCGGTCCTCTCCTGTATGATGCAAGTGGTAAAGTTATAAAAGATCCCAGAAAAGCTAATCGTAATTACGGATACAAGTACACTAATTTTTGTTCTTCATTCTGTGTTAAAAACAAGGGTATTGAGGTTGACTCCAAAGTCCGAAATAATGTATTCAAGTTCTTCTAAATCATTTGCATTAATTATCAATTCACTTGTCGAATCAATATTAAATCTCGATAACAATGTTTGTACAACTTCTTCGTTTAAAATTTCATCTCTAGTAAAGTTATTTGTCCGTGTATTTTCCACTGTAATTGTTATTTTAAATTCTGGCTTGACCACTTCACTTCTACACATGGGACAAGTGTTACCTCCTGACGATAACCAATGATCTATACACATACCGTGATACAGGTGTCCGCATTCTAGTTGTTTAGACTTTCTGGTGTACCGTACTGGGTTCAAACAAATAGAACATTCACACATTAATATTATCTCGATTATTTAAATTAAAAACAAACTCAGAACCTTCTTCATCAAATGAAGCTGAAATCATATTTGTCATTCTCAAATGTAACACTTGTTCTTCAAGAGTCTGTATAGCGTCGCGGTATTTTTGCCTTAAATTATCCTCTACTTTATTCTTGAACTTTATCGTAATATCATTTTCTTGAGGTGCTCGACAAATTGGACATTCATTTGATGTGACAAACCAATTAAGTATACATTCTACGTGATACGCGTGTCCACAACTTAGACGTTTCGTATATATAGTATTTGTACTACCAACATTGTCAAAACAAATGGAACACTGTTGAGTAAGATGACGACAACACATCCCATCTAATATTATTTTTCCTTTACAACCTTCTTTTCCAGAACATGTTGTCATTATAATAGATACTAATATAGTTTTTAACCGCTTTTCATCGAGTGCTCTGCACTCGGTACTACTTTTCATCGAGTGCTCTGCACTCGGTTTCTAATACGTATTGGGCATTTTAAGAAGAGGAGTATTACATTCGTTACACAAAATACTACCATTAAGACGTTTACTATTTATATTCTGAGAAGCTCCCACTATTTTATCGATTGCGTCTGGACCCTGGCTCTGGAGAAACTGCCGGTACCGGTAATTGTCCACAAGAGGAATTCCATTTTTGTCCATGACATAATTGTTGAATAAAGCACTTGCTGTGCTGATTGTAAAGCATCGACCATCCGCCATTCCTAAACGAGTTGACATTTTAATATCAGTCTAGAAATTAATCGGCACATTATTTTTAGTAAAATGCCAAGGTGAGTACCCCTTTTCTTCAACATATTTGATACAGTCTTCTATATTGTACCCATAGACTGTATCAAAAACATCTATGTTTGTAGTCTTTGCAACTTTTATCTGATCTTTGTGTGCATTTATGTGTTGATTTATAACATTGTATGCAAATGCAATCTCTTTGAGTGTTTCCGCTCCAGTTACTATAATTTTACCCGTGCTGAAAATACTAGTTGTTACTTGTTTCATGTTTTCAGCTGGTTTAAATTTAATCTTTACTGCAGAGTACCTATCAGGGTCAAATGTTACACTTGTAAAAATTTTGTTTTCTCCAAAAATTCTTGCAGTCTCCATAAGGTTAATGTTGTAATTTAAACTAAAGTTTGTGTTAATCATTACAACACGAAATCCATTACTTGGTATATCCACCTCGAGAATTGTTTTCAAAATAAAGGTTAACTGTTTGATGATACGACGACAGTCAAACAAGTCGGAACACCCCGCCACCTGAACACTTCCATTTGGAAAAACTTTTACTGATTTAGTACTGTACTGATCAATATAACCAAGGGTCACTTGATTATAAAATGTTGTTGGTTTCAAAATCCACTCAAAACCCTCAAAAGTAGACCCTTTGACACGAATCCTAATGGAACCAATCTCCTGTAGTTTACTTCGAAGTTTATGAATATCAATATCTTGTAAAAACTTGGAAATAATTGTAATAGTGGTAATCTTGACCCACGATGGACGATGTTCCTCTGGATAAGTGTTTCTAAATTCACCAAGAGTAGCCAGATAATTAAACGTGTGGTTTTCAGCGAATTTTGACATTTTGTAATCAATTGTTTACTATTTATTCATTTTAAACTTGAGTAAATTTTAAACATATTTTTTTAAAAATAAATATAAATGATGAAAATTGCAATTGACATTGACGAGGTTCTTACACCATTTTTGCCAACCATGTTGAGATGGAGAAGACCTAGACACATACCTAAAAAATATCCTTACATTTACAGTGATATTTATCAGATATCAGAAGATGAATCTAAAAAACTTGTACATGAATTTTATGACTCTCTAGATTTTATAAACTTGGAACCTATAAAACATTCACAATGGGCAATGTCAGTTTTAAAAAAAACAAACAAGTTGTACATTGTTACAGGTAGACAGAGTAGTATAAGACAACAAACAGAACATTGGATTGAAAAATGGTACCCAGGTATTTTTACTGATGTTATACTTACCAATAGTTATACATCTCAAGAAGTTTTAAAATCAGATATTTGTAAATCATTAAATATAGGACTCATTATAGATGATAATTTCACAACTTGTACAGAATGTATTGGTACAGGTACAAATGCTATAAATTTTATTGGAGATCCAGTTTACCCATGGTGTTTTGAAAGTGATATTTCCAAGAATTCTTGGAAAGAAATAATTGATACTAGTAATAATGGAGGACTTTAAGATGTTAGACATTTCTAAAAGAAAGATGGAATCAATGAGACTTTTAAAAAAATTTCCGGAAAGAATCCCAGTTTTAATAAAACCAGGTAATAAAAATACTCCGGAAATTGACAAGTGTAAATATCTAGTTCCTAGTGATATGACAATTGCAGAATTTTTAAATATAATTCGTAAAAGGGTAAAATTAGGTTCCACCAAGGCACTTTTTGTATTTGTAAACAATGTATTACCACCTACAAATATATCGTTCAGATTACTCTATGAACAACAAGCTGAAAGTGATGGGTTTTTATATATCGCATACTCGGTCGAAAATACATTTGGTTCGAATGTCTCTTTTAAAATCTTCTAATTGTTCTAAGAGTTTATATTGGGGTCCGAGTATTGCACCTTTTTGTATACGTCCCCAAATTATAAGTGTTTTTGTCATGGTGGCCATATTCACAGTTATAACATGTTCGCAACACATGAATTCAACTGCAATTCTATCCGAATACTTTTTATGTTCAAAAGTAAATGGTGTATGAATAGAATTAAGATAATTTCCAATTAAATTGGAAATTTTCCTGAAAATGTCAACCATACTTTATAAAAATATTTTTATACAATATGGATGATACAAAGGAGTTTCTCAGACTATACACCCGACTCAAACTATTAGCAAATCGCAAAACACGTGGGGAAAATATTAATATGGTTGCTTTCAAAAAAATAGCAATTGTTGCTTTTAAATTGGGACAAAAGATAAGTGGTAAAACAAGTCTCAAAAATGCAATTAACAATGCGAAAAAAATAAGCGCAGCAACCAGAATACAAAAAGCATTTCGTCAAAAGATTCGTACAAATAAACAATTTTTGGAGGAGTATCGTATGTGGAAAAGATTTGGAAACGAGGAAGAAGGTGAAATACCTTTTAACGTTGGAAAATTGACAAACTATGCAAACAAAAAGTTTGGCACAGAAAACTTGAATTTGGCTCGTAACATGATTGTTAATACAATGCATTCACCTGCTACAAAGATTCAACAGGCTTTTAGAAAGTCAAGACTTACAAATGAAGAATACCTTAAATTGTATAATAA
>Ga0114963_10001257_pt1 | contig 17577 bp, 17 predicted proteins | sample C_131016_EF_Meta_FD_87019 | JGI IMG/M metagenome (GOLD analysis project Ga0114963, IMG submission 87019) | Freshwater microbial communities from Lake Croche, Canada to study carbon cycling - C_131016_EF_MetaG | ecosystem: Environmental > Aquatic > Freshwater > Lake | place: Lake Croche, Canada...
AAACTATCGCGCATCGCCTGACGCCCCTGCCACGCGCGGGGCGGGACGCGCAGGCCCAAGTCCGCGCCATGGTGGCAGCCGTCGCCTTGCCATGAACCCCTTAACGTGGGCAGGCGCAGGCTTTAGGCGTTGGTGGCAAGCCCGACTGCGGCCCACCGATTTCCATCAACTGACGCAGCGCAACGTTTACATATTGCCCACAGGGCCCGGGCTGATGCTGGCGGCGACTTTGCTAGTGCTGCTGCTGGCGTCAATCAACTTTCAGTTGAATCTGGGCTATGCGCTGACCTTTTTACTGGCGGGCTGCAGCGTTGTGGGAATGCACATGGGACACGCCACGCTGCGGGGTCTGCACTTGCAACTCGTGCCACCCCCGGCACAATTTCTAGACGTAGCGGCGACGCTGACAGTGCGCATCCACAATCCCTCGCCCAGGCCACGCTACGGATTAGGGATTGCGCTGCCGTCAGGCACAGACTGGTCTTGGGCCGAAGTACCCGCACTGGGCAGTGCTGAACTCAAGCTCAACTGGGTGGCGCCGCACCGGGGGATGGTGACATTGCCGCTGTTAAAGGCGGAGACACGTTTCCCGATGGGTGCGTTCAGGGTTTGGACCTTATGGCAACCAGCATCGACTATGTGGGTTTATCCGCGCCTTGAGCCCTCGGCACCCGAATGGCCGGCCGTACAAGTTGGGGAAAGCGGTGGCGCAGCAGTGGTGGCTCGGTTGGCAGCGGATGCGGAATTGGACGGCTTACGCGGCTACCGCCGGGGCGACGCACCCAAGCACATCGTCTGGAAAAAAGCCGCACAGGCGATGGAGACGGGTTCTGGGGCACTGATAAGTCGCGAGTCCCGCGGTACACCGACGGCGGAAGTCTGGCTGGACCTCGCCAACACCGGCTTGGCGGACAAAGAAGGCCGCCTCTCCCGGTTGTGCACTTGGGTGTGTCGGGCAGAGAGCCGCGGTTTGCGCTACGGCCTGCGCCTCCCGGGCCGAAACATTGCAGCCGCCAGTGGCGCGGAGCACCAACGCCAGTGTTTGGAGGCACTAGCGCTGTGCTAACTCGAGGCGCATACAGCTGGCTTCAAAAGCTACCGCGTGAGACCCGCGAGACCCTCTTTGTGCTGCTGGTTGTGGCCTGGGTGCTCATGCCCCAGGCGACCCAGTTGCCGCACTGGTGCACCGCGCTGGCCAGCATCTTGCTGCTTTGGCGTGGCTATTTGGCACTTTATGGGCGCGCACTGCCCGGGCGTTGGTGGCTGGCAGCGGTGCTGGTGCTGACGCTGGCGAGCACGTGGCTGGTCTACGGCACGCTTTTTGGGCGAGAGGCCGGGGTTGCGCTGGTCGTGCTGCTGCTGGCCCTCAAAACTCTTGAAATGCGAACGCAGCGGGACGCTTTTGTCGTGTTTTTCCTGGGATTTTTTGCCATCCTGACGCAATTTTTTCAGTCGCAATCACTCGCCACAGCGGCCTATATGCTGCTCGGGCTGCTCGGGCTGCTCACCGCACTCGTACACGCTCATATGCCGGGCAGCAAATCAAGACTGCGCAGGGCAGCGATCACTGCTTCTCGCATGGCCGCATTCGGAATGCCCTTGATGCTTGTCGTCTTTATGCTTTTCCCACGCGTGGCGCCCTTGTGGAGCGTGGCAGAAGAAGCGCCACGCGCGCGCAGCGGCCTGGCAGCCACCATGTCTGTCGGGAGCATGGCGGACTTGGCACTGGACGACAGCATCGCTCTGCGGTTGCGCTTTGAGGGGCCGGAGCCAGCAGGCAAGGCACTCTACTTTCGCGGCCCCGTACTTTCGCAGTTCGACGGGCGGCAGTGGACGCCAATGGAGCGCAGGGACAGGTCCCCGCGCCCCGATAACTTGCAAGTGCAGGGCAAGCCACTGCGCTATGAAGTCACGTTAGAGCCCACCGCAAATCCGTGGTTGCTGGTCCTGGACGCCACTCCAGAGGCGCCCACCCAGACAGACTTGCAGGCCGAGCCCACGACCGATTTGCAATGGCTGGACAAGGCCAACCCGCGCGATTTGCGCCGATACCACGCGCAGAGCTACCTGCAGTTTGAATATGGTCCCCGGGAATGGACGCCAGAACTGCGCGTCTTTACCCTTTTGCCGGGCGGAACCAATCCCCGTACGCTGCAGTGGGCAGCGCAGTTGCAAGCGGATACCGCCGCGCCCAAAGGGGACGCCAGTGCGCTCAGCGCCATCGTGCTGGCGCGCTTGGGTAGCGGTGACTACCGCTACACCCTCAGCCCCGGCGTGTATGGCGCAGACACCGCTGACGAATTCTGGTTTGATCGCAAGGCGGGGTTTTGCGAACACATTGCTTCGGCCTACGTGGTGGTCATGCGGGCATTGGGCGTACCGGCACGTTTGGTCACCGGCTACCTCGGTGCACAGCGCAATGCCTTGGACGGCTATTGGACGGTGCGCCAGAGCGACGCCCATGCGTGGGCAGAAATATGGCAAGCGGGTATCGGATGGATTCGGGTGGACCCAACGGCTGCCGTCTCGCCGTGGCGCATCGGGGATGCCACCCGCCTCACCACGCCACTTGGTCCGGCGGGCCAACTGATCGGACCTGCCGGCTACAAGATGTGGGCCAAGGCACGTATGGCCTGGGAAGCGGTCAACAATCGCTGGAACCAATCAGTGCTCAACTACGGCCAGAGCGCGCAAATGGACATTCTCAAAAAGCTGGGCTTCGCAGCGCCTGGCTGGGAGGTATTGGGCTACCTTTTGGCGGGCGTGATGAGCACCATCGCGCTGATAAGCGCTACGTGGGCTGGCTTGCCCCGGCGCCGCCGGGACCCGTGGCACACCTTGCTAGCGCGTGCACGCCAGCGCCTGACTGCCTTGGGGATTAGGCTGCCACCGTGTACAACACCGAGGCAGATGGCCCAACAGGCAAAGACACGTTGGGGTGATGATGCCGAGGGGCTGCAACAATGGCTGCTAGCCTTGGAACAATGCCGCTACGGCAAGTCCCATGAGGCAACTAAGGTGGAACACTTAAGAAGTACATGGCGAACCCTGCCCTGGGCAAAGTACGAAGCCGACGCACGGCGTCGCCCCACACCGTAGGCTACAGAGCCTTGTCAATGCAGTTCGCGGCCGTTTGCGAATGTGGCTAGAAGGGGATGGGCATAGGACGTCACCATCGACCTGAAACGCTGTCAAATCCAAGACTTGGGTGGACCCAAAGCGCAGCGTCGTGGCGTGCTGGCCCAATTGCGCGGCGCCGTGAAAACAGACACCATGCGCATGCTCTGAACTAGAGCAGACGATTCTTGCGTGCGAATTGGAAAAGCGAACAGTTACGCGCAAACACGTGTCAGTCGATTGCTAAAGAGGTAAATTTCCATCGACCGCTTCATTATCGTCAACCGGTGCCGATACCTCCACCACAGGCGCCAGAGACCTGTCCATCCGCTACCAAGCGCCTCTTACCCCAAGCCGCATGACAACCGCACAGACCTTAATGACTTTCCTGCTGCTGACCGTACTGCTCGGAATTGGGTTTTCTTATTATTCCACCCGGCAGAGAATGCTGGCCATGCGCCGCGAGTTGGACAAATTACAGGCGCAGGCCCGGTCGGCGCACGCCTGCAGCCTCTTGCGTAACGAGCGGGCCCGGTGCCATCTTGAGCTCCAAGCACTAGAGGCCGATATTGGCACCAGCGGGCGAACTGCGCTGAGCGCCGAGCAAATCAAAATGGTCGAGACCAACCGTACAACCATCAAGGACTGTGTCGAGGCGCTGAAGCAAGCTGGAGATTGGTTAGGCCTGCCTTTTGATCTTGAATGGGTGGACATGCTGGATCGCTTGCCGCACTTGGATGCGCTGTACCGTGCATCCTTGGATAATTCTGCGCTGCTGACAGACGTTAGCGAGATAGCCGCGCCTGAACCAGGACACTCCATCGACGGCTCGGAACTGCGCGCTGATGACAACGTGATCCCAGTAATCCCCCTGAACAGCAGCGCTGGCGGCTCACCAAACCCAGACCCCAAGAGGACTTTCTAATGCGAATTTGGACACAAGCGTGCACCGCCGTTTTGGCGCTTATGGCGTGCGCGGCACATGCCGGTCCGTGGGAAGACGGATACGCCGACTACCAGCGCAAGGACTACGCCGCCGCTGTTGCAAAGTGGCGCGGAGTGGCGCAGTCGGGCAACCGGGAGGCGCAATCTTTGTTGGGCATCATGTACGCTTATGGGCAAGGCGTGCCGCAAGACTATCCACAGGCCATCTCATGGCTGCGCATGGCAGCAGCCCAGGGCGAGACCAAAGCCCAGTTCAAGCTCGGCAGTATGTACGCCAACGGTCAAGGTTTTAAGCGCGACTACCAGCGCGCCGCGATGTGGTTCACCATGGCTGCCGAAGGCGGCCACCCTAAGGCCGGTGCTGAACTGGCCAAAGCTGCCCAGGAACTCAGCGCAAGCGAACTGGCCACGGCCAGACGCCTGGCAAAAACCTGCATCAAGCGCGAGTTTCAGAACTGCGAATAACCTGTGTGCGGACCGTCAAAATAAGGCGTAACGCTTGTTCGAACCCCCAAGCGCTGGGGGAAGCGCTACTGGTCCTCCTTGAACTTGACGGTGATGCTGATACGGCGGTTGCGCGGGTCTTTAGGGTCGTTAGTGTTGTAGGGCACCGTGTCTGCCACTCCCTCAATCTGGACAAAACGGTCGGCCTTTATACCGTTTTTCTCCAGCGCCGCGCGGGTGGTTTCTGCGCGGTCGGCGGACAAGGACCAGTTATTCTTCCCCTCTTTGTTGGCAAAACCCACGCTGTCTGTGTGGCCTCGCACACTGATTTTGTTGGGCATGGCATCCAGGGATTTAGCAATTTCACCCAGCAGTGCCTGCGCCTTGGGTTGCAATTTGGTGGTCCCTAGCGGAAACATCGAAAAATCGGCCTTGTCGATCACTTCGATGCGCAATCCCTCTTTGTCTCGGACAAATTGGACCTGGTTTTTCACCTGATCAAGCGCAGGATTAGCCGCCAGTTGCTCTTTCAGTTCTTTTTCTAACTGATCAAAATTCGCCTTGTCAGACGACTGGTCGCCGCCTTGCCCCTGGGCCTGATTCTGCGCCTTGGCATCGGAGTCACGCGCGTTTTCAGTGTTTGGCGAGGGGTCGTTTTCGGTCGGGCCACCTTCAGAGCGCGGCGTCAATCGTTCCATGGCCGCAGTTTGCTTGGCGGTGTAAGGAAAGCCATCGGGGTCAATGATGGAACGCCCACCCAGAATGCCGTTGGAGCCCGCCAGCGCCCCCATGGTGACTTGGCTGTGCGACGTCGGTTTGAAGTAATCGGCCACGCTTTTGCGCTGTGAGTCGTTGGTAGCACCCAAAATCCACATCAACAAGAAGAAGGCCATCATGGCCGTCATCATGTCGGCTAGCGCGATTTTCCAGGCACCGCCATGGGCGCCCCCGTGACCCGCCGCAATCTTCTTGACAATGATGGGGGCAAGCGGTGCTTCTGCAGGCGGCGCTTCCACATCCGCAGGAGGCGCAACGTCAACGATCGCCATCTCGGCGACCGCTTCCTCCTCTTGCGTTTCCACTGCCGTTGCAGCCTCAGTGGCCATGTTTATTTACCCCGCAAGCCGTCAAAAACCTCTGCAAAGCTGGGTTGGTTGTGGTGGCTGATGCACACGCGGGCTGCTTCCAGGATGAGCGGCATCGGGTGACCGTGCATGGTTCCGATGATGATTTGTTTGACCACGCCATACATGCAGGCCTCATCTTCGATAACTTGCGCCAAACGCTTGGCAAAGGGCTCGAAGAATCCGTAGGCCAAAAACACCCCGATAAACGTTCCCACCAGCGCCGCACCCACCAACCCACCTAGAACGGCCGGTGGCTGGTCGATTTGTTCCATGGTTTTGACAACACCCATCACGCAGGAAACAATTCCCAGTGCAGGCAATGCACCGGCCAGGGTCGCGATAGCGTCCGAAGCCTTGAGCTCATCGTGGTGGTGGGATTTGATGGAACTGTCCATCACTTCTTCCACAGCCATGGGGCTGAGCGTGCCTTGCGATACCACCATCAGGCGAACCGTGTCGGTAATCAGATGCAGCAAAGCGTGGTCTGCCAAAAGCTTGGGATATTCGCTGAAAATCGCGCTCGACTCCGGGGTTTCGATGTGGGCCTCAAGGGCAACCGCGCCTTCGGCTTTGAGCGTTTTCATCACCTTAGACACGCAGAAAATCGTGTTCAAGTAGTCTTCTTTGTGGTACTTCGAGCCTTTGAAGCAACGCCCGATGCCTGCCAACACGGCTTTCACTACGTCCGCGCTATTGCCTATCAACATTCCACCAATGGCGGAGCCCAAAATGCACCAACCTTCAATGGGCGCCGCGTGTATGAAAGGCGCAAGACTCCCCCCACCGACAACATAGCTGCCAAACACGCAAATGAGCAAAAAGACAATCCCGATGATGCCAAACATAGCCGTTCCTAAAAAAGGACGGTGGACGACAACCCGCTAGTCCGTCCACCTGGTAGACACCGCCCCTTCGGACGATGCATCAATAAAACAAAGGGTGCGCCTTAAGCGCCCCCTCTTTTCGCCGACCTCAGTGCCGCTGCATGCTGACTTGGCTCGGCAACAAGCCCGGCACTTCCTGCCATGCACTGCGAATTTCCGACATCAGTCCGTGGATTTCCTCTAACACCGCCATGTCGTTGTGGGCGTTAGCAAAAATCAGACGGCGGGTGACGTAGTTGTAAAGGTCATTCAAATTTTGTGCCAGCTCGCCGCCTTTGGCGAAATCGAGCGAGCCTTGCAAACCAATCACGATACGGCTGGCGCGCGTGACACATTTGCACTTTTCCTGAATGGCGCCATGGCGCAGGTGGCCTTGGGCTGCCACCAAGCTGTCCACCAGACCGTCAAACAGCATTTGGATCAACGCCACGTTGTTGGCCACGGAGGCTTGGGAAGCCAGGTTGTCCGAACCATAAGATTCCATGGCTTTGAACTGAAGTCGCATATCGGTTTCTCCTACTGGGTTGGGGTACCCACTAGGTATCGACGCAGTTTGCGAAAACTTGAGTGCTTGGATCATTTGGAAACTAAGCGCCCGGCCGGGTCTGGGCAGCGGGGGCTTTCTGCGCGACTTCGATCTTCAGGCTCAGGCGTAATTTTTTCACTACCGCCGTCAGCAGCTGACTTACGCGCGACTCGGTTACGCCCAACACGGCACCAATCTCCTTGAGGTTGAGCTCTTCCACGTAGTACAGAGACATCAGCAACTGGTCGCGCTCAGGCAGCTCAGAGATGGCATCGGTCACCGCCTGCATAAACTGCTGGTGTTCGACAATCGCATCAGGCTGGCGGGAATGCTCATCGGCAATCCCCAATACCTCATCGGTCATGACCTCCATCGACAGGGTCTCAAAGCGCTTGGCGTTACCACGGCGCTTTTGGAACAGGTCCAAATCATCCCCCATGTGGTCGGCCAGCTCGGCTTGGGTGGGCGCGCGCCCCAATTCACTGGCCAGGGTGTGCGTGGCCTGGTTTTCTGATTTATTAAACGCCACCGCCGAGCGCGGCAAGTACGACAGCTGGCGCACCTCGTCCAAAATGGCACCGCGCACGCGGCTTAAGGCGAAGCTCTCGAACTCAATCCCCTTGGTCGGGTTGAAGGCCCGCGCCGCCTCCAGCAAGCCGATCATTCCTACCTGAATAAGCTCGTCGAGCTCCATGAAGGGAGGAATTCGCACTTTCAAATGCAGGGCCACCCGCTTCACCAAACCAAGATGTGCCAACACCAACGCTTCGCTAGCGTCGTGTGCGTCTTCGTAAAGGCGGGTGGATAAAGCCATGAAAATCAGGCCTGGTGCCGGACCAGGCGTTCAACAAAAAACTGCATGCCACCAGAAAAGTTGGCAATCGGAGCCACTTGTGTGACCGACTTTGCCAAGCGCTTGAAATCGCGTGCGCTGGTGCTACGGGGAGCGAATTCCATCACGGGCTCATATTTCTTATGGGCCGCAAGAATCATTTCGTCGTTCTCAATGGAGCCCAGGTAGTGGGTGGTGAAGTTCAGGAACTGGGCGCACACCTGGTTGATGCGGCGGAAGAGGTTTTGCCCATCGGCCTGGCTGTTGACCGCATTGGGAATGACGTAGATCTCGTTGAGGTCGTAGTCCTGAATCAACACTTTGATGGTGCCATAGGCGTCTGCGATCGAGGACGGGTCATCGCGCACAACGATGAAGCGGCGCTGACAGGCCCCCATAAACGCCAAGACCGAAGGCGAAATGCCGGCCGCCATGTCCACGATAAGGTAGTCAATTTCGTCTTCCAAGGCGCTGAATGCTTGCACAATGCGCGATGCCTGCACCCGGGTCAGCGCAGCAAGCTCTTTCACGCCCGAGGCGCCAGGCACCAACATCACCCCGTGGCGCGAGGTGACCGTGATCTCTTGCAAGGTCTTTTGCCCACTCATGAAGTGGCTCAAATTAAATGGGCAGGCGCAACCCAATGCGATCTGCGAATTGGCCAGACCCAGGTCGGCGTCAAAGAGCATGACACGGTGACCCATCATGCTCAGGGAAATTGCGAGATTCACAGCAACCGTGGTCTTGCCCACGCCACCTTTGCCGCTGGCAATGCCGATAACCTCTGTACGAACTGACTTATTCATTATTTGATTCGAAGTTGCTCAATTGAAAGGCCCACGCAAGCCTCTGGGGCTTGCGGGTATAGCGAGCCGCGGAGAGGGCGGCTTCAGCTTTAAAGGTATGGGTTTTGACACCGGTTTGATGGCCATGGACTCAGGGATTCGGGACAGCTTGGCAACCGCCATGTCTACCAAGGCACTGGTGCTCAGGTCGCACTTCAGCGCATTGGCGTGAGGTCCATCGCTCGCCGCAGATAAGGACAAAAAATTATCGCAGAGAAACTCTACTAAGGGCCAAGGCTGCACCGACTCGTCGAGTTTGCTCACCATCAGGCTGTCCCAGCGGATGCCCGAACTGCGTAAAACGCGGCGCAAGGTCGCCGAAGACGCGTCAGCGGCAAGCACCGCATGGGTTTCGCAGGCTGGGAACACAGTCTGTATTTCGGTAATGCGCTGGGCCATCTGGCTGCCGGGCGTGTCGATGAGGACCAGGCTGCGGTCACTCAAGCGCCCCACAACAGCGGCCAGCGCGGCAGGGGTGTCGGCCCGAAAGCATTCCACCCCGGACTGGGCTGCCAAAACCTGCGTGTGCGCCCAGGCTCCAATGCGATCGTCCTGGTAGCTGACGATGGCAACTTTGTCCGCACCCACCTGGGCGGCAGCTTGGCCGGCCAAGCGAACGACCATCATGGTCTTTCCCGAGCCGGAAGGCCCGGCAATCAGGTGGACGCCGCTTTGCGGAACTGCCACGCTCGGGCGCCGAGCGATTTCTTCGAGCTGGTCGCGAACGGCTGATAGCGCTTCATGCTCGCTGCGCATGTCTTTGACCGTGTCAAGCAAGAGCGTGCGCAGGCCGGTAGGCATACCGGCCTGGGTGAATGAACTCATAAGGTCTTCCACCTCAGCTGCCAGATTCAGGCTCGATTGCCAACCCGAGGTCTTTTGGCTCAGAGCGATTTCACGGCGCAAGCCGGCAATTTCGTCGCGGATCATGTCCATGATCTCGCGGCTGCGCAGGTAGTCACGCTCCTCGTCGGGCTTGGTCAGCGCCACTTGCTGGCGTGAGACAGGCGCCTCTTTCATGGGGTTCTGCGCCTCTGCAAAATGCTTTGAGAAACCCTTGGATGCACCAAGATCGGCGCCAGTGAGAGCTTGGTGTGCAGGCGCAACCGTGGAGTCAAGTGACTGTTCGTCAATGTCCAAGGCGACCACCAGCTCGGTCTGGCCGCCCACGGTGTGGTTGGAAATCACCAGCACATTGCGGCCATACAGTGCCATCGCACGTTCGGTGGCGCTCTTGGTGTCGTTAGCGAGTATGCGTTTGAGTTCCATGGCAGGCTTGAATGGGTTGGGAGTGCGTCAGGGCGGCGACTGGCAGCGCGCTTAGCGCCTCAGCTCGTTGGTTTTGGTTTCGGCATGCACCGTGTGAATGACCTTGACGGCCTGGTCATCAGGAATTTCAGCGTAGGAAAGAACCACCAGTTCGCTCACGCGGTGGCGCGCTGATTTGGACAACCAAGGACGAATGGCCGGAGAGACCACCAAAACGGCGTTGTGGCCCAGGTCCTCGACCGACTTGGTGCCGTCACGCAGGGCGCTGAACAAACGTTCTGCCAGCCCGGGTTCAATAACCATCGCCTGGCCCTGGCCCTGTTGCTGCAATACGTTGTGCAACAGTTGCTCCAGCCCTGGGTCCAAGGTCATGACGGACAGGGTGTCTTTTTCGTCGACCAGGCCCTGCACAATCATGCGCCCCAACCGTGGACGGACCAAAGAAGTGAGTTGTTCGGGGTCCTGCGTGCGGCTGGCAACTTCAGACAAGGTTTCGACGATGGTGCGCATGTCGCGAATGGAGACGCCGTCACCTAGCAGGCTTTGCAGGGTGCGGGTCAGCACACCCAAAGACAACTTAGCCGGCACCAGGTCTTCGACCAGCTTGGGCGACTTGGCGGTCAGCTTGTCGAGCAACTGCTGCACTTCGTCGTGGCTCAGCAGGTCCGAAGAATTGTCACGCAGCACTTTGTTCAGGTGGGTGGCAACGGCAGTGGCCGCATCCACGACGGTGTAGCCCAAGGCACGGGCGTGGTCGCGCTGCGAGGGTTCGATCCAGACGGCTTCCAGGCCAAAAGCGGGCTCTTGGGTTGGCGTGCCTTCCAGCGGACCGTAGACCTGGCCGGGGTTGATGGCCATCTCCCGACCTACCTTGATCTTGCCGCGTCCTCGAATAACGCCCTTGAGCACGATGTGGTAGGTGTCAGGATCAATGCTCAGCGCATCACGGATACGCACCGGCTGGATCAGAAAGCCCAATTCGGCAGATAGTTTCTTGCGCACGCCTTTGACACGGGTCATGAGTTGGCCGCCGGTGTCGGCGTTGACCAGGGGAATCAAGCCGTAACCAATTTCCAGACCGACCAGGTCCACCTGGTCCAAGTCTTCCCAGTCCAGCTCTTTGGGCTGCTCAGGCATAGCGGCGGCCAGCGCGATTTGCTCGGGTGAGTCGGCCCCCGCAGCAGAACGACGCAGCACCACAAAGCCCAGCGCGGCAGCGCCGGCGGACAAAGCGATGAACACCAGGTGTGGCATGCCGGGCACCAAGCCCAAAATGGCCATGATCGAGGAGGTGACAAAAAGCGCTGTCGGGTTACCAAGCTGGGAACCGGCTTGTTCGGCCATGGACTCGGTGGTGGTGACACGTGTGACGACGATCGCAGTGGCCAGCGACAACAGTAAAGAGGGTATCTGTGCAACCAGGCCGTCGCCAATCGTGAGCAACGAATAAATGCGGCCGGCCTCGCTCAAGGACAAGCCATGCTGGCCAATACCGATGGCCAGGCCGCCAATCAGGTTAATGAACAGAATCAAAAGGCCGGCAATCGCGTCGCCACTGACGAACTTGGAAGCACCGTCCATCGAGCCGAAAAAGTCAGACTCCTGCGCCAGCTCGGCGCGGCGGGTTTTGGCGGTTGCCTGATCGATCACGCCCGCATTGAGGTCGGCATCGATAGCCATTTGCTTGCCGGGCATCGCATCCAGCGTAAAACGGGCGTTCACTTCAGAAACACGGCCTGCGCCCTTGGTCACCACAAAGAAGTTCACGATCATCAAAATCGCAAAAATAATGAAGCCCACCACGTAGTTGCCGCCGATGACAAACTCGCCAAACGCCGCCACCACCTTGCCGGCCGCCTCATGGCCCTCGTGGCCGTTGACCAAAATCACACGGGTTGACGCCACATTGAGCGCCAGGCGCAGCATGGTGGCAAATAAAAGCACGGACGGGAATGCCGAGAACTCCAAGGGCTTCCTGATCTTGATCGCAATCATGATGATCAAGACGCTCGACGCAATGTTGAAAGTGAACAGCATGTCCAGCAACATCGGGTGCAGCGGAATCACCAGCATGCCCATGATCAACAACACCAGAGCAGGAATACTCAGGTCGTTGTAGTTGAACTTGGCCAGGTTTTGTCGAATGTTCGACAGGGACATCGTGCTCATGGACGGAATTTCGTAAAGAGACTGAGGTCTGCGTCGGGGATTTGGCGGGATTGCGGTTGCATACACCCCCTGAATGCAATGTCCATGCCACACTTTTCCGACATACATCAGGCTCTTGCCCAAGCGGCACGGCGGCAAATATTGGTCTGTCACGGTTCTTGCTTGAGTTCTGCTTACTCGCCGCCATGCGTGGCTTTACCAGGACAGTTGTTCAGATGGAATCTCAGCTCAGTTTTTTGGCCACGGGAGCCCCGCCCATAGCGTCGCCCCTTGCAACCAACAGTGTGCCTACCGGCCCGGCGTCCCGAACCGGGATTGAGGGCAGCGCCTTTGCGGAAGTTTTGACGGGAGAAACCCTAAGAACTCAGCGGCAACAACTTGCCGCTCTGGGAGCGCAAGACACAGCATTGCAAGTCGTGCCGCTGGGCAGCCACATGCGCGTGATCACCAGTGATGCGCCCTTGCCTGATATGGAAAGTCTGGCGCAATTTGCACGCCAGCAGGGCCTTAACGAAGCGGCAGTGCAGGCGCTATTTGGGCCCACGGCAGAACGACCGTTGTCCACGGTCAACTTGACCCTCACGCCGGCCACCGGAACGGGGTTGAACGATGCAAACCCAACGAGAGGCCCTGAGGTGCGCATTGCAGCGGGCCTAATCTCGGCACCTGCAGCAAACGTCGAAATAACAAGCCTCAACACCTCGATCGACGCCTTAGCGTTTCAAGGCGCGAGGCCCTCAGTTAACCCTGCTGCTGCCAATTTGCCGCTCAACTTGACGCAATTCGCCAGCCCGCAGGGCGTCAAAGAAGCCACAGTCAATGAAACAGCGATTCCAGCGCCATTTGGACGCGCGACGGGGATACCGTTGTCAGCGGTCAGTCTGGCCGCAACGCCTGCCGCAGAACCCGGTTTTCAAAGCGACAGCCCAAGCAAAGGCCTCAGAGTCAGCGCCGCCGCAGTCGCAGAGCCGACTTTAGCAACTGCAGCAAACCTGGAAATAGCCGTCCCGCAGATGCCAACCGACACGTTGGCACCCCCGAGCGCCGCGCCCGCGGCAGGTATTCCCTCGGCAATGCTTGCCACAGGGACAGATCTTCAAGACACGCTCCTTGGCGCAGACCTCAAGACAATCGCAGCCCCAAGCGCCGCTCTGAAGCCGCCAGCAGAGATCGAAGTAGCAATCCTGCGAACCCCAAGCACCGTTTTGGCTCCCCAAGGCGGAACTCCGGTGGCAAATGCATCAAAAGTTGAAATTGCGGGTTTGGCAGCGCGAAGCGACGTGTTGGTGCCGCCTAGCGCAACGCCCGTGGCGAATCTACCTGTAGCCAGCGTCGTCTTTGCAAGCGGTGACACCCTCGGACTGACGCCACTGACGGCGCGGTCTTGGGTGGGTGATGCTGCAAATACAAGTGCAAGCACCGCAGTCAATGCCGATGCGCCTACAGCAGACATGCGACCACAAGATGCTTTGCGCCTTACCCTGGCGATGCCTGCGCCAGAGATCACTAAGCGCTTGGCGCAAATGTCGGGCACTGGCAAAGCGTCGACATGGGCCGCCTTACTGTCAGCGGGGCCGCTTGCCAAAGAATCAGCGGCACCTGCCTCAGACACGCTGCAGTTGGAAGTCCCGCCCGATTACGACTTGACGCTCGATACCACACCGGCGGCAGACGCATCTGCCCAAAACAACGATCTTGCGGCCCAAAGTGGCACCTCCGCGCCACAGGTAGTAGCGCAAGCCACTGCAGGCGGCCGCGCCGACAGCAATGCCAGCAACGCTCAGGCGCAAGCCGATCACCGCGCCCAGCAATTCCAGCAAATGGCGGACCAAATGGGCCAAGCGGCCGCTCAACGTCTGATTGCGCAGATTGAGCGGGGCCAATGGAAGCTCCAAATGCGCATGCAACCCGCCGCCTTGGGCACCGTCAAAGTGGAGCTCGACATGCACGCGGGTGGCCTGGACGCATCCTTCAGCGCGGACAACGCCATCACCCGCGAGCTGATGGTCCAGGGCAGCAATCGACTCAAAGAGACCCTCGCGGACGCTGGCATGACAGTTGCTTCGGTCACAGTGAATAGAGATCAAAGCCGCCAATCCGGCGGAAATTCGACACCTGGTAAAGGACGGGGCCCGTCAACGTCTGTTGGCGCAACGGGCCGCATTCCCGCCGCAGAAAAAAGCGTGCCCAAGGTAGCGAATACGACGCCCCCGGATGGCCTGAATGTGCTGGCATAAACCAGTGGCAGCGATTGATTGAACCAATGAACCACGAAACAAAGGTGTCCCATGGCTGATGCAGCAACTCCAGAAGCAGAAGAAAAGCCCAAGAAGCCCATCGTCAAGATCATTCTTGTGGCGGTCGGACTGGTGGTTTTGGTGGCTGGGACCATGGTGGGTACCCTGTTCATTACCGGCTTTTTCAGCAAACCCGCACCCACAGCGGACCAGGCCATCGCTGAGGGCGACGGCCATGGCGAACAAAAGGCCGAAGGCGGGCACGGAGCGCCAGCGGCAGGGGGGCATGGCGAGAAAAAGGCTGAAGGCGGTCATGGCGAGAAAAAAGCCGAGGGTGGCAAAGACGCTGGTGGCCCACCTAAGCTCAATAAAAAGTCGCCGGACAGTCCGCGCTTTGAATACACCTACAACCAGCTCGAGCGCGAGTTCCTGGTGAACCTGATGGGCTCACGCAAGGTCATGTCAGTGCAGATCGCGATCATGACGCGGTATGACGATCGGGTGGTCGAAAACGTCAAAAAGCACGAGTTTGCCTTGCGCTCGGTCGTCATGGATGCGATGCGCATGAACACGGAAGCGGATCTGGCTAAACCGGACTTCCGCAAAGAATTAGCAATCAAAATACGCGATTCGATGAATACCTTGCTTGAAAAGTACGAAGACTTTGGCGGGATCGAAGAGATTTATTTCACCTCGTTCATCGTGCAGTGATGCACTGCCGCACCCCGATTTCTTTGCAACATGGCAGATAACCTTCTTTCAGCCGATGAGCTGTCGGCCCTCGCTGAAGGAGTCAGCGACGGCTCGATAGCAGTCGATACAGGCTTTAACACTGCGGCCCGCGTGCGCAAGCACGACATTGCCAGTGAAGACAGCAGCCTAGGCGTCAACGTCACGTCGATAGACATGATCAACGAGCGCTTTATTCGTCTTTTCAGGCCGGGCTTGCTCGAACTTTTGCGCAGCAGCCCGCGGATCAACCCCATGAAGGTGCAGATCGTCAAGTTTGGTGACTATGTGCGTGAGCTTCGGGCGCCTTTGTCGGTCAATGTGATCCGCATGAACCCATTGCGCGGCTACTCGCTGGTAGTCATCGACCCGACGATTGTGTTTAGTTCGCTCGATAGTTTTTTTGGCGGCTTTGGCAAGGGAGCCATTGGCCAACTAGCGTCCGGGCGTATGTTCACGCCCATGGAAACCCGCATCATCAACATGATTCTGGACGTGACCTTTCGTAACCTCAAAGAGGCCTGGGGTCCGATCATGCCCTTGGACTTTGAGTTTGTCAGCTCTGAGATCAATCCCCAGTTTGCCCAAATCGCGGACGAAAACGACCTGGTCATTCTGAGCCGATTTGAAACAGAAACAGCCACCCAAAACATGGGTTTTATCGACATAGTCCACCCCTATGCCTCACTCAAGCCGGTGCGCGAACTGCTGCGCAGCCGGGTTCAGTCGGGGGACGGTAACGAGGACTCGGATCGCGCTTGGCGGGATGACCTGGAAGAAGCCGTGGGCGGCGCCTGTTTGGAGGCCACCGTCATGTTGGGGCAGATCAATACGACCTTGCGTGTGGTCGAGAGCATGCAAGCTGGGGATATTTTGTATTTCAAGAAACCCGAATTTGCTGTCCTGCAGCCCAACGGCATTCCAGCGTTTGAAGTGCAAGTAGGTACGCTGGGCGCCCAAACGGCAGTCAAGATCGAGCGCGCCGTAGCTCCCGGCAACCACTAAACCCCATAGGAACTACGCCATGAGCGATACCCCCGACTCCAAAATGCTCTCCGGCCCCAAAGATCCGGAGAACCAGATCAACCCCGAAGTGCTGCAAAACATCAGCGTCACCATGAGCATTGAGGTGGGACGCGCGATGATCAAAATCAAGGATCTGATGCGCCTGACGCAAGGTAGCGTGGTCGAGCTTGACCGCATCGCCGGGGAGCCATTGGACCTGCTGATCAACAACACCGTGGTCGCCCAAGGCGAAGTGGTGCTGGTCAACGAGCGCTATGGCGTTCGGCTCACCCGCGTCGTACCCGCTTCTGAGCGGATGAAACACCTTTAACCGGCCATGAACGCAGCCGGTACCGCAATAGATTGGTTTCGCATGGGCGCCAGCATGGTGCTCGTACTGGGCCTGCTAGCCGCGATGTTTTGGATGCTCAAGCGCATGAAGGGCCTGCAGGTCCAACGCAATGGAGCTCCGCGCCTGGAGGTGTTGGAGACCATCAGCGTCGGGCCGCGCCAAAAAATGGCTTTGGTACGCATAGGCGAGCACCAGGTACTGGTAGGCATGACGGCGACCCAATTTACGGCCTTGGGAAGCTGGGATGTCCCGCCACCCGTTCAGGAAAATTTGCGTGAAAACTAAATGGATTTGGGCTGCCTGCGCGGCCATATTGTTGCTGGTGCCTGCCCTGGGCTGGGCGCAGGGCATTCCCATGGTCAATGTGACCGGCACCGGCAAGGACTCGCAGTACAGCCTGTCTTTGCAACTGCTGGCGCTGATGACCACCATCAGCCTGCTGCCCTCTATCTTGCTGATGATGACCTCATTCGTGCGCATCATCATCGTCATGTCCATCCTGCGCCAGGCGCTGGGCACCGGCCAGACTCCACCCAACAACGTGCTGGTCGGCATTGCGCTGTTTTTGACGCTGTTCATCATGTCGCCGGTGCTGAGCGACATCTACACCAACGCTGTGGTGCCTTACACAGAAAATGGCATGAAGTTTGACAAGGCCCTGGCAGCAGCCGAGGCGCCGCTGCGTGGCTTTATGCTCAAGCAAACGCGCGAAGACGACATCGGCCTGTTCATGCAAATGGCGCGCAAGGCAGACGTAGCCGATGCAAGCCAAGTGCCGTTTACCACCCTGGTGCCCGCGTTCATTACCTCAGAACTCAAGAGCGCTTTCACCATCGGCTTCTTAATCTACATCCCCTTCGTAGTGATCGACCTGATCGTCGCCAGTGTGCTGATGTCCATGGGCATGGCCATGCTTTCTCCGATGATGATTTCGATGCCATTCAAACTCATGCTCTTTGTGCTGGTGGACGGCTGGAGCCTGATCATGGGCTCGCTCGCAGCCAGCTTTGTGCATTAGCGGCACCCAGGCCTTTAAGGAAGAAATATGGACATTGCCGCTGTGGTGGACCTCGGACACCAAGCCTTATGGATGATT
>Ga0114963_10001258_pt1 | contig 17570 bp, 18 predicted proteins | sample C_131016_EF_Meta_FD_87019 | JGI IMG/M metagenome (GOLD analysis project Ga0114963, IMG submission 87019) | Freshwater microbial communities from Lake Croche, Canada to study carbon cycling - C_131016_EF_MetaG | ecosystem: Environmental > Aquatic > Freshwater > Lake | place: Lake Croche, Canada...
CCTTTGTGTGCTTGGGGCCGGCAGCAGGCATCCTGCCTGCGGGTTTCACGCACACAAAGCCATCCATGGCCTTTGTGTGCTTGGGGCCGGCAGCAGGCATCCTGCCTGCGGGTTTCACGCACGCAGAGCCATCTCAGTCATTTGTGTGCTTGGAGCCTTGAGACCGTTGGAAAAACATGCGGGGGTGGGCATTGCTGCCCACCCCCGTTTTGATTGTCGGATCTGATTTTCGATTCTGATTTTCGATTCTGGTTCTCGTATCTGATTGTCGCATCTGCTGCTGCAGGGGAGCGTTACGATGGCCGCGTCGCGGATACTCATTCAACTCGATTGCGATCCTCAGCCGAGCACGTTTGATTCGATCGTGGCGGTCGATGCCGGTGCCGAGGTGCTCTTGCGGCATGGCGACGTGACCCCTGATGCTGCCGTGTCGCTGGTTCACGGGGCAATGTTCACGCGGGGAGGCGCGGATCTGGCAGCAACCGCGATCTTCATCGGCGGCTCCGATGTGGCGGCCGCGGAAGCGGTGTGCGAACGGGTTCGGCAGACATTCTTCGGGCCGGTGCGCGTCAGCGTGCTGCTCGATCCGGCCGGTGCCAACACGACCGCCAGCGCCGCCGTGGTTGCTGCAGGCCGTCACCTGCCGCTGGGTGATCCGGCCGCGGCTGGAACCCTCCGCGCCGTCGTGCTCGGGGGCACCGGCCCTGTGGGGCAGCGTGTCGCCCGGTTGTTGGCCCGCAAGGGAGTGATGGTCACTGTCGCTTCCCGCTCGCTCTCGAGGGCTGCAGAGGTCTGTGGACGGATCAAGGCGGTCGTACCGGCAGGCCGCCTCGAACCGCTCGAGTCCAGCGGGGCCATCACCAGCGGGACACCCCTGGCCACCGCCATCGCTGCTGCGGATCTGATCGTTGCGGCAGGCGCCGCGGGCGTGACCCTGCTCGACGCCGCTGCTCGCGGGCTTGCCGGCCGGGCGCAGGTGTTGATCGATCTGAACGCCGTTCCGCCGGCAGGCATCGAAGGAATCGCAGCGACCGACAAGGCGAGGCAGGACGGAGCCGCGGTTGTCTACGGTGCTCTCGGCGTAGGTGGCACGAAGATGAAAATCCATCGCGCCGCCATTCGACGGCTCTTTGAATCGAACGATGCAGTGCTCGATGCGGAAGAACTGCTGGCGATCGGCGAATCGCTTTAGGTGGATTGGCGTCCACATACATCGAACGGCTCAAACCGCCGGGGGCGGTGAAAGCCTCCGACTCGGGGGCAGGATAGCCCTACTCGCTCCGGCTTCCCCCGACCCCCGGCTCCTCATTCAGTCGGATACGAAACTGCGGCCGCTTTAGCGGTTTACGGAAGATTAGCGGCTGCGACGCATCCTGCGACGGAGCGACCGATCGATCAGGCGGGGGAAGAGTCGGGCGAGGAGTGCGAAGCCCTTGGCCCGCCAACCGGGCAGCACCTCCCGCCTTCGCCAGATGATCGCCCGTACGATGATGCGTGCCGTGCGGGCAGCCGACATCGCCCTGCCGCGGGACCAGCCCGGACGGCTCCCCGTGAGCAGATGGTTCCAGAACTCCGATTCAGTGGGGCCGAGGCTGGCCAGCAGCACGCCGATCCCATCGGCAGCGAGTTCCGGCCGCAGGGTTCCGGCCAGCGACCGGAGGGCGGCTTTGGCGGCGCAATATTCCGCATGAAGCGGCAAGGCGTGGTAACCGAGGATCGAGCCCACGAGCACGATCGCCGGGTCGCGACCGTCGCGCAACACCGGCAGCGATTCGCGGACGAGTTCCGCCGGTGCGAAAAAATCGACGGCCATGATTTCCGTGAGCGTGTCGGCTGTGGCATCGCGAAATCTGCCGATCGCCCCGCTTCCTGCGGCCGCCACGACCAGATCCAGGCCTCCGAATTGCTCGACGGCCGTGTCGATCAGTTGGCGGCGAAAGATAGGCGAGGTGATATCGCCAGCTGCATGGAGCAGTGGGCTGCCCTCGAGGCCGGCGGCTGCCTCTGCGACCTCGGCCAGACGCTCACCACGGCGGCCCGTGGCCAGCACCCGTGCGCCGCGGCGGGCCAGCTCCAGAGCGATCGCCCGACCTACGCCCGAGGATGCCCCTGTGACGAGGACACGGGAGCCGACCAGATTCCGACGCCAGCCGAGCCGGCGTATCGCATGGTTCTCCGCGTCCTGCTGCTGCGGAATCATGAGTCTTCTTCCCGCGTGCCCGCGGCATCGCGGGCGAGACGCCCGGCGGGTGATTCGTGTGGCATCACGACCGCCTCGCCAGGCGGAATCCGTCCCAGCATATTCACCGGAATCCTGCAGTGGATCGTGACACGGTCCTCAACGAAGTTTCGCGACAGGACCTCGCCGTGGGCATTCAGCCAGGCCAGCAGCCGCCCATTACCGGGATCGGTCTGGATGTCGACGTCACGGAAGCCACGGCTGAGGCTTGCGGTGGTCGCCCGCAGCAATTCTCCCAGACCATCGCCGTTGGCAGCCGACACGCAGATGGCATTCGGATAGCGGTTGATCAGGCTGCTTCTCGCCGCATGGTCGGCCACGGCGTCGATCTTGTTGAGCACGAGCAGGGTGGCCTTTTCATCGACCTCCAGATCCTCCAGCACGCCCCGAACCGCGGCGATCTGCGCATCGACCAGAGGGCTCGATGCGTCAGCCACGTGGAGCAGCAGGTCTGCCTGCCGTGTTTCTTCGAGCGTTGCCTTGAAGCTGGCGATCAGGCGATGCGGCAGGTCGCGGATGAAGCCGACCGTATCGCTGAGGAGCACAGGCCCCCAGCCCGGCAACTTCCAGCGGCGAGTGCGGGTGTCGAGTGTGGCGAAGAGTTTGTCCTCGGCCAGCACGTCGGCACCAGTGAGTCTGTTCAGCAGCGTGCTCTTGCCGGCGTTCGTGTAGCCGACCAGCGAGACGGTGAGATGCTCATGGCGGGCGGCCACCTCGCGTTCGCGGCGGCCGTGAACGGTGGCCAGATCATCCTTGAGATCGTGGATTCGTTTCTCGACGAGCCGGCGGTCCACCTCCAGCTGCTTTTCGCCCGGGCCACGCATGCCGATGCCCATCTTGAGCCGCGAGAGATGGGTCCACATCCGTTTGAGCCGGGGCAGGGAGTATTCAAGCTGGGCCAGTTCGACGGCTAGCCGGGCCTCGTAGGTGCGGGCCCGCGCTGCGAAGATGTCGAGGATCACCTCCGAACGATCGAGAACCTTGGTCTTCAGTTCCTGTTCGAGGTTGCGGGTCTGGGCCGGGGAGAGATCGTTGTCGAAGATCACGACGTCGGCATCGTGATGCTCGATGAGCATGGCGAGTTCGGCGACCTTGCCGCTGCCGAGATAGGTGGTCTGATCGGGCCGCTCGCGTCGCTGCGTCAGTTCCGCGACCACCTGCGCACCGGCGGTCTCTGCGAGGCCACCGAGTTCGTTCAGCGGATGCTGGGGATCGAGAGGAGCGTCGAGAAGCACTCCCACGAGCACGGCCCGTTCACTCTGCACGCTGTTCGTTCGCCGCGGTTGTGTCACTCGTAGTCCTCGCTGGAATCGTGATCGCCCATCGCATCAGGATCATCCGCACCGGCGGTCGCCGCAAGGTGGCAGCAACTCTCCCAACGGCGGGTGTCGAGCAGGCCATCGGCCACGGCATGCTTCACGGCACAGTCGAGTTCATGCGTGTGGCTGCAGTCGGGGAAGCGGCAGAGGTTTGCGAGCGGCCGCAGGTCACGAAAAGCCGCCGGCACCTCCGCCGACACGATTTCCCAGAGTTGGAACTGCCGCACGCCGGGCGTGTCGACGAACGATCCTCCTGCGGATCCGCCGAGGGTGTGTGGGATGAGGCGGGCTGTTGTCGTGGTGTGCCGCCCCTTCTCGTTCTCCCGGCTCACCTCGGCGACCCGTAACTCCAGGTTTGGGTCGAGGGCGTTGAGCAGCGACGACTTTCCCACGCCGCTCTGTCCTACGATGGCCGTCAGGCGGCCGGCGAGTTCATGCCTCAACGTGGCGAGGCCGACTCCGGTGAAAGCGGAGCAGAGCACCGTGGTGTAGCCCATGCGGGCATAGACGCCGGCCAGCGGTACGAGGCGGGCGACATCGACGAGATCGATCTTGTTGATGCAGATGATCGGCCGGATGCCGGCTGACTCCGCGGCCACGAGCAGGCGGTCGACGAGCGCCGGCTTGAGGTCGGGCATCGCGGCGCTGCCCACGATCACGACCTGGTCGACGTTGGCCACGAGCACGTGGCGGCGGCCGCGGCTGGCGCGACAGAGCGAGTTGCGCCGCGGCTCGATCGATTGGATGACGCCACCGCCCGACTCATCTCGAATCCGCACCCAGTCGCCGGCGGCAATCGGATGCCGTTGTTCGGTGGAGAGTGTCCGGAGCAGGCGGCGGGTGGTGCAGCGGATCGTGCGACCATCCTCGATGCGGACGAAGCTATCCAGACCATGGACATGCATCACCCGTCCCCGCCACGTCGTCCCGGCGATCGGCGCCACGGAGGCGCCGTCGCCCGCCGCGGAAGGTTCGTCGTGGCGGTCAGGTTCGTCGTGGATGACAACCGTACGCTTGCGGGTCAGTTCGCCCTTGCCGGAGATTCGCTCCGAAGAAGCCATGTCGGAGGCGTGATCTGGATCGGCGGCGACAGCCCGGGTGAGATCGCCATTGCGACGGCGTGTGGAGCGATTTTTACGGAACTCGGCTCGAAACTTGCGGGGCTTGGGCATGTACGCGAGTGTAGCAGGGCGTCGTGCCACGCGGTCCGGCGTTATGGACGCGGTCGGCCAGGCTTGGACGGACGACGGTTTTCCAGACCGGCAGACGCGAGGAGGGACTTGCTGAAGATGTCCCTCTGTGGCGACCTCGTAAAGCCGCCACCGACGCCACCAATTCTGGCGGGATCGTAGCACACCTCGTATTCGTGCCTTCCGATCGAGACCTTGTCGCCCGGATCGAGTTGGCCTTCGCTGATCCGCGTGCCATTCACCTTCGTGCCATTGCTGCTGTTGAGGTCTTTGACCGTCCATCGTCCGTCGGCGATGGAGAGTTCGCAGTGGGTGCCGGACACGTTTGGAAACCGGAGCACGATGTCGCAACTCTCCCGTCGGCCCACGAGGAGCGTCGGTTTCAGCAAGGGAATCGGATCACCGCCGCCCACCGGTTGCAATTCGCCGAAGGACGACGGATCGGTGTCGCCTAGGTCGCGGAGTCCCGCGCTGGCATGGGGAGCGTACGACCGATGCTGGTCCATGAATCGGCTCTGCTGGTGAGTCACGTCGGGGTGGGAAGCAAGTTGGAGGGCTGGCAGGCAGATGGCTTGGTCTCGAACCCTGTCGTCCAAGCCTTCCTGTGAAGCCTAGTACGAAATTAAGTCAGAGGCTGTTCGAACGTCAAGAAAATCGGTTGGACGGATATTTTGGGCGGCGGACCCGCAAAGTCGGCATCTGCGACGTAGAATAGGTATTGGACTGGAGCGGACCGGATGATCGCTGGCCAGCGGCCAGAGGCTGTCGTTTTGGCATCCTCGAGGAACGCTGGCGGGAGGAAAGTCCGGGCTCCGCAGGGTGCGATGGTGGGTAACGCCCACCGGCCGCGAGGCCAGGGAAAGTGCCACAGAAAACAGACCGCCTGGGGAGTTCGCTCCACAGGTAAGGGTGAAACGGTGAGGTAAGAGCTCACCAGCAGGCCGGGTGACCGGTCTGGCTCGGTAAACCCCATCGGGAGCAAGGCCAAGCAGGAAGAAGTTCGATATCGCCGTCGCCTCGGCACGGCGGAGATCGGCGCGAAACGGCCCGTTTCGCCACCCACTTCCGGGTCGGCTGCTGGAGACGCCGGGCAACCGGCGTCCTAGAGAAATGGTCGTCACCCCAACTGCCCTTCGGTGGGCAGAAGGGGGAACAGAACCCGGCTTACAGGTCCGCTCCAGTCCTTTTTTCCGGTGATCGAGCCGCATTCGGCATGCGTCCGGCGGCGCAAGACGCCGGGGGGCGGTGAAAGCCCCGCTATTTGGCGGCCTGAGGCACGGTGTTTCCGGTCTTCAGTTCCCGCCGGCCTTCGCCGTCGATCAGTTTCATGAGTTTTGAGATGCAGAGGGCGTTGATGCTGACTCGCATCTCGTCCGCCTCAGCCTTGAGGGTTTCGTGGAGGGAGCTGGGCATCCGGACGGTGATCACCCGCTGGACCTCTCGTTCGGCGGGCCGATCCCGCTGCCTTTCCCGGAGCTCGTCGAGCATTTCACGGATCCGCGCGTATTGCGGGCTGCACTCGAACCGGATCAGGGCCTCGGGGGTGTTGAAGGTCCGCCGCACGATCCCGTCCACGCCGAGCAGTTCCCGGAAGAACACCAGCCAGTCCGGGGTCATCGAGTGCAGGCGTTCTGCAACCTCAAGGACAGCGGCGGCGGCGTGATCGGTTTCAGATTCGAGTGCGGTGGCTGGCATGGTGATGCTGTCCTTACTTCCGAGAGCAGTGCCGGGCAGACCGGCCTGCGAGGGGGCGTTTGTCGCGATCCCAGCCGGCGGTGACCTTCTCCGGCGGCGGGGATCGCAGCAGTTCGACGTCGAAGCTGCGAGCAACTGTTGCTAGCCGGTCAAGTGACAGCATTAAGTGCAAGCATCGCAACGACTTACGTCGACAATGCAGGGGGCGACTTATTTGCGGGCAGCGATGCCCGTTTTGGTGGCACCGAGCCGACTGCGCAATAAGTGGGCAGGCCCCGTGTTTCGCATTTCCCAAGTGTCCGGGTTGTGACGGCCTCGGAAAAAGTCCTCAAGGACAGGCATGACCCGGGGGTAGGGCGACTTTCAACCGCTTTTTTCCAGGTATTCGACCACCGTGTTCGACACGTCGTATCCCGTGGCGGACTCCAACCCTCGCCACCCCGGCACGGCATTCACCTCCAAGACCAACACCCGGCCATCCGATCCGGGAAGTAGGTCGACGCCTGCAATCTCCGTTTCCACCGCCCGGGCAGCCGCCCGAGCCAGATCGATCCAGGCCTGCGGTGGTTCAAACGCCTCCGGCCGCCCCCCGAGCGACACGTTGGTCCGCCATTCACCGGGAGCGGCGAACCTCCGAATGGAGAATGTGTCGTTCCCGACGATCAGAATCCTTACATCCCAGCCGTCGTGGGGAACGAATTCCTGGAGGTAGGCGACGGCGCCCGCAGGTTGGGCGACTGCCGCTGTGTGGAGGAGCGGCGCGAGCGACTCCTGATCCGAGATCCTGACGATCCCGCGGCCGCGCGAGCCGAACAGTGGCTTTGCGACACAATCTTTTCCAAGCGAATGCCAGGCTGCTTCGATCGCCGGCGGGCTCTGGGCGACCACCGTGCGGGGCACTGGCAGTCCGGCGGCCGCCATCCGTGCCAGAGACAGGTATTTGTCGATGGCGATTTCCAGCCCTCGTGGGCTGTTGAACACCGGCGTGCCGCGGGCTGCGAGTCGGCCGAGCAGATCCATGCGGAACACCACCTCTTCCAGGCCACCACCCGGCATGCCTCGCACGACGATGAAATCAGCCGATTCCAGACACGGCGGCAGAAACCGCTCGACGCCCTGGATAGCGGTGGCGGAGACTTCCGAAAGCGGTGCCGTAACGACTTCTGCTGCCAGGTCTGTCCAGCGGACGGCCGTGCCCTGATGGCCGCGGGCTGCGAGGGCGGCGAGCAGGCGGCCGACGTGCCAGCCGGTCGGTTCGCCGATCACGGCCACCCGCAGGCCGCTGCCAGCATGCTTCCGCATCGGCATCACGCCTCCGGGCCGCTGGCTGCTGCCTGCGGTGTGGTGAACGACGTCTTCACGATCTCGGGGGCCAAGGCACCGAAGCGGTGCCGGTGGCCGGTGTCGAGATTGACCAGGTCGACCAGCGCCGGTGCGAACAGCGCCGGATCGAGCGCGTAGAAGTCACGGCCCGCCCGTTCGAAGAGCGTGCAGAACGGCACGCCGTAGTCGGCGGACGCCTGGCTCACCATCCGCGGTCCGATGTCGACGAGGCTGGCGTCATCGCCAGTCACCTCCAGCACGACGTGGCCGCCGTAGAGGATCGCGTCGTTGGTGCGGCCAATGGCGACGAGATCGTCCTTCCGGGGCACGGGAGCCAGTGGCGCGCGGCCGGAGCCCTTGCGGATCCGGCGCAGATCAAAGTGGAGTTCGTGGAGTTTGTGGAGCGCGGTCTCCAGCGACCGGGCGATCACCTGCAGCGTGCCGGCGATGCTCGCGGTGCGGGCTACCAGCAACACAAGTTTGTCGGCCGGCACTCCCGCATCGGCCGCCAGCGAGAGACAGACGTCGTCAGGCGGAAGCTTCGATGCTTCAAGGAGTCCGACGACGGCATCCGGCCGCTCTCGCATACCGATATCGTCGAAGAGATCCTCCCGGCCGATCGCCGCCCGGATTGGCCCGCTGGCCATCGCGAAGTAGTGGGGCGTGCTCACCTTCCAGCCCGCATACTGCGAGGCGAGGCAGGCCGCCAGCGGTGCATCGCTCTCGACGGCCACGATCGGCCACTCGCAGCCGGGCCACGCCGCAACGAATGCCTCCGGTGAATGCCCTGGCTGTTCCACGTGCACGGCGCCGAGTCCGGCCATCGCGGCCCGTGCGAGCAGCACGCCCGCCTCGATGCTTCCGGCAGCCTTCACGCCGCAGTCGACGATGCGGACGCCGTCGGCTGTCGCGTGGCAGGCCACGCCGAGTGCGTCTGGTCGGGAGAAGATTTCCTCGGCAACCCGCAGGGCTCCCGCATTGAGATACATTCCAGTGCTTTCAGAAAAAAGTGCCAGCCGCCCCGCTTGGGGAATCAAGTATGGCCCATCAAGAATGGGTAACGTGCGCAGAAGGGCTCAGTCTATCCTGCACAATTTTGGTGGCTGGCACCTTTTTAGCCACGACCTATAAAAGGTGACGCTGCTGAGCCGTCCCAGTGGCCGTTTCCAATGTCATGGCCAGGAGGTTATTCCCCGTGCCAAGCCTGACCGTCGAGAACTACGTCAAAACGATCTATCAGATCGCTGCGGCCCAGGCGGGACAGCCGGCCAGCACCGGACAGATCGCCGCGGCGCTCGATGTCTCCCCCGGCACCGTCACCAGCATGCTCAAGACGCTCGACGCGGCGCGGCTGGCGACCCACAAACCCTACGAGGGGGTGTCGCTCTCGCGGGCCGGCCGCCTGCTCGCCCTGAGGATGATCCGGCGGCATCGGCTGATCGAACTTTTCTTGCTCCGCACACTCGACATGAGTTGGGACGAGGTCCATGACGAAGCCGAGCACATGGAACACGCCGTCAGCGATCTGCTGGTCGATCGAATCGACGCCTTCCTTGGCCATCCCGACGTTGATCCGCACGGAGATCCGATTCCACGCGCCGAAGGACTCTCGCTCGAACCGCCTGTCGAACCGGAGACGCAGTCTCTGGCCGAATGCACGGCGGGACAGCCATTTCGGTTGACCCGAGTGCTCGACCAGTCGTCCGAGTTTCTTCGTTCGCTCACCGAATCCGGGCTTGCCTTGGGCGTGACGGGAACGGTTGAGAAGAACCCCGACGGCGCCGGCCTGATGCGGATCCGCATTCAGGACCGTGTGATGTCGCTGGCACTCGAAGCGGCAGCCAAGCTGCTGGTCACCGAGGAGTGACTTCCCATACGGCAGACTGTCCAAGGCACTCGTCCACCTCGATCCGCAGGCAGCCGGTGATCGGGCTGCCCGCAGCCGCCATGGCGTCGAGCAACTCGCGGCCGATCCAGCGGGCCAGCCATTCGGCGGTCGCATTTTCGATGGGCAACAGCTGGCACTCGTCTGCCGGAAAGACCCAGCGACGATTCTGGAACCGAACGGTGACCTCGGCCGGCCCGGCCACGCCGTCGACGATTGGGCCGGCAGCCGTCGACACGTGCAGCAGCCGGTTTTGAGTGGGGAGGAGCATGCGGTGATCGAGACGCGACACGATCTGCGAGAGCAGGTCGCGAAGCGTGATGAAATCGACGACCATTCCATGGGCATCGGGCTGGCCCTCCACATCGGCGCCGACGAGCCAGTTGTGGCCGTGCACGGCCTCACAGAGGTCGTCTGTGAGCGTGATGAAGTGACCGGCGCAGAAGACATGCACCGCCTTGCGGAGGCGGACTGTGAAGCGTTCGTTCATGTCGTTCGATGCATTCATGATGTGGAGTGATTCTCGCAGTCGTTCGGAGACGGGGGGCTGCCAAGTGGTGAAGATGACCATGGCGACGTGGTGTCGAACAGCAGACGACCGTCGCGGAGGAGAATATAGAGCGCCGCCGCGGTGAGGTCGGCGGTGGTACCGGGATTCAGCCGCCGCGGCGACCGTAAAAAGCAGTCGAACGCAGGGATCGTCTGGGGAGCGGCCCGAGCAGCGGCGGCGAGTCGTGACACCTCAAGGGCTACCGGCAAGCCATGCTTGCGGGCGATGAGCGAATCGGGTTCCCGCGCCAGCTGCGCGAGAAAAGCATCCACGATCGCGTCGTGGAGCGTGAGACCGCTGCCGAGTGCTGCGAGCAGGTCGGCCACCAGGCCGGCGTAGAGTGCGTCATACCCATCGACCCAGAGCCGCGCGATCGCGTCGCGCGGGGCGGCCAACCGCATCGCTTCGAGCAGGTCGGCAGGCGGCGGTCCGGTGAGATCGTGCCGCCCGCTCTCACCCATGCCTCCCGGCCGCGCCAGTCGGATCGCCTGCCAGACATCGGCGGCGTCGGCGGGAGTGAGCCGTGCGAGTACTGCCGCGACGGCGGCTGGGCTCGGCGACCCCGGGAGCGCCGATCGTCCCATCCGGGGCTGACCATTCGCGGTGGCGGGAGGATCGGGTACGGCCGCCAGCGGTGCGATGGCGAGCACGATGCCGAGGTTGGCGTTGGAGCGGGTGACCGATCGGGCTGCCGTCACCGCCGCAAGGACGGTTTGGCCCAGCGGCACCTCCGCCGCCTTTTCCATGGCGGGTGCGATCGCGATTCCGGCGGCGACCAATTCCGCATGAGTGAGGTCGGGAAATTCCACGGCCGGGTGAACATTTCCAGGCTTGGCTGCCGAGGCCTCGAGGATGCTGGCCGCGGCCACGGACCAGCCGCGGCCATGGGGATGGCACGAGCCGGGAAGTCGGGACAGAGCCGCAGTGAGCGGCTTGAACGTGGCATGAAGGTTGGGAGCGACCACTGGAACAGCGTGAATGTGTGAATCCTGTTCAGGGAACGGGCGGGGCTGCGAGGGGCGGCGGGCCAACGGTACACTCTGCGACGACGGCAACGGGTGAGTCAAGCGGTGACGGCTGCTTTCCAGCTGTGAGCTGAGAAGCATGGACCGGAAAACGCCAACATGCGGGAGAGCACGGTGATGCGGGACTATGCGTCGGACACAAAAATCGGCCCGGAGTGCTTCATCAACCGCGAGTTGAGCTGGCTGGAGTTCAACCTCCGCGTGCTGGAGGAGGCGGAGAACCCCGAGAATCCGCTGATGGAACGGCTGAAATTCCTGGCGATCTTCAGTTCCAACCTCGATGAATTCTTCATGGTCCGTCTGGCAGGTGTCCGCGAGCAGGCCTTCGGCGAGAGTGCCCCGCAGGACCAGGCGCCCGATGGGCTCAGTGCGATCGAGCAGCTCAAGGCCGTGGCCAAGCGCACGCAGGATCTCGTGGCCAGGCAATACCGCTGTCTCAAGGAAAGCATCGGCCCAGCGATGGCCGCCGAGGGCTTCGAACTGCTCCGCTATGACGCGCTCGAGGGCTCTCGACGCGAACACGTCGATCGGTTCTTTCGCGATCGTATCCTGCCGATCCTCACGCCCATGGCGGTCGATCCCGCCCACCCATCGCCCCGCTATCACAATCGCGGTCTCTATCTCGGTGTGATGCTCGAACACGCAGAGGGCCTCGGGCCAAAACGGCTGTTCGCCGTGGTGCAGGTGCCGCAGGTCCTGCCGCGGATCGTCGTCGTGCCGGCGACCTCCCCTGGCCGCACCAGCTTCGTGTTGCTTGAGGATGTCGTGGCAGCTCGGCTCCCTGAACTGTTCGGCGGGTTTCAGGTGCGGTCATGGACGTCGTTCCGCATTACGCGGGACAGCGATCTCGAACTGCTCGAACAGGAATCGGACGACATGCTGCGGCTGATCGAGGACCGGCTCAAGGCACGACAGCGCGGCCAGGCAGTGCGGATCGAGATTGCCTCGAAAGCTGATGAATCGCTGGCACACATGATCATCGACGCCGAAGACCTTCATGACGGCACCGGCGACGGCTACAGCGAGGTCTACCGCATCGACGGCCCGCTCGACCTGACGGCCCTCTGGGATCTTTACAAACTCCCTGGCTTCGAAAAACTCCACGACAAGCCCTTCACCCCGCGGATGCCACGAGGTCTGGACCGGCGGCAAGGCGATATTTTCGCGGCCATCGATGCCAACGATATCCTGCTCCATCATCCCTACGAGTCGTTCGACCCAGTTGTGGAATTCGTCACCAGCGCCGCCAATGATCCACGCGTGCTGGCCATCAAGCAGACGCTCTATCGCACCAGCGGTGACTCGCCGATTTCGCGGGCACTGATTGCGGCCGCGGAGTCGGGCAAGCAGGTGACGGCACTGGTGGAACTGAAGGCCCGCTTCGACGAGGCCAACAACGTGAACTGGGCGCGGCAGATGGAACGGGCCGGCGTGCACGTCGTGTTTGGGTTTCTCGACTTGAAGACACACTGCAAGGTGTCGATGGTCGTGCGGAACGAGGGACAGCGGCTCCGCCGTTACGTGCATCTCGGCACCGGCAATTACAACCCCACGACGGCGTCTATCTATACGGACCTCGGCCTGTTCACCGCCGACGAGGCGATCGCAGAAGACGCCTCCGCGCTCTTCAATCTTCTCACGGGCTACTCGCAGGGCCATGCCTGGAGAAAGCTGGTCGTGGCGCCCAACGATCTCCATCGGCGGACGATCGAACTGATCGAGGAGCAGACGCAGCGGGCGATCGCGGGTCGGCCGTCTCGGATTTTTGCGAAGCTCAACGCCCTTGTGGATCACACCGTGATCGAGGCTCTTTATCGGGCCAGCCAGGCCGGCGTGCCGATCGACATCGTCGCGCGGGGCATCTGTTCTCTGAGGCCGGGGGTGCGCGGCTTGAGCGAGACGATCCGTGTGCGCAGCATCGTCGACCGGTTCTTGGAGCATAGCCGCGTGTATGTCTTCGGCCCCGACGAGGATGCGCAGGTGTTTCTGTCGAGCGCCGACTGGATGCCTCGGAACTTCTTCCGGCGGGTCGAATTGATGTTCCCAGTGTTGGCTCCAGCACTGGCAACGCGGATCCTCAAGGAAATCCTCCCCGTCTATCTTGCCGACAACACGCGGGCGCGGCAGTTGGATTCAGACGGCGTGTTCAAGCTTCTGCATCCCGCTCCGGGGGAGACACCGGTGCGTTGCCAGATCCAGATGCTCGAGCAGTCCTGGCCAGAGGTCGATTCGTTCGGGGCCGCCGTAGGGGTCGCCGCAGGGGGCGACGCCGCGTCGACGGGGCTCGGGACCGCTGCTGGAGGAAGGCGTGGTCGTGTTTCAACTGGCAGATCGCGAAAGTCGCGAGGCTGAGTGGATCGACGCCGGAGACCGCGTCTGTGCCTGACCGAATAGGCGGCACCAAAGCGAGTCGACTTTGGCCGACTTTCCGGCTTTGAGTCGGAGTCGTTCGCTGATGCCCGGCGGATCGGGCCGATCGTTTCCGTGGCAGTGAGAACTTGTCTAGAATGACGGGCTCATGTGCCGGTTGAGGGCACACGAGCCCTCCCAGAGCCCATTCGATGGCGGAAGACTATTACCAGACGCTTGGCGTGCCGAAATCGGCATCGGCAGAAGATATCCGGAAAGCCTATCGCGAACTGGCACGGAAGTATCACCCCGACCTCCATCCCGACGATGCCGCGGCGAAGGAGAAGTTCAAACAGGTGCAGACCGCCTTCGACGTGCTCAATGACACAAGCAAGCGAGAGATGTACGACCGCTACGGGAGTTCGTTCGAGGGCGTGGGAGCGGGGGGAGCCGGCGGCGGTTGGTCGGGCGGTGGCGGCGGACCCTTTCCTGGCGGGGGAGGATTTCCTGGTGGCGGTGAGATCGACTTGGAGAGTCTCTTCGGCGGTGGCGGTGGCTTTGCCGACATGTTTCGTGGAGCCGGTGGTGGCGGTGGCCGTTCGACACGTGGCCGTAAGCGGGCCACGCAGGTGCCGGGTCAGGACGTTACGGCCCGCATCCAGGTGCCGTTCACACTGGCAATCGAAGGTGGCAAGACCGACGTGCGGCTCGATCGCGACGGCAAGACTGAAACCATCAGTGTCACCATTCCGCAGGGGCTACCCGATGGCGGCCGGATGCGGCTGCGTGGACAGGGCTTACCGGGGTCGGGTGGCGGGCCGGCCGGCGACCTGCTCCTTGAAGTGCGGGTGGAGCCGCACCCCGTGTTTCGCCGGGATGGTGACACGCTCGACATCACGTTGCCGGTATCCCTTCCGGAGGCGATCGAGGGAGCCAAGGTGGATGTGCCCACACCGTGGGGTACGATCAGTCTTCGTATTCCGCCAGGCACTTCCGGCGGCCGCAAGCTCCGCGCCGCGGGCATGGGTGTGCGGCACACCAATGGCGCCAAAGGGGATCTGATTGCCGTGGTGCAGATCATGCTTCCAGAGGCTGACGATGCGGCGGTGCGCGAACGTCTGCTCGAAGCCGCGAAGGCGGCGGCCGGTACGTCGTCACCTCGCGCCCAGCTGCGCTGGTGATGGCTGAGCCTGCCGGTAAGACCGGCTTTCCACGCGCGGCCCGGATCTTGTCACCGAACGATTTTGCTCGGGTGTTTGCCGTGCGGAGGAGTGCGGCGAGCGGCCCGCTTGTGCTCTATGCGTGCCCCGCTGCGATGGGCACGCAGCCGGCGCGGCTGGGGCTGTCGGTGTCGCGGCGGATCGGCAATGCGGTGGTTCGCAACCGGTGGAAGCGGCGGCTCCGAGAGGCGTTTCGTCAGGTGCGGCTCATGCTGCCCGCAGGCAATGATTTCGTCATCGTAGTTCGGTCGGGCAGCCCGCCCGCCGGAGCCACAGGAGCGCAGCAGGTGGAGGAGATGATCGGTGCCCTCGCCGCCCGCGTGGTGGCCCGGCCGGAGTATGCAACGGCGGCCACTGCTCTCAGACACGGCACGGGCACGCTACCACCGGTGATCCAACCGCCTCGACGTCGGAGATGAGCCATGCGGTGGGGGTGGGAAGCCTGTCGGGCCTTGGGACGGGCATGCGACCGCGCGGCATCGGTCGGGCTCGTCGGACTCGTGATCCTCTATAAGCTCACGCTCAGCCCACTGCTCGGGCGGCACTGCCGTTTTCAGCCGACGTGCAGCAGCTACTTCAGACAGTCGGTCGAAAAATATGGTGCGGTTCGTGGCAGTCTGCGTGGCCTCGTTCGCATCTGCCGCTGCCATCCCTGGCATCCCGGCGGCTACGACCCGCCGTGAGCGTGCCGGGTGTTTTCTATGGTGCTGCACCGCCGGGACGGCAAAGGTTCCGTCGCTCGGAGATTCCGACTTACGCCGCGGGACGGCATGGTACGCACAACAAGTCGGACATCCTCCTCGTCTCCTCCACCTTCACCGATCCCGGCTCCTCATGGAGTCGGTGTCAATTCAATGCTGCTGGCCAGAATGCCCGGCCATCACCCGACGGATCACATGGTCGTTGGCCTGGGGAAATGAGAGATTCGCAAGGCCTGCGATGGGCACCCATGCAAACGGCGGCCGGGGCAGGGCGGCAGGATCGAGCGGCGCTGCCTCGAAGAAGAGAATGTCGATCGGGCCGGAGCGAGCCGATCCCGTCGCAGCATCGAGCATCGCGCCGACCCGCACGACGATCCCTGCTTCCTCGAGTGTTTCGCGAGCAGCGGCTGCCGCGGGCGACTCGCCAGGCTCGACCTTGCCGCCCGGAAACTCATGGAGCCCTGCTGTGTTTTCAGCGAGAGAATCCCGCTGGCCCACAAGCACGTGGCCGTCATGCATCACGATGGCCACGGCGATCTGGAGTGACGCCATGTCCATTGGAGGCCGAATCCTGTCGCCGCGGACGGCCCTACGCGGGCTTCTGAACCAGTTCCAGCAGTCGGCCTGGCGAACCCATGATGTTGTAGCCCGCGTCGACGTGGAGGATCTCGCCGGTGATGCCGAACGAGTCTTTCGAGAGCAGCCAGGCGCCAGCCTTGCCCACTTCCTCCTGCGAGATGTTGCGGCCCATCGGCGCCATCCGCTCGTAGAGGCCGAGCATCTCATCGACACCGGCGCCGCGGCCCGCGAGCGTGCGGACCGGGCCGGCGCTCACCGCGTTGACACGGACACCGGCGAGGCCGAGGTCGTAGGCCATGTATTTGACGCAGGCGTCGAGCGTGGCCTTGCAGACGCCCATGATGTTGTAGCCGGGCACGACCTTCTCGCCGCCGAAGTAGGTGAGCGTCAGAATCGAGGCATCCTTGGAGAGGATCTTCCGGCAGAGACGTCCAACGGCCAGCAGGCTGTAGGCACTGGTTTCCATGGCGATGCGGAAGCCTTCACGACTGCAGTCGGTGGTGTCTCCCTTGAGGTCGTCCAGCGGCGCGTAGGCAATCGAGTGGACGACGAAGTCGAGCGTGCCAAACTCCTGCTTGGCACGGTCCATGACGGCGGCGATCTGCTCGTCGCTGGAGACATCCATGGGAACGAGGAATTTCGCGTTCGGCTCCGGGTCGGTGAGTTGCGACACGCGGCGGCGGTTCCGCTGACGTTCATCGTCGGGCCGGTCGGGGAGGTGGGAGAATCCGATCTGGCCACCACCGGCGAGGATCTCCTTGGCGATGGCCCAGGCGAGCGAGTGATCGTTGGCGACGCCGAGAACCAGACCCTTCATTCCATCGAACCTGCCCATGGGAATCCTCTGAGAAAGTGGTGACGTGTGCGGAGGAGGAAATGTAGCCGTTCTATGAAAAACGCTCAACGCGGCGGACTAGCCGCGGGCCTTGCCGGGCAGTAGCTCGATGGTTAAAACAGTGATGGAAAGCCTCGTTAGCTCAATTGGTCAGAGCATCTGACTCTTAATCAGAGGGTTCTTGGTTCGAGTCCAAGACGAGGCACTCTTTTTCGTGAAGAAAGCGTTGATCGTCGGCGTGTCGGGGCAGGACGGCGGCTATCTCGCCAGTCTGCTGCTCGAAAAGGGCTACGAAGTCCACGGCACGTCCCGGGATCCGGCCCGGGCCTCCTTCATCACGCTGCGGGCGCTGGGCAGTGCGGGCCGCGTCGTCGTGCATGCGATGACGCCGACCGACTTCAGCAGCGTGTTGTCGCTCCTGAGGCTCGTCCATGCCGACGAGATCTACAACCTGTCGGGCCAGTCCTCCGTCGGACTGTCGTTTCAGCAGCCGCTGGAGACCTTCGACAGCATCACGATTGCAACGATGCACCTGCTCGAGTGCATCCGGCTGCTCGAGAAGCCCGTGCGATTTTATAGCGCTGGGTCCAGCGAGATGTTCGGCAACACGCCCAGCCCAGCGGATGAGTCGACCCCGTTCCGGCCCCGTAGTCCGTATGC
>Ga0114963_10001264_pt1 | contig 17498 bp, 17 predicted proteins | sample C_131016_EF_Meta_FD_87019 | JGI IMG/M metagenome (GOLD analysis project Ga0114963, IMG submission 87019) | Freshwater microbial communities from Lake Croche, Canada to study carbon cycling - C_131016_EF_MetaG | ecosystem: Environmental > Aquatic > Freshwater > Lake | place: Lake Croche, Canada...
AAATAATTTATAAGTAGATAGTTATACTTTTATATTTTTAAATAAATAAAAGTATAATTAAATATAAAAATAGTATATATTAAAATAGTAATAAGTCTAATTAAAACACGTCCGTAATAAAACATATTGCATTTTCAGTTGAAACTCCTCTTTTTGCACAATCAGAAATACAATTTTGTTCTGCATGTACTGTTGCTAATTCATGTCCATCTACCTCTATTGATATATGTGGAGCTCCACATAAAAATCCGTTATATCCGGTTGATATAATTCTTTTATCCTTTACAATTACACATCCAACATGTAATTTTTTACAAGGAGATCTCTTTGCTACTAATTTTGATATTTCTGCAAAATATTCTTGCCAAGAAATTCTAACATTTGTATTATCTGACATATTTTAATATATTAAGTTATTTGTACAAAAATATATTAGTTTTTATATCCAAGTAATAATTTATTCAATAATTTTGTTAAATATTAATATATAATAATGGATAATATAAACCTATTCCTTTTTGGTATTATATTTAGTTGTCTTATAATTGTAATTGTAATATGTATGACTATATTTCCTTATAAACAAATTGTAAATAAAGAAGAAAATAAAGAGGAAAATAAAAGTAATAATGATAATAATATATTTATTGAAAATGATATAATTTTTAAATCATCAAATGATTATCCAAAATTAAAATTACTAGAAAATAATTGGGAAATTATAAAAAATGAGATACCAGAATTAGATAAAAATAAGGTTACAATATCAAGATCACAAGATACTTGGAATAATCAAAAAGGGTTAGAATTTGTGGAAAGCTTAAAAGATAATAAAGATTGGGTTAAATCATGGGATGGTAATGATTCATGGTTTACTTTTCCCCTAATATACAAAGATTCTCCAGTTGGTAAAGCTGAAGAATTATGTCCACAAACAGTTAAATTATTAAAACAACTTGGTGGTATACGGATAGCAGCATATTCTTTATTAACTCCCAATAGTATACTTCCAATTCATCACGATGATACAGGACCAACATTTGGATCTATGAGTATGAATTTACTATTAGATGGTACATTTTGCAGTCTTTATATAAAACATGATGATAAATTTGTTGAACATAAACATAAACTTGGTGAATGTGTAATATTTAATTCAGAAGTTGATCATTATGCCGATAATAGAGATTTTTTTAATAGAACTATATTATTTGTTGATTTTATGACAGATAGTAATTAAAAATTTTGATTTAAAAAATATATATTATCTTATCATATAATATATATATCAACATAATGGGAGTTTGGGATATTTTTTGTTTTATATGTGGTAATACATGTCACACAATGTTTAGTGGTTATGAACAAGATTTTTCTGAAAATATAGTCAAAAAATTAAATGAATTGAATAAAAAAATTAATTGGTTTAGCAAATGTACTTTTTTAAAAGAGGATGATACAATTATTCATAATGTTATATATGGAGGTACTAATATTGGCTTTTCTAAGGGAAATAATGAATATGAACATATATCATACGGATTTGGCAAATATATTTTAAGATCAAATGATATATCATACGGATATTTTTCACATACAGATTGTTGGAAATATATTAAAAAAAATTATAATATTAATTTAAAATTTTCTAATTTACCACCATATATAACAAATAAATATGATAAAACATTTGATATTAATTATGGGGAAATTGAAAATTATTGGGGGCAGGATTTTAATTTTCCAATGATAATTAATGATAATAAACAGTATTTGTGTTCAAGTCCATTAAAAAATGATAAAAATATAAAACAAATAAAAAAAAATATAAATAGTTTGAAACTTAAAAATGATCCGGATAGAAAAGGTCCATCTGTTTCAGCAACATTTTTTTCTGAAGGTGATATTAAATTAGGTAATAATAAATTTTTTTGGACTATTAAAAATGGTAAATGGATAGAAATAAAAGAAAAGCCAATTAAAATGAAAATAAAAATTAATTTAAATAAAATAGATAAAAAAGAGAAAAAAATAATAGATAATTTACCATATATTGGATATTATAATAAAGTTCCAATATTTTTATTATCTATGAAAAGTGACAAAAATAATATAGAACTTAATTTAATATTATTAGATTCAATAAAAAATAAATTAAAATTTTTATCCTAATCAATCTCCTCAATTAATGGAATATTTTCGTGTATACTTGGATGATGAAATGCTGATAATTGTGTTTGTGTTAATGGAATAGAACCAATAAGTTCATCACCATTAAAATCTTTATTAAATGCTCCTCCAGTATATGCTAATGGAATTTTGATCTTTTTTTTTAACATTTGATATAGTTCATTAAATGTTTTTTTGCTTATAATAAATTCATTTGTTCTATCATATTCTATCATATTATTATTTTACTATTTAATTTAACTAGATATATGATATTTAATTATCAATTTTTTTAATTAATTGTTTTATTGTTTAATTGGATTGTAATGGTGGCATATCATCATCACTATCATCTAAATTAAGTTCAGTTTGAGGTAATGTACTTATTGGTATATCTGGTTGTACATAAGAATTATATGATTTTAATGGTGAAGTTGATATAGTTATTATTTTACATTTTAACATTTTATGTAGTTCTAATAAAGTTTTCTTTCTTAATATATTTTGATTTATTTTATCATTATCCATATTATGATATTATATTATTAAAGTATTATTGTATAGAATAATTATAATATCAATTTTTTTGGAAAAATTGATAAAATAATACTTATTAATAATACTTAAATAATTATTGTTATTTATATATTATTAAATGTGTGAATATGGAGGAACTATGAAAAAATTATGTAATAATGATAAATGTAATAAATGTTTTGAATTATCTTTTGCAAGTTATGAAAAAGCAAAATTTTGGTCTAATAAGAATGAACTAAAACCAAGACAAGTATTTAAATCATCACATAAAAAATTTATATTTAATTGTGATAAATGTGATCATGAATTTGAAATGTCGTTAAATGGAGCGAGTGATAAGAATAGAAATAGATGGTGTCAATATTGTAGTAATCAAAAATTATGCAATGATGATGAATGTAAAGATTGTCTAAATAAATCATTTAAATCGAATGAAAAAGCAAAATTTTGGTCTAATAAGAATGAGCTAAAACCAAGACAAGTTTTTAAATCATCACATAAAAAATACTATTTTGAGTGTGATAAATGTAATCATACTTTTGAATCAGGACTTAATAAGGTTACGAATGCTGGATCATGGTGTCATTATTGTGTAAATAATTTATTATGTAATGATGATAACTGTAAAACCTGTTTTAATAAATCTTTTGCATCCAGTAATAAATCAAAATTTTGGTCAAATAAGAATAAAATAAAACCTAGAGATGTTTTTAAATCATCATCTCAAAAATTCTATTTTAATTGTAATAAATGTGATCATGAATTTGAATCATTATTAAGTAATATAACAAATAATCATTGGTGTGGATATTGTTCAAATAATTTATTATGCAATGATGAGAAATGTAAAATTTGTTATAATAAATCTTTTGCATCCAGTAGTAAATCAAAATTTTGGTCAGATAAAAATGAGGTGAAACCTAGAGATGTCTTTAAATCATCTAATTATGCATATAAATTTAATTGTGATAAATGTAATCATGAATTTGAATCACAATTAAATGGTATAATTAGAGATCATTGGTGTCCTTTTTGTACTAATAAACAATTATGTGATAATAAAAAATGTGATTTGTGTTTTGATAAATCTTTTGCTGCAATTGATAAGTCTAAATATTGGTCTTATAAAAATGAATTAAAACCTAGAGATGTTTTTTTAAATTCACAAAAAAAATTTATTTTTGATTGCCATATATGTAACAAAGAATATATTAGTAAATTATCATCCATTAGTACAGGAAATAATTGGTGTTCTTGTACTAATAATAAAACAGAAACAATATTATTTGACTGGTTAAAAGAAAATTATAAAAATGTAGAAAAACAAAAGAAATTTGAATGGTGTAAAAATATAACACATTTACCATTTGATTTTTGTTTAGAAGATTATAAAATTCTTATTGAATTAGATGGAGATCAACATTTTAAACAAATTTCAAATTGGAATTCTCCTGAAGAAACAAATAAAACAGATAAATTTAAAATGGATCTTGCAAATAAATACGACTATACTGTTATACGAATATATCAACCCGATGTATTTAATAATAAAAACGATTGGAAAAATAAATTAACAGAAGCAATAAAAAAATATAAAAAGGTTACAAATGTTTTTATAGGTAAAATTTATAATGAAAGTAATTTAAAGTAATTTAAAATTTTTATAAAAAATAATATTATTTAATATTTTATTATTTATTATTTATTTACGTACAACCGGTTCAACAAATTCAACATCAATTATTCTACCTAAAATTGCGGCTTGTCCTCCTTCCATCAGAGCCAATCTACCAAGGCCATCACAATTTTCAAATTTCTCACATACAAATGGTTTCTGTGGTTCAAATACTAATCTAGCAGTATCACCTGCTTTAATAGTAGTAGGATTTTCAACTTGAACGTTATTTGTATCTTTTCCTGATCTCCATAATATTTTAGTTAATTTCATTGCAGATTTTGCAGTACGAACTATACCAGTTGGACAATAACCAACTTTTAATTCACCTGGAATATCAAGTACTGAAACATCACATGTGAAATTTTTACAAGGTCTCAATGTTTTATCAGATTTTAATACTATTACATCTCCTGTTTTTGGTAAATAATCTTTATCTAACCCTTTGACACACATACCAATATTATCCCCAGGTGTTGCTTCTGGAAATTGCTTATGGTGCATTTCTATACTAAATACTTTACCAGTACATTCTTTTGAAGTAGTATCAGATGGCATAAATACAATTTCATCACCTGGTCTAACTGTTCCCTGTTCAACTCTACCAGTAATTACATAACCTACACCTTTAATATTATGTACACCTGATACTGGTATTCTTAAAGGGAGTGTTGGATCACGTTTTGGTAATGTAACCATTTTATCAAGAGCATCCAATAGAGTATCAACATGAACAGATCCTCCAGATTTAAGTGGAACATCAACACCTTTCCACCAAGGCATATTTGCAGATTTTTCAACTAAATTATCGCCAATCCATCCAGACATAGGTAAAAATACTACTGATTTTTCTACAAAATTTTTAGGCCATCCAACTGCACATAACATGCGAGACATTTCATTTTTAATTTCAATATATCTTTCCTCCTTATAACCAGCAGTATCAGAATCCATTTTATTTATACCAATAATTAATTGTTTAATACCAGTTAAAAATAATAATCTTGCATGTGATCGTGTTTGACCCATTACAATACCACTTGCACGATCTTCCTTAGATATTGCAGTTACAAAGTTACCGTCTGCTGGTACCATCAACAATGCAACATCTGCGGCCGACGACCCCGTCAAGAAGTTCGAAATATAGTCTCTATGCCCCGGTGCGTCGATTATAGTGTAGTGATACCTATCAGTGAAGAATTCTTTTGTTGTACAGTTGATTGTGACACCTTTTGTTCGTTCGTCTTTTGAGGTGTCAGTAACATAGGCATACATAAAGGATTTGTCTTTTAACAGCTTGGCTTCCTCTTCCAACTTATCCATCTCACGCTTGGTAACGCCTCCTAACTTAAGCATGAGGTGCCCTGTGGTCGTACTTTTGCCACTGTCGACGTGGCCGGCAACCACTATCGAAACGTGTTTCTTACCTGTGTCTGCCATTATAAAATTTATTAAACTATATAATTACACTTTGTATATCAATAAATATAAAAATCAACTTTTTTTATAAACAAATTTAAACAATTGTAAAATCAGACAATATTATTTTTGAACTATTAAATAATTGTATCTTATAACAGTCTCCTTTATCGAGTTTCTTTATTTTAATACCATTAACATTTGCATCCTTGGGGGATTCGCGCATATGTGCCTGTTTTCTTGGTACTAAACATGGTATATCTTCAAGACCTTTACCACAAATATGAAATCTAAAATAATTTCCTACAGCTTTTGTTTTACTATTTGTACACATTTTTTTAACTGCCGTTTTATATGTAAAAAATCCTAAGGATCTAGCAAGAAAAATCACATCATCTGTTAATCTTTCACTTTTAAAACAAATATCATATACATTTTTATCATAACTCCCATCACTATCAATAATACCAGCCAATAATTTTAATCTATTCTCTCTAGAATTAAACAAATAATCTATTGGTATATGTTTATTATTTACTAAATTATATTTTCTTAATCCATTAAAAAATGGATTTCTATTAGCACCACCATATTGTGTTCCAGTTGTTATATTATAACCATATATTGATTTTTTTTTAAGTTCCAAACCCATACTCTTTGCATATTTTGTGAAATATTTAATAACTTCCTTTTCAATAGTAGTAATTTGACTAGCAGCAGAAGTTCCATCGCCTAACCAATATCCAATAGCATAGGAATCAATAACTATATTTCTTTCTTTAAAATTCAATCCAACAGAAAAACATTTATAAGCTGCACTAATACGAAAAGGCAATTCATAATATTTCTTGATATTAATAATAACCTCATCGCCATATTTAGTAGCTCCAACTATATTTTTAATATATTTATTTGCCTCTTCTTCAGCTATATCTTTATCGCCATACTTATCTAAAGAAAAAATCTTTTCATATATCATAAAATCTTTCATATATCTAGCTCTAAATCTTTTTCTTTTATTATCCCACCATACCATTTCATAATTAGAAGCTTTCAAAATAATATTATGATTTTCACCAATAATATAATTATTACCTCTAATTGGTTGTACTTCATATTGAGTATCCTTTATATTTTCTATTTTATAAACACAAACAGGTTGTGCATTTTCACTCATAATAGCATCTCCATTAATAATATCTTGTATCTTTTTACTTGTTCCATCGTACATTAATATTTTAGTGTCTTGTGCCAAACATTTTATATTACCTATCATTGATAGCTTATCATTTATATATTACTTTTAATATATAGATAAATTAATAATTCAATTTTTAATATATTACTTCCAATATATTAAATAAAAATAATTCAATTAGATTACAACAATCTTATCATTTACTTTTAAACTTCCTTTTATTTTAACAACTCCATTTATTACTAAATTTCCACTTATTATAACATCACCATTTATTATAATATTATCTGTGACACTATTACCCATGTATATAGGGAATGTTTAATTTAGACTCTTCAATCTTTTTCACTAGTGAAAAAGATTTAAAGATTCTAAATTAAATATTCCCTATTTTTGCGTATTTAATTTTGGTTTTAATACTTTTTTACCTTGTAAAAAAGTATTAAAGTTCCAAATTAAACAGCAAAATAGTAGGCTGAGGTATAGTAACAAAATCAGTAAATCCAGTAGTAATATTTTTATGTTTAAATATATCATCTAATGCCTTTCTTTTTATAGTAAATTTATTTATTATTCCAAATACCATATATTCAATATATTATTTATAAATCTTTAAATAGTTTACCAATCATCACCAGTCAAATCATTATTTATAGAATTAGTTGATTGTACTGGTTCAGGAATTGCTAAATTAAGCATTACATTAGAAATACGACTACCATTATATGTTCCCCCACTTGGTTGATGTGCTTCAGGAACTAGATTAAAATTATACATTCCTCCAAAAATACCACCACCATTAATATATGAAAAGGCTTGATCTGTAGTTACACCATTAGGTAATGCAGATACTGATTGTAAATTTACATTAGAACCTCCTAAAGTACTACCAATCGTATTAACCCCTATAGTTTGATACATCCTTGTAGATTTATACAATGGATCAAAAATACTTTTTTTTTTCTTTAACATACAATATATCTGATCTAAAGTTTTTCGTTTTAAAATATTTTCACTTATTTTATTTATTTCCATATAGGTAATATATTATAAATAAATCTTTAAATAGTTAACTAATTAATTTAACTAGATTTTGAAGCAAAAACAGTATTATAATCCTTGCCAAATTTAGTAACCATATATTGTTCTGTTTTCTTCAACATAATCTTGTATTTAGTATCAGATTTCAAGAATTTCAAAATAAGTTCATAATATGCTCTCTCTTCTGTCATGCCATTATATTTTTGTTTATCTTCAAGATCTTTCTTAGTTGCTCCAATTACAGTCAACAATACTTCTGACAATATAAATGATCCATCTATCTGTTGAAAATCAAAAATTGTAGCTGTTGTATGTTGAACAGATTTTTTAGATTTAACTGACCCACGTGCTGGTCTATCTTCATCAGAATCAGCTCCAAATAATCCACCAGCTCCACCAACAGAACCATCTTCGTCATCATCTACTTGAGAAGATGCAGGAGCCGGTACTGAAGCTGATGATTTAAAAGGATCAAAAAGTGCAGAAATACCTTTTGAAACCATTTGTGAAAATCCGGAAGTTCCTGATGATTTTTTACTAAATTGTGTAGATGAATTACTTAATGTTGCAGAACACTCTCTAATTGATTCAAATGAAACAGGAGAACATAATGCAGAACTCATTCTTTGATCAATTGGACCCGACTTTTTTGCTCCCCCTAATGATAATAAAGCAGCTCCTCTAGTTGCCCCTTTAGAAAATGCATTACCAGATCTATCGACACCACCTGCTGAATTTCGATAATAACTTGCAGGCGCGCAAGCTGCTACAGGTGCACAAGCTGCAGGCGCAGCACAACCTTCTACCATATCATCTAAATATCCAGAAGGTTGTACATGAGGAATTACCACTTCTTTTACAGCATCTTCTATTTTTTTAGTTTGATCAACAAGGACAAGGGAAACATAGTCATTAACAATACCATTTTTAACAGAAATATTTGCCAATTTACCATCTTTATCGGAAGAATCAATTTTCTTTTCTGTTTCAACAAAAGCGAAAGCAAAGAATTTATTAAGATCAGAAAATTTAGTTATAGATCCAATATTTAATTCAACTTTTTTATGTTTATTTAATTCATTGTAAGAAAATTCTGCATTTTTAACTGTTTTTTCATTAGAAAATGATGATATACAATAATAATATCTACCAGGATATACAGCACCTGTAATTTCAGAATATGTTTGTGTAACAATTAGCTCATCTGTAGTATCAGTCAATAGCAATTTAGGTCTTGTAATATACTGCTTATTTACAGAATCTAATAGTTCTACAATATAATCACTCATTTTACTAAAATCATTAACAAATACACTTGTAGCATTTGTAACATTTGCAACATTTTCTACTAAATTTCTATCTGCATCACGACCAACACCTACTGTAAAAATTCTAGTATTTGCCATATTTCCACAAAATTTAATAACATTGTTGGTATTCTCTACCTGCCCATCAGTTAATAGAATTAAAACTCTTTCATTTATACTATCAGGTAAAGATTTAGATGCTATTACAACTAAAGGTTCTTCAATTTCTGTTCCACCTAAATTTGCTCTATATGAAGAAACATGTTTAATTGCTTCATTTTTTGTATCATTTGTATAATCAACAGATTTCTCAAACAATAATTGATATTTTGATCCAAAAGATAGTACATTAAATTTAGAACCAATAGGAAGAGAACTAATAAATATGATTAAAGCATCGATAGCCTGTTTTATTTTTTCACCTTCCATAGATCCACTTCTATCCAACAAAAATATAAATTCTCTATTTAGCTGGACATCCTCTTCAACATCAGGAATTTTTTTAACTAAACCGATATATTTTTCTCCACTAACTTCATTTGTAAATAATAGTTCTTCACTTTTATTTTCAGATTCAAGAGTTATACTAATATCTCCATTTTCAGGATATTGATTAACTCTCAAAACCCTACTGAATTCACTATTTATTTCAAAATCACATTTCGATTTTTCATTTGTTGAATACATATTCTTAATCTTTTGTTTTGAATTCCAATTTAATACAAAATTAAAGTGATATGGTGATGTTGTTACATATGTAACATTTGGACTTGCAGAATAATGGTATCCTCCACTAAAAGGATCATAATCATGAGTTTTTGCTGGAACATATTTAGGGGCAATATTTGTAGGAAATACATATTTATAGCCAACTAAATCAGATTTTACAAAATTAATAAAACTATAGGTAACATGTAAAGATGTATTTTTTTCCATATTTCCAATATATACATTATAAATACCATCTCTCATTTTTTCTAAGAGACATGTCCTTTTTTTATCACTCTTTGCATCTGTATATGTTTGTTTAGCTTTTGTTTTTTCAGAAAATTCCCCCTTTAAAATAGTCCCATCACTATAAGATACAGTAAGATCAGTTACAATAGCATTTGTAGGAAGAGAAAATCTGTAATATATTTCAGCTAGACTTTTATCCCCTGTATTTGTGTAAACATGTGTAACTTTTGTTGTTGCAAAACATTCTTCAATATTAGTTAAAATATCAACATCTTTCAAAGGTATTTCATCATATGATTGGATATAATAACCATCATTTTTTTGGGATACTAGACCTAATTGAACCATTTTTATTTATGTGTAATTAATAATGTTTTATTAATTATGATCAAATCAGACAATATTATTTTCAATATTTTATAAAAAAATGAATATATAATGGCTAATATTATATAACATTATATATAAAGAATAAATATATATAGATTAACAGGATGGCATTAGTAGATTTTTCAAATTTAACAGTCAGTATGTTGGAAGAAATGGTAAAGGAGTATATGAATAATCAGAAAACATTAAATGATCAATTAGCATCATTATCACCAGAATTATTATCATATAAAACTTTAATACAACCAGATTTGGATTATAGCAATAAAAATGCAAAATTATCAGCTTATTTAGATATGTCTCAATTTCATCCAGAAAAAGATATACGAGATAAATGTAATGATTTATCAACAGAAGTACAACAATTTGATACAGAACAAGGAATGAGAAAAGATTTATATTTACAATTTATGAATTATATGAATAGCAATTATAATGTAGAAAAAGATTTATTAACAAATGAACAGAAAAAATATTTGGAAAAGAATTTAATAAATTATAAAATGTTAGGATTACATTTACCAAATGATCAATATGAAAGAATAAAAGAGATAAAAAAACAGATAACTAAAATGGGAAATGATTTTGATATGAATTTAGCAAATTGTTCAACATCATTTGAATTTTCTAAAGATGAATTAGATGGATTACCAGATAAATGGTTATCTGATAGATTGCAAGATAATGGTAATTATAAAGTAACATTGAAATATCCGGATTATATACCAATGATGGAATATTGTAAAAATAGAGATATTCGAAAGAAAATGTCTGTAGCTTTTACTAGCAGATGCCAAGATACAAATTTACAATTAGCTGAGGAAATATTTAAATTAAGAGATGAAATGGCAAAATATTTCAATGGCAATTCTTTTGCAGATTATAAAATGCAAATTAAGATGGCAAAAAATGCAAAAACAGTAAATAATTTTTTACAGAGTTTACACGAAAAATCTGATATATTATTAGAACAGGATAAAAAAAGTTTGTTAGAATTAGCGAAAGATGATGATATTTATGAATTAGAACCATATGATATAAATTTTTATTCAAGAATATATGAAGAAAAAATGACATCATTAGATAAAGAGGAATTAAAAAAATATTTCCCATTAGAAACTGTAAAAAAAGGAATGTTTGAAATATATCAACAATTATTTGGATTTAAATTTACAGATATTACTGAAGAAAATAAACACACATTTTGGCATGAAGATGTCAGATTATATAATGTCCATAATTCTTTGGATAACTCTTTTGTTGGACAATTTTATATGGATCTCTACCCAAGAGAAGGAAAATATGGTCATGCTGCAATATTTACATTAGTACCAAAATCATCTGATAATCATTGTGTATGTGCAATGGCATGTAATTTTTCAAAAACAGAAAATCTAACTTTTGATTTTGTAGAAACATTTTTCCATGAATTTGGACATATTATGCATAACATGTCAAGTGAAGCAACTATCGCATCACTATCTGGTACAAGATGTGAAAGAGATGCTGTTGAATTACCAAGTCAGCAATTAGAAGAATGGTGTTATAGATCTATACCATTAAAAATGATGAGTGTAGGAATTACTGATGATGTAATAGAAAAAATATCACAACAGAAGAAATTATTACAAGGATTATATTTAAAGAGACAATTATCATTTGGAATGTTTGATATGGCTGTACATTCTGGTAATTTTACAAATACAGTACAATTATATAATGATATTTATTATAAATTACTTGGAATGAAATTACCAGAGGGAACATGTTTTCCTGGAACATTTTCTCATATTATTCATGGATATGAAGCAGGGTATTATGGATATTTATGGTCAAAAGTTTATGCTGTCGATATTTTTGAATCTGTTTTTAAAGGACATGAATTAGATCCAGAAGTCGGAATGCGATTTAGAAAACAGATTTTATCATATGGTGGTATGCGAGATACATATGATTCTTTAGTAGAGTTTTTAGAAAGACCTCCATCTGATAATGCATTTTTAGCAAGTTTATTTGACGTAGGAACTATTTCTAAAATGTAAAAAAATAAATTAAACTATTTCAATAATTTCTTTATCTTTATTTATATTAGATATTTCTACATTAGCATTAGTTAATTTAGGAACAGAAACAAATTGTTTGAGAGAATTTAAATAGTAATTTCCTATAGTATAAATACTACTATCATCAGTGTATTCGCTTTCAAAACCTAACATTGTAGATGTTATATAAGAAGATGTTTGTCTTTTTTCTATTAATATTTCACGATATTCCCAAAATTTCCATATTAATAAAGCAAAAATAGTAAATATTAATCCAGGTATTACATATTGCAAATTAATATTACCTGATAATGTATCAGAATATGGTGCAATTATCCAAAATATTATACTAATAGGAGTAGCTAAAGCCATGAAAATTATATTAAATGGACTATTATCTAGATTTAAATAGCAAGATCCAATATAAGATAACATATAACCAATATTAAAAACTAAATAATATATATATGAATTACCACATTTATTTGTAAAATTGCATTTAAACATAGATAATAAATTATCACTTAAATTATTAACAGTTGATCTACCAAATCCTGGCAAAAGATCAATCCAAATTAGAGATAATATAAATATGAATTGAAATAAACATTGATAGAATAATAGAATAAAACTATTACTAAAAAAATGTTTTAATGATATTTTTTCCATATTTATTATATTATTAATTTCTCTATCCTGTATAGATATTATATGATATTGTTCATCTTTTATTAATTCCTCTTTTTCATTTTTATAGAATATAGATTGATAAATATTAAATACAATACCAAAACATGCACCAATAACATATATCATTGACCAGCCAACAAATTCATTCGGGTTTTCCACATTTTTATTTGTATAAAAAGGTATTGATGTTATTGTTACACTTAATAGTATTAAAAATATAGATATTAGAACATACCAATTAAAATATTTTTTTTTATCACCTAAAATTAATTTATTTGATAATATAACAGAAAATATATTTAAATTATATAATATCGGTTGTAAAATTGCTGGCACTCTGTTTGATTGTGATGCATATACTATAAATATACTATTAAGTGCATCAAAAAGACCAGCAATACATAAAATTTTCCAACTTGATTTATGTGGAAAATATCTTTTTGAAAATAATAACATTAAAATTCCAAAAATAGTAACATAGAATAAACTACATGATATTAAAATTCCCATAGGTTTACTCCAATCATTTAACCATAAAGGCATTGATGTTTGTTGTATTGTAATTCCAATAATATTAAATATAATGGATAGTACAAATAGAACTGTATTAATTATTTCAGTATAATTTGGCATATACCTATTATGTATTTTAGTTTATATTTTATTATTATATATACTTTTTGTTAGATTATTTATATTTCAATATTTTTAATTAACAAAAATATTGATAAAATAAATTCAAATATTTTTGTTCTTAGTATAATAGTATAATACATAAACTATGACAATAAATAAAGATATTAATATAACAATACATTTTAGAATTGAAATAGGACCATTATATATTTATTCAATAGAAAAATCAACATTAAGTAAATTTTTAAAGATAGATTCTTTAATGGAAAATAAAAATATACAAATACAAATTATGCCAAATAATCCAAATATAAATGTGATAAAACACTGGAATGAAATTCTATATGGAATACATATTGATGAATACGATTATATTGGTAATGAAAGTTATGAAATATTAGAAAAAATATGTGATATAGAAAATAAAGAAAATATATTAATAGATTGTTCACTTTCTAGCATATGTAATAGTTATGGTCCCAGTTCATTTAGCGAACCGGATTGTCAATGTAAATCAGTATATAAAAATATATTAGATAAATTAAGAGTAAATTATGAAAAAAAAAATAATATAACAAAAAAAATATTTGATAAATTAGAATTTAATTATCCTGATTGGGTATATATGTATGAGTTTTTTATAATATCATTTTTTAAGGGGGTAAATAATTGTAATTTTTATATTACTTTTAAAGATAGTAAAAACAATAAATATAAAATAAATGTATCTGATGATTTTATAGGAAAAAATGTGTCATATTTAAATATTAAACCAACATTTCCTCTATCAAATTTTTCTGTTAAAGTTATAGAAAAAAATAGAAATCCTAATATTTTTGTTAAATTATTAAGATATTTCTTTCCAAAAATAAAATCTAATTATAAATGGAATGTCATAACAGAAAAAGATATAAATTTTGTAAATTTTCCTGTTAATATTCCAATTAATGCAACTATGAGAAAAAAAAATAAAAGTGAAAATAATTTTAAAATTGATGGTATTACAATAATATAGGGGCTATTTAATTTAGACTCTTAAATATTCCCCTATTTTTTAATTTTTATTCTAATACTTTTATTTAAAATTAAAAATTTTGAATAAAAAAATAAAATTTCAGACTAAACAGCAAAATAATTGTTAATCTAAAAATGTATATAGAAATAACTTAAAGTTATATTTTCAATTTTATATATTATAATGAATAAAATATCACTTTACATATTTACAAGGGATTTAAGATTAAATGATAATATTCCCCTAAATAAGGCATTAAAAGAGTCTAAAATAGTAATACCTGTTTTTATATTCAATCCAAAGCAGATAGATAATAAAAACAAATATAAATCAGATAATTGTGTACAATTTATGTGTGAATCTTTAGATAGTTTAGATAAACAATTAAATAAAAAAGGATCAAGATTATTTTACTTTTATGATGATCCAAAAGATATATTAACAGATCTAATAGTAAAATTAAAATTAAATGCTATATATATTTCAAAAGATTATACACAATTTGCATCAGATAGAGAAAATATGATGCAAAAATTATGTGATAAATATAAAATAAAATTTGTGGTAGAAGAAAATCACATGTTAACATCAGTAACATCCAATTTAAAAGATGATGGTACCAGTTATGTAAAATTTACCCCGTATTATAGATCAGCAAAAAAAACAGCTGTTAATAAAATAGAAAGTAATAATAAAACAAATTATTTAAAAAAAAATAATAGTATTGATGGTGAATATAAAAAATCAATACATAATTTCTATAAAAAAAATGACAATGTTCTAGTTCATGGAGGATTAGATAATGCTATAAAAATATTAAAAGATATTAAAAAACATAGTAAATATAATACTGAAAGAGATATACCATCTACAAATGGAACAACACATTTATCAGCTTATTTAAAATTTGGAGTAGTTTCTGTTAGAGAAGTATATTGGGTTTTTAAAAAGTATTTAACTGCATCTAATAAACTATTTACACAATTATATTGGAGAGATTTTTATATGCAATTGTTATATTATCATCAATATGCTCTATATGGTCCTTTACGAAAGAATTATGATAAAATAAAATGGGAAGATGATCCAAAAAAAATAAAAGCATGGGAAACAGCAAAAACAGGTATTCCTATTATTGATGCTGCTATTAATGAAATGATTACAACCGGTTATATGCATAATAGATGTAGAATGATTGTAGCAAATTTTTTAATTAAAATTTTAAGATGTAATTGGCAAATTGGTGAACAATTCTTTGCGAATCATCTAGTTGACTATGATCCAGCTAATAATTCAGGCGGATGGCAATGGTCAAGCTCTTCATCTACAGATTCACAACCATATTTTAGAATATTTAATCCATGGAGACAAATGGAAAAATTTGACTCTGAATGTAAATATGTAAAAAAATGGTTACCACAATTAAAAGATATTCCTAATAAAGATATATTAAAATGGAATGAAACATATAATAAATATAAAAATATCAAATATCCTAAACCTATTGTAGAGGATATTCAAGAAGAGGTAAAAAAAACGTTAAAGATTTATGAAGCAATATTTAAATGATTTTTTTACTTTATTGTCAATTTTGATTTTTAATATTAAATCTTTTAATTAGTTAAAAAAAATAAATAGTCTACATGCATTCAATTTTTCCATAAATATTTTTACCACATCCTATAGGAATATCATAATTTCCACTTAAAGTATTACTTATAGCAAATAATAATAAAAGTGGAGTATACATAAGTACTGGTCCAATCCATATTAATAAAATAATAGTAAATATTGTTGCATATAAAATATTATATTTAATAAAAAAATATATTATAGTTGCAATTATAACTGAAAATCCTACAAAACTTATGCCAGAATTTCCTCCTAATATTATATTCCAAAATTCATGTGGATTAAATATTAAATTACTTATTATACTTTTTGATTCTTTATTTTTTGTGTCCATATATATTAAAGTATATATAAAAAATTTGATTATATTATTATAAAAATAATATAAATAATCTATATATGAGTAACTATACATAAATTAATAATGTCTAATCAATTTTCTCATTTAACTGATGTACAAAAACAGGTATTTAATATAATTGATAATTGTATAAAACATAAAGCAAAAGAAATTGTTAAATTTTTAACAGATAATATGTTTGGTGATATTAAAATTACCATAAATGAAAATGATCTTAAAGATATACTTGATGGTAATTTTGTTGTATCATTTAATCAACAAATTGACAAATTAATAATGATATTAAGTATAAAAAAAGATGATGTTATTGATTATTTAAATAGTGATAGTAATAAAGTATATGAACCTGAAGAAACTTTATGTAAAATAAATGTAGGAGATTATATATTACATTTATTAAAATCAAAATATAATTTAACAAAATCAATA
>Ga0114963_10001266_pt1 | contig 17462 bp, 17 predicted proteins | sample C_131016_EF_Meta_FD_87019 | JGI IMG/M metagenome (GOLD analysis project Ga0114963, IMG submission 87019) | Freshwater microbial communities from Lake Croche, Canada to study carbon cycling - C_131016_EF_MetaG | ecosystem: Environmental > Aquatic > Freshwater > Lake | place: Lake Croche, Canada...
GATAAAGCGGATAATTGTTTTCATTTTCAACCTTATGAAGTCAATTGTCCCAAAGATGTGTCATTAATCAATGAAATACCTATTCAAAATTGATTCTTATTTATTTTTATAGTATAATATAGTATAAATATAAAGATATAAATACGATGTTTCATTTGTCAAAATTTATTCATACTGAGAATGGTAAAAAATTGATGTCTATATTACTTGGCATAGGTTTAGCATCATTGTTTCGAACTGTTTGTAAAGAAAAAAATTGTATTGTTTTTCACGCAGTACCTTTAGATAAAATAAAGGACAAGATATACAAATACGACAATAAATGTTATAAATACACTACTCAATCTACAAAGTGTGATTCAAATAAAAAAATAGTTGGGTTTTAATTTTATTGTTGATTATATGAGAATTACGTTTTTATTGTATTTTTATTTTAGGCCATTGTAAATATTAGGATATAAACTATGAGTGATAATTCGACCACAAGTATTATGGACTTACCAACCGATCCAGCAAACGGTGGAAATTTAAATAATAATATATCAATGAATGCTAGTGATCTTGTACAGCAACAAAACATGAATGTAAATACAAACGCAGTTAGTTTAGATCAATCAGTAATAAATCAAATTGTCAATGGATTACAACAAGCAAATCTAAATGGTGCGACTCAATTGCCGTCAAGAGATATTCCGTTAAATACTAGTAGTTTAACTCACGATGTAAATATTCAACCAAATTATATTCCTCCTCCACCTGTAAATAAAGAAGTCAGATTCCAAGAGGATTATATCGGTAATTATGAAAAAGCATCTGATATGATAAATGATTATAATTACAAACTAGAGAATAACAATAGATTGGATGATATGTATAATGAAATTCAAGTTCCGCTATTATTAGCAGTTCTTTATTTTCTCTTTCAATTACCTGTATTTAGAAAATACATGTTTACTTATTTACCTTTTCTTTTTTCAAATGATGGTAATCTAAACTTCAATGGATATATTTTTATGAGTGCTTTATTCGGTATATTTTACTACTTAATGAATAAAGTACATCAACAATTTGGTGGATTTTAGCTGTAAAAATAATATATTTATATATAAATATATTATGTATTTATCATTATCATCGTCATACTCTGGTAATGCTTGCGCACTTCGACAAAGTATAATTAATTACACAAAAAACTCAAATGAAACACAATTTTTTGATTGGTTAGTTACAAGTTTGAAAAGTGTAAATGAAGTATTAGAAGGTAAACCTATTTTATTTGAAACTAATTATATATACCCAAATCCTTTACACCCTTGAAGATTTAAAATGGCACGCTTAATGTAAAGGTGTAAATAACTAGTCATCCAATCAAACCAACCAAACCAATCAAATGTCTAGACTACAAATAAATCATCTTCATAATGAGCATCAAAGCATTGTTTATGGAACGACTTTTGACCTATATCATGATACGTAGTAGAATTATCTTCGACTACTAAAATAGGTGATATTAAAGCACGATTACCATCTTTGGTCAATGTCCAGTCGGCGCTGAATGGAACAATATCTTTATTTTGAATTGTTAATTCCGAGTAACCTGTCATATATTTATCTAATAAAAATTTAGCGTGTTTACGCGACAACATATACATTTGAGTACCCCACACATAATCTGGAAAAGAATAATATGTGAAAGGCGACTTATTATCATTCAAAAACTTTATTGAAAAGTCGTTTTGAAAATTTGGTGCTATATTGGAGACTCTATCTTGTAATAAATAACCAAGTAAAAGGACATCTAGATTAAGCGCATTGAAGTCAAAACAAATACGCGGTAAATATTTTTTGATATTTTTATGAATAAATATATCATCTTCACAAAATATTCCATATTCTTTATTTGTATTATAATAAAACATATGAATCATATCAAGGTGTCCATACATACAAGACCATACACGTTTTGTACCATTATCTAACATTTCATGATAATTAGATATTCTTTTGTCTGTAAAATCGACGCCTGACATAAAAATACATTCGATATCTACTTGCGCAAACCGCATTTTCATATTTATTTTTCTTTTGTCATTGTTGTAATTGAGACAAAAAAATTGAATTTTATCCATTGTTTTGATGATACAATAAAATAAAAAAATACATTTGAATCCTTTTAACAAGATAATCTTTTTAGTAGAAAAAATCTAATACAAATTCAAAAAACCGCGTCTCTTTTTGTTTGTTTTCTTCTTTTTATTTGTTTTTGGATTGCTTGTCATTTTTCTGGTTTTTATTTTTTGTGCTTTTTGTACTTTTTGTACTTTTTGTACTTTTTGTACTTTTTGTACTTTTTGGACTTTTTGTACTTTTTGGACTTTTTCAGGTTTTCTATTCTTTTTCATCATGTGTTTTGTCTCTTCTTCACTTTCATTTTCATGTTTTGAAGTTGGTTTGTAATTTAAAAACCATTCTTCAAATTCCCTCGTATTCCTATCATCCTTCAACTCTTTGAATTTTGCTGTTTTTTCAGCACGCATTTCTTCAACTGATTCTTGATGGCCATAACAAATAATACTAAAACGTTTAAGTAACCCTTTTTGTTTCAATCTATTTTTTTGTTGTACATCAAACAGGAATTTTGACATACACAAAATTCTATCTAGAAATTCATTGTAATAAGGCCGTTTTGTATACAAAAATGATAAGTAAAAACTCAACATAGTATCAATTGTAGCAATTTTCACACTTTGTGAATGAATGTTGATCACGTTATAACTGTGACACGCTATAGGCTTATATATAAAAGCTATTGTATCGTTGCTTACTATAATTTCATAGTTTTCAGGAATAATTTCACCTATAGCATCATGACGTGTTATTTTAACATCAGTAACACCGATGTCTTTTAACCTCTCTTTAACAATTTCAGCGGTTGTTTTAGGTTCACTAGATAAAACATCAAAATCAGCGACTTTTTGAATTGTTTTCTGTAAATTTTTTGGCATGTATTGAGAATACAAAGAAATAGCATAACCGCCAAAAAACACAACCCCTTGATTAATGAATGTATTTCTTACATTTTCATATATTTCATCTTCTTTGTTGGGTTCTTCCATTTCTCTCTGAAAATCAATATTATAACAATTTAAACTCGTCAATGGATAGTGTTTATTTAATAAAGTCAAACGTTTCAATACTTTTTCCCATCTAGATATATCACCGGCCGGTCTGGAAAGCTCTAAATACATTGCCATTCGTAAAAAATTGGGCGGAGCATACAAGATTCCATTTACCCTTATAGATTCTTCTTTAATAGAATAGTAAATTTCTTTTGGAAATTGTGTTAAATCTGCTACAGGAATAAAATTCACGAATACTTTATATGTACCTCGGTGTTGACCTGCTTTGGCTTCAACGTCAGTATACCCTTTGGAATGATACAAATCAGCAAGCTCTTTAGCGTCGCCTAAAGCATTTGGAGAAAAAAAGTCATAATCAGGGATCTCAGCGTCTTTATTATAAAACTGATCCTCGATTGGTAATATGTTATTAATAGCAGTTCCACCGTAGCAAATCAGATTTTTCTTTTTTATAAAATTCTCTACAATGACAATAATCTCTTTAACATCTTCTGAATTTACGATTCGTTTCCCTATTTTTTCCTCGGCTTTATCAACCGCTATTCGTAATATAGATAACTCACAATCTTGAAATGTTAAATTTTTACAATTAGGTATATTTTCTTTCTTCATACAATAAGCAAATAAAAATTAAAAATTAAAATAATAAATTGATATGTTTTTACTAAAAATATATAAACTATAAAATAAATCTATACGTATATGACCATGATAGCAGTTTCAAATTCAACGACTTTAAACACAGAATATAGACGTACAATAAATGAATATAATAAATCAGAAATAAATCGGTCTATATCAAATTATATGGGGAAAAGAGTTTTGAGAGAGTACACTGAATTATCAAATAAGTATGTAAATTCATATATTTCAGTTATCTACAACGAAGAAACAAATACGCTTAAAATGTCTATCATGAATTATAGTAATGATAAAATGCAAAGTTATTCTTTTGTTATCGATAAAAAATATCCATTTATACCACCTGTTATTTATTACAATAATAAATCTTACAAGAAATTGTTAGAAATGCCATCAGAAAGATTCAAAGATAATCTTCAAAAAATAACAAACAATAAGTGTTTGTGTTGTCAGTCATTTATTTGTAAGTTCAATTGGGGACCAGCTGTAACACTGAATACAATTATACACGAAATTGATAAAAATAGAAATTATAAAAAAAAGGTGGTAATTTCTATTCTAATTGATCAAATAAAGGAAAAATATTTGATTGATGACATTGATATACGAAGTTATTTGATGTGATTTGGTGGCGGTTGACGTCTGTTGGATGGATTCACAATTAAAAATTAAAAATTAAAATTGTAGTAATCAGTCGTTACATTTCTAGTTTGGTAAGAATATTCAGGATTCTGTGGTGTTGGATCGGGAATAGTAACTTCTTTATATCGAAGATTTTCTGGTTTAAGTACAAAAGCCGATCCTGCTTCGTCAAAAAATACCGCATTTTCTTCCAAAAGATTATCCACACTTTGGTATCTCATTGCTACCATTTGACATCCACATTCTCGACACAAAACTCCACTTGGATTACTAGGATTTATACCATTGTCCGGAAAAACAATGGTCATACATTTTTTATTGTATTCTTGTAGTTCATTGATATCAGGTGTATTTTTTACATCATAATATGGGTAAGCTCTCATAAACACGGAATTACTTGTCAAGTTCACATATTCCAAAAACTCCTTGTTTTCTAAAAACGAGTTATTCATTTTGTCTATGATTAAAATAATTTTATTCATAAAACCGGTTAATGGTTTCGCTCCAATATTTTCGCCATGGTTTTCATAACTATAATCTTTTCCAAGCATAATATCATCATACGATTTAAATAGGTTTGCTAAATTCGAATACATCTCTTGATTATTACTTTTTATTCTTAAATGAATCAACAAAGGGTCATTCGGGTTCGGTGACGTACCAGGTGAAAAAGCATAATCTTTGATCGTTTTCATAACATCACTAAAATTAACGAAATTGAACGTTTCTTTTACAAAATAATTATTTGTAGTACTAGTTGATACAACAGGTTTACCATCGATATTATAAATTTCAAAATCTAAACAACGGACCCCTTGTTTTATAATACTTTTTAAAACGCACAAATCAACATAATCGTTTTTATAACTACCGCCGCTACAAGCATTATACGCGGTTTTTATATAGTAATCATACAAATTTGCGCTGTAATCCGCGTTATTGGGTGAAATCGATTTAATATGTCCATCCACAGAAGAGTATAATTTGTTCAAAAAATTACATTCTTTCGATTTTAAAGTAGAAATATAAATCAAATAACTAACGTATATAATTACAATAAATAATATCAATCCTAAAATAGAAAAATATATAAAATCGTCATTCATTTTGTCTATAGAAATATTGTTTATTGCCATATCTTGATATATTATATTATATAATTATTTTTTTATAATATAAAATCAAATAATTATATATATTAAGTATTAATTATGGCAGGTGGATTATTAAATTTAGTATCAAGTGGTCAACAAAATGTAGTATTAAATGGTAATCCTTCAAAAACATTTTGGAAATCAGCTTATTCAAAATATACCAATTTTGGTATGCAAAAATTCAGAATCGATTTTGAAGGTTCAACAACATTGCGTTTAGCAGAAACGTCCACATTTCAATTTAAAGTACCAAGGTATGCTGATTTATTGATGGACACATATATAGTCGTAAATTTACCCAATATATGGAGTGGTATACTACCACCACAAGAAGTATTAAATCCAGATGGTTCTATATCATACTCTGAATGGGCCCCATATGAATTTAAATGGATCGATTATATTGGAGCCCAAATGATTTCACAAATCAGCATTACTTGTGGTAATCAAAAATTACAGGAATATTCTGGTTCGTATTTATTGAATTCAGCTCTTCGAGATTTCAATGGCACCAAATTAGACCTTTTTTTTAAAATGATTGGTCATGTACCAGAACTCTACAATCCAGCGAACGCGGGTAGTCGAGTCAACTCTTATCCAAACGCTTATCACACAGATAATCCGTCCGGCGCCGAACCATCCATAAGAGGTCGTCAATTATATATACCGTTGAATTCATGGTTTACATTGAAAACTCAAATGGCATTCCCATTGGTTTCATTACAGTATAATGAGTTACAAATTTATGTTACATTTCGTCCAATCAATGAACTGTTTCGTATAAGAGACGTCTTTGATTATGTAAACAAATTTCCTTACGTTGCTCCTAATTTTAATCAATATCAAAATCAGATGTATCGATTTTTACAGACACCACCCGATGTAAATCTGGGTATTAATTCTTACTTGGATCAAAGAAGTGTTTGGTTTCCTGATATACATATGATATCAACATATTGTTTTCTATCCAATGATGAATCTCGGGTGTTTGCGAAAAACGAGCAAAAATATTTGTTTAAGCAAGTGAACGAAAAAGTGTTTTATAATGTAACTGGACCTAATAAAGTAGATTTGGACTCCATTGGTTTGGTTTCTAGTTGGTTATTTTATTTTCAAAGAAGTGATGTAAATTTAAGAAATGAATGGTCGAACTATTCGAATTGGCCATATAATTATTTACCTTCAGATATATTACCCGCTCCTACCACAGGGACGTTTAGTTTATCGCCGAGTATCAGCATTGGTCCCGGCGTAAACCCAGATGGTACTTTGACGGGCTACATGACTTCAGGCATCTATAATTTTCAAAATTTGAATCAAATATTGATAAATATGGCTATATTACTAGACGGACAATATCGTGAAAATTCTTTTGGAGCAGGTGTTTTCAACTATATTGAAAAATACACTAGGACTCCAGGAACAGCTCCGGATGGTTTATATTGTTATAATTTTTGTTTGAATACATCTCCTTTTGAATCACAGCCATCGGGTGCGATTAATATGAACCGCTTCAATTTGGTACAATTGGAGTTTAATACAATCGTACCTCCGTTGGACCCATATGCGCAAGTTTTAACTATATGTGATCCAGAAACAGGTGATATTGTTGGTGTAAATAAACCAACTTGGAGAATTTACGAATACAATTATAATTTGTATGTAATGGAGGAACGCATTAACATGGTAGTGTTTGTTGGTGGTAACGCTGGATTAATGTATGCGACTTAATACAATAAAAAAATTTATTTATTTTACAATTTTACAAAAACAAATAAATTACTAATCTATTCTTTGTCGTCTTCGTCTTCGTCTTCGTCTTCGTCTTCGTCTTCGCCTTCGCTATCGATATCAATTAAAGACGGCGTTGAATCGTCGTCATCTGTATCATCACAACTATAACCATCACTATCGATATCAATTAAAGATGGAATTGAATCGGTGTCGGTATTGTCGTCGGTATCATCATCGCTAACACTCTCGTCGTTATCATCATCGCTATCTGAATATGTTAAATCAATAACTTCATCAAAATTATTTTTATAATCAAAGTCGTTCTTTTCTGTATATTCGTTATCCATAATAGGTATTATATTTTTTTTAATAGGAGTTTTAGTCATGGGACTAATATAACTCAATAACCAAAAACCAAATGTAATCCATGTAGAAATAATTGTATTTCCTCCATTATAAACAACCCAACGTAATGCTTGACAATGTGGTGCTGCTAACATAAAAGACGACATTACAAATCCAGAACTTGTAGGCGATGTACAAAAGTAAATATACATATGCGATGAAATATAATGTACTATAATCCAGAATATAAATACACAGTATATATTTTTGAATACGTATGAATATGGGGTTACATTATTTTTAATAATATTAGCAATTTGTTGTTTCATTGAAAATACCATGTTAAAAGGTGTAATAGCTTAAATTTATTAAAGTAATAAATAATAAATTACTCTATTTCAATTTTTTTATTAAACCATAAAGATAATAATAATAATGTCACACAGAAGAATACTTCTCAGTTTATTATATGTATAAATTATCGTTAGAGTTGACGCTGTGGACTCTTTTGGGTTACGGACAATCGTCACATTTATAAGAAGTTCGACTCAGTTTTCAAAAAGGTCAGTAAGCATTATTTTATTGCAGAAAAGTCATCCAAAAAGTATTTTGGGTTTTCAATTTTGGACATTTTTTTTGTCCATTTTTGAAAAGGGGCGATTGACTTTGCGAAAAACAACAATGATGAGACCATAATTGAAAATTATCGTCTGGCCGCAAAATGTTTTAAATTGATTTTGTTACTGTTATTTTTATATTATTTTTTTTCAAAATATATAGAAACTTTTTCTGTCACTAAATTATGGAAACTTTAGTGACAAAAAGTTGCGAAAAAGTTGCTCAACAATTTCATTGTGAAAAATGTGATTATTACACATATAAAAAAAGTAGTTTTGATAAACACAATAACACCAAAAAACACAATGTGACAACAAGTGACAAATGTCACAATTTAAGTGACGCAAAAGTTGCTTACATTTGTAATATATGTGAAAAAACTTATTTTTCTAGAAACGGATTATGGGTTCACAAAAAAAGTTGTGGAAAAATTGTTAAAAACGAAGAAAACAAACAAGACGAACAAAGTGAACACAAAAATAATTCTATTGATAAAGATGAACTAATACTCATGTTGTTAAAGCAAAATAATGAATTTCTTGATATAATCAAAAATGGTACTAATCAGATAATTACTAACACAAATAGTAATTGTATGAATAACAATAAAACATTCAATCTACAAGTATTTTTAAATGAAACATGTAAAGATGCTATGAATATTAGTGATTTTATAGAATCTGTTAAATTACAAGTATCCGATTTGGAAAACGTAGGTAAGGTTGGTTACATTGAAGGAATATCCAATATAATAATCAAAAACTTAAAAGCATTAGATATAGATAAACGACCAGTCCATTGTGCTGACCAGAAGAGGGAAGTAATGTACGTTAAAGATGAAAATATGTGGGAGAAAGAAGACGAAACCAATAAAAAATTGAGGAAAGCGATTCGTATGATTGCTCATAAGAATATTTGTATGTTTAAGGATTTTCGTGAAACTTATCCAGATTGTGAAGATTACGATTCTAAGAAAAACGATCAATACAATAAAATTGTTTATGAATCCATGGGTGGTAAAGGAGATAATGATTATGAAAAAAACACGAAAATCATCAAGAAAATAGCCAAAGCAGTAGGTATTGAAAAAGCCTAAACACGGCTTTAAGTCATTTTGAGGTTTTATTATATAAAAACATGACCTTATGGTTTGCTTTGCGCGAACGGACTCTTTTGGGTTACTGACATTCACGTTATTTCGAAGATTTTCTGGACAGTTTTCAAAAAGGTCAGTAAGCATTATTTTATTGCAGAAAAGTCATCCAAAAAGTATTTTGGGTTTTCGATTTTGGACATTTTTTTTGTCCATTTTTGAAAAGGGGTGATTAACTTTGCGAAAAACAGTAATGATGAGACCATAATTCATTTTTATCGTGTGGCCGCAAGAGTGTGTGTATTTTATTTTGTGACTGTAAATTTTTTTCTAGGAATTTATTGGCTTTTTTTTTGTTGACAATATATATCAACAATGTCAACAGAAATTAAGCAAAAACAGCCGGTTATTTATGAATGTAATTTATGTGACTTTCGTACAAGCAAGAAAACAAATTACGAAACACATTTGTTGACACCAAAACATAAAAAAAAGGAAAATATCAACATTTTGTCAACAAAATCTAGCCAATTTGAACCAAATGTTAATATATCGTGTAAGAACTGTAATAAGGAATTTAAAGAACGAACCGGATTATGGAGACATTTAAAAAAATGTAAAATATTAAATTGTAGTGTCAATACTTGTAACCAAAATACAAGTAATTTGAATTTAGATAATAAAAACAAAGATGATATTATAGAATTATTGATAAAACAAAACAATGATTTACTGAAAGAACAATCTGATATAAAACAAATTATTCTTGAAATTGTTAAAAATGGTCCAATGTCCTATAATAACAATAATAACATTACTAACTCTTACAATAAAACATTCAATCTACAAGTATTTTTAAACGAAACGTGCAAAGATGCGATGAATATTAGTGATTTTGTAGAATCTGTGAAATTACAAGTAGCTGATTTAGAAAATGTAGGTAAGGTTGGTTACATTGAAGGAATATCCAATATAATCATTAAAAACTTAAAAGCATTAGATATAGATAAACGACCAGTTCATTGCGCTGATCAAAAGAGAGAAGTTATGTATGTTAAGGACGAAAACACATGGGAAAAGGAAGATGAAACCAATAAGAAATTGCGAAAAGCGATTCGAATGATTGCTCATAAGAATATTTGTATGTTTAAGGAGTTTCGTGAAACTTATCCAGATTGTGAAGAGTATGATTCTAAGAAAAACGATCAATACAATAAAATAGTCTATGAATCCATGGGAGGCAAAGGAGACAATGATTATGAGAAAGACACGAAAATCATCAAGAAAATAGCCAAGGTAGTAGGTATTGAAAAAATATGAGCACGAGTTTATTATATAAAAGCAGGATCTTATGGTTTGCTTTGTGCGATCGGACTCTTTTGGGTTACGGACAATCATATTATTTTAAAGAAAATATCATGATTTTTCGAAATTCTCAGTAAGCATTATTTTATTGCAGAAAAGTGATCCAAAAAGTATTTTAGGTTTTCAATTTTGGACATTTTTTTTGTCCATTTTTGAAAAGGGTCGATTGACTTTGTGAAAAACAGTAATGATGAGACCATAATTGATTTTTATCGTCTGGTCACAAAAAAAATCCTTGAAAAATTGTTATGATAAAAAAAATATATTTGTTAATGTTAAAATATTTAGGGATTTTTTCTGTTGCTAAATTAAGGAGAATGGCAACAAATTTGTCCCTGAAAAATCCCTATAAATTTGAATGTAAAAAATGTAACTATTATACATGTAGTTGTAAAGATTACAAAAAACACCTTCTTACGCAAAAACATATTCGCAACAATTTAGCAACATTTAGCAACAAAATTGTCCCATTAAAACCCTTGTATGCGTGTGAAAAATGTTATAAAGAATTTAAAGATCGAACTGGATTATGGAGACATTCAAAAAAATGTAAAGAAACAAACATCGAAAACTTAGCAAACAATAATAATGAAAACAATAATCATGTACTCACTGATAAGGATTTAATGCTCATGTTAATCAATCAAAATAAAGAGCTCATGGAAATTGTCAAAAATGGAACAAACCATAATACTGTAAACAACAATGTAAACTCTCATAACAAGACATTTAATTTACAAGTATTTTTAAATGAAACATGTAAAGATGCTATGAACATAAGTGATTTTATAGAATCGGTTAAATTACAAGTCTCCGATTTGGAAAACGTTGGAAATGTTGGTTATATTGAAGGGATTTCCAATATAATTATTAAAAACTTAAAAGCATTAGATGTAAATAAGCGTCCGGTTCATTGTGCTGACCAAAAAAGGGAAGTAATGTATGTTAAAGAAGATAATATTTGGGAAAAGGAAGATGAGAATAATAAGAAATTACGAAAAGCCATTCGAATGATTGCGCATAAGAATATTTGTATGTTTAAGGAATTCCGAGAGAAATATCCGGATTGTGAGGAATATGATTCCAAGAAAAATAGTCAATACAATACAATTGTTTACGAATCCATGGGAGGCAAAGGGGACAACGATTATGAGAAAGACACGAAGATCATTAAGAAAATAGCCAAGGTTGTTGGTATTGAAAAAGACTGAAACACTCGTTTCTTTAAGTTATTTTAGCAATTTATTATTTTATTGCAGAAAAGTGATCCAAAAAGTATTTTGGGTTTTCAATTTTGGACATTTTTTTTGTCCATTTTTGAAAAGGGTCGATTGACTTTGCGAAAAACAGTAATGATGACACCATAATCGATTTTTACCGTCTGGTCACCCAAATAATAATTCTAACTTTGTTAGCGTAATTTTTTAAAAATGAATTAAGAAAATATTTAGGAACTTTTTTCTGTTGCTAATTTAAGAACTATGTTGAAAAGTTCCGTTCCGGAAAGTTCCAACAAATATATTTGTGAATCTTGTTACTATAATACATCACGTTATAGTCAATATATAAGACACATAGACACACCAAAACATAAAAAAATGGAAAAATCAACGTTTTGTCAACAAATAGCAACAAATGTCAACGAAAAAAGTTCCGAATTTGTATGTAATTGTGGCAAAATATATAAAGATCGAACTGGATTATGGAGACATTCGAAAAAATGTAAAGAAACAACCTCAAAAACCTTAACAGACCATAATAACCATAATAATGAAAATGAAAATGATAGCATTAGTGATAAAAACCTAATACTCATGTTGATCAATCAGAATAAAGAACTCATGGAAATCGTGAAAAATGGAACAAATAACACCATTCATAATAACAATGTAAACTCTCATAATAAAGCATTTAATCTTAACTTTTTTTTAAATGAAACGTGTAAAGATGCTATGAATATTACTGATTTTATAGAGTCAGTAAAATTACAAGTATCTGATTTGGAAAACGTAGGTAAGGTTGGTTATATTGAAGGGATTTCCAATATAATCATTAAAAATCTACAGGCTTTAGATGTTGAAAAAAGACCAGTACATTGCCCTGATCAAAAAAGGGAAGTATTATATGTAAAGGATGAGAATATTTGGGAAAAGGAAGATGAGAATAATAAGAAATTACGAAAAGCCATTCGAATGATTGCTCATAAGAATATTTGTATGTTTAAGGAATTCAGAGAGAAATATCCTGATTGTCAGGAATACGATTCCAAGAAAAATGATCTCTACAATAAAATAGTCTATGAATCCATGGGAGGCAAAGGGGATAATGATTACGATAAAGACACGAAAATCATTAAGAAAATAGCCAAGGTTGTTGGGATTGAAAAAGAATAATTGAGAGAATAACATAAAAATAAAAAAAATGAAAATAAATTCGAATATTTTTTTGAATAATAAAATAATTACTTATGATAAAGAATATAGTTATAGATATGAATAGAACTGTTACTAGATTTATTCCCAGTGTAAATTTAAGCATAGTATATAGGATTGGTAACAATAGTAAAAAAAATTTTGAATTGATCGATCAAGCAGATCGCCTTGATTTGTGGTTTCATATACATAATGAACCTTCGTGTCACGTAATAGCTTGTTTGAAAAACATTCGATTTACGTCTCGAGACGATGAGCTACCGAATTTTTACGATATCAAGTTTGATTCTTTAGATAAAAAGCAAAAATTACAAATTATAAAACAAGGTGCTTTGTTATGTAAACAATATTCAAAATTTAGATCGAGTAAAGACATTGAGATTGTGTATACAAAAATTGAAAATGTCGAAAAAACCGAAATTGCTGGAAAGGTTATGGTATTTTCTGGTAAAATAATAACAATATAAAATACAGGTAGGTAAATGTATTTTTCAACAACAATAATACATTTACAAAAACAATAGCAAAAATGACAAGACTTTTCAATTTGAAAAAACAAAAAAACAAAAAAACAAAAATAATAATTTGTAATTATAACAAAATGCTTCAAAATATAAAAAACAGAGTTTGTGCTTTTTTAAGCAGCGCTTTTACTTTTACAAGTAATAGTAAAAAACAAGTGATCAATTATTATGATTTAGATGATTTTACAATTGAATTTGATAATATTGAATCACATGAAAACTCAGCCGAAAACGCAAGTGAAAACGCAACCGTAAACAAAATTACGGACTTATTTCGTTATTTTTATCCAAAGCCGACAATTCGAACAATATCTAGGGTTCAAAATGTCTAATAACTGTCATTGTCGCCCTTGTAATAAATCCAATAGGTTTCGCTATTATCATGTTTTTCATTATTTGTTTCATTTTTGTTTTCATCTTTGTTTTCAGTTGCGTTTTCGGCTGAGTTATCATTGTATATTTCATTTTTTGTTTTATGTGTAAAAATATCATCTAAAACATGTTTATTTTCTTTAGCATCTTGATATCCATCATCATATAATTCCATTAAATTAGATGCTTTATTTCTGGTTTGTGTAATCAAATTAGATATTATTCTCAGTGATTTAATAATATGTTTATTATTGGTATTGGTATTGGCATTTTTCCACATACTTGGTGTAATATGTAAAACATTTTCACTGAAATTTAGATATGGGTAATCACTAAATCCTCCATCAAATGTGTACATATTATGATATCTGTTCGTTAATCCACCTGTGACAAATGGAATATGAGAACTTGCTATACAGCAATTTATAGCATCTTCTAGATTAGTAAAATCGGAAAAAATGGGTGTTTTTAGTTTGAAATTTTGTACTCTTGTAACGTCGATATAAAGACGACGTAGATCGAAATCTTCTGTGTTGTAATTATTTAGTAAATTATATTTCAAACCATATTCTAACTCATTGATACTTTTTACTTGGGATAATTTATAACCAAATAAATTGTAAACAAAACTTTTAGAATCATTTTTATAAGTCATAAATAAAGCATTCCATGCGCCAGATGAAGCTCCTGAAAAAATATAGTTTTCCATATCATAATTGTCTTTAATGTATGACAAAACACCTAATTCATAAAACCCTTTTACGCCTCCAGGTGAAATTGATATTAGTTTTTTGTTTTTTATAAAATCATTTTTTTCTAAAAATATTTTGCGCTCTTTATTGGAAACTATACATTGTTGAGGATCCATAACTTTATTTTGTTTTACAATATTTCCGACAATTCTCCCACATGTTACAATAGTATATTGTAAAAATAAAAGCAAAAATGTGTTTTTCATTTCTCTTCTTAGTTAAGTTATATTTATATTTATTTATATTTATTTTGTAAAAAAATATAAAATCGAAATGCGTAGTTATATAAATCCTTTTTGTCATGCCGAATAAAATAGCTTTATGTTTTATCATTAATTATGAACACGTTTTATATAAAGAAGAACTTTGGAGAAAATGGATTGAACATAATAAAGACATTATAAATGTATATTTTTTTTATAAAGATATTCGACAAATCAAATCTAAATGGATTTATGATCACGCTATACCGCAATCTAATGTACGCAACACGACATATTATCATGTTATACCAGCATATTTAACACTTTTAAAGTATGCTTTATTAAATGATAAACACAACAAATGGTTTTGTTTCTTGACCGATTCGTGTTGTCCAATTATCAGTCCTGCTAAATTTAGACGGATTTTTGAAGCTAATTATAACAAAAGTATTATTCGACATTCTATTGCTCATTGGAATATTCAATTTCATCGGCGAGCAAATTTAGAATTGATTCCAAAAGAATATCATTTGTGTAATGACCCATGGTTTATTTTAACGAGAGAAAACGCCATAGATTGTATTAATTACGCTGTAAATGAATATAAAACGTGTAATTTGATATGTCAAGGAGGACTAGCTAATGAAAGCTTATTTGCGATCCTTTTGAAATATTATAATAAACTTGATCGCGTTATTTCAGAAGTTACACATATAACTGATTGGACAAACCCGTCTAGCCCAACGAGCCCTCATATGTTTAAAGATGGTAGTTTAGAAGAAATTAAAATAATAGAAGAATCCTTGAAAAATAATAAATATGCTATGTTTATTCGAAAAATTCATCCGAAATTTCCTAATGAGATTTTAGAAAGGTTTATTTATTTTGAAAATGACGACGATAATCAAATTTGTGGAATTATTATATTAGTAACTAATATAATTTATTTTAGTATAGGTTTACTTATTGGTTTTGGTTTATTGTTAGTTTTATTTTTACAGTTTTTTGATAGTTTTTTCTACTAAAAAATCGTAAATTAAAAAATGTAAAAAATTATAATCACTAATTATAACTAACAAACAAAGATAATGACAACTATTAATTCAAGTTCTGGATTATACAATTACGTAGAAACTGAATATTTGGAATATATTGATGGAAGCTACAATCGTTCGTCATTTTTAGAATTGGAAAATTGGTTAATTCAAAATGATGTCTCTTATCAACTTTTTTTAAAAAATCATGCTAGTCCATTTAATATGGAATATTATTTAGATAAATTTCCTCCTTATAGCATAAATACAAGTAATAATATAAGTATATCTACTTTTTCTGTACCAGATACCACAAATCAAAACAACGATTCACAAGATTCACAGTATTCACAGTATTCACAAGATTCATCTTTAAATTTTTATTTAGGGTTTGAATTAACATTGGAAAATAATGATCAAAGTAACGGTAATATTCAACTTACTTTTGACTATTCGTTATTTGACGCAACTTTTATATGTGTTGGTGGTGGTGGTGGCGGCAGCAACGGTGGGAGCGGTGGAGGCGGTGGAGGTATTGCTTCTTTCGAAACTGATTTAAGTTCAAATTATATTTATTCAATTAATGTAGGCGGAGGTGGGCACTATGGTCTACTCAATACTAATGGAGCTAATGGTGGCGATACGTATATTTATGAAGGTAACGAAAATGGTTATTGTTTATGTCATTGTACTGGTGGAGGAGGCGGATTATATACAACTAATTCACAAAATACATCAATTACTGGAAACGGTGGATATTGTAAGACATATTTTAACAAACAAACAAATAATACGTTTGGGTTTGGTGGAATGGGTGGGTTAGGTGTTAGTGAATTGGGTAATTCGACACAACTGTTTGAATCGTATAACAGTACACTTGGTACATATGGATTATATTTTATATATTATAATAATATTGCGGGTGACAGTTGTACAAATGATATGCTTTCACTAGTAATTCCAAAAGAACTAAATTATTTTATAGATAGCAGTTTCAGTGGTGGTGGTGCCGGTGCTGGAGGAACAAATGAGTATATACCGAGTAATTTGTTTAAAGGGGCTGGTGGAACTGGTGGTGGATCTAGTTATAATAGTTCCAACGGAGAGAATGGTGTTGTGTATTGCTATTTCACATATCCACAAACACGATCACAAAGCAATATATTAATACAAAATTATAATAAATGGGTTGCGCCCATTAATTTTGCTTGGAATAATTTTATGGTAATTCTATACTTTTATAAACGTTTTTTTTACATAGTTAATACAGAAAACTACGAGTTTATCGATAATGTGTATGACAAATATGGAGCACACGTTGAATCAATGATTCAGCAATTCGAATATGAAATAATTCAACAAATAAGCCCTCTTATTAATTCACTTTGTGAAAAAGAAGGTGTAATCAAACA
>Ga0114963_10001267_pt1 | contig 17451 bp, 19 predicted proteins | sample C_131016_EF_Meta_FD_87019 | JGI IMG/M metagenome (GOLD analysis project Ga0114963, IMG submission 87019) | Freshwater microbial communities from Lake Croche, Canada to study carbon cycling - C_131016_EF_MetaG | ecosystem: Environmental > Aquatic > Freshwater > Lake | place: Lake Croche, Canada...
AGATCCGGCCCGGCCAACTCATCACCGTCGACGTGGATAACTGGAACGGCGAAGGCGTCGGCGAGGACGCGAAGTTTACCTTCTGCGGTGGGCCCAAGCGCGAGGTCATAGAGCCTGATCTGGCAAGCGCGGCCACGGTCAGCGAGTAAGCGAGACGCGAACGGGCGGTTGCCTTAGTTGGGTAACCGCCCGTTTTCGTGTCCTGTCATCTCGCTGGCGATCAGTTGTATCGCGGCAGCATCCCGAAGACCTGCTTGATGATCGTCATCACCCATCCGCCGGCGTTGGGGCTGTGGTACCGCGGCCAGTTGAGTTGGAAGCTGACCACCCACGCCTGACCGGTTCGGTCTACGGCGTACCAACTGAATGTCAGATCCCCGGGTAGGTTTCCGGCCTTTGCACCGATGTAGGGCCACTGCGTCCGGTCCAAATCGATGCCCGCCACCTCGCTCATGATGTCGCGGACCGGCGCTGCCGGCCCGACGGCGTTGTGCTGCAGCCGTGCGTGAACCCGGCAGATGTCCTCGGCGCTGCCGTACCACTCGGCGCCGTAGGCGGATCCGGGCGCATGTGTCCGTTGCGGATCTGGTTCGTAGGGGCGGGAATTGGCCTCTTTCAACAACTCTGCCCGAGCCGTTGGAGTGGCGGTCTTCCACTGCTCACGCACATCCGGATTGCCCCAGCCCACCGCGAAGAGTTCGCGCATGGTGGGGAAGGGCGTCATGCTCGCCGGGTCGTGGTGGCCGGCGCGAACGAGTGCCTGCTCGACGGCCGCGGTGCCGACTCGCCCGATCAACAGGTCGGTGGCCATGTTGTCACTGGTGGCGATCATTTTGCCCGCCGCTTGGCGGACAGTGATGTGCGAGCCGGGCGGGAGCTTATCGAAACCCGACGATCCGAGTTTCTTGGCTTCGCTGGTGATTGTCAGCGTGTCGCTCCACTGCAGCGTTCCGGCGAGTACGGCGTCCTCGACGGCGAACAGCACATAGGTCTTGAAAATCGAAGCCAGCGGCAATGATTCGGCAGTGTTGGTGCCGGCGATCTTCTCGCACACGCCGTCGTTGACCTTGGAAACCTGATACGAGTAGCGCGCCCCGGTTTGGCTCAGCGCGGCGTCAACGTCGCCCCATGAGTTGATCGTCGGCTTGCGGGTAGTGGCGACCATCCGACTGACCATGGTCTGGTCGTTGGTGCGCAACTCGATGTCCTGTCGTGCGCCGAAGGAGGTCAGCAGATGCAATCTGGCTGAGCCCGCGCCGATTTCGACCCCGGTCAGTGTGTAGGGGCGGTCCCACCACAGCGATTCCATCGTCGCCTCGATCGGGTCCACCATGTCGGGTGCGGCCAACGTCTTGACACTGACCTGCCCGATGGGCCAATCGGAGTTCAGCATGTCCATGACCTGCTTGGCGCGGACACCCTGCGGGGTGTTCGTTTCGATCCGTACCCCGGCGTTGGCCGCGGGCGCGCTCGGCGAAGTACAGCCGGTCGACAGTCCGGCAACGACGGTGATCGCGGTGGCCAGTGCCGCCGCGCGCCGGAGTGTCCGGCGTGCGCTATCCCGCGGTGTTGGACCGTGCAACGTCCAGCACGACCTCGAACTCGAGCAGCTGTGAGCCGATGGACACCGGGTTGGCGCGTTCACCGGCGTGGGCTGCGATCGCGGGGCCGGCGGCCCAGGTCTGGAAGGCCTCCTCGGACTCCCACTGGGTGACGACGAAGTAGCGGTGGTCGCCTTTGATCGGTCGCAGCAGCTGGAATCCGAGGAATCCCGGCTGGCCGTCGACCGCGTGCGCGCGGTTGGAGAAGCGTTTCTCCAATTCTGGGCCGGCACCGGGCGGCACCTCGATTGCATTGATCTTCACCACGGTCATGGCGCAAGGCTACCGCGCCCATCAATGCGCCGGGCCGGGTGAAGATAGGGTTGTGAGTTCCCAGCTGAACTATTGCGGCGGTACCGGCCGGCCACTGGTCCTTGTTCATGGGTTGATGGGTCGCGGCAGCACTTGGTCGCGTCAGCTGCCGTGGATGGCCGACCTCGGCTCGGTCTACACCTACGACGCGCCCTGGCACCGTGGCCGAGATGTCGACGATCCCGAACCGATTAGTACCGAGCGGTTTGTGGCCGACCTTGCTGCGGCCGTCGACAGCCTCGGCGGGCCCGCCGTACTGATCGGCCACTCGATGGGTGGGCTGCACGCCTGGTGCTTAGCGGCTGCTCGACCCGACTTGGTGAGCGCGCTCGTAGTCGAGGATATGGCTGCCGATTTCGTCGGCCGAACGGTCGGTTCATGGGAACCATGGTTGTGCGCACTGCCCGAGGAATTCAATTCTGCTGAAACGGTTTTCGCGGAGTTCGGATCCGTGGCGGGCCGGTACTTCCTGGAGGCCTTCGACCGAACCCCGACCGGTTGGCGACTGCACGGCAAGCCCGAGCAGTGGATCGCGATCGCGGCTGAGTGGGGGACCCGGGACTACTGGTCGCAGTGGCGAGCGGTCGAGGCACCGGTGTTGCTGATCGAGGCCGGCGACTCGGTTGTCCCACCCGGGCAGATGACCAGGATGGCGGAGTTGGCCGACGAGCGCGCCATCTATGTGCGGGTGGCCGGTGCGGGTCATCTGGTTCACGACGACGCACCCGAGGACTATCGGCAGGCGGTCGAGGCCTTCCTCAGGTCGCTGCCCCTGCGCTAGGCGTTGCGCGCATCGTCGCCTTCGGGTGTGGTCTGCTCGGCTCCTTCTCGCGCCCTAGGGGCGCGCATCGTCGCCTTCGGGTGTGGTCTGCTCGGCTCCTTCTCACGCCCTACGGGCGCGCATCGTCGCCTTCGCCTGCCAGGGCGAAGCGACCATCTTGTGTCTGCTCGACCAACCCGTCAACCAATAGCGAATCGAGAGCGCGGTCGCGCTGTGCGGTGTCGGTCAGCCACACCACGTCGAGCTCGGTTCGCTGCACCGGCGTCGAACTCGACCGCAGCACATCGAGCAATTTCCCGCGGACCTGGCGATCGGTTCCCGCGAAGCGCTGGGCGGACCTCACCGGGCCGTCGCCCGCCGGATAGCCGGCGTCGCGCCACGCGCACACTGCAAGTGGGCATATCGCGCACTTGGGTGAGCGGGCAGTACACACCATCGCGCCCAACTCCATTAACGCGGCCGAAAATTCAGCTGCCGCAGTGCCTTCCGGAAGTAGGGCCTCGACGTCTGCGTGGTCGCGCACGGTTGACGGATTGCCGGCGTCGGCCAGGCCGTGAACTGCGCGCGCAACGACGCGGCGGACATTGGTGTCGACGACGGGAACCCTTTTGCGGTAGGCGAAGCAGGCGACGGCTCGAGCCGTGTAGGCGCCGACCCCGGGTAGGCCCAGGAGTACGTCGACGTCGTCGGGCACTACGTCAGCGTGCTCGGTGGCGATCACCACGGCGCATTCGTGCAGTCGCTTGGCCCGGCGCGGATAGCCGAGTTTGCCCCAGGCGCGCAGAACATCGGCGGATCCGGCCGTTGCCGTCGCCGACGGCGTGGGCCATCGGGCAACCCAGTCCACCCAGATCGGTGCCACCCGCGCGACCGGAGTCTGCTGAAGCATGAACTCACTGACCAGGATCTGCCAGGCACTCACGCCTGGAGCGCGCCACGGAAGTTCGCGTCTGGCTAGCGCGAACCACTCGATGAGATCATCGGCTGGGATGGTCATGGAGTTCGCCGACCGGTGAGAGTGCACAATACGAGCCATGTCGAAAACCAGTCCTGCACAAGCGTGGATGGCACTCAAGCAGGGTAACGAGCGGTTCGTCGCGGGCAGGCCTGAACATCCGAGCCAGAGCATCGAGCATCGGGCCAGTCTCGCGGTGGCTCAGCGACCGACGGCGGTGTTGTTCGGCTGTGCCGACAGTCGGGTGGCTGCCGAAATCATCTTCGACCAGGGTCTGGGCGATATGTTCGTGGTCCGGACCGCAGGCCAGGTCATCGACTCCGCGGTCCTGGGATCCATCGAATACGCGGTGACGGTTCTGGGCGTTCCGCTGATCGCCGTCCTCGGCCACGATAGCTGCGGGGCGGTGCAGGCCACACTGGATGCCCTCGATAAAGGACAGGTGCCCGGCGGGTTCGTCCGGGACATCGTCGAACGGGTGACGCCGTCGATCATGCTGGGCCGCCGCGAAGGTCTCACCCGTGTTGACGAGTTTGAAACCCGCCACGTCATCGAGACCGGTACTCAACTACTGGCGCGGTCGAGTGCGATAGCCGAACGGGTCGAACGCGGCGAACTGGCGATCGTCGGGTTGACCTACCGCCTCGCCGATGGCCGGGTGACGTTGCGCGAGCACCTCGGCGATATCGGCGAATAACGCCGAAATACCGCGACAAAGGCGACACGCCGGGCGCGGTCGGACAGCTGATGGTGACCGGCCCTTACGGTAAGAACGTGCTGGATCTCGAACCGCAAGGCCCACTGCCGCCTCAGGTCTACTGGCGGCGCCGGGGACTCGCACTCGGTATCGCCGCGCTCGCCATCGCCCTGGTCGCCGGAATCGCCTTCGCCATCTTCGGGGGTTCGGACTCGGCCAAGACCGCCGGCACCAGCACAACTCAAACTCCGCAGCCGGAGAACAAGTCCCCCGTTGTCGCCCCGGCCGAGTCCAGTGCGACTCCCACGCCGACGCCCACCGCGGCCGTCGAGCCCCCGCCGATCCTGCAGGCCGGTGATGACTGCCCCGATTCGACGCTGGCGGTGAAGGGCATCACCAACGCCCCGCAGTACGTCATTGGGGACCAGCCGAAGTTCACCATGGTTGTTACCAACATCGGTCTGGTCGCCTGCAAGCGCGATGTCGGAGCAGCGGTGCTGGCCGCTTACGTCTACTCGTTGGACAACACGCGGCTGTGGTCAAACCTGGACTGCGCGCCGTCCAACGAGACCCTGGTGAAAACGTTCAACCCGGGCGAGCAGGTCACCACCGAAGTCACGTGGACCGCCATGGGATCGGCCCCGCAGTGCCCACTACCGCGGGAGCCGATCGGTGTCGGCACGTACAACCTGGTCGTCCAACTGGGGAATTTGCGCGCGGCCCCGGTGCCGTTCGTTCTTGCCGACGCACCGCCGCCGGCCCCGGTCGCACCCGACCCGCCGGTCGTTGAGCCGGCGCCGCCTGCGCCGGCCGGCGAACCGGTACCTGTGCCCGCACCGGGCGGCTGATCCGGCTAGGCGGTTCACACGCTAGGACAATCGCCGCCGAATCGGCACAGCCAACGGCGACAGGACATCTCAACGGATTCTTACCCGCCGGGTACCCAACCATCGCCGTAGGTGTCGTCATTCGGCGTCGGCACCACCCGCAGGCGCGATTCGGTCAGGGACATCATGGCCCGCAATGCGGCGCCGATGGTGGCGGATTCAAGAGTGCGCAGTCCCTTCGGGGCGGGTCCGCAATCGGCCGGTACAAGTGCGGTGGTGAAGCCGAGGCGGGCGGCTTCGGCCAGTCGGCGGTCCATCCCGGTGACCCTGCGCAGGTCCCCGGCCAAGCCGACTTCGCCGATCACCACGGTGGTGGCCGGCAGTGGCCTGCTGGTGAAGGCAGAAGCCATCGCCATCGCGACAGCGAGATCAGAAGACGGGTCGGTCAGTCGCATGCCGCCGACTGTTGACAGGTAGATGTCCATCGCGCCGACCGGCACCATGGCGCGCTTCTCGAGCACGGCAACGATCATTGCCACGCGCGCCTGGTCGATGCCACTGACGGCGGCGCGCCGAGGTGCCCCCGGGTTGGCCGGTCGGGCCAACAGTGACTGGATCTCACCGATCAATGGCCGCTTACCATCCAGCGTCACTGTGACCGCGGTGCCGGGTACCGGCTCGGGTCTTTGGTCCAGGAACAACCCAGAAGGGTCTGCCACACCGCGAATTCCATTGTCCTGCAGGAGAAAACAGCCGACTTCGTCAGCCGCCCCGAACCGATTCTTGACTCCGCGGACCATCCTGAGTGCCGTGTTGCGGTCACCCTCGAAGTGCAGCACCACATCCACCAGGTGTTCCAGCGAACGCGGGCCGGCTATCGCGCCGTCCTTGGTGACGTGCCCGACGAGGACCATTGCGATGCCGCTTGACTTGGCAGCTGCGGTGAGAGCCGCAGTGACAGCCCGGACCTGTGTTACACCGCCGACCACTCCGTCGGTGTCACCTGCGCTCATGGTCTGAATCGAGTCAACGACCACCAGGCTTGGGCTCACCTGGTCGATATGGCCGAGCACTGTCTGGAGGTCAGATTCCGCGGTCAGGTAGACCTCGTCATGGGTACTGCCGGTGCGCTCGGCGCGCATCCGAATCTGGCCCGCCGACTCCTCGCCTGAGACGTACAGTGCGCGGCGCCCGGCCTGCGCCCACCGATGGGCCACCTCGAGTAGCAGGGTCGACTTGCCGACGCCCGGATCACCGGCCAGCAGACACACCGACCCTGGCACCACGCCACCGCCGAGTACACGGTCGAGTTCACTGACGCCGGTGGGAAAGTGCCGGGTGCGATCAGGATCGATGGAGCTCAGTGGAACAGCCGGAGTAGAGGGAACTGTGCTGCGCCCTCCGGTGCCGCCGACGGATGCGAAAACCACGACCTCGTCAACCGTGCCCCACGTGCCGCACTCAGGACAGCGACCCACCCATTTCGCGGCCATGTGGCGGCATTCTGAGCAGCGGTACTGTGCACGTGCTTTAGCCACGACGCTGACGCTAGCGCTCAGGTCTGACAGTTCCGCGGATGCGCGCCGGTCGGCACCGCGTCGGCTACTGCCTGGGTGTGTCGCCGGCTGAGATCGGCACTGCCGTGGTGACCTTTCCGGCATGCTCGAACATGAAGGTGAAGTTGTACGTGAGCCCGTTGGTGATTGGTTTATTGAGTGTGACTTCCGCTGCCGCCGGCGTCGCGCTACCCATCGCCTCGGCCTGCCCGCTGGCCGAACCGACCACGAGTGCTGCGCCCGCCGGAACGGCGGTGTCGCCGGTCATGGCAACCGCACCGACATCGGAGGTGATTCCCAACAGTTTGTCGTTGACGTCGGGCGAGGTGTTGGCGGCGACGAACAGCAGCGGGACCGCCCGTCCGGGTTGCAGGTAGTCGCTGCTCTGCGTCGCCAGCAGGTGAACGTTGCGCAGTGCGATGTTCTTCGCGTTCGCGGAGTTGCCGTTCACGGCAGCTTCCTGGCTGGCGGTCTGGGAGATTTGCCCGGCACTGCATCCGGTGACGATCATGGCACCCGCCACCAGGCCCGCAGTGGTGGCGCAGAGGCGGTTCTTGGAACGGTTCACAGCAGCCTCCTGCTTGGGGAGTTCGTCCGGCACGATAAGGATCGGCACGGTTCGACTATGCACAGTAGTAGGTGGCGCAGCCCGGCGGTAGACGCAGCCTCGTTGCGCCCTGGCGCAGCTCTCAAGACGTTGCTGGAGTGCCGCATTACACGGATTTCTCGCCCTGTCAACCCCCGGTATTCGCCGATGGTGCCCCTGACCTGCACCGTTGTTCAACATGCACTCGGGTGCCGTGCTAACATTGGGTTGTGAAAGGGGCTCGAATCTTATGATTTTCAAGGTCGGAGACACCGTTGTCTATCCACATCACGGTGCTGCATTGATCGAAGCGATCGAAACCCGGACCATCAAGGGCGAGCAGAGGGAATACCTCGTCTTGAAGGTCGCTCAGGGTGATCTGACCGTTCGGGTACCTGCGGATAACGCGGAGTATGTGGGCGTGCGTGACGTCGTCGGCCGGGAAGGACTCGATAAGGTCTTCCAGGTGCTGCGGGCTCCGCACACCGAAGAGCCGACTAACTGGTCGCGTCGCTACAAGGCCAATCTGGAGAAGCTGGCTTCCGGTGACGTGAACAAAGTCGCCGAGGTTGTTCGCGACCTGTGGCGCCGGGATCAGGAGCGTGGCCTCTCTGCTGGCGAGAAGCGGATGCTGGCGAAGGCCCGGCAAATCCTCGTTGGGGAGTTGGCGTTGGCCGAGAACACCGACGATGCGAAGGCCATGACGATCCTCGATGAGGTTCTGGCCACCGCTTCCTGACTGACCTGAGGGCATCGGTGTCCGACACGGTCGCCATCGTCACAGCCGCCGGCTCCGGGGAGCGACTCGGGGCGGGTGTGCCCAAAGCGTTCGTCAAGTTGGGTTCACAGACAATGCTGGAGCATGCCGTCGCCGGTTTGCTCGCCTCCGATGTGATTGACCGGGTCGTCGTCGCGGTGCCCGCTGAACGGGTCGCGGAGACCGCCGGCATGCTTGGGGCCGGTATATACGGAGGCCTCCTGACCGTCGTCGAGGGCGGTGCTGAACGCGACGATAGCGTCAGACGCGCCTTGGCCGCCGCCGATGTTGCCGAGTTCATCCTGGTGCACGACGCCGCTCGGCCCTTTACCCCGCTAAACCAGATCCAGCGGGTGGTGGCCGCACTGCGGGACGGAATGCGGGCAGTCATCCCGGTGCTCCCCGTCGTGGACACGATCAAGGCTGTCGACGCCAACGGCGTCGTACTCGGCACACCCGAACGCGCCGGGCTGCGTGCGGTACAGACGCCACAGGGGTTCGAGGCCGCGTTATTACGCCGGGCCTATCAGCAGTCCGGCGGACTCACCGTCACCGATGACGCGTCGATGGTGGAGCACCTGGGCGTTCCGGTGCACACGGTGGCCGGTGACGCACTTGCCTTCAAGATCACCACCGCGCTGGATCTACGTTTGGCGCAGGCGGTGGTGAACTCATGAGCCTGCCGCTGCCGAGGGTCGGGCTCGGTACCGATGTGCACCCCATCGAGGTGGGCCGTCCGTGCTGGCTGCTGGGACTGCTGTTCGACGGCGCCACCGGATGCTCCGGCCATTCCGACGGCGATGTGGCGATTCATGCGTTGTGCGATGCGCTGCTCTCGGCAGCGGGCCTCGGCGATCTGGGCAGCGTGTTCGGCGTCGACCAGCCGCGGTGGCGCGGTGTCACCGGAGCCCAGATGCTCACCCATGTCCGGGATTTGCTCATTCGGAATGAATTCTCGGTCGGCAATGCCGCCGTGCAGGTGATCGCTAACGGGCCGAGGATCGGACCGCGCCGGGATGAGGCTCAACGGCTTCTCACCGATCTGCTCGGCGCGCCGGTGTCGGTTTCAGCCACCACCACCGACGGCCTCGGACTGACTGGGCGTGGCGAGGGGATGGCCGCCATCGCGACCGCTCTGGTCATCTCGGCTTCCCGGTAAGCTGCCACGTCGTGACCACCGGAGCGGCAGGCCTGCGCCTGCACGACACCTACACCGGTGCCGTGCGCGACTTTGTGCCGTTGCGGCCCGGTCATGCGTCGATCTATCTGTGCGGCGCCACCGTGCAGGGACTTCCGCACATCGGGCACGTTCGCAGCGGGGTCGCCTTCGACGTGCTGCGGCGCTGGCTACTCGCCAAAGGCTTCGATGTGGCGTTCATCCGCAACGTCACCGATATCGACGACAAGATCCTCATCAAGGCAGCCGAGGCCGGCCGGCCATGGTGGGAGTGGGCGGCCACCCACGAACGCGCCTTCGCATCGGCCTATGACGCACTAGGAGTGCTCCCGCCGTCGGCGGAGCCGCGTGCCACCGGACACATCACCCAGATAGTCGAACTCATCGAGCGCCTGATTGACACCGGCCACGCATACGCCGGTGGCGGTGACGTCTATTTCGACGTTCTCAGTGTCGGTGAATACGGAAAGCTCTCCGGCCATCGCATCGACGATGTGCATCAGGGCGAGGGCGCCGGTACCGGAAAACGCGATCAGCGTGACTTCACTCTCTGGAAGGGCGCCAAGCCTGGTGAGCCGTCCTGGCCCACTCCGTGGGGCCGCGGTCGACCAGGGTGGCACTCCGAATGTGTCGCGATGGCACACGAGTATCTCGGTGCGGAGTTTGACATCCACTGTGGCGGCTTGGATCTGGTGTTCCCGCACCACGAGAACGAGATTGCGCAGGCGCGTGCTGCCGGAGACGGCTTCGCCAACTTTTGGCTGCACAATGGCTGGGTCACCATGGGCGGTGAGAAGATGAGCAAGTCGCTGGGCAATGTGCTGGCAGTTCCTGCTGTGCTGCAACGTGTCCGACCCGCAGAACTGCGCTACTACCTGGGCAGCGCCCATTACCGTTCGATGCTTGAGTTCTCCGAGACGGCGTTGCACGACGCGGCCAAGGCTTACACCGGCATCGAGGAGTTCCTGCACCGGGTCCGAACGCGGGTGGGTGCGGTGTCGCCGACGACCCCGACGGAGAAATTCGCCGCTGCACTCGACGACGATCTTGCAGTTCCGGCAGCGCTGGCAGAAGTGCATTCCGCCCGCGCCGAAGGCAACCGTGCGCTGGAGGCAGGCGATCACGCCACCGCACTGGCGAAAGCCTGTGAAATACGTTCCATGACAGCGATTTTGGGCTGTGATCCGCTCGATCCGCGATGGGCGAACCGGGATGAGACCGCGGCAGCATTGGCCGCGGTCGATATTCTGGTCGCCGCAGAGTTGACGCGTCGCGATGACGCTCGTCGCGATAGTGACTGGGCCGGAGCAGATGAGATTCGAGACCGGCTCAAGGCGGCCGGAATCGACGTCACCGACACCGCCGACGGCCCGCAGTGGGCGCTGGCCGATGGAGAGGCCACATAAATGGCGGGCAATTCACAACGGCGCGGCGCAATCCGCAAGGATGGCACCAAGAAGGGCCCAACAGTGGGCTCCGGCGGTGTCCGCCGACGCGGACTCGAAGGGCGTGGCGCCACCCCGCCCGCCAAAAATCGGCCCCATCACCCAGCGGCAAAGCGCGCCGCCCAACAGGCCCGCAAGACCTACAGCAAGCCGACCGACGAAACCGAAATGGTGCTGGGCCGCAACCCGGTGCTGGAATGCCTGCGCGCCAACGCGCCGGCCGGTGCGCTCTACGTCGCACTCGGTGCCGAAGCCGACGAGCGGCTCACCGAGTCGGTGACGCTGGCTGCTGATCGGGGCATCCCGATCCTCGAGGTGCCCAAGCACGACCTCGACCGGATGAGCTCCAATGGCCTACATCAGGGCATCGCCCTGCAGGTTCCGCCGTATGGATATGCCCACCCCGACGATCTTCTGGCGTTGGCGACCAGCGATGTCCAACCGGCATTGCTGGTGGCGTTGGACAATATCTCCGACCCGCGCAATCTCGGCGCCATCATTCGCTCAGTTGCGGCCTTCGCCGGGCATGGTGTCCTCATCCCGCAGCGGAGATCGGCGTCGGTGACCGCGGTGGCCTGGCGCACCAGTGCGGGTGCAGCGGCGCGGGTTCCGGTCGCCCGGGCAACCAACCTCAATCGCACGCTTAATCAGTGGTCCGCTGCCGGCATTCGCGTCGTCGGACTCGATGCCGATGGTGACACCGTAATTGACGACTTCGACGCCGCTGAGCCGATGGTGTTGGTTGTCGGTTCGGAGGGTAAAGGTCTGTCGCGTCTGGTGCGACAGAACTGCGATGCGGTGGTGTCAATACCGATGGCCGGTCCGACGGAGTCGCTCAATGCCTCGGTTGCCGCCGGTGTGGTACTCGCCGAAATCGCACGTCAGCGCAGGCGGTAGCACCTTGTGTCACGGTGCAGTCGTGTCTGCTTGTCGGTGCTGCTCGCGGTGGCGCTGTTGTCGCTGTCTGCACCCGCAGGTGCAGACCCGGTGATTTTCGATCTGCAGTCCCATCGCGGTGGCCGCGGTGAGACAACAGAGGAGTCGTTGCGTGCTTTCGCTAAATCACTCGAATTAGGCGTCACCACAATGGAACTCGACATCGTGCTGTCCAAAGAGGGACAACCGATGGTATGGCACGACCCGGTGATCGACGTCGCCAAATGTTCCGACACCGCGCCGGCGTTCGCTGGCGATCCGCAGTACCCATATGTCGGAAGGCTCGTCCGCGACCTGACGGTTGCACAGTTGCGCACCCTGGACTGCGGTAAGGGGCTGGCGGGTTTTCCCAACGCGGAGGTGGTGAAGGGAAACAGGATCGCCACCCTTCCCGAGGTGTTCGCTCTCACCGACTCCTACCACGCTGATGTGCGCTTCAACATCGAGACCAAGGTCGAGGCCGACCACCCGGAGAAGTCCGCACCACCTGAGCAATTCGTCGACGCGATCCTCGCTGCCGTACGAGACGCAGGAAAGACCGACCACGTCGAGATCCAGAGTTTCGATTGGCGCACGCTGCCCATGGTGCGAGCCGCCGCACCGTCGATCCCTCTGGTGGCTCTGTGGGATGAGACGACGTGGGTGCCTGGATCGCCCTGGCTCAACGGGATCGACCCGGCAATTGTCGGCGACCCGATCACCGGCGCGGTGATGGTCGGCGCGAACATCCTCTCGCCGGGATACTCGGTGCCCTACGGCCAGACAGTGGCCGACCCGGGCTTTCGGCTCGTCGCCGACCGGGAGTTCAACGACCGTGCACATGCATTGGGCCTCACGGTTGTCCCGTGGACGATCAACGACGAAGCGACAATGAACGCACAGATCGATGCCGGGGCTGATGGCATCATCACCGATTACCCGACGTTACTGCGTCAGGTCATGGCTGATCGCGGAATGGAATTGCCACCGAGTTACCACCGATAGACCGAGTCGGCCGCCCGAGTGTGAGCGAATCAGGCGAATGCTGCCAACTCGATCCCACCGGACAACAATCGTTCGCGAACAGCACCGGCGATATCTACTGCACCGGGAGAATCGCCATGAACACACACCGATTCGACCTCAATCGCGATTGACGAACCATCGACGGCGGTGACGCGTCCGGTGGTGACCATGGACAGGACTCGTTCGGCGATCTGCACCGGGTCGTGGAGCACCGCACCCGGGTCACTGCGGGGTACGAGTTGTCCATCGGGCTGATAGGCGCGGTCGGCGAAGGCCTCGGCCACGGTTCGAAGACCCAGTTGCCGCGCCTCGGCGAAGAACACCGAATTGGCCGGCCCCAGCACTGTCAGGCCGGGATCGGCAGCGTGTACTGCCTCAGCCACGGCGCGCGCCTGGTCGCAGTCGGTGACAATCGTGTTGTACAGCGCACCATGGGGTTTGACGTATCCCACTGTTGTGCCGGCAGCCCGCGCCAGTGCCTGTAGCGCGCCGATCTGATAGATCACATCGGCACTCAGTTCGGCAGGGGCGACCTCAATCCGGCGACGTCCGAAGCCGGCGAGATCGAAGTATCCGACCTGCGCGCCGATCCGCACCCCACGCGCATCCGCGGCCCGACAGGTTCGCGCCAGACCTACCGGGTTGCCGGCGTGGAAGCCGCAGGCGAGATTGGCGCTGGTGACGATGTCGAGCATGGCGTCGTCGTCGCCGAGTTCCCACACTCCGAAGCCCTCGGCGAGGTCGGCGTTGAGATCTATTGATGGCACGTGATGAGCCTAGGCGGCCGCGGGATCGTGGTGGCGTCGGCTGATGGCCCAGCACACCAGGTAGATCACGAATGAGATGGTCGTGACGAACACCGATACCGGTACGCCCGGCGCCAGCGATGCCACGATTCCGCCCACCGCCGCCAACTCGGCGAATACCACCGATGCTGCGATGGTCGCGACCGGCGAGGAGAAAACTCGTGCAGCCGCTGCGGCCGGTGTGATGAGCAGTGACAACACCAGCAGTGCGCCCACGATCTGCACGCCCTGCGCGGCGACGACACCGACCAGTGCGGCGAAAACAATGCCCATTGCGCGAACCGGCACCCCTCGTGCCGCAGCAACCTCCGGATCCGCGGTGGCGAACAGCAGTGGCCGGTAACACACGGCAAGCACCGCGATGACAAGGACGGTCACCACGATCAACAGTGTCAGGCCGGAGTAACCCACGCCGACGATCTGACCGGTCAGTAGCGCGAAACTGGTTCCGGACCGTCCGGGATAGAGATGGATGAACAGGACAGCCAGGCCAAGACCGAAGGCGAGCACTACTCCGATTGCGGAGTCGCGTTCTCTGGCTCGTTGCCCGAGGAAGCCGAAAAGTATTGCTGCCAAGGCACTTCCGACGAGTCCGCCGAGCCCAACGTTGAGTCCAATCAGTAAGGCGAATGCCGCCCCGGTCAGTGACAGCTCACTGGATCCGTGCACCGCGAATGACATCTGCCGCATGACGATGAAAGGTCCGATGAGACCGGCAACCAGTGCCAGCAGGGCGGCGGCGAGAACAGCCTGCTGGACGAAGTCGCGGCGCAGCAGATCGGCGGTGATGTCGAAAGAGAAGAGGTTGTGCAGCAGGTGGGTGAGTTTGTCATTCATGGGCGTGCCCGTGGGTGTGTCCGGAATGGTCCAAATGCTCGCCGACAACGACGTATCGATTACCTACCTTTACAACCTGGATGTCGGCCCCGTACAACTCCGAGAGGGTCTCCGACGTCATCACGTCGGCCACCGTGCCGATCCGGAACCGCCCGTTGACCAGATAAAGCACCCGGTCGATATAGGGCAACACCGGGTTGACCTCGTGGGTCACGAACATCACCGCGGTGCCTGTCCGCCGGCGTTGATCGATCAGGTCGGCGACCAGACGAGCATTGGCCGGGTCGAGATTGAGCAGCGGTTCATCGCAGAGCAGCAGTACCGGGTCGGTGGCCAGTGCCTGCGCGATGCGTACCCGCTGCAACTCCCCGCCGGACATCACCCCGATCGGGACCGATGCCAGGTCGCCGGCATGGACTGCGGCCAGGGCCTGCTCGACCGCCTGTCGGCCCGCTACCCGATCTGCCCGGCGCAGTGGCGCCAGACCCCAGCGGTGGCCGTCGATACCCAACCGGACCAGGTCGCGCCCGCGCAAACTCAGTCCGCGGTCGACGGTGCGGTGTTGGGGAACGTAGCCGATCCGGTCGCTGCCGGACTCGATCGGTGAGCCCTCGACCAGTGCGGTGCCGGCACTGAGCGGTAACTGGCCGAGCAGCACCTTGAGCAGGGAGGTCTTACCGGTTCCATTCGGTCCGAGAATGGCGATGAACTCTCCGGCAGACACGGTGAGATCCAGATCGTCCCACAGCACCCGGTCGCCGAAGGCGAGCCGGGCACCGGTGAGGGAGACAACCTCATGAGCCAGAGCCATTCAGTGGCCAGTCAGTTCTGCTGCAGCGCGGCGGCCAACCTGCTGGCGGTATCGCGCTGCCAGGTCAGGTAACCGGAGCCGGCAGGCAGGGTCTCGGTGATGGTGACCATCGGGACTCCGGCGCTGTCGGCGGCGGCTTGGATCTTTTTTGTCACTGCTGTCATGGTCTGCGGGTTGATCAGCACGGCGTCCACCTCTCGTCCACTGATCAGATCCAGAATGGCGGCAACATCTACAGGCGCGGGGTCGGTGTCCTGTTCAACGGCGCTGGTGAACCCCTGCGGCGTCTTATCCGTCAGACCGGCGGCGATCACCAGGTAGTGGGCAACCGGCTCGGTGGCAACGACTGCAGCTCCGGGAAACGTTGTGCGGATTGATTTTTCGAGTTGGCGGACAGCATCCGCTTCGCGGCTGAACACCTCGGCGTTCGACGCGTACTCGGCAGCGTGACCGGGGTCGGCTTGTGCCAGCTTGCCGGCGACTGCCGCGGCCACGGCCTTGGCGGTGTCGAGGTCGTAGAAGACGTGTTCGTTCGCCCGCGGGGTCGACGCCTGGGCGGGTTCACCGAGTGCGTCGGCGTCGAGCAGTGTGTAGGCGTCGATCGACGCGACGCCCGGATGGCTCGTCAGGATGTCATCGACCCACTGGTCGTAGCCGCCCCCGTTGTAAACGACCAGGGTCGCGTCGATGATGGCGGTGGCGTCGACGGGACTGGCTTCGAAGGAGTGCGGATCAGCCGCGGCACCGGTGATGATCGAGGTGACTTTCGCGTGGTCACCGGCGATCGCGTGGGCGACACTGCCCCAGACATCCGTCGACGCGACCACACTGGGCATTTCGCGGGTGCCGACGGAGTTCTCTGCGCCGCATGCACTGATACCCACGGTCAGGGCCATTGCCGACAAGCCGATCGCGGCCGCGTTCATGCGACGATCACCCCTTTCAGCCTGGGCGAAGCTTAGTACAAATGAAAACGGTTTCCAATAACCGTCACCAACCCTGGTTGGTGAGGCTCCCGGCGTAGCGTTCGCAGTCTGGATATTCGGCTGCGGTGAGGGGTGAGGCGGTGACATTGAGGGCAGCGGTCCGCCTTGCTCGCGGGGGAGTGGTGCTGACGGCGGCACTGCTGATTGCCGGATGCAGTAGCGCTACGCACGTTGATCCGAATACTCAAATTGTTCCGGATAGTGGACGAATGCTGGTCACCTACGGCGACGCCACGACTCCTGAAGCGACCACTGGCCGCGCGTTGATGACGGACACCCACATGCTTGAAGTTCTTGCCGCTGACGTCAATAAATCGCTGAAACTTCCCAACGACATCGCACTGGTCGGTGAGCAATGCGGACGGGTGAACGCGTCCTGGAACGCCGCTGACCGCAGGATCAAGATCTGCTATGAACTGGTCGATCTGAGCCTGCGGCTTTTCGGCGATAGTGATTCCCCTGATTCCATAGTGGAGGCGACCAACTCCACCATCGGCACGTTCTTTCATGAACTCAGCCATGCGCTCATCTCGGTTTACGACTTGCCATTCACCGGACGCGAAGAAGATGTGGCCGACCAGCTTGCGGCATTCGCGATTCTCGAACCCAATGCGGTCTTGAAGGATTTCCCCGACCCGGCTCGGGTGGCAGAGGATTACGCACTGATGTTCCGCCTGTGGGCCCAACAGCGCGGCAGCGCGGGCGAATCCGACTTCGCGGCAGCGCATTCGGTCAACGAGGCCCGGACCTACAATCTCAGGTGTTGGATCTACGGGTCGGACCCTACCGCTCATGCCAACATGATCACGGAGGGAGAATTGCCCGCGGACAGGGCAGGCGGATGCCACGAGGAGTATCAGCAGCTGAGCCGGGCCTGGTCCAGGCTGCTTGAGCCCTATCTCAAATAGCCGTCGGCAGTAAGGGGCGAGTTGATGGCAGCCGTGGCCGCGGTTCGGCGCCAACGGTGGTTTGCGGCGAGTTCACGCTCTGCGTTGTTGCTGTTGGCCGCCCTGCTGGCCGCCGGATGCAGTGGCGGTGCCGACACGGGAGCCGATTCCGGGCAGATGACGGTCAGCTACGGAGATGCCAGCACGCCCGAAGCGAGCAGAGGTCGCACGCTGATGCGCAACGAAAAGTTGCTCGAGGGGCTCGCCGCTGACGTGAACGCCTCGCTGAAACTTCCGAGGGACGTCGAACTGGTCGGGGAAAAATGCGGTCAGGCGAACGCAACATGGAACAGCTCGAAAAGCAGGATCAAGATCTGCTACGAACTCGTCGACCTGAATCTACGTTTGTTCGACCGGAATCCGGCGGACGGCGAAGTCCTGGGCGAGCTTTCCCAACCCGAGGCCGTCGTGGCCGTCACCGATGCGACA
>Ga0114963_10001268_pt1 | contig 17433 bp, 16 predicted proteins | sample C_131016_EF_Meta_FD_87019 | JGI IMG/M metagenome (GOLD analysis project Ga0114963, IMG submission 87019) | Freshwater microbial communities from Lake Croche, Canada to study carbon cycling - C_131016_EF_MetaG | ecosystem: Environmental > Aquatic > Freshwater > Lake | place: Lake Croche, Canada...
CAATATCATTCTGTAAAGTTTTTCCAAGAGAATTTCGCAGGCAATCTTTCTAATAAAATTGGTGATATTTCTCAAGGTGTAGATGCAATTTTACAATTTTTCTTATTTATGTGTCTGCCAAATATATTCTTACTGATGATTACATTAGGTATGTTATTCTCTGTACATATTATCTTTGCTGTCATTATGCTGGTATGGGTAATTATATATTTTGTAGTTAATTATAAGCTATCATTTCGTGCTGTTACGCAATCAAAGAAATTTTCTGAAAGTAAGAGCCGTTTAGTTGGTTGTTTAGTTGATATGTTGGGCAATATCAATTCGATTAGATTGTTTGCAAGATATAATCATGAGACAAAAATCCTAAATAAGTATTTACAAAACACTGTTAAGCAGGATCAAAAGATGCAGTGGCAATTATTGCGCATCAAAGCAATTTTGAGCTTTCTAGGGATTGTATTATTAGCAACTATGATCTTTGCTTTGATTTATGCCAGAAAAAATAGTCTGATTACCAATGGAGATTTTGCTTTGGTGTTGATGTTGGCGGCTTCTATCATAGAAAATATGTTTTACTTATTGCAGTCAATTGTAGCAATTACTAAAGATGTAGGAAAGTGTAAGCAGGCAATCGAATCTGTATTTGTGCCTTATGAAGTTGTTGATAAGAGAGGGGCGAAGGTTCTTAAAGTACAAAAAGGTAAAATTACCTTTAAGAATGTTACGTTTAGATATAGCCGTAATGATAATATTTTTGATAACACATCAATAATTATTGATCCTGGCAGCAAAGTAGGTTTGGTCGGAACGTCTGGTTCTGGGAAGACTACTTTTGTAAATTTAATTCTAAGGTATTTTGATATTAACGCTGGATCCATACTTATAGACGGACAAAATATTGCTGATGTTACTCAAGATTCTTTGCGCTCACAAATATCAGTTGTACCTCAAGATACATCTTTATTTCATCGTAATATTTATGATAATATTTGTTATGGCAAGGAAAGTGCAACAAAAGAAGAAGTTATCAATGCGTCTATGCTTGCACATTGTAATAATTTTATTAAGAAACTTCCGAATGGCTACATGAATAAAGTTGGTGATCGAGGTGCTAAGCTTTCTGGTGGTCAAAGGCAGCGTATAGCAATAGCTAGGGCTTTTCTAGAAAATGCTAAAATTCTTATTCTAGATGAAGCCACTAGTGCATTAGATTCTGTAACTGAAAAGAAGATACAAAAAGTTCTAGATAAATTAATGAAAGGCCGAACCACTTTAATTATAGCGCATAGGTTATCAACCTTGGCCAGTATGGATAGAATTCTGGTGTTTAAAAAAGGTCAAATCATTGAAGATGGATCTCATGATGAATTGCTTTCAAACGGTGGTTATTATGCAAAGTTGTGGAAAATGCAAACAAATGGCTTATTACCAAACCAAGAGCATGAAGAAATAATTGAATGATTTAACTAGACAATATTGAATTAAGATATTATCAATTTTTACAAACACTATGTATGGTACTAGAAGATGAATCTAAAAAAATTCTTAATGACTTTCTTAACATTATCTTATGCTAATCTAGCGTTTGCAGATGAGGTGATTATTGGAGCTGGTGGATTTAACGTTCAGCGCTCAGGCATTTTGCAGGGTGCTATAGAATATCGTGGTTTAGAAAAATTATGGAGACTAAAGCCGTTAATTGGTGCTATTGGCAATACTAAAAATGGTGCATTCGTATATGCAGGATTAAATGTAGATTTTCCTATTACCAATAATTTTATTACTAGTATCAACGTTGCTCCTGGATTCTATCATAAAGGTCGTGGTAAAGATCTGGGTGGGGCATTTGAAATTAAATCACAGCTTGAATTATGGTATTTATTAGGCAATAAGTATAAAATAGGTGCGGCTATATCACATATGTCTAATGCCGGGATCTATAAGCAAAACCCAGGCCTTGACAATGTAACTTTACAACTTAGTGTTCCTTTTTAACTAACTATACAAAAGAAATACATATTGTTGCAAAAATCATTAAGCCAACGTAAATATTGGATTTGAATCTTTCCAAGCAATTATTTACGTTATTAATCTGTAAAGTTAATATTTGCCAAAGTAAAATCATTGCTGGGAATATTGATGTTATATATGCTAAATTGCTTGCATTTTTTAAAAACAAACTCATTACAAGACAAAGCATCATCAATCCATATATAAGAGCTAAAATAAATTTAGGATATTTTTTTATAGCAATTGCTGAAGATTTAACTCCTATTGTTAAATCATCTTTGATATCCTGATATCCATAAATTGTATCATAACCTAATGTCCAAAAAACACCTGCTATGTATAGTAAAATTGTAGCTAGATCAATAGTATTTGAAGCTTGGCTATATCCAACTAAAACCCCAATATTAAAGGTAAATCCTAAAAATAATTGTGGCCAGTAAGTAATTCTTTTCATGAACGGATAGGCAATAACTAAGAGTAACGATATTAGCGCGATGATTTTAGCTAGTATATTTAGGTATGTGAAAATAATCAGTGCCACACTTAATAAGATTGATAACAAGACCACTGCTTCTTTAATATTGACTGTACCCTTAGCTAATGGTCTATTTTTAGTTCTTTCGACCTTCTTATCTATTTCAATATCTACTATATCATTAATTATACAGCCAGCACTGCGCATGGTTACACTGCCAACTATCATTAAAATAATGAGTTTGATATTACTAGTTCCATTTGCTAAGGCTACTCCCCATAAACATGGCCATAGAAGTAAGAATATACCAGTGGGTTGGTGTAATCTAATTAGCTTCAAATATTCTGTTAGTTGCATATATCTATCTGTTAGATTGTTGTTTAAGTGCTTGATTATATTGATATAAACCAATAAAACAATATTATCATAAGGTTAACTAATTAGAAAAAACGTTGATGAGTAATTTTCCTGATCATTATAATATAATAGAAGCTGAACAAAAATGGCAGAATTTTTGGCAACAGATTGGTTTGTATAAATGGGATGAGGATATAGCTAAATCTGCTTCTTTCATAATTGATACTCCACCACCCACAGTTTCTGGCTCTCTACACATGGGTCATGTATTTAGTTATACCCAAACAGATTTTATTGCGCGCTATCAACGAATGAAAGGTAAGAATGTTTTTTATCCAATGGGTTTTGATGATAATGGGTTACCTACTGAAAGACTTGTAGAGAAATTAATGAAGGTTAGAGGGGCAAATCTTGGTCGTGATGAATTTCAGAAAATCTGTCATACAGTTGTAGATGAGTCTGAAAAAGAATTTTATAATTTATTTAATAGCATCGCTCTTAGTGTTGACTGGTCACAAAAATATCAAACTATAAGTGAGTCTACGCAAAAAATATCGCAAATGTCTTTTATGGACATGTTTGATAAAGATGATGTATATCGTAAGTTACAACCAACTTTATGGGACCCTATAGATCGTACTGCTCTTGCGCAGGCTGATATTGTTGATAAAGAAATTCTTGGAAAAATGTATGATATTGAATTTACTAAAGAGAATGGTCAGCAATTAGTTATAGCAACAACAAGACCAGAGCTTATTCCAGCTTGTGTTGCTGTTATGTATAATGGTCAAGATAATAGATATAAAGATCTAAAGGATGCATTTGCTATTACTCCAATTTTCGGAGTAAAGGTACCATTTATTGCTGATGATGGGGTTGATATTGAAAAAGGCACTGGTCTTGTTATGTGCTGTACTTATGGCGACACAACTGATGTTGATTGGTGGAGAAAATATAATTTACCAACAAGAGTTATTTTAGATCATGCAGGTAAATTGGATGTTAAAAGTAAGATAGCTGATCCAAATTTCCAATATACCTATACCCATATGCTTGAACAAGCTTGTGAGACACTGGATGGTTTAAAAGTAAATGAGGCTCGGGAAAAAATTATAGAAATCTTAAATGGTTTAAACCTAATTCTTGTAGAAAAAGAAGTGGTCAAAATGGTTAAATGTGCTGAACGTTCTGGAGCGCCTCTTGAAATTTTAGTTACGCCACAATGGTTTGTAAAAATTTTAGACAAAAAGAAACAATTCTTGGAAAAATCTGCTCAGTGCAATTGGTATCCAAAATATATGAAGGTACGATTGGATAATTGGATAGACGGATTAAATTGGGATTGGTGCATAAGCAGACAAAGATTTTTTGGAGTTCCAATTCCTGTTTGGTATTCAAAACGTTCAGGCGAAGAAGGAAAGGTTATACTGCCAAGAATCGAAGATTTACCAGTAAATCCATTAAAAGACCTGCCTTATGGTTATAGTAAAGATGAAGTTATTGGCGATAGTGACGTTATGGATACCTGGGCAACAAGCTCTGTTTCTCCACAAATTAATAGCCAAGCTCTAAACAAGAAATATGCTAGCAATTTTACTCGTCATCAAAAATTATTTCCTGCAGATTTGCGCCCACAAGCGCATGAAATTATTAGAACTTGGACTTTCTACACAATAGTAAAAGGCTTTCTTCATGAAGGTTCTATTCCATGGAAGAATATAATGCTAAGTGGCTGGTGTTTAGCTGAGGATAAAACTAAAATGTCTAAATCTAAAGGTAATATAGTTACTCCCATAGGACTAATAAAAGAAAAAGGTGCTGATATAGTTCGTTATTGGGCATCAACTTCAAAATTAGGAGTAGATATTGCGTATTCTGAAGAAATATTCAAAATTGGCAAAAAGTTAGTAAATAAGTTATGGAATGCGTCAAAATTTGTGGCTCTTAATATTTCAGATATTAATTATAGTAATTTAGATATAAGTCTTGTGGAATATAAATCTGATTTATGGATTTTGTCACAATTGCATAAAGTGGTAAAGATCGCTACTGCAGAATTTGAAGCATTCGAATATTGTAATGCAAGAGTAGCTATTGAGGATTTTTTCTGGAAAGATTTTTGTGATAATTACTTGGAAATAATTAAAGTTAGGATCTATGATGAGAATAATTTGGACGCGGATGGTAAGAAAAGCGCTAAAATTACTGTAGCTTTTATTCTGGAAATATTGTTAAGATTATTTGCACCTTTTATGCCTCATATAACAGAAGAATTATATTCGATAATTTTTGGCAATAGCGACCAATCTATACATATCAAAGGCACATGGCCAAAATGTTTTGTGATACCTATGAATGAGGAATCAATAAAGAGTGGTAATGCTATGGTAGAAATTTTAGATGTTGTTCGTAAAGTTAAGGCTGAACAACAATTATCTTTAAAAGTGCCAATTGATAAAATTGTTCTTAGGTCTTCTGCTAACTTAATTAATAGTGAAGATCTTCTACAAGATTTAAGAAACGTGACTAATACAAAGTATATTGAATTTATTAATGATAAAGGTTATCCTCTTGAGCATATAACTAAGAGTGGTCATTACTCTTTACAAATACATTTTAACCAAAGTGAGTAACTATATGAAAACACAATATATTATCAAAGTTGCAATAATCGTTGGTGTAGTTTCAGGTCTTTTTTCAGTAATTGGCTGCGTGCCAGTAGTGGCAGGTGGTGCTGCTGTTGGTGGTAAAGTGTTGACTCAGGACAAAACTGTCGGTGAATCAGTTAGTGATACTACTATTTGGACGAAGATCAGAGCTTCGTTTATTAGTAATAATCTCGATAGTTTAGTAGGATCAGTAAATGTAACGGTTCATGATAGTAGAGTTTTGCTTACAGGTAGAGTTAAGAGCAATGAAACTATGATTAGTATCATTAGAGTGTGCTGGGATCAAAGCGGAGTGAAAGAGGTAATAAATGAGTTAAAAATTGATGATGAAAATAAAAAAAGCTTTATAAGCTATTCAAAAGACACATGGATTACTACTCGAATCAAGAGTAAAATGCTAGTTTCTAAGGAAGTTAAATCGGTAAATTATACTATAGAGACTATCGATGGAGTAGTTTATTTATTTGGCATGGCGCGTACTCAGGAAGAGCTGGATACGGTTACAGAAATTGCTTCTACAGTTAGTGGGGTGGAAAAAGTGATTTCTTATGTAAGAGTACAGGGTGATTTAGAAAGTAGAATTGAAAAAACAAGAGTTGGTGAAAATTCTAGAATGACCGAGTATGATGATAAGCCTATGCCTATGGACCAAAATATACAAATAGAACCTGATTTAGAGAAAAAATTTATGCCTAACGATATTGGCAGTGATAATAAAAAAGAAGATTGGCAAAAAGAAGAAGAGTTTGATGATACTTTTTAAAGATATCATTAGAGGTTTTAGATGGGTTTAAAAATTGCAGTGCAGATGGATCCGGTTCATTTGCTGAACTTTGAGACTGATTCAACCATTTCTTTAATTAAAGAAGCCCAGCTACGTGATTATTCGGTTTATTGCTATACTCCAGCACAAATGTTTATGTCTGCGGGTAAAGTTTATGCAAAGTGTCAAACTATCAAAATCTTTAACAAAGAATATGAGCTTGGAGAGACTTCAGTAACTTGTTTGGAAGAGTTTGATGTGGTTTTGATGAGGCAAGATCCTCCATTCGATATAAATTATATAACCGCTACCTATTTATTAGAGAAAATTCATCCTCGTACTTTAGTAGTGAATAGCCCAACTGAAGTACGTAATTTACCTGAAAAATTATTTATCTGTAATTATCCAGAGCTTATGCCCCCCACCACTATTACACAAGATTTTGAGGTGGTGCAGGAGTTTTTATCAGAGCATAAGCAGATAGTATTAAAACCATTATATGCTTTTGGTGGTGCTGATGTTGTTCTTGCATCTGATTCTAAATCAACAAAACAAGCATTTGACCACATCATTGAAAAATATAGAGCAGCTTTGGTAGTACAAAAATTTCTTCCTGAAGTTAAATTTGGTGATAAGAGAGTTATTCTGATAAATGGTGAAGCTGTAGGAGCGGTTAATAGAATCCCCGCTCAAGAAAGTATTAAGGCAAATCTTGTGGCCGGCGGAACAGCAACAAAAACCACCATTACTTTTGCGGAACAGAAGATCTGTAGAATAATAGGAGCAGAGCTTAAATCACGAGGAATTATTATTGCAGGGATAGATTTAATTGGTGACTATATTACCGAAGTTAATGTTACTTGCCCGACTACTTTTAATGCTATCAACAATCTTTATCAGTTACATGCAAAAGATCGTATAGAGTCTCTTGCTTGGGATGCAATTTTAGATGCCAAGAGCAGGTTGAGTACATCTTTTAATTGACCTGTAAACTAAATAGAAACGCCTCAGCAGTAATGACGCCTCTTAGGCAAGACTTTCCTGAATTTATCATTGCCCCCTGTCTATAGCTGGGTGGCAATACTATTTTCAATCATTAAAATGAAAAATTGCTAATAATTCAAGATGTTGGGTCCAATGGAACTGATCTATAGGGGTTAATTCTTTCAGACTATATCCACCTGTAATTAGTAATTTCGCATCACGGATGAAACTATCAACTTTGCACGAAATCATTATCACTGTCTTAATTTTGCTGGTTACAATTTCTTTGATTTGGGGTGAGGCGCCATTGCGTGGTGGATCAATAATTGCCAAATTATATTTTGATAATTCTTCTGCATTTATTGGATATCGATATAAATCTTGACAAATCGTTTGCTTGTTTTTCAAATTATATTGTTTGATCGCAGTTGATATGGCCGTGATCATTGCTTGATCGCCTTCTACAGAACAAACCTGTATAGAATCATCAAAAATTAATGAAAAGGTTCCATGACCAGCATATAAATCAATAACTTTTTTGACTTTGTATTGCTGTGCTAAAGTTAGGATTTGTTGCTGAATATATTGTTCACATTCTTTGGTTGCTTGTAAGAATGATCCAGGTGGTAATGCCACCAGAGTATTATTAATTTTAGAAGTAACGGTTTTTGTGCTTACTATATTTGTAATCTTCTTATTTTCCTGCCAGGCAATTCTAGCTATATTATGATTTGCAGAGAATTTTACTAAATTTTCCATACATTTTATACGTGGAAAATAATCTGCGCCAATCAGCAAATCTAATTCTGAGTTACTGCTTAGAACATAAATATTTTTTAGCTTTTGAGGATTTTCTAAGCTTGCCAAACATTCTCTCAATGGCTGCAGAAGATCAAAAATTTCAGGGGACAAAATAAAACATTCCTGCATATCGACTACTATATGACTTTTCTTTTGATAAAAACCTAGCTTGATTCTTTTTTTGTAATAGCTCACTTGCAATGTACATCTGCGTCTTTTATAGGTTCCAACCATAAAAAATGGATGTAAGACTTCTGCAGAAATCTTGGCATCAGAAAGCTTATTTATAAGAGTTTCATGTTTATATTCTAGATATTGAGCTTTATTTAGGTGTTGTAACTCACACCCACCACAATCATAATAATGTTGGCAGAGTTCTTTCATTTATGGCGTAAAACATCTTGCATTGAATATAGTCCTGGGCTTTGATTAATTACCCATTCACATGCTTTAATGGCACCATTTGCAAAAATATTACGACTAAATGCATGATGCGAAATGGTGATAACTTCAGAATCAGAAATAAACATCACATCATGTTCACCAGTAATATTGCCGCCTCTTACCGAAGAAATACCAATTTTGTTAGCTGGACGCACGCCAACATGACCTTCTCTTGAGCAAATTATATTATCCTTGAAACTTATATTTCTTGCGTCAGTTATAGATTTTGCTAGCATGAGTGCAGTGCCAGATGGTGCATCAACTTTATTTTTGTGATGTTTTTCTATGATTTCCACATCAAAATCCTCGCCTAATGATTTAGCGACTTGCGCTACCAGTGTTTCCATTAGATTGACTCCTATGCTCATATTGCCAGTATGTACTATTGGTATCAGTTTTGCATAATTTTTTAATTTATCATTCTCTTTATTAGAAAAACCAGTTGTGCCAGAAACTACTGGTATTTTATTTTTTGCAGCTAGTTCTGCAACTTTTAGAGTTAGTTCGGGAGAAGAAAAATCTATAATCACTTCAGAATTATTGCATAATTCTTTAATGTTATTTGTCACAATCACATCTTCTGCCACCAAGTATTTATAAGTAAAGTTATCGGGTTTTCTAACCAGCACAACACTTAATTTATAATCCAACTGTTGATTCACGGTAGTGATTAAAGCATACCCCATTTGACCATTTGCGCCGGCAATTCCTATTTTCATTTTCTACCTCATTGGTTTTTTAGCATTACTAATACAATATATCATAATAACATATCAAATTATCTTGCCCAAAGGATATTTTTTTTCTAAGCTAAGGTGTGCATATTGATAATTGTTGAACATTGGTGTATATAAATGTTCTTGAGCAACAGATATATAAATAATTAATGACAAAAATAGTTAAAAAACCTAAGAAGAAGGAAATCACCAGGCGTGACTTTATCTTGCTAACTGCCAGCGCTATGGCTGCTATTGGTGGTGCATCTTGTGTATGGCCATTGATTGATTCGATGAATCCATCTTCGGATGTTTTAGCTTTGGCTTCAGTAGAAGTAGATTTAGATCCAATTCCAGTTGGTCAAACTATCAGAGTTCTGTGGAGGGGTAAGCCGGTATTTGTTCGTCACCGCACTCCAGAAAATATTGCTGAAGCAATAGACACTGATTGGCAAAAGTTAAGAGATCCTCAACCAGATTCTGCCAGGGTCAAACCTGGACATGAGCAATGGTTAATTATGATAGGTGTTTGCACACATCTAGGCTGTATCCCGATTGATGATCCAAATGGTGAATATCATGGTTGGTTTTGTCCATGTCATGGTTCAGTGTATGATACGGCTGGTAGAATAAGGCAGGGCCCAGCCCCCTTAAATTTAATTCTACCTGATTATAATTTTATCACTGATAATAAAATTAAAATAGGTTAGCAAGAGATCGTTTATGAGTAGAATTAAAAAAATAATTGATTGGATTGACTATAGGCTTCCTATTTTTACCTTCTTCAAACATCTAGGTGAATATAGAACGCCACGTAATCTTAGTTACTTATGGAATTTAGGTTCAATTGCTGGAATTGCATTGGTTCTTCAAATTTTAACGGGTATATTTTTAGCCATGCATTACTCTCCTGATGCAGCAACTGCATTTGATAGTGTCGAAAACATTATGCGTAATGTGAATTATGGCTGGTTAATTCGTTATATGCATGCTGTTGGCGCTTCGATATTTTTCTTCGTTGTTTATATCCACATTAGTCGTGGTATGTATTATGGATCGTTTAAATCACCGCGTGAGATGGTATGGTTTATGGGCTTGCTCATCTTTTTAACGATGATGGCTACCGCATTTATGGGGTATGTTTTACCTTGGGGACAGATGAGTTTTTGGGGAGCAACCGTAATTACTAGTCTTTTCTCAGCTGTACCGGTATTTGGTGAAAGTATAGTACAGTGGCTTTGGGGTGGATTCGCCGTTGGAGGACCAACATTAAATAGATTCTTTGCATTACATTATTTACTACCATTCGTTATTGTTGCGATTGTAATGTTGCATTTAGTTGCTTTACATGTTCATGGCTCAAACAATCCGACAGGGGTTGAAGTGAAATCAAAATCAGATACTATTCCATTCCATCCATATTATACAATCAAGGATTTTATTGGGTTTGGAGTATATGGTATCTTACTTGCCTATTTTGTGTTTTATCAACCTAACTATTTAGGTCATCCAGACAATTATATTCCAGCTAATCAGATGGTTACTCCAGAACATATAGTTCCTGAGTGGTATTTTCTACCATTTTATGCAATTTTGCGTTCTATTCCAGATAAGCTTGCGGGAGTGATAACGATGTTTAGTTCAATTCTTGTGTTGTTCTTTTTGCCATGGCTTGATAGTTGTAAGGTTAGAAGTGGGGCTTATAGACCAAAATTTAAAATTTTCTTCTGGATATTTATATTAGATGTGATTTTATTAGGATATATTGGTGGAAATCCACCAGAGGGAATTTATATAATTCTAGGTCAAATGGGAACCTTTTATTATTTCTTACATTTCTTTGTAATACTTCCTCTTCTAGGGAAATATGAAAAAACTTTACCACTGCCAAAATCAATTAGTAATGCTATATGATGAAAATAATATTCAATATAATAGCTGTTATAATTTTATCATGCGCAAATTGTTTTGCTAGTTCACAAGAGCTACCTAAACAAGAGATATGGCCTTTTGATGGTGTGTTTGGGCGTTTTGATAAGCAAGCTATCCAAAGGGGTTTTCAGGTATATAAAGAAATATGTTCTGTTTGTCATTCCTTGTCTTTGGTATCTTATCGTAATTTAGAAGAAGTAGGCTTTAGCAAAGATGAGGTTGCTTCTTTAGCCGCTGAGTATCAAGTAACAGATGGACCAAATGATAAAGGTGAAATGTTTCAGCGTCCTGGCAAACCTTTTGATCATTTCGTATCTCCGTTTCCAAATGAAGAAGCTGCTAGAGCAGCAAATGATGGAGCTTACCCACCAGATCTATCTTTAATAATAAAAGCAAGGCAAGATGGTGCTAACTATGTTCATGCAATACTTAATGGCTATGATCATAAAGTTCCAGATGATTTTAAACTTACTGATGGAACATATTACAATCCATATTTTCCTGGAATGCAGATAAAAATGCCTCAGCCATTAAGTGATAGCATGGTTACTTATCAAGATGGAACTGCTGCGACCATAGAGCAGATGTCTGAAGATGTAGTTAACTTCTTACAATGGGCAGCTGAACCCGAAATGGAGGCTCGTAAGACTATGGGCTTAAAGGCAATTATTTATTTATTGATTCTTACCGTATTATTTTATGTCGCTAAATCTCATGTTTGGGCTAAGATAGATAAAAAAGTAAAATAATATATGTTTGGAATTTCCTTACCTGAATTTTTGATCATAGCTTGCATTGCCATTGTTCTGATCAAGCCCAAAGATATACCTACTATAGCAAAATATTCAAAAATAATTTTTAAAAAAATTAATTACTTCAAGAAAGAAGCATCAAAACTATATGGTCAAATTCATGAGGCTTTGATTGACAAAGACGAAATAAAAGAAGAACAAAATTTCATACAAGGTGATGATGGAAAAATTTACGAAGCATTCAACATTGATGATTTGAAATCCACAAAAAAAACTACTAAATCTAAGAAAAAGAAGTTAAGAATCAAGACTTAATTTACCGCGCCAAATTGAAACTCCGCCTTTCAAGTGCATTGCTTGGAATCCTTGGTCTTTCAAGAATTTAGATGCAGTTAAACTACGCACTCCATGTTGACAATAAACAATACATGGCTTTGATTTTTCTAAGTCAAAGTCATTGGCAAGTAATTTTTGTAATGGTATATGAATAGCTCTTTCTATATAGCCTGATTGCCATTCGTGTAATTCTCTAACATCAATAATGTAGGCATTGTTAGTAATAAGCGATATCTCATATTCTGATACCTCTATAACGCCATCGATAAAATTATCAAGAAATGTTTGTAAATTTGCTGAATTAAGACGCTTTAAACGCTCTGCAGCAATGATGGTTTCAATTTGTGCCAAACTATCATCAATATCGTCATTAATAATTACATAGTCATAAAACATGCATTTCGAAATTTCTAACTTTGCCTCACTTAATCTTCTTTGTATGTCATTTTCGTTGTCTGAATTTCTATTGCGCAGCCTATGCTCCAACACTGTCATAGAGGGTGGTAAAATGAATATGGTTACTATATTTTGGGGTGCATGTTTTATTAATTGTTGGGCACCTTGCCAATCAATATCATATAGCACGTCAATGCCTGATGCTAAAATCTCATCTGTTTGTTTTTTAGGACTGCCATAACAATATCCGAAAACCTCTGCGTTTTCTAATAACAAATTCTTTTCTAGCAATTCGTCATATTGAGGTTGAGTTATAAAAAAATAATCTTTACCCTCAACCTCTCCTATTCTTTTAGGGCGAGTAGTAACAGAAACAGAAGGTATGATGTTTTTATCATTTTTAAGCAAGGCTTTGGTTAAGGTTGTTTTACCAGTGCCGGATGGTGAAGAGAATATAATTTTTAAACCTTGAGATCGCAGTTGCATTTTTAGCTATTTATTCTTGTAGTTAGGACAAAATCATCCTAGTATTTTAACTGACTTTTAACTCTAAAGCCAGAAATTAAATGCTGATTCATTCGCTTAGTAATGTTAAGATATGGTTATTGGTTTGTGCGCTAATGGTATTAGCCATGATTGCATTAGGTGGTTATACCAGACTCACTGATTCCGGATTATCAATCGTCGAATGGAAACCAGTAACTGGAGTAATATATCCATTTAATCAATCTATGTGGGAGCAGGAATTTTCTAAATATCAGCATTCTCCAGAATACATATACAAAAATTCTAGTTTTAGTTTAGAACAGTTCAAGCAAATTTACTTTGTAGAATATTCTCATCGATTGGCAGGTAGGATATTGGGAATTTTCTTTACCATACCTTTTTGTTATTTTCTTATGACAAAAAGACTTTCTAAAAAGCTCATACGAAATTGTATATTTATTTTTATTCTTGGGGCTATACAAGGCGGTATAGGCTGGTATATGGTCAAAAGTGGATTATTACAATCTCCAGAAGTAAGTCAGTATAGGCTAGTTCTTCATTTGCTTATGGCATTGTTAATTTACGGACTTCTTGTTTGGAACTTCCTTTCTTTATTTAAATTCGGTGCAATCAAGAGCTACCACAGATATCTGGTAGGTTTAGTTCTACTACTATTTTCATTAGTTATACTGCAAATTGCCTCTGGGGGTTTAGTAGCTGGTTTGAATGCTGGGCTGGTCTATAATACTTACCCGTTAATGGACGACCAGTTTATTCCTAAAGACTTGTTAATGCTAAATCCTTGGTATTTAAATTTGCTTGAGAATATAACTACGGTACAATTTGTGCATAGGATGTTAGGTGCAATAATATTACTTTGTACTATATTATTTATTCCTATTATGTTGATTCGTATATCAGACAAAAAACTAAAACTCGCTTTTATATGTGCATTATTTGTTGTCTCATTACAGTTTATTTTAGGTATTCTTACGTTATTGAACGCAGTACCTATATATTTAGGAATTTTGCACCAGTTTGGAGCAATAATATTATTTACGAATTTACTTTTTGTTATAAATTTGTTAATGTATCAAAAATAATATTTAGCAAGTCGTGAAAATAGCTTCATTCTGAAAACAATGAAATGAATTACAACCAAATATTTTCTAATGTCATAACAAAAATTAAAGGAGAAGGTCGGTACAGGTCCTTTCTTGATATAGGGCGTTGTGCTGGTGAGTTTCCTGCGGCATTTGATTATAGCCGAAATAAATCTATCACATTGTGGTGTATTAATGATTATTTAGGCATGGGTCAGCACCCCAAGGTTTTGAAAGCTTTTACTGAAACAGCTCAGGCGATGGGTGTGGGTGCTGGTGGAACTAGGAATATAGGTGGTAACCATCATCCTATAGTGCTCCTAGAACAAGAACTAGCAGATTTGCATAATAAAGAAGCTGGTTTGGTTTTTACTTCTGGGTATGTAGCAAATGAAGCAACTTTAGCATCGCTTTCAAAAATATTACCAGATTGTATCTTTTTTTCTGATGAAGGAAATCATGCTTCAATCATTGAGGGTATAAGGCACAATCAAGCCGAAAAATATATTTTCAGACATAATGACCATGAACATTTACGTTCATTAATTTCAAAAATTGATATTAATCGTCCAAAGATAATAATTTTTGAATCAGCTTATTCCATGGATGGTATGATTTCTCCAATGGCTGAATTTTGTGATATTGCTGAAGAATTTAATGCTTTAACTTATCTTGATGAGGTCCATACTGTTGGTCTTTATGGAAAAAGGGGTGCTGGGCTTGCTGAGAAATTAGGTGTGGCAGATAGAATTGATATAATTCAAGGAACTTTGGGCAAGGCATTTGGCGTTATGGGTGGATATATTACCGGTAAACATGATTTAGTAGATGTGATAAGATCAACTGCCTCAGGATTTATTTTCACTACTTCATTACCTCCAGCAATTATTGAAGCTGCGAGAGCAAGTGTGGCGCATTTAAAATCACAAGATTATGAAAGAATTGAACATGCACGTAAGGTTCAATTAACCAAGAAAGCACTAAATGAATTTAGAATTAATATACTAGAAAATCAAACTCATATTATTCCGGTTTTAATTAATGATCCAATTTTAGCAAAGCAAGCTTCTCAGATGTTACTTAATGAGCATAACATTTATTTACAACATATTAACTATCCCACTGTGGCTAAAGGTTCAGAAAGATTAAGAATAACTCCAACACCAATGCATACTGAACAAATGATTGAGGCGTTTGTTAACTCTCTGAAAACAGTTTTATCCAAGCTTTCTGTTAAAGAAGCTGCTTAGCTTACGCTCTTTGTTTTAGATCTTGATTCTGATCCAGATGTTATTCTCGTACGTTTTCTTGATGTTGTTTTATTTTGAGCTAGATTGACAGTTTTAAGGCCTTGAGTAGCCTGTTCTACGGTGGTGGTTTCTGCTGAATTATTTGGAGCAATATTGACATCTCTAAGACCCTGAGCAGCCTGTTCTACCGTAGTGGTTTCTCTTGATGTTGTTTTATGTGGGTCATGATTGACGTCTCTAAGGCCTTGAGCAGCTTGTTTTGCAGTTTCTTCTAGGGTGTTTTTAGAGGCTGTGGGAGAGGTTGTCTCTATTCCTTTTTCTTTACCTTTTCCTCTATCTTTATTTGCCTGTAGTTTTTCGTCTTGCTCTATAATTTGATCCAATGTTTTGCTACCATGATAATAATAATTAATTACCCCAGCCATAACCCCAATTCCGCAAGCAATTACACCAATTAAAGCTGGTGTTAGGATTGCCAATCCAGCAACTCCCCCAGCTACGCCACCAGTTGATATTATTAAAAGTGCTATACCCACTACAATTGCTACTTTCGCAAACATTGTAACTGACGAGTTAGCTTGATCAAAAGATGAGCTTCTTTCAGCTATTTCTTTAGCTTCTGCTGCATTTTTTCTACCACTCATGGTTAATGCCCAAATGGCGTACGCGTCTCCAGTTATACTTTTTACCGCAGAAATAATACTCATTCCCTGCACAAGCTTTCCTATTACAGGTACATTAGCAATTGATGTTGCAATATGATTCTGAACAGCTTGTCTAGAAATTTGATTAGTTCTTTTAGCTATTGCACCCAAAGCTTCTTGGGCATCACCAACTATTGTATCTTTCAGTGCTTCTTTAGAACCAGCTGCAAAACTATCACAAGCCATCATCCCAGCAAGAGCTATAGGTAAAAGCGTTGTTGTAATAGGGGGGGTAGGAATAGGAAAAAAGCTTTTAGCTACGTCAGCAGCAACTGATGCAAGTGTAAGAGCTCCTCCAACATAAAAAAGACCTGTACCCCCTTTGTCTTGTAGTTTAGATAAAGCTTCAGCTTTTTCTGGATCTTTTTTATCTTCCCTGTATTGAGTTCGTGGTAGATAGGTTGCTAATCTATCAGATTGTAAGGCAGCAGCTCCTGCTAACCTTGCTATTATGCCTTTTTCTTTACCTCTTCCTATACTATTACTAACTAAATAATTTGTAGCAATATTGCCAGCCACTCCTACGCCACTTGCAATTGGGGCAGCTAAATAAACTGGGAATCCAGTGAGTGCTACTGCAAAAGCTGCTAAACCAACGCCAACTTGTGCCATACTGCTAACTGTATTTACTCCTCTTTTTTGTTGCTCTAAGATTGTTTCACCGGCTGGTGATTTAGATTCTTTGGCCATAATACGGTTCTTTCAGATTAAGATATCATAAAAAATAATTATAATCCTAGTGCATTAACAAATGATTAACAAGTGTAAAAAAGATAAAAATTATTTATTGTCTAGCGTTATCAGTATTTTCTTCATCCGCAGGAATTTCCATATCTTCTGTTCCAGATTCAGCATCTTCTGCCCCACCTTCTTGCTGGCCTTGTTCTTGTTGAGCGGCACCTAATGCGTAGACGCATAGATCTTCAAATGAAACATGGTTTTTATCAGCCAGATCTTTTAGTTTTTGAATACTGTCCATAACTTCCTGCGGAATAGTACCGCCACGTTCTTTTGACAACCAATCTGCTTGAAAATGTAATGGATGATGGCTATCTTCAGGAGAGCCGATATAGATGGTGAATGGAGCTTGTACTCCATTAAAATTGCAAGGAACAGTAAATTTCTTCATAGCCTTAATTTATATTTAGTTGTTCGACCATATTTAATATGATATCACATAAATTAACAAAGAAAACATTATAAATAAACAGCTTTTATGACATGGGATTCTGATAACACAGAACATAATAAACGA
>Ga0114963_10001270_pt1 | contig 17428 bp, 16 predicted proteins | sample C_131016_EF_Meta_FD_87019 | JGI IMG/M metagenome (GOLD analysis project Ga0114963, IMG submission 87019) | Freshwater microbial communities from Lake Croche, Canada to study carbon cycling - C_131016_EF_MetaG | ecosystem: Environmental > Aquatic > Freshwater > Lake | place: Lake Croche, Canada...
CCTGCTGACTGGGTCACATCAGGCCTTTGCCAACTGGAAACCGACTGATCCGCCCGCGAAGCTGACGGATGTCCAAAGACCCGAGACAGGAGAAAGTTGCCAAAACATTGCGGCCAGTTGAGGGCGCAATGATGGTGATTTGATCAGGCAGCTGCCATAATCTGCCGCATATCCCGACGCAATTCATCGATCAGCTGCAACCGGCCCTCGCGCTCGACGTGCCAGAATGTCCAGCCATTGCAGGCAGGCAATCCCTGCGCCAGGGCGCCGATCTTGTGGATGGAGCCGATAATCTGCTCATAGGCCAGTGCGCCGTCGGGTCGAACCATAGCCTGATAGCGGCGTTTGGAATCCCACAGAATATCGCCCGGCGTGATCAATCCCGCCTCGATCAGGCTGGCAAACGGCACGCGCGGCTCGGAACGGCGGGTCGGCCCCAAAGCCACAACCGGATCGGCCAGAGGTTCGATCTGGGCAATCCGCTCGGCCGCGATTCTGGCATAATCGGGATCGCGTTCGATCCCGATAAAATGGCGGCCCAGCCGTTTGGCCACCGCACCCGTGGTGCCGGTCCCGAAAAACGGATCCAGCACGACATCGCCCGAATTGGAAGACGCGAGCATCACCCGTGCCAGCAAGCCTTCGGGTTTTTGGGTCGGGTGTGCCTTGCGGCCTGCCCCGTCCTTCAACCGTTCGCCGCCCGTGCACAGAGGAATGAACCAGTCCGAACGCATCTGCACATCCTCATTGCCGGCCTTCAGGGCCTCGTAATGGAATGTGTAATTCTTGACCTGTTGCGAGCGCGAGGCCCAGATCAGTGTCTCATGCGCATTGGTGAAACGCCGCCCGCGGAAATTCGGCATCGGATTGGCCTTGCGCCAGACAATATCATTGAGCACCCAGAAGCCGAGATCCTGCATCGCAACCCCGACCCTGAATATATTGTGATAGGAGCCGATCACCCACAAGGTCGCCTCGGGCTTCATCACCCGCCGGCATTCCTTCAACCAGGCACGGGTAAAGGCATCATATTCGGCAAAACTGGCAAATTTATCCCAATCGTCATCAACCGCATCGACCAGTGAGTGATCGGGGCGCGACAAAGCGCCCTCCAGCTGCAGATTATAGGGCGGATCGGCAAAAACCAGATCGACACTGGCATCGGGCAGCTTTGCCAGTTCTGCCAGACAGTCCCCCAGACGGACCGTATCAAGCACCAGGTCCGGCTTTTCAAACGCCGCATGCGCTTTCAGGCTGGTTTTGAACGCCCTGATATTGGATTTGGCCTGTGCGCGCTGGGATTGAGTCATAAAGGGTCACCATCTGGAATTGATGACCCCACCATGGCGGGACAAGGTAAAGAGGAGCTAAAGATTAACCGACCCAACAGACTGCGGACGGGCAAATCGGCTGCGCAATTTCAATATGGTTAACAATCGGTTAGCCTTGCGGCTCGCGATTTTTGAGCGGCGCGAAGCTCATGCGGTGATCCAGGCTCGGTCCGTATTGCTCCAAAGCCGCCAGATGGACCGCCGTGCCGTAACCCGCATGGGACGCGTAACCGTAACGCGGATCATGGTCCGACAACCGCTCCATCAACCGGTCGCGGGTGACTTTGGCGATGATGGAGGCCGCGGCAATCGACAGGCTTTTGCCATCCCCGCCGATCAAAGCCTCGCCTGCACAGGCCAGAGGCGGCACATCGCGGCCATCCACCAGCACATGATCGGGGGGGACGGCAAGCGCATTGACGGCGCGGGTCATCGCCAGCAGGGTCGCCTGCCGGATATTGATGCGGTCGATGACTGCGGCAGGCACGCTGGCCACCGCCACATGGGCATGGCGCATGATCTCGAGATAAAGTGCATCGCGGCGGGCTGCCGACAGGGTTTTGGAATCATTGAGGCCTGAGGGAAGATTGTCGGGATCAAGAATAACCGCCGCTGCAACGACAGGACCAGCCAGCGGGCCGCGGCCGACTTCATCGACCCCCGCGATCTGGTGAAGGCCAGCCGAACGCAAAGTCAGTTCGCGCGTAAAATCGGGCGCGGATTTGACCGGTTTCGGTTTGGGAGCTCGGCTTTTCATAAAACCGTTCTAGCACAGACCGACACAGGCCAAAAACCGTTTAAAACAGTGATAACTGCCCTCCTTGCGGCACAGGAGCGACGAACAGGTCATTGCGCAATTTGGAGCGGTTTTTGTTGATCGCCGATCGCTGACAGGCCAGCTGGAAGCGTTTGGCGATCAATGCGGCATAGGCCCCCTCGCCTGTCTGGCGGACGCCCCAGCGGGCATCGTAGTCCTTGCCGCCGCGGGTGGACTGGACCAGCGACAGGATATGGCGCAATTTGCCAGGATAATGCTCCAGCAACCATTCGCGAAACAGATCGCGCAACTCGTGCGGCAATCTCAGCAGGACATAGCCGGCTTCCTGCACCCCCGCCGTCTGCGCGCAATCGAGAATATCCTCGATTTCGGCATCGTTGAGCGCGGGAACGATCGGGGCCACCATCACCATGGTCGGCACGCCCGCCTCGGATAATTGCCGCAAGGCATCGAGCCGTTTGGCGGGTGTGGCGGCGCGCGGCTCCATCCGGCGGGCCAGCTGGGCATCCAGCGTGGTGACCGACAGCGCGACCTTGACCAAACCCTTGGCCGCCATCGGGGCCAGCAAATCCAGATCACGCAAGACCAGTGCCGATTTGGTGACAATCCCGACCGGATGGTTGGCCTTGGCCAGTACTTCCAGCACCTCGCGCATGACACGGTGCTCGCGCTCGATCGGCTGATAGGGATCGGTATTGGTGCCGATTGCAATCATGCGCGGCTGGTAGCCCGGGGCCGAGAGCTCCCGCTCCAGCAACGCACCGGCCCCGTGCTTGGCAAACAGCCGCGTTTCGAAATCCAGCCCCGCCGACAGGCCCATATAGGCATGGGTCGGACGCGCGAAACAATAGACACAGCCATGCTCGCAGCCCCGATAGGGATTGATCGAACGGTCGAAGGAAATATCGGGCGATTGGTTGCGGGTGATGATCACTTTGGGTTTTTCAACCGTCACAACCGTTTTGAAGGCCTCGAGACCCGACAGGTTGTCCCAGCCGTCATCCTCGATGACACGCGAGACAGGCTCCAGCCGGCCGCTTCCATTCGACAGGGCCCCGCGCCCGCGCCGCCGGTCGGCCACCACAACCACTTTGGCAGGATGGTCACCCATGGCCTCAGCGGACCCGTCATGGTCAAAGCTCGAAAAGCCCTGCGGGGGTAGGATGGGCGGGACCGGGCGGTTTTTCGCGGACATTTTGATGGAGGGCATGGCTCACCTTATGGGATGTCGCGTAAAAGGAACATAAAGTGAACATGCAGGGAGTCGCGGTTGATTTCAAGCCATTATTTAGGCATGCCAAACGACCCGAAATCGGCTAGGACAAAGCATGATCAGCCTTATCCTGCCTCTGACCCATGACGAACCGGCCTTGCTGGACACCCTGAGCGCCTGTGTGGCAGGCGTCGCCGAGGGGGTCATCCGCGATGCGGTGCTGGTCACGTCCGAACTGTCGGAAGCGGTGGAACGGATGAGCGATGCCGCCGGATGCAAGGTGGTTGTGGCCGAAGGCCCGCGCAATGCCCTGATTTCGGCAGCAGGGCAAGTCGCCCGTTCGGATTGGTGGCTGGTCGTGACCCCCGGCATGATCCCGAGCGGGCCGTGGCTGTCCGATCTCAACGCCCACCTGGCCACTGCCGAGCCGACCGATATCGGCCTGACCCGATTGGCGGGGCGTGGCTCGCTGTGGCGGGTGGCCGAAGCGGGACTGCTGCCCGTTTTTGGCCGGCTGACCGGCAATCTTGATCCGCGATTGGGCCTGTTGATCCATCGTTCGATGTGGGGTGACAACCACAGGCACAAGCCAAACCATCAATGGGTGACTTTACCAACCCAATGGCATGACCGGCGCAAGGCAGTCAGATGAGAATGCCGGCTTTTAGCGGTCTTTCTTTTTCGCCGCAGGCGTCGCCGTTGGCTCGCCGCCTTTGAGATTGACCGTGATCATCAATTCATCACCGTCTTTCGGCACCGAGAAATCCTTTTCAACCACGACGATCTGGCCCATCGAACCGCCCGCAGGGATTGTCACCGAGCCGCGTACCGTGCGCGAGGCCACAACCTTGGTGCCGCGCTTCATAATGATCTGCACGGGTGTCGAATAGCTCCCCGCACTGCCCGCAGGACCGAGCAGGACACGGGCCTCGACGCCAACGGCAATCATCAGCTTGCCCTCCACGATGCGGCATTCACGTGCCACATTCACGATGGAAATCTGGTGGCGGACAGCGTCGGTGCCGACCCGAATCACGCTGTCATCGGCCGTGTAGATCGGAGCCGGACATTCGGGATCCTCCTCCTCGGGAGGCCGCGAAGGGGGAACAGAGCCGCCGTAAAGGATATTGCTGAAGGAGAAGCCCGAACTGCCGCTTCCACTCTCGCTGGTGGGAGGTGTGGAGGACGAGCCTCCCAAACCGAGGCTGTTACAGGCCGACAGGCCCAAGCCAAGCCCGACAACAAGAACCAGATTGCACAGCTGGCGGCCAGAAAGTGGCAATCCGTGCAGCATTTGCGGTTTCAAAGCCTTCATCGAGAGCGTTCCCTTTGCTCGTCTTTGCCGGATTGGCAGTGTTAGTCCCCAGACTGTCGATCCAATCCGGTCCCGGACTGATTTTACATCATGAGCGGCCCGGAAAGCCATGCCGATCATTTCGCCTCCGGGATCGCCTGCATGCCAGCATCAAATCCGTTCAAATTCAACGGAAAACCGACACCCTCACCATTCGGCAACATATCCCTGCCTGCCATATAATAAGTAAAAATACCGATCTGTCCCGATTTGAACTGGGTAAACAGCATATCGTCAAACGGCACATCGGCCAGACAGCCCATGCGGTCGCAACGGGTAAAATCGGCGCGGCCGAGATCGACCTTGTCGATTTTAAGACCGAGACGGCGGATCAGGTTGACATTCAACGGCGCCAGTACACGCAAAATAAACTTGCCGGTGTCCAGATGACGCAAAATCATCACAGTCAAAGTCAGATCGGGCCGCTTTTCATCGGCGAATGTCTGCAACAGTGCACAGCTTTCTTTGGGCGGCGCCACATTCACGGAGGAGGATGACAGGCTGGAAGAGGCCGAATAGGGCTCGCAACGCAGGCTCCAATCGCCGAAACTTCCGCGCAAGCCCATCCCTGAAGCCGTCTGCGCCTGCACTTGGCCGGATCCGAACAGTCCGAAACCCGATCCGGAATAGCCCGGAAGACCGAGTGTCAGCAGTGCCGTCACGATCGCCAATATACATTGCCGAAGGATTGGCTTATAAAATGCCATGTCAGATCATCCGCAGCTGTGATTCAAATCGGTCCTCCTGTCGGGGACCTCATTTCTTTGAAGAAGGTGGGAACACGCTAGAAAGCCGTTGTCAAGACAAGACAGGCCAATCCTTCTCTGCCCTGAGAAAATGCGTCCTGACCCTAATTGTCACTTGACGAAACTGTTAATCGGCACATTTTGTATCATAAATGTGCATTTTCTATCGCTTCTGCGTTGCGCTCGAGGTTTCTTTGTGGTTTTGACAGACTGGAATGAAACAAGTGTGTTGCGGATGCAAATCCGGTGAGCTTGGGAGAATAAAGTATCATGATCCGTTTCTGGAACCGTTTGGCGCTGATCGCGCTCGGTCTCGTGCTGGCAGCGTCTGCCACTGTCGAGCCTGCATTGGCCGGTATTGGCGAGCCAAGCATGTGGCAGATGAACATGCAGCCGCCCGTGACCGAAGTGGCGCGCGACATCAATGATCTGCATGACATCCTGATCTGGGTGATCACCGCGATCTCGCTGTTCGTGCTGGGTCTGCTGATCTATGTGATGGTAAAGTTTAACGAGAAGGCCAATCCTGTTCCTTCAAAACTGACCCACAACACACTTCTGGAAGTCGCCTGGATCCTGATCCCCTGCCTGATTCTGGTGTATATCGCGATCCCGTCTTTCAAGCTGCTGCGTTTGCAGATCGAATTGCCCAAGCCAGATATCACCGTTAAGGCGATCGGCCACCAGTGGTACTGGTCCTATGAATACGGCCAGGACCAGAATGGCGGCTTTGCTTTCGACAGCTACATGCTGACACGTGAAGATGCCGTGAAGGCCAAACAGCCGGCTCTGCTGGCTGTTGACAATGAACTGGTCCTGCCAGCCGGCAAAACCATTGTTGTGCAGGTTCTGGGAGCCGACGTGATCCACAACTTCGCGGTCTCTTCGTTCGGAATCCGCATGGATGCCGTGCCGGGCCGCATGAACCAGACATGGTTCAAGACCGACAAGGAAGGCGTCTATTATGGCCAGTGCTCGCGCCTGTGCGGCCAGAACCACGCATTCATGCCGATCGCTGTTCGCATTGTCAGCCCCGAGAAATATGCCGCGTGGCTGGTTGAAGCGAAAAAGAAATTCGCCTCCAACGAGGACGCTCTGAAGCAGGTCGCCTCGCTGCCTGCCTCCAACCAATAAGACTTCGACATCATCCTTATCTGTAGTATCCGCACTCGATACTTTTGTTGAGATATCCCGAGAATATCGGGACACCTGAGTAAAGAGAAGACCCCGGGACATATGACCATGGCACATGCAACCGATGCTCACGCTGATCACCACGCCCATCCAACCGGATGGCGCCGCTGGATGCTCTCCACCAACCACAAAGACATTGGCACGCTCTATCTGATATTCGCGCTGTTTGCGGGGATTATCGGTGGCGCATTGTCGATCCTGATGCGCCTTGAGCTTCAGGAGCCAGGCCTTCAATATTTTTCGGACCCACAGACCTATAACGTTGTGGTGACCGGCCACGGACTGATCATGGTGTTCTTCGTCGTGATGCCAGCGATGATCGGTGGCTTCGGAAACTGGTTCGTGCCGCTGATGATCGGCGCGCCCGATATGGCCTTCCCGCGCTTGAATAACATCTCGTTCTGGTTGCTTCCGGCCTCTTTCACCCTGCTGCTGATGTCCCTGTTCGTTGAAGGCGCTCCCGGTTCCAACGGTTTCGGTGGCGGCTGGACAGTGTATCCGCCGCTCTCGACCTCTGGCCATCCCGGCCCTGCGCTCGATTTTGGCATTCTGTCGCTGCATCTGGCAGGCGCCTCCTCGATTCTGGGTGCGATCAACTTCATCACAACCATTCTCAACATGCGCGCACCCGGCATGACCATGCACAAAATGCCGCTGTTTGCCTGGTCGATGCTGGTCACCGCCTTCCTGCTGCTGCTGTCGCTGCCGGTTCTGGCCGGTGCGATCACCATGCTGCTGACCGACCGCAACTTCGGTACCTCCTTCTTCGATCCGGCCAATGGTGGAGACTTGCTGCTCTACCAGCACCTGTTCTGGTTCTTCGGCCATCCTGAAGTGTACATCATGATCCTGCCGGGCTTCGGCATCATCAGCCACATCGTCTCGACCTTCTCGAAAAAGCCCGTGTTCGGCTATCTCGGCATGGCCTATGCAATGGTCGGCATCGGTGCCGTCGGCTTCGTCGTGTGGGCGCATCACATGTATACTGCCGGTATGTCGCTCAACACCCAGCGTTACTTCGTGTTCGCCACCATGGTGATCGCGGTGCCGACAGGGATCAAGATCTTCTCGTGGATTGCCACGATGTGGGGCGGTTCGATGCGCTTCACCTCGCCGATGATCTGGGCGATCGGCTTCATCTTCCTGTTCACCGTCGGTGGCGTGACAGGCGTGGTGCTGGCCAATGCCGGCGTCGACCGCAACCTGCACAACACCTATTATGTGGTGGCGCATTTCCACTATGTGCTGTCGCTGGGTGCGGTGTTCGCGATCTTCGCGGGCTGGTATTACTGGTTCCCGAAAATGAGCGGCTATATCTTCCCCGAGTCGATAGCCAAGCTGCATTTCTGGATCGCCTTTATCGGTGCGAACGTCCTGTTCTTCCCGATGCACTTCACCGGTCTGGCTGGCATGCCCCGCCATTACGTCGATTACCCTGATGCCTTTGCCGGCTGGAACCGCATCTCCTCGTTCGGCTCCTACCTTTTCGGTTTCGGTATTCTGGTGTTCTTCTACGGCCTCTATGTGGCCTTCAGCCGCAAGGAACAGGCTGCCAACAGCCCATGGGGCGAAGCAGCAACCACTCTGGAATGGACCCTGTCTTCTCCTCCTCCGTTCCACCAGTTCGAGACCTTGCCGGTCATCACAGGATCGGATCACTAAGTCCTGTGATCTGCGGGCCTGCCTTGCAGGCCTGATCATAAACTCCGCCGCCGGACTTCGGTCCGGCGGCGTTCGATCTGAAGATCCTCTCTGAAGAACCGAACTGTCAAAACGCCAATGTGTTTTGAACCATCCAGTGTCCGCGTGCGGAGTTGACTCGATGCCGATCAGCAGTACCCAGACCGATCTCGAGACCTCCCTTGCTGACGGGGCGACGATTGATTGTGCCATGGGCAATGGTTCGGCTGCCGATTTCTTTGCGCTATTGAAACCCCGCGTCATGTCGCTGGTGATATTCACCGCCCTCGTCGGGATGTTGCTTGCCCCCGTCCCTGTCCATCCCGTGATCGGCTTCGCTTCGCTGCTGGCCATTGCGGTCGGCGCGGGCGCTTCGGGCTGCCTGAATATGTGGTGGGATTCCGATATCGATGCCGTGATGCACCGCACCGTCAATCGCCCCATTCCGGCCGGTCTGGTCAGCCGCACCGAAGCCCTGAGCTTCGGCATGGTGCTGTCTTTCTGCTCGGTGCTGGTGCTGGGCGTGGTCAGCAACTGGTTTGCCGCAGCCTTCCTGGCCTTCACGATCTTTTTCTATGTTGTCGTCTATTCGATGTGGCTGAAGCGGTCGACGGCCCAGAACATCGTGATCGGCGGCGCGGCGGGGGCTTTCCCTCCGATGATCGGCTATGCCGCCGTGACCGGAAGCCTCAATCTCGAAACCTTCGTGCTGTTCGGCATCATCTTCCTGTGGACCCCGCCGCATTTCTGGGCCCTGGCGCTGGTGAAATCAGAGGATTACGCGCGCGCCGGCATTCCGATGCTGCCCGTGGTGGCCGGCCCCGATGCGACACGCCTGCAAATCCTGCTCTATACCATCATTCTAGCCCCTTTCGGCCTGCTGCCGGTGGTCATGGGCTTTGGGGGGATGGCCTATGCCATCACCGCCGGTCTGGGTGGTGCGGGCATGTTGTGGCTGGCTTTGCGGGTGTTCCAGCGCCGCGAAGGCCCGCGGGCCAACCGGACGGCCATGCAGCTGTTCGGTTTCTCGATCTTCTATCTGTTCATGCTGTTTGCCGTATTGCTTGTCGAACACATCGCGCTCACCAGCGGTTTGGTCACCTCACTGTCGTTGATGAAGGGCTAAAGACCAGATGACCGACACACCCAACGGCATTCAACTCACTGAACAACAGAAGAAGAACCAGCGGAGCCGCTCGCTGGCCATCGGCTGGATTCTGGGTGCGCTGGTCGTGCTGTTTTTCGTCGTAACCATCGTCAAACTCGGCCCGGCCGTTCTCAACAGGCCGATCTAACCATGACAGAGCAAGCACTCAAACCCGACAGCAAGCACAGCAACCGCCGCACCTTGCAGGCCTGTGCCCTGCTTGTCGTGTCGATGCTGGGGCTGGCCTATGCGGCCGTGCCGCTTTATTCACTGTTTTGCAAGATGACGGGCTTTGGTGGCACGCCACTGATTGCCACCCGTGCCCCCGACAGCGTGGGCACGCGGGCTTTTTCCGTCCAGTTTGATTCCAATGTCGCCAAAGGCCTGCCTTGGCGGTTTGCTCCCGAACAACCGCGCATGGATGTAAGGGCGGGAGAAACGGTCACCGTGATCTACAAGATCACTAATCTATCGGATCGGGAAACGGCTGGCATGGCCACCTATAATGTCCAGCCGGACATCATGGCCCCGTATTTCAATAAATTGCAGTGTTTCTGCTTTAACGAAATGGTGCTGAAACCGCATGAAACTGTTGAAGTTCCGGTCGTTTTCTTCATCGATCCGGCGGCGGCACAGGATCGTGATGTCGAAAGAGTTGCAATGATCAGCTTGTCCTATACGTTTTTTCCTGCCAAACGGTCAGAAAAATCGGTTGTTCAGGCTAAAGACGCAGTGGCAGGATCAGCTTCGAAACTGTAAAGAAGAGTAAGGCGACCTCAATGAGGCGCCAAAGATGAATGCGGAGATGAGAGATAATGAGCGGCGCACATAGCAACAATCACGATTATCACCTCGTTGACCCGAGCCCATGGCCTCTGGTTGGCTCGATCAGCTGCTTCGTGACAGCTGTCGGCGGGATCATGTGGATGAAATCCATGGCGATCGGTGGTCTGCATGCCGGTCCGGTCCTGTTCGGTGCCGGCTTTATCGGCATTTTGTACACCATGTTGTCCTGGTGGTCGGATGTGGTGAACGAGGCCGAATATGGCGGCTATCACACCCATGTCGTCCAGATCAGCCACCGCTACGGCATGATCATGTTCATCGCCTCCGAAGTCATGTTCTTTGTCGCATGGTTCTGGGCATTTTTTGACGCAAGTCTGTATTCGGGCGAGCTCAAGCAATATCTGCGCGTCGAATTTACCGGCGGCCATTGGCCTCCGAAGGGCATCGAAGTGTTCGATCCCTGGCATTTGCCTTTGCTCAACACCCTGATCCTGCTGCTCTCGGGCACAACGGTGACCTGGGCGCACCATGCCTTGCTGGAAAATGACCGCAACGGCCTGAAATGGGGTCTGATCCTGACCTGCGCACTCGGCGCCTTTTTTACCGGCGTTCAGATTTTCGAATACAATCATGCAGCGTTTGCCTTCAAATCCTCCATCTATGGTGCAACCTTCTTCATGGCGACCGGCTTCCACGGCTTCCATGTGTTGATCGGCACGATCTTCCTGATTGTCTGCCTGGTGCGCGCACTGAAAGGACACTTTACCTCCGAGCGTCATCTCGGCTTCGAATTCGCCGCCTGGTACTGGCACTTCGTTGACGTGGTCTGGCTGTTCCTGTTTATCGCCATCTATCTGTGGGGCTCCCATTGGGGTGCGGCCGCTGCAGCCGCCGGTCACTAAAAAGCCGGTATTGATCTCCAAAAAGGCGGCCTTGGCCGCCTTTTTCCTTTTGGATCGGATCCCGTCATGAGCCAGCACGAGCCGCAAAACAGCCCGCAACACGATACTCCTCCCCCTTCACCGGTCTGGGCAGGATTGCGTGGCCGGTGCCCGCATTGCGGCAAAGGGCATCTGTTTGCCGGTTTTGTGGAAGTGGCACCGGCATGTGATGTCTGCGGACAGGATTTCTCCAAGGCTGATTCGGGCGATGGTCCGGTCATCTTCATCATCATGCTGGCCAGCCTGATCGTATTGGGCTCGATGCTGGTGATCGATACGGTCTATTCGCCACCGATGTGGCTGCAGATGGTGATCTGGATGCCCGTGATGACCGGCATTGTACTGGGCATGATGCGCCCGTTCAAAGGGGTGCTGATCAGCTTGCAATTCCACCACAAGGCCGGACAGGCCCAACGGGCCGATACAGAACCCAAGCCAAGTCAGGATGCATCGGCATGACCCGAAACCACCCGAATCAACCCGCCTCCTCCAGGCGCTTTCTCGTGCCGATGCTGACCAGCGGTTTTGTCGTGCTGGTCCTGCTGGCGCTCGGGGTCTGGCAACTCGACAGAATGGAGGCCAAGCAACAGCTGATCGCACGCGTCACCGCACGGGTCAACGAACCTGCCGTGGCTTTGCCCGCCGCCAGCCAATGGCAAATGCTCAACAAGCCTGCCGATGATTTTCTGAAGGTCACCGTTAGCGGCCGCTACTTGCACGAGCGTGAAACCTATCTGTTCATGCTCTATGCACCGCCGGGCGAGCGCGATCCTACGCCGGGCTATGCGGTCATTACACCGCTAAAGCGCGAGGATGGCTCGATCGTGCTGGTCAATCGCGGCTTTGTGCCCGACAGCAAGCGCGATCCCGCCAACCGGCCGCAAAGTCTGGGCGCGGAGACTGTGGCCATTACCGGTCTGTTGCGGCTGCCGCAATCGCGCAGCTGGTTCGATGCCGATGATGCGCCTGCCAAACGCCTGTTCTATACGCGCGATCCCAAGGCCATGGCCAAAGCCGTTGGGTTGGATCAGGTCGCCCCCTTCGTGATCGATGCCGATGTCACGGCGGTGGCAGGCGGCTGGCCCAAAGGCGGCAATACCGTCATCAGCTTTTCCGACAACCACCTGCAATATGCGATCACCTGGTTTACCCTGGCGCTGGCGGTTTCGGCTTTGTTTGTGATCTGGTATCGTCAGAACCGGTCAAGACCACAACCTGATAATGATGAATAAGGGATAGTGATCCGTGCATTATGTGTCGACCCGCGGGCAAGCGCCCCGTCTTGGTTTCTCGGATGCAGTTCTGGCGGGCCTCGCCCGTGACGGCGGGCTATATTGGCCTGAACAGTGGCCGCAACTCGACCAGACAACCATCAGCGGCTTTGCCGGCCAGAGCTATGCCGATATCGCCAAAGCGGTGATCGGGCCCTATGCCAGCGATGTCGCGGCCGCCGATCTTTCCGGCATGATCGATGCCGCCTATGCCAGCTTCCGCCATCAGGCCACATGCCCGCTGGTCCAGCTTGATGACAATCTGTTCGTGCTGGAGCTGTTCCACGGCCCGACACTGGCCTTCAAGGACGTGGCCATGCAATTGCTGGGCCGTCTGATGGATCATGTCCTGAAGGCGCGCGGACATCGCGCCACCATCGTCGGCGCAACCTCGGGCGATACCGGCAGTGCGGCAATCGAGGCGTTTCGCGGCCTGTCGCAGGTCGATGTGTTCATCCTCTATCCGCATGGCCGCGTCAGCGAGGTTCAGCGGCGGCAGATGACCACCGTGGCTGCCGACAATATCCATGCGCTGGCGGTCGAAGGCACCTTCGATGATTGCCAGGCCATCGTCAAAGGTCTGTTCAACAATCACACTTTTCGTGATTCCTATGCCTTGTCAGGGGTCAATTCGATCAACTGGGCGCGCATTGTCGCGCAGGCAGTTTATTATTTCAGTTCCGCTGTGAGCCTTGGTGGTCCGCAACGGCCTGTCAATTTCTCGGTTCCGACCGGCAATTTCGGTGATGTATTGGCCGGCTATGTCGCCAGGAATATGGGCCTGCCGGTCAAGCAGCTGATGATTGCAACCAATAGCAACGATATTCTGGCCCGCACGCTGGCCTCGGGCCGCTACGAGGTCACCGGCGTGCATCCGACCTCCTCTCCCTCGATGGATATCCAGGTGTCCTCGAATTTCGAACGTTTGTTATTCGATGCCTGCGACAGGCAGAGCGAGTTGATCCGCGCGATGATGGGCAGCCTGTCGCAAAGCGGTTCTTTCGCCATTCCCGATGAGGCCATCGCGACGATCCGCCGCGATTTTGCCGCCCATCGGGTCTCCGAGGAGGAGGTCAGCCAAACCATGCGCGAGACCCTGGCCCGCACCGGCTATCTGCTCGATCCGCATACGGCGGTGGGTAAGGCGGCCGCTGAAAAACTTCTGGAATTCGATCCCGCCACGCCGACGGTGGTGCTGGCGACAGCCCATCCGGCCAAATTCCCCGATGCGGTCTTTGCCGCCACCGGCGTCAGGCCCGCTTTGCCGCCGCATCTGGCCGACCTGATGGAGCGCAAGGAACATTTCACCGTGATTGCCAACGAGCAAAAGGCGATCGAGCATTTCATCAGCCAGCATGGCCGCATGTCGAGGACAGGCGTTTGATCCTGCCCCCCGATCCGCAAGTCCTCCTGACCACGCTTGGCAACGGCTTGCGGGTGGTCAGTGAACGCATGGATCATCTGGCCACAGCCTCGGTCGGCATCTGGATTGCCGCCGGTGCGCGCCACGAACACCGCGACGAGCACGGCCTTGCGCATCTGATCGAGCACATGGCCTTCAAGGGAACGGACACCCGCAGTGCCCGCCAGATTGCCGAGGACATCGAGAATGTCGGCGGCGATCTCAACGCCGAAACGACCGCGGAAGTCACCTCCTATTTCGCCCGCGTTCTGGGGGAGGACCTGCCGCTGGCGCTTGATCTGATCGGCGAGATTGTCACCCGTCCGGCTTTTGCCGCCGATGAGCTCGAGCGCGAGAAGCAGGTGATCCTGCAGGAAATCGGCTCCTACGAGGATGCGCCCGACGAGCTGATTTTCGATCTGTTCATGGAACAGGGTTTTCCAGACTCCGTCCTGGGGCGGCCTATTCTCGGCACGCCCGACAGCGTCATGGGCCTGTCCGAGGCCTCGATGCGCACCTTTCTGGCCCGCCAATACCGCGCACCGGCAATGGTCGTGGCAGCAGCCGGCGCGGTGGATCACGACACACTGGTCGCGCAAGCCGAACGGCTGTTTGCCGGCCTGTCGCCGCTCGACCCCGAGCAGGCGGTGGCTTGCGCCTATCAGGGCGGCGATGTGCGGCAAAAACGCAAGCTCGAACAGGTCCATATGGTGATCGGCGCGCAGGGCGTGTCCTTCCACGACCCCCTGCATGAGGCCATGCATGTGTTCGCGCAGGTGCTGGGAGGCGGGTTGTCATCGCGCCTGTTTCAGGAGCTGCGCGAAAAGCGAGGCCTTTGCTATGATGTGCATGCCTTTTTCACCCCGTTTTCCGATACCGGCATTTTCGGCATCTATGGCGGCACGGGTGCCAAGGATGCCGGCCAGTTCACCTCCGTAATGATCGACCAGTTGCGCCAGGCCGCAGCGCGGCTGGAGCCGGCCGAAATTGCGCGCGCCAAAGCGCAGATCAAGGTCGGGATGCTGGCCGCCCGCGAATCCCCGACCCGGCGGGCCGACCAGATAGCCCGGCAATTGCTGGCCTTCGGACGGGTCCCGTCCGGTCAGGAATTGTCCCAACGCATCCAGAATGTCGATGAAAACAGCCTCAAGCAGGCTGCAGAGCGGCTGTTGCAGGGCCAACCCACATTTGCCGTCATCGGCCCCCACAGCGGCCTGCCCGCCTTCAATCGGCTGCAAACCGATTTTGTGCCGCTTTAGGGGTGGTTCTTGTGGGGAAACGTGATGCCCTGTTGCTCTCGGGCAATCTTGCTTTAATGTCAGCCCTGCTCTGGCCCTCGCGCCGGAGGCATGACGACCAGACCCAGACCCGACCTGATCCCTCAGGCGCATACAGGATCATCCGTTTGCCGTTGCTGCGTATTCTCCTTGCTGTTTTGACCGTGATCACGGGTCTGACCGGTTTTTCTGCCTCCTCGCAGGCTGCAGAGGCGATGCGCGTGACCAGCAATACGCCGGTGATCGATCTGTTGCGGCGGGTTGAATTCCACCGCTCGGACGGTGACGTCATCCAGATATCGACAGCTCCCGGCCCCGACGGAATTGTGCGCCGCATGGCCATTTCAGCCAAGGAAAACGGCACCAATCCGGACTGGATCGTGTTCGCGCTGAAAAACGACAGCGAGGAGCCGATCACCCGCTGGCTGGTCGCCCCGCATTTCCGCATGATCGGTTCGGGCATTCTGCTGCCCGATCTCGGCTCGGACCGCATTACCGCAGTCACATCGAGCGCGGGCGAAAGCCCCGAACGGATCGAGAGCGCGGATTCCGATATTTTTGAAATCACGCTGGAACCGGGCGCCATCGTGACCTATGTGGCAGAACGCGCCTCGCCGTTGCTGCCGCAATTCACATTGTGGAATCCCGACGTCTACAAGGACCGGATGACCAGCCTGACGCTCTATCACGGGATGGTGATCGGTATAGCGGCTTTGCTCTCCCTCATCCTGACCATCGTGGTGGTGGTGCGGGGCGCATTGATATTTCCGGCTGCCGCAGCTTTGGCCTGGGCGGCTTTGGCCTATGTCAGCGTCGATTTCGGCTTTCTCTCGCAATTGTTCAACCTGACAGCCGAAGCGGCCCGCGTCTATCGCGCCGGATCGGAAGTCGTGCTGGCGGCAACCCTGCTGGTCTTCCTGTTTGCCTATCTTAACCTCAACCGCTGGCATGTCCGCTACGGTCAATTTACACTGGGCTGGCTTGTGGTGCTGCTGGCTCTGGTGGGCCTGGCCTGGTTCAACCCCGCCATGGCAGCCGGCATTGCCCGCATCTCGATCGGGGCGATTGCGGTGATCGGTTTCGTTCTGATCGTCTATCTCTCCACCCATGGCTATGACCGCGCTGTGCTGCTGATCCCGACCTGGCTGATGCTGCTGGTCTGGGTGACAGGCAGCAGCTTTATCCTGATCGGCCAATTGCAGGACGAGTTGGCTCCTGTGGTTTCGGTCGGCAGCGTGGTCATTCTGGTGATGCTGATCGGCTTTACCGTGATGCAGCACGCCTTTTCGTCCGGTGTGCTGGCGCAGGGACTGGTCAGCGACAGCGAGCGCAAGGCTCTGGCCCTCAACGGGTCAGGCGATTCCGTGTTCGATTGGGATGTGATGGCCGACAAGGTCACCGTCGGCGCAGAAATCGAAACCGCGCTGAGCATGAGCGAAGGCGCATTGTCCGGTCCTGCCGCGCGCTGGATCGATCTGTTGCATCCGTTTGACAGGGACAGGTTCCGTGCCACGCTTGATGCCGCACTGGAACAGGCGCGCGGACGGCTCCAGCTGGATTTCCGCATGCAGGGCAATGACGGGCATTATCTATGGTTCCTGCTCAAAGCCCGCCCGTTGGTTTCCACCGACGGCGCGGTCATCCGCGTGGTCGGAAGCCTGACGGAAATCACCGGCACCAAGCTGGCCGAACAGCGGATTTTGAAAGATGCGGTGCGCGACCATCTGACCGCCTTGCCGAACGAGCGGCTGTTTCTTGACCGCGTCTCGCATCTGTTGGCCCTGACGCGGGGCGGCGAAAGCATCCGTTCCACCGTGATGATGGTCGATCTTGACCGCTTCCGCTCGCTCAACGAGCGGATGGGCATTGCAGGGGGAGATACGATCCTGCTGACCATGGCACGGCGCATCGGCCGGCTGTTGCGTCCGCAAGACACGCTGGCTCGGTTGGGCGGGGATCGTTTCGCAATCCTGCTGCTGTCGGAGCGCGAGCCCGGCCCCATCACCGCCTTTTCCGATGCCGTCCGCAAAACCATTGCCGCGCCGGTCAATTACGGCGACAAAGAAATCTCGCTGACCGCCTCGATCGGCATTGCCCTGCCCGATCCGATGGCCGAGACGGGTGCCGAGGATTTGCTGCGCAATGCCGAAATCGCCATGACCCACGCCAAGCGGCAGGGCGGCGACCGCATCGACGTGTTCCGTCCGGCCATGCGCGCCTATCGCACCGACCGTGCCGCCGTGGAAAATGATTTCCGTCAGGCGATGGAAAGCGAACGGATCGTCGTACGCTTTACCCCGATCGTCCG
>Ga0114963_10001271_pt1 | contig 17422 bp, 17 predicted proteins | sample C_131016_EF_Meta_FD_87019 | JGI IMG/M metagenome (GOLD analysis project Ga0114963, IMG submission 87019) | Freshwater microbial communities from Lake Croche, Canada to study carbon cycling - C_131016_EF_MetaG | ecosystem: Environmental > Aquatic > Freshwater > Lake | place: Lake Croche, Canada...
CATTGCCTATGAAAACCCGTCTTGATGCAGAGCTTGTCCGTAGAGGTCTAGCGCGTTCTCGAGATCATGCTGCCGACTTGATCGAGTCTCGTTTGGTGATTGTTTCTGGGATACCTGCAAGCAAGCTAGCAACTCAAGTGGATGCAGAGACCTCAATTGTCATTCAAGGAGCACGCGAGGATTTCGTATCTCGGGGCGGACACAAATTGTCTGGGGCGCTAGATCATTTTTCGCTAGTCAAGGTAGCGGGAATGCGAGCTCTCGATGCTGGTGCTTCGACTGGGGGTTTCACTGATGTACTCCTCAAGCGTGGTGCCCAAGGTGTCGTTGCGGTAGATGTCGGATATGGTCAAATGGCCTGGGAGCTTCGTCAGGATCCTCGTGTCAAGATCCTCGATAGAACTAATGTACGTCACCTCTCCTTGGAACAGGTAGGTGAGCCAGTTGATATCGTCGTGGCAGACCTTTCCTTTATCTCCCTCACTTTAGTTCTCCCGGCTTTGATGAGCGTCGCTCAACCCGGTGCTGATTATGTTGTCATGGTGAAGCCACAATTTGAGGTAGGCAGAGAGAAGCTTGGCGCTGGTGGAGTGGTTAGGGACCCAGAGCTTCGCAAGTCAGCCGTACAGGATGTCGCCGATTGCGCCTACGATATGGGCTTAGGGTGTTTGGGTGTGGTCGCAAGTCCTCTTCCCGGACCGGCTGGCAATGTCGAATATTTTTTGTGGCTACAGCGGGGAAGCGCAGAGTTGAGTGATGAGGTTCTGCACAATGCAGTTGAGGAAGGCCCTCAATAACTTTTCATCAGCGATAATGCGAGATGTAATCTAAAGATTAGAGCGAAAGTTTTAACGAAAACGGGGGATGGGAAGATGCGTAGAGCGCTTATGGTCATCCATCCAACTCGGCCTGAGGCCATGGATTTCGCGCTAGAAATAATTGAAGCTTTTGATTCAGTAGGAATCCAGGCATCGATCAATCTTGATCGACAAATTCCAGGAACCCTACCCTACGACCCCGAATATCAATACGAAATTGCCATCGTCTTGGGCGGAGACGGGACAATTTTGCGTGCCGCAGAATTGGTCCTCGGAAAAAATATCCCAATCCTAGGGATCAATCTAGGCAACGTTGGATTCCTTGCAGAGATTCAACGACCAGCTGCTCATGATTTAGTACGTGCGATTGAAGCTAAGAATTATCGAGGAGAATCTCGACTCCTGCTCAACTACCAACTGTTCAGAGGCGGCAAAGAGATTGATTCGGGTTGGGCTTTAAATGAATTAGTTATTGAACGAAGCCACTCGCAGATGGCAGAACTATTCGTGCAAATTGATGACCGACCGCTATCCAGATGGGGATGCGACGGAGTAATTTGCGCGACGCCAACTGGATCTACTGCCTACGCCTTCTCTGCAGGCGGTCCAGTCCTCTGGCCTGAAGTAGAGGCGATAGTTGTGTTACCACTTGCGGCACATGCACTCTTCTCCAGGCCTATGGTTATTTCCCCTAACTCTTCGATCGTGATCGACGTCGAATCTAAGGTGGCACGTATCTCTGCGGATGGTTTTCGCAGCAGATCTATTGAAAAGAGTGACCGAGTAGTGATCGCCCGTTCCCAGAATCGAATAGAACTCTTGCACATCGAATCTGCCGTTTTTACCGATCGACTCGTGGCAAAATTCCGATTACCGATTGAAGGCTGGCGCGGTGAGTGAAAATTTTTTAGGTTTAGAAGAGATAACCATTCGAAACTTAGGGGTTATTGAGTCGGCGCACATTGAGTTCACGCCAGGTTTAAATGTGTTAACAGGTGAGACCGGCGCGGGAAAAACGATGGTCCTAACCGCTCTGGGATTACTCCTGGGTGGTAAAAGCGATGCGGAACGAGTACGAACCGGAGCAGATCGATTAGTTACCACAGGGCGTTTTGCCATATCAGAAAGCGTTGCATCAGATTTAAATGAAGATGATGTCGTAATCGAAGATGGCACCCTACTTATTTCTAGAACGGTGACATCTGATGGCAAATCAAGAATTCATTTAGGTGGAGTTGCTGGAACCCTCTCGAGAACCGCCGAAATTAGTGAAAATCTTATTGAAATTCATGCACAATCAAGTACGCAGCGACTTGCTAAACCAGCCTACATTCGATCGGTTGTTGATGCCGCCGTCGATAACCAGGCGCTGCTGAGTCAGATGTCTTCCACTTACCAGATATTTACAGAATTACGGCTACGGATAGCGCAATTAGAGATTGATCAGAAAAATCGAGATGAAGAGATTGCCAAGATCTCAGAATTCCTCACGAGTTTTACCGCTGTTTCACCAAAGGTAAATGAATTGATTGATATTGAATCCGAGTTAGCAAAGTTGAGTAACGTTGATGAATTGCAACAAAGTACAACTAACGCACTGAACATTTTGGAACGCGATGATCTTTCCGTAACGTCATCTCTGGTCAGCGCTAAGCGAGCACTGGAACATGTGAGTGGCAAGGATTTAGCCCTTGATGAGATAGCAACCACTCTCGGAGATTGTATTTTTTCGCTGGAGGAGTCCTTGAGCGCACTACATCGATACGGGAGTGCTTTAGATGCCGATCCAGTTAAATTAGATTATCTGCAGAATCGAAAGAGCGCCATCAACTCCCTGATAAAAAAACATGGACGTGGATCCGATCGTGACGAGGCCTTCACTGAATTGCTTGAACGTGCCGAAATCGCACAAGATCGAATCGCGGATTTGGAGGGTGGAGCAGATCGAATTGCTGATTTAAGGAGTGAATTAGCAGAGGCATTTATCGAAATGAAAACCGTCGCCCTGGAACTTGAGAAATCAAGAATGGAGGCTGCCGGCGACTTGAGTAGGCGAATAACGGAAGAGATTCATTCGTTATCAATGCCACATGCCTCGATCACAATCTCTGTGGCATCATCTGATCCGGAAGACCCGGCTTCTTACAGCCAACACGGCATCAATGATCTGATGATCTTGTTTACGAGTCACACGGGTTCTGAGCCGGGACTCTTGTCAAAATATGCAAGTGGTGGTGAATTATCGAGAGTGATGCTTGCTATAGAGGTGGTGCTGGCCCGGGATAGTCAGATTCCGACCTATGTATTTGACGAGGTTGATTCGGGTGTTGGTGGAAAAGCTGCAATGGAAGTGGGTAAACGCTTGGCACAACTGGCCGATAACGCTCAAGTTATTGTGGTCACCCACTTGGCCCAGGTGGCCGTTTGGGCTAACAATCACCTGGTAGTCACAAAGAACGAAGCTGGCTCCATTGGTGTTTCAAATGTCAAGACTCTTACCTCCGAGGAGAGGCGCGTGGAGATCGCGCGAATGCTCTCCGGACAGGAAGAGTCGACGACCGCTCAGGAACACGCACAAGAGTTGCTAGAGATGGTTAGTAAAAGAGTGATAAGTTAGCGTTCCGTGACTAGATCAGCAGAGCATCCAGATTCAACGCCAGATACATCGACACATGTCACGCCCAAGACAACTCACTTAACTAAGCATCTTTTCGTTACTGGGGGAGTTGCTTCAAGTCTTGGAAAGGGCCTGACCGCTTCAAGCCTGGGTCGTCTATTGACGAGCAGAGGGATTCGAGTAACAATGCAAAAGCTCGACCCCTATATCAACGTGGACCCTGGAACGATGAATCCGTTCCAACATGGTGAAGTATTCGTAACAGACGATGGTTCCGAGACAGATCTAGATATTGGTCACTATGAAAGATTTCTCAATCGAAACCTTGAAGGATTTGCAAACGTCACCACTGGACAAATTTATTCCAACGTTATAGCTAAAGAGCGTCGAGGAGACTACTTGGGCGAAACTGTTCAAGTAATTCCACACATTACAAATGAGATTAAAGAGCGTATTCTCGCCATGGCGGGCGTGGATGTGGATGTCGTCATTACTGAGGTCGGCGGGACGGTAGGAGATATCGAGTCATTGCCTTTTTTGGAGGCGGCGCGGCAGATTCGACAAGAGGTCGGTAGAGAGAACGTTTTCTATCTCCATGTTTCGTTAGTTCCCTATATCGGACCTTCTGGCGAATTGAAGACGAAGCCGACGCAACATAGCGTGGCAGCTTTGCGCTCGATAGGTATTGCGCCCGATGCCATTGTGATTCGTTCAGATCGCGAAATTCCAGCCTCCGTAAAGAAGAAGATATCAGCGATGTGTGACGTTGATCTAGAGGCCGTGGTCGCGGCAGTTGATGCACCAAGTATTTATGATATTCCGAAAGTGCTCTATGCCGAAGGGTTAGATGCATATGTGGTTCGACGCCTGGGACTGGGCGGATCGGATGTTATTTGGGGTGAATGGGACGAACTCTTAGAGCGAGTTCATCATCCTGCGCATGAAGTGAAAGTCGCGCTCGTCGGAAAATATATTGATTTACCCGATGCCTATCTCTCGGTAACTGAAGCGTTGCGGGCTGGTGGATTCTCAAATAATGCTCGAGTACTTATTCAATGGGTACCCAGTGATGAATGTGAAGATGATGCTGGGGCTTTAGCACACCTCTCCGACGTTGATGCGATCTGCGTCCCAGGTGGTTTCGGCGTGCGTGGAATTAATGGAAAGGTTGGAGCGCTAAAATATGCACGCGAGAATCTGATTCCAGTATTGGGTCTTTGTCTAGGTTTACAATGCATGGTAATCGAAGCAGCGAGAAATCTGGCGAGCCTCCCGTTAGCGAATTCCACGGAGTTTGATCCGGATTCACCAGATCCCGTTATTTCAACGATGCGCGACCAACAGTCTATTGTCGCTGGCGAAGGCGATTTGGGAGGGACTATGCGCTTGGGGCTCTATCCAGCTGATTTGCAGCCCGATTCGATCGTTGCAAAGCTTTACGGATCAGCGACGATTCACGAAAGACATAGGCATCGTTACGAAGTCAATAATGCCTATCGAGAAAAGTTAGAGGAAACCGGGTTAGTTTTTTCTGGTCGATCCCCAGATGGAAATTTGGTCGAGTTCGTAGAACTTCCACGGGAGAGACATCCGTTTTATGTGGGAACTCAAGCCCATCCTGAATTTTTGTCCCGTCCCACGCAGGCACATCCGCTCTTCTCGGGTTTAATTAATGCAGCAATTAAACGTAATGACGCTCGTTGACGCGCAAATTCGCGAATACCTCAATCACCTCAATGTAGAACGTGGATTAAGCTCGAATACATCGATGGCTTATCAACGAGATTTAGCAAAGTTTTTAGCGTTAACAGCTCAAAAAGACTTACTGGCGGTAAGCCCAGCGACCATGGAAGATTACGTCTCGCAACTGCGGTCCAGAGGAATGTCAGAGAGTTCTATTGCTAGAAACGTAGTTTCTATTCGTAATGCGGTTGCTTTCACCTGCAAGGAAGCTAAAGTTTCAAATCCAATTATTGATGTAAAGCCGCCGAAGAGTGCGTTGCGATTACCGAAGGCGCTCACTGTTCCCGAGATAAATGATTTGATTGAAGCGACTAAACGAGGTGACGATGCACATTCACTACGCGCCACCTCCATCGTCGAACTTCTCTACGGGACAGGAGCTCGAATATCTGAAATTGTTTCATTGAATCTATCGGATGTGATGAAAATCGATGGTGGCGAGGTAGTCAGCGTTCGCCTTGAAGGCAAAGGTGGCAAAACGAGAGTTGTGCCACTCGGAGGATTTGCCCAACGAGCTCTCGATCAATATGTAATCCGAGTTCGCCCTAGCCTTCTCAAAAAAGATAGAAAACCGCTATTCCTCAACGATCGTGGAACACGGTTGAGTCGCCAGACTATGTGGAAGATCGTGTCAACTGCGGCCGAGGCTGCAAATTTAACGTTATCTGTATCCCCGCACGCCTTACGACATTCCTACGCAACGCACTTGTTGGAAGGTGGAGCGGACATTCGAGTGGTTCAGGAGCTACTTGGACACTCCTCTGTTACGACAACCCAGATATACACTCTGGTGACAATTGACCGTATTAGAGAGGCATACGCCTCCGCTCATCCTAGAGCGAAAGATTAATTCTCAGCGTCCGCGAAGTCGACGGGCAATTATTGATTGATCACCCTTTGCTTCCAAATCTGCAATGATGATGGCGAGAGATTCGCGAACTATGCGACCGCGATCGACAGCCAGCCCCAAATCGCCTCGTAGCGCTAATCTGGCTTGCTCTAAATCGTAGAGCTCTTCTGGGGAGAGATAGACCGTTATTTTCTCGTCATGTCGCTCTCTACCACTTGGCGAACGGTCAAAGGCATTTACGCGGCGACGGGGAGTGGTCCGTACTGCAGAGCGGCTAGAAAGCGCGATTGGAGCTTCCGGTTGATCCTCCACTGGAGTTGGGCTTAGAGGCGCAACTGCACTCAGAGTAGACGATTGTCGGAACAACTCCTCGGCCCCCGGAAGTACGACCCTGCGACTCACTTTGCGCCACCTCGAGTGATGAGCTCTCTGGCGAGTCGTCGATATGCAAGCGCTCCGGTCGAACTGCTGGAGAAGCTCGTTATGGGTTCGCCGAGTACCGTTGATTCTGAGAAACGCACGGTTCTGGAAATAATGGTGTCTAAGAGTTCTGTTGGGAACTCATTGCTAATAAGCTCCAAGACCTCACGAGAATGAATGGTTTTGCGATCAAACATCGTTGCAAGAATTCCAATTATCTCTACATTTGGATTGGTGTGTTCTCGAATTTTCTCAATCGTCTTCTTCACCAACGATAATCCCAAGACCGCAAAATATTCACATTCCATGGGGATCAGGACCCCGTTTGATGCAGTAAGAGCATTGATTGTTAGGGTTCCCAGCGAGGGGGAGCAGTCAATGAGAATGTCGTCATAGTTTGCCGAGATCGGCTCTAAAATCTTGCGAAGCTTATGCTCTTTGGCGATTTCGGTAACGAATGCTGCCTCTGCCGCAGCTAAATCTTCATGCCCCCTGATGAAATCCAAACCAGGGACATTTGATTTGAGAATGAAATCCTGAACTTTGGCCTGCGGGTCGTTGAGAAGATACCAAACAGACCCGTACTGCTCGCGTAGTTGAACTGCCTTGATGCCCAATCCAGTGGTCATCGATGCTTGTGAATCAAAATCGATCAGCAAGACGCGACGACCCATTTCGGCCAGTGAGGCGCCTAAATTAATCGTCGTGGTGGTTTTACCAACTCCACCTTTTTGATTAACTATGGAGATGATCCTGGTGTGACCCTCGCCAGGAGCAGGAATTACCTGTGGGATTTCTACGGGAGTTCTCCCTAAAATTACTGATGTACTTGCTAGCTCATCATCTCGATTTATCGATATATCTTCCTGTCGAGAAGGAACTGAATTGATTTCGCCCATAACCGGACTCTACGGCGGTGCGCCAAGCAAGGCAAGCCCGAAATGGGTACCTTTCTGTCATGGATCAGCTGCTTTCAGATCACCCGGGTAACGACGCGTTGGTCATGGCTGGTGATCAAGACGACTCGGAAGTTACGTCGTCCAAGAATACTTTTTCGGTGCATCTGAGCAATTTTGATGGGCCTTTCGACTTGCTTCTTCAACTCATCTCCAAGCACAAGATGGATATTACCGAGGTCGCATTAAGTGTTGTTACCGATGATTTCATTGCCTTTATTAGACCCTCTGAGGGTCACACAGAGGGTTGGGACTTGGAACAAACCACGGAGTTTTTAGTGGTTGCTGCGACCCTGCTGGATTTAAAAGCAGCCAGGTTGCTCCCAAGCGGGGAAGTCGAGGACGAGGGAGACCTGGCGCTTCTAGAAGCTCGAGACCTGCTTTTTGCCCGACTACTTCAATACCGAGCCTTCAAGGAGATCGCCTCCATTTTCAATGAGCGAATCGACGCAGCAGAGAGAACTTTTGCGCGCTTAGTTGCGATGGAACCACATTTTGCCCAGTTGCTTCCTGAGGTGCTCATAGGCGTGGGACCGGAGCGATTTGGAGCGATTGCAGATCGAGTCCTCTTCCCGAAAGCGCCGCTCACGCTCTCAATCGAGCATATCCATAAGCCCCTGGTAAGCGTGGCTGAGGAGGCGATTAAGGTCGTAGAGATGTTAAAACGGAATGGAACGACCTCTTTTAGGAGCTTAGTCAGTGATGCCGATTCAACCTTTGTGGTTATCGCTAGGTTTTTGTCACTTCTCGAGCTCTATCGGGAAGGTGCATTGAGATTTGAGCAGGTAATCGCCTTAGGCGATCTTCACATCACCTGGGTAGCGGGCGAGGGAAGCGAAATCCACGTTAGTGATGAATTTGATGTACCAGTAGAGCCCGTTCCACCTGAGACAAAAGAGGAATAAATGTCTGAACATGAAGCAATACCCTCGAGTTATCGTAAATCCATTGAGGCGATTTTGATGGTAGTTGATGAGCCTGTGACAGAAGAGCTCCTCGCTCAAATTTTGGAAATTTCGACAGAGACGGTCTCCGAAACGGTTCAAACGTTATCCGAGTCTTACGAGGCGGAAGATCGAGGGTTTCAACTCAAAGCGGTCGCCGGGGGATGGCGTTTTTATAGTCATCCAGATGAATCTCAGATTGTTGAGAAATTCGTTATGGACGGCCAGCAGTCACGGTTGACACAAGCGGCACTCGAAACGCTTGCCGTCATCGCCTACCGTCAACCCGTGTCTCGAGCACGCGTGTCGGCGATTCGTGGTGTAAACGTAGAGGCGGTCGTGAAGACGTTGGTAACGCGAGGATTGATCGAAGAGAGAGGCTCCGAGCCTGATACTGGCGGAATTCTGTATGGAACGACGAGCTTCTTCCTGGAGAAATTAGGCATTAGGTCGATCGAAGATCTACCTGCCTTGGCGCCATTCTTGCCCGACACCGATGGGCTTGAAGAGGTGCTTGCGACTCTTACGGAGTAGCAGTCCTGCATCTAAGCGGCGATCGGTTGGTTACGTAACAATCGAGTTCAGCGTTAGACTTTGCCCTCAGCCATAAGGCTCCACGATCAGTTGGATCGTGATGAAAGGGTAAAAACATGACCTTAGCAAGACTACAGAAAGTGCTGGCAGATGCAGGCATCGCTAGCCGCCGAGCCAGCGAACAATTAATACTTGATGGGCGCGTGAGCGTGGATGGAATCCAAATTACGGAACTCGGAACCAAAGTAGACCCGGAAATCTCTAAAGTTGAAGTTGATGGTGAGGCAATAAAAGTTGTAAAGACTAAAGTTTACTTAGCTTTTCATAAACCAGTCGGTGTTTTGTCTACAATGACGGACCCAAATGATCGCCCTTCTTTAGGGGATTACTTTAAGGACCGCAAAGAACGACTCTTTCACGTTGGTCGATTGGACCGCGAGAGTGAAGGCCTTATCCTTATGACAAATGATGGTGATGTTGCGCATCGAGCTACCCATCCTTCATATGGCATGGTGAAGAAGTATCTGGTTGAAATCGAGTCTGTTCTGACTAAAGAACAGATATCAGAGATGCTTAAAGGCATTATGTTGGAAGATGGGCTAGCTAGGGCTTTGGAGATTCGTACTGTTCGGGAGATTTCTCCGAAACATTCATGGGTAGAGATATCGATACATGAAGGTCGTAATCACATTGTGAGAAGAATGCTCGACTTTTTCGAGATTCCTGTGGCTCGACTGGTGCGAACTGACTTCGGTCCTATTCTGTTGGCGGAAACTGGAGTAGGTAGGTATCGCACCCTCAACGAAGTAGAGCTGACAAAACTGTTTAAGGTTTTAAAAATAAATCGATAAAGTTCATTTAAATTATTAATGAGTCGATTTAGTTATATTTGTATAGTTAAGATTCTTTAGTTTGCAGATGAAATTACGCAGGATTGTTTAATCATTATTTATATGTCGACAATTAAATTTTCCACAAATTTTGCGTTGTGGATTCCGCTTGTCGCAAATTATCAAGAATAGATAAACTTTTTTGTCGGCTTAACTATTAATTAATTTAACTGATTTGGGGAACCTTTTCGGCTATTCTTTATTCATGCAAGTTCGGGCATTTCGTGGTGCAACCCAATTAAAGAGGGATGATCCCCAAGAACTTAAGAGCGCTGTCACCGAGTTGCTTACTGAGCTATTTGAAAAAAACGCAATCAAAAAATCGGAATTGATATCAATCTTCTTCACGGCGACACCAGACTTGGTCTCTGACTTTCCGGCCGCTGCGGCTAGATCACTCGATTTGGGGGACATTCCATTGATGTGTGCGGTAGAGATTGCCGTCGAGGGTAGTTTGCCTCGAGTTGTGCGCGTGATGGTACATGCTCATTCTCAGTTACCGCACGCTCAAGCTAGACACCTGTATTTGCGAGGCGCGGAAGTTCTGCGTCGCGATATTGCCCAATAAGTCTTATCTCATTACGAAATCTATGAATTGCTCATGAAAAAAGTCAAAATCGTCGGAGCCGGCCTGATCGGAACCTCTATTGCTCTCGGGTTGAAGAGCGCGGGCTATGAAGTAACGATTGAAGACGAATATCCAGAGGCCGAATCGATTGCTCAAAGTTTGATAGGGCAGATTGGACAAGGCGCGATTCCAGAGATCATTGTCGTTGCTACACCAATTTCTACGATTTCATCCCTTCTTCGCGCTCTTCAACAGCGTTACCCAGAATCTATGTTTATAGATGTTGGGGGTTTAAAGTCTGAACTTCTAGCTGACATCGAACATTTTCCAGCGATTATGGAGCAGTTTTGCCCAACCCATCCCATGGCTGGTCGCGAGATCGCTGGTGCATTGGCGGCTAGAGCAGATCTATTTCAAGGTCGAATTTGGATTTATACCCCGACTGAGCACACAGGTCCGAGGGCAATTTCGGCTGCATTAGAGGTAATTCAATCTTTAGGGGGAGTGCCCGTAGAGTTGACGGCCAAGGAGCACGATGAGGCAATCGCCGGAATTTCCCATCTGCCACAGGTCGTGAGCTCCCTGCTCTCGGTCGCTCTTGAGAACATCTCAGAGGAATATCTGATGCTCGCGGGTCCAGGTCTCAAAGATGTCTCCAGGTTAGCGGCCTCCAACCCTCAATTGTGGTCAGAGCTATTACATTCCAACCGAAAGGCCGTGTCAGAATATCTGAGAAGTTTTGCCGAAATTTTGAGCGATTTATCGACATCGCTTATCAATGATGATCTCCGCAAGACTCATGAAATCCTCTCGCGCGGCCGAGATAATCATCGACGAATTCCGGGTAAGCACCTCGGTAAGCATCGGAATTATTGGTACGTCCCAATTGTGATAGACGATAAACCTGGTCAACTGGCACGCATTTTTGATTTGTGCGCAGAAGTGTCGGTCAATGTTGAAGATCTAGGTATCGAACATAGCCCAGGCCAAGAAACCGGCTTAGTAACTCTGGCCGTATCAGAGGCTGACTCAAGGATTCTTTATCAAAGTTTTAGCGAACAGGGATGGAAAGTGCATCTTCCACGAGAATCAATCGGGTGAGTTGATAAAACCATTAGGCATTAGGGTTTACCTATGTCCACCGTCGTAATTGCAATAGATGGCCCCAGCGGATCAGGTAAGTCCACAACAGCGAGAGCGATAGCCCAACGGGCGAACTGGGGTTATCTGGACACTGGTGCGCTCTACCGAGCAGTTACCTGGATCGCTTTGAATCATTCGTTGAGTAACCCAGAAGAGATTGCGCGCGAGGCCTCTGCGCAGGGAATAAGTTTTAACGGCGACCCCATTGAACCCAGAGTCTTCGTGGGTGAAATCGATATCACTGGCGACATTCGAAGTGCTCGAGTAACTGATCAAGTGTCAATTTATGCAGCGATGCCGGAGATCCGAGAATACCTCTTAACGCTCCAACGTGAGATTATCGATGCGGCCCCACTGGGAATCGTTGTCGAAGGTAGAGATATCGGCACAGTCGTGGCTCCACTAGCACCCCTCAAAATCTTTTTGTACGCAGATTTAGCGCAGCGCGCTCTCAGACGTGAACGAGAGCTAAACGAATCACAATCTATTCCAGAGGTTAGCGCCTCTTTAGAAGCGAGAGATGCGACAGATTCATCTCGCCCAATCTCACCACTTCGTATGGCTGATGATGCGTTAGAAATTGATTCAACGTTACTGGATCTTCCTGAGGTAGTTGATGTTATTTGGCAATGGGCGAAAGAGCGACAACTCCTCGGCCTGCCAAAAGTTGCCGTGATTGGAAGACCAAACGTCGGTAAATCAACGTTGGTGAATCGAATTATTGGACGACGTGAAGCAATTGTGGAAGATGTGCCTGGCGTGACGCGAGATCGCGTGAAGTATGAAGCAGAATGGAACGGCCGCACCTTTGTGTTGATTGACACCGGAGGTTGGGAAGTTAAGCCGGAAGGAATTTCTGAGAAAATCACTGCAGGGGCCGAACTTGCTATCGCTGAGGCCGATGTCGTGCTCTTTGTTGTCGATGCCCAAGTGGGAGCTCTAGATGAAGACTCGTCTCTACTCACGCTCCTACGTAGATCAAAGAAGAAAGTTATTTTGGTCGCTAACAAAGTTGATGGTTCTCTGGAGGAGCAAAATGCCCATGGTCTCTGGAGTTTGGGGCTAGGAGAGCCAAGATTTGTCTCTGCACTCCATGGCCGGGGTTCGGGCGACCTACTTGATTTGCTTGTGAGTGAATTGCCGGAAGTTGGCAGTGAACTTCCGGATGATGGGTTTCGCAGGATTGCGATTGTAGGAAGACCGAATGTTGGCAAATCAAGTTTGCTCAACACGCTAGCTGGCGAGGCTCGGGTTCTTGTCGACGATGCCGCCGGTACTACGAGAGATCCCGTGGATGAGCTCATTGAATTTGGCGGCGCAACCTGGAGATTTATCGATACCGCCGGTATCCGTAAGAGAGCGATCTATGACAGCGGTACGGATTATTATGCAAGTTTGCGCACCGCCGCAGCCCTCGATCGAGCAGAAGTCGCGTTGGTCGTGCTCGATGCTTCGGTGCCTTTGACGGAGCAGGATTTGAGAATCGTCACTATGGCCGAGGAAGCTGGAAGAGCGCTGGTTTTAGTCATGAATAAATGGGATATGGTCGATGACGATCGTCGAGAACAGTTGGATAAAGAATTAGAGCGAAATCTGGAACGCTATCCATGGGCTCAACGCGTGAACTTATCTGCAAAAACTGGATGGCATCGCGACAGATTAGCTCCGGCGATGCGTACCGCTCTGAAGAGTTGGGAAACACGTATTCCAACAAGTAAATTGAATGCCTTTCTTGGTGCACTCGTTGCGGGAACTCCACCACCTGTGCGTGGTGGAAAACAGCCGAAAATTCGATTTGCAACACAGGTAACAATTGCGCCGCCAAAATTTGTGCTCTTTTCAAGTGAATGGGTCGAGCCCAGTTATCGTAGGTTTATTGAACGTCGTCTCCGCGAAGAGTTTGGCTTTGAGGGAAGTCCAGTCGAAGTCTCCGTTAAAGTCAGAGAGCGAGAAGAGAGGAGATATTAAAGGGCATGAAAATCGAAAGATCGGAAATTTGGACTATCCCGAATTTATTAACGACGATTCGAGCACTCGGAGTTCCGCTTTTTTTGTATCTCTTCCTGGATAAAGATTTAAAGGCATGGAGTTTCTTTATTCTGGCTATGGGTGCAGCTACAGATTATTTTGACGGAAAAGTAGCTCGCTGGTTGCATCAAGAATCGAGATTCGGCGCAGCTATGGATCCCACGATCGATCGAATTTATATCGCAGCCACAGTGATTGGTTTAGCAATAAAGCACTACATCCCATGGTGGATGGTTTTCGTTCTTGCCGGACGCGATCTCTATATGTTGATTCTGGTCGGAGTTCATCGCAGAAATAGTGGAAAAGTTTTTGAGGTAACTTTTTTGGGAAAGTCCGCAACTTTTAATCTGCTTTACGCCTTTCCACTTTTGCTCTTGAGTAACGATTCTTACTGGGGGAGGGTCGCACATGTTTTGGGCTGGAGCTTTGCGCTCTGGGGAATCGGGCTGTATCTCATAACGGCTCTGGATTACACCTGGACTGCAAGAACGCTATCCCGTCATAGAATTAACGAGTGATCCGCAGAATGTTCTGGGAGTCTGTGATGACCAAGGATTGATGGCTTGATAATCCCCGATTCAATGAATAGTGTGATCCTTTAAAGTAAACGGCCATCGAGTTTAGGAGGAGAAATTGGGGGAGTTCATGAACGATTCACAGATCCCCAAGGACCCTGACCTGACCTCGACAATTCATCTCTCTGCCTTGCGCTCAGTCCCTAAACCTCGCCCCCTCGAGGAAGTCTTCGCGCTATTAACATTGGAAGAGAGGGAGGTGGTCTCGCAGTTACCTAAAAATTCTGCGATGCTGATCGTTATCGTTGGCCCGAATAGGGGGGCGCGATATCTAATTAACTCGAAAGAGACGCTGATTGGTCGAGATCCTCATAACGAGATCTTTCTTGACGATGTGACGGTCTCTAGAATTCACGCCAAAGTGGTACAGATGGGAAATGGGGATTATCTAGTGGAAGATTTGGGTAGCCTTAATGGCACCTATGTGAACGCGCATCAAGCCCATAAATCGAATTTAACGATTGGCGATGAAGTTCAAATAGGAAAATATCGGATGACCTATTTCAAAGGACGGGGAAACTAATGGCCGTTCCCGCTCGCGCCTACCTCAGCATAGGTGAAGTGCTAGGAAAACTCCGAGGCGATTTCCCGGATATCACCATCTCTAAAATTCGATTCCTTGAATCCGAAGGATTGATTGAACCGCAACGAACTCCTTCAGGATATCGAAAGTTCACCGCTGTGGACCTTGAGCGACTTCGTTATGTATTGCAAGCACAACGAGATAAGTACTTACCGCTCAGAGTGATTAAAGAGAATCTCGATGCGATTGATAGGGGATTAGAACCGAGCTCTACGCCAGGCACCCCGGCTACGCCGCGGTTAGCAACCGTTGACGGCGAATTTGCTCCACAGCATTTTGCTCTTCAAAGCGATTTGCGCCTATCTAGATCAGAACTTCTCGAATCATCCGGGCTGACCGATGAACAACTGACGGAAGTCGAATCCTTTGGTCTGATTACTGTGCGTGGCAGATATTATGACGCGGACGCCCTGGCCGTCGCCAGAACTATCGCAAGCATTGCGGCGTTCGGCATTGAGGCACGACATCTACGGTCCTTCAAATCTGCCGCAGATCGAGAGATCGGATTGGTTGAGCAGGTAATCACGCCTCTTCTTCGTCAAAAAAGTTCTGAATCTAAAGCTCGTGCTGAAGAAGTTGCCAACGAACTCGCATCTCTCTCTGTGAAGCTGCATGCCGCTTTAGTGCGCTCCGGATTACACCGCAGTAAATAGGGCGAATAATTTACATGGGGATACCGGTAGAAGTTGTTGGAGTGAGGATAGAGCTCCCATCCAACCAACCAATTCTTTTGCTAAAAGAGTGTGACGGAATCCGTTATCTTCCAATCTGGGTTGGGGCGGTTGAAGCATCGGCGATAGCTTTTGCGCAACAAGGGGTGGTACCAATTCGCCCACTTACCCATGATCTATTCACGAACGTGTTAGGTCTTCTCAATGCACAAATACTCAAGGTTGATTTAACCGACGTGGTCGACGGAGTTTTTATGGCCGAACTCCACTTGGCTGGAGGAGAAGTTATCTCTGCTCGACCAAGCGACGGAGTTGCTCTAGCGCTGAGATCTGGCGCTCTCATTGAGGCGAGCGAAGAGTTGTTTACAAAGGTCGGCATCGAGATTCCCGATCAAGGCGATGAATCGGATGACGAGGTAGAGAAATTCCGAGAGTTTTTGGATCATATTAACCCCGAGGATTTCGCTGGCTGACTCCAAGTTATCTAAATGTCAAGTAAAGGTTTAAAGTTTTAACGTGTCGCTCTAGCGAGTAACCGAGTCAACGCCGTATCATTAAGCAATGCCGAGAGTGTCGGTACTTCCCTGTGAGAATCGAGCAAATCATGAGCGTGCCACTCAATCCAGATGTTGGGTATCGTGGCGCGACTGCCTGCGTGGCAGCAGGAATTACCTATCGGCAGTTAGATTACTGGGCGAGAACTGAGCTTCTCGGTCCGAGCATCCAAGGTGCAACAGGTTCAGGATCCCAGCGGCTTTATAGCTTTCGAGATATTCTCGTTCTCAAGATTGTTAAGAGACTTCTTGATACCGGTGTCTCGCTTCAGAATATCCGTAAAGCTGTAGATCACCTTCGGACCCGTGGAGTAGCAGATTTAGAGCGAATGACCCTCATGAGCGATGGTTCGTCCATTTATGAATGTTCAAGTAATGATGAGATTATCGATCTTCTTCAGGGCGGACAGGGCGTATTCGGAATAGCCATTAATAAAGTTTGGAATGAAGTGGAAGGCTCACTTGCCAATCTAGAAGGGGAGTCATCTTTAGAGGCTCCAATAATTCCATCGACCGACGATGAACTTTCTATCCGTAGAAAGCGTAAAGGGGCCTAATAAATTCCTTGTTCTTCAATACTCTGGAACGTGAATTTGTACTTTACATAATGTAGATTATCGGCGATTAATATACGATCAAGGATTTACTCGCAAGGCAGAAATTAGCCGATCTACGCTTGCGCCCAGCCCATAGTCTCTCTGAAATTTATAAACGAGATCGAGATCTACAGGTTCTTTTGGTAGCTCTATTGGCATCTGCGGTATCGGAACATCGAGTGCACAGTGAACTAATTTTGTTGCGATCTGAATGTAATCACGACCTTCAATCAATTTCTTTCGAAGATTTGGAGTGAGCCGAGGGTCATTTTCTTCAGCTGCAATCAGTGCAAGTTCCAGGCTCTCAAAGTTGTTGGCAATTACAGCAGCGCCCTTTTCGCCGATTCCTTTAACGCCTGGTAGACCATCCGATGGATCCCCGCGAATCATGGCAAAAAGTGCGTACCGATCCCCAGGTATTTGATACCTACTTTCAATCCATGATTTGTCGACAATATCGTGATTCGATACGCCCTTTGCGAGGTAGATAATTTTTACCCGACGCTTATCGTCGACCAGCTGGAACATATCTCGATCGCCCGTGACTACATATGTAGGGCCACGTTCTTTAACGCTAAATGTGGCCATGATGTCATCCGCTTCATAGTCATCAACACCCAACATAGGGATACCGAAAGCATCCAAGATCTCTAAGAGAATGGGAATTTGAGGACCCAAGGTATCGGGCTCTTCTTCCTCTCCCGAGGCGTCGAGACGGTTCGCCTTGTAGGCCGGAAAGAGCTCTACGCGCCAACTTGGGCGCCAATCTCCCTCGAGACAGGCAACAACCCTAGAAGGTCTATACTGCGAGATGAGTCGGGCTGTCATATCCAGAAATCCACGAATTGCATTGACTGGTTGACCATGCGGTGCGAGCAGCGTGTCAGGCATCCCATAGTAGGCCCGGTACCAAAGCGATGCGCTATCCAATA
>Ga0114963_10001274_pt1 | contig 17388 bp, 8 predicted proteins | sample C_131016_EF_Meta_FD_87019 | JGI IMG/M metagenome (GOLD analysis project Ga0114963, IMG submission 87019) | Freshwater microbial communities from Lake Croche, Canada to study carbon cycling - C_131016_EF_MetaG | ecosystem: Environmental > Aquatic > Freshwater > Lake | place: Lake Croche, Canada...
CCGCGCCCACGGAAAAATTGGCGCAGGGAAATCCTGTGCAGCCCTCGATAAATTTTGACTCAGCCTGGGCGAACGCGGCATGAGATACAAAAATCAGGAGGCACAGCAGCCAGGTCTTCGTCATCTCTTGACCGTAGCCGACCCATCCTGAAACGGACCATCTGTCATGCACAGTAACCATAACTCTTTTCCAGTGTTTTTGTGATGGTTGAGCACCATCTTGAATGTCATCGTGAGCAAAAGCGTTGTCCGGCTTGCAGAAGAAGAAAAAGAACGGCAGCTCGCGATCGTCAAAACCCATTTTCCGTGCGCGCTGAAAACCTCCACCGAATTCGTGGACAGGCAGAGCGCAGGCGATGCTCGAGGGGGGGGTGGCAACGCCAGGTGAGACGGATAAGGATAGGTTGACGTTCGGCACTTCCGCAAGCGAAGGGCACGTGTCAACGGCCGCGGTTGAGCAGGCTGCGCTGGTTCAGGTGGTCGACGAGCACTTCGGCTCGGTCGCGGCTGGTATCGACGACCACCCGCTCCACCCGGTTGCGATGGCAGATCTCCTGAAACCGGTCGTTGAACTTCCGCAGCGCCTCGAGATACCGCTTGCGGAGTTCGCTCGGCTGCGTGAGCAGTTCGTCGGCCGTCTCCAGCCCGCGAAACTTCACCATCCCGTCGAACCGAAACTCCAGTTCGTCGTGGTGCATCACCTGAAAGAGCACCACCTCGTGCTTCGCGAACCGCAGCCGCTGCAGCACCGCCTCGAGCCCGTCGAGATCGGTGAAGAAGTCGCTGAACACGAACACGATCTCGCGGCGGCCCATCCGGCCAGCGAGGTCGGAGAGACATTCACCCATCCGCGTCTTCTTCACCGGCTTGATCGTGTCGAGATGCTCCGTCATGCGGGCGATCTGCGCCATCGAGCTGGCCGGCGGCACGACGGCGAGCACCCCTTCATCGAACGTCGCCAGCGACACCTTGTCGCCCTGACGGATGACGCAGTGGCCGAGCGTCGTGGCCAGCTGCGCGGCGGCGAGCAGCTTCTGCTGGCTCCCCTCCCCGTAGCGCATCGATGCGCTGACGTCGAGCACGAGGTGGCAGACGAGGTTCGTCTCCATCTCATACTGCTTGATGAAATACTTGTCGCGGTTGTAGTAGACCCGCCAGTCGATGTGCCGCGGATCATCGCCGGGCACATACTCCCGGTGGCCAGCGAACTCCACCGCGAAACCGGAGAGCGGCGACTTGTGGTGCCCCGCCAACGTGCCCACGACGAGGCCACGCGGCTCGAGCGACCGCCCGGCCAGCCGGCCGAGGATGTCGGGATCCAGATACCGGGAAAGAATGCTCTGTACCACGTGTGTCGCTCCTGTCAGGCCGCCGGCCGTTCGTAGACCTTGTCGGCGGGAGTCGCCTCGAGCAGCATGTCGATCACCTGCTCGCTGCCAATGCCCTGTGACTGGGCGGCGTAGTTGCCGGCGATCCGGTGCCTCAGGGCCGGCTTTACGATCGCCTGCACGTCGCCCACGGTCGCGTGATAGCGGCCATACATGATCGCCCGGGCCTTGGCCGCGGTCACGAGTGTGAGCACGCCGCGTGGCCCCGCACCCCAGGCCACCCAGCGGTTCACGAAGTCGGGGGCCTCGGGAGTATTCGGCCGCGAGGCCCGCACGATCGCCCAGGCGTAGCCGAGCACCTGGTCGCTCACCGGCACCCGCGTCACGAGTTCCTGCATCGTCAGGATCTCCTCGCCCCGCATGATGGCCCCGATCTTCGCCGTCTGGCCCGACGTCACGCGACGGGTGATGTCCCATTCGTCGCGGCCCGAGGGATAGTCGACCTTGATATGGAGCAGAAACCGGTCGAGCTGCGCCTCGGGCAGCGGGTAGGTGCCCTCCTGTTCGAGCGGATTCTGCGTCGCCAACACGAAGAAGGGCGAGGGCAGCTTGTGGGTCGTGCCCCCTGCGCTGACCTGCCGTTCCTGCATCGCCTCCAGCATCGCCGCCTGAGTCTTCGGAGGCGTGCGGTTGATCTCGTCGGCAAGGATCATGTTCGCAAACAGCGGCCCGGGCAGGAATTTGTACCGCCGCGCACCGCTCTCCGGATCCTCCTGGATGACGTCGGTGCCGGTGAGGTCGCTCGGCATCAGGTCGGGGGTGAACTGCACCCGCTTGAACGACAGGTGCAGGGCCTGCGACAGCGAACTGACCAGGAGCGTCTTGGCGAGGCCGGGCACGCCTTCCAGGAGCGCGTGGCCGCGGGCGAACATCGCCACAAGGGTCTGCTCGATCACGTCCTCCTGGCCGACGATCACCTTGGAAAGCTCGTCGCGGAGGCGGTTGTAGGTCTGCTCGCACTTCTGCACGGCGGCGACGTCGTCGCCGGAAATCTGCTCGGACATGGTCGGGGCTCCTGAGAAACGAAGGGAACGGTCGGGAAGGTGATCAATCGATGTTTCGGAAATACCGGTCGAGTTTTTCCTCGTAGCCGCGCGGGGCACGACGCTGGCTCTTCGCACGGATCGCCTGCCGCATCTCGGGGGGCAGCTTGGCGAACCAACTTTCCTGTTCGAACGACTTGGCGGCCTGGTCGGCGTCGCCCGCTCGCGTGCCGGCGACGTCGGCGTTTTTATCGACGCGGTCTGTTTGCTCGAGCGGCCCGTCGGACTTCGCCTCGCCCTGCCGGGCGGCCTGCGAGCGGTCTGGTTTCTTGCTCTCCGGCGACCCGGGCTTCGTTTCTCGCCCAGATTGTTTCGCCATCGCTTCCGCCTTTCTGCCGCGGTCAGCGGCAGGACCGAGCAGTTTGTCCGCGGCGGCTTCGGCCTCGCTGCCGGCGATCATCTCGGCGGTGGCCTCCGACGACTCGGGCACGAAGCCCGTGCCGAGCGGGGCCGGCGGGTCGTTCGTCGATGGCGACGCGGATTCCCCCGCCTGCTCTTCGGGCTTCGCGGCAGCGGGTTCGGAATCGAGCTGCGACGCACGCTCGAGCCCCTCGCGAAGCGGCGCGTTGGCCAGTTCATTCTGGCCGGCGAGCGCAGCGGCGGTCGCTCCTGCGGCTTCCTGGGCGGCGGCGAATTCCTCCTGCGCTTTCCGCAGGGCCTGCGCGGCCTCACGGGCGGCGGCTGACTGGGCCGCCTCCTGTCGGGCACCGTCCTGCACGGCATCCTGCGACGGCTCGGCTCCGTCCGCGGTCCGACGGGCCGACTCCTCCGCCAGCTCCGCCGACCTGTCGGCGATCGCGTCGCGTGCCTTCTGCTGTGCGGCCATGTCGTTGGCGAGTTTGTCGGCGAGCTGCTTGGCGCGGTCAAGTTCTGCCACGCGAGCGGCCTGGTCGGCCACTTCCTCACGAGACGGCGGCTCCTTCGCGGCGGCCATCGCCTCCTGGTCGCGTGTTGCCTGCTCGAGCCGCGACTCCTGAACCCGGGCGAGCTCCATGGCGGTCTCGGCAGCCTCGCGGCGGATTTCCGAGGCTGCCTGCGCGAGCGCCTCGGCGGCTTCCGCAGGCTTGTTCTCCGCGATCGGTGGCTTTGCCTGCTCGACCGCCGCGGCCGCCTCAGGAGCGGTGTTTTTGATCGCTTCGGCCACCTTCTCCGCCACTGCGGCCACGTGCTGCTGCTCGGCCTTGATCGCAGCAGCATCGAGCTGCGGCTGCCCGGGATTCGCCGCGGCCTGCTCGGCGGCGCGGGCCAGTTCCCGCTCGGCGGCGGCGGCTCGCTCGATCGCCTCCGCGGCCCGTGCGAGTTCGGCGACCTTCGTGGCCGCCTCAGCCCGCTCCATGTCGGCAATCGCATCCTCCGCATGGCGACGCTCTTCTCCCTGAGTGGCCTGCGCGGCGGCCGTTTTCAGTTCCGCAAGCGTCTTGGCAAGCTGCTCGGCCGACTGCGGCTCCGGCATCTCGTTCCTGGGCATCGACTCGCCGGCGGCCTCGTCGCGCCGAGACGCCTCGGCCAAGACCGCCTCGGCAGCAGCCTGCGCCTCGCGGCCCGCGATCATCTCGGCGGTAGCATCGGGCGATTCGGGCACGAAGCCCGTGCCGAGTGGAGCCGGCGGTTCGTCGGCAGATGGCGACGCCGATTCCCCCGCCTGCGGTTCGGGCTGCGCAAGAGCTGCCGCCGGGGCGAGTTGCGAGGCTCGCTCGAGCGCGTCACGCAACGGCTGATTGGCAATTTCATTCTGGCCAGCGATCGCGGCGGCATCCTCACCGATCGCCTGCTGCGCTTCGGCAAACTGCGCCTCCGCCTGCTGGAGCGCCTCCGCCTGCTGGAGCGCCTCCGCTTGTGCCACCGGCAGAGGCACCTGCCCTGCAGGCTGCTGCTCCTGTTGTCTGGCGGCGACCGCCGCCGCGGCCAACTGGCCGCCGAGTTGTGCGATCGCCTCGCGGGCCTCTTCCTGGGCGGCGGCCTGCGCCGCGATGTTCTCGGCCATGGCCTGCTCGCGGGCGAGTTCGGCTTCGCGGATCGCCAGGTTCACGGCACTCCGCTCCGCCGCAGCCTGCGGATCACCCGCCGGCTGGTCTCCAAGCCGTGCCTCGGCTTGCTCGAGCGCGGCGGCAGTCTGCTCACGCTGCGCCTGTGTCATCGCTTCGAGTTCACGAGCCGTTTTGGCCGCCTCACGGCGGATCTCCGCCGCGGCCTGTGTGAGTTCAGCTGCAGCCTGAGCCGGCTTGTTCTGGGCGATCGGAGGACGAGCCTTCTCGACCGCGGCTGCCGCCTCGGGCGCCGTTGCCTTGATCGCTTCGGCCACCTTCTCGGCGACCGCCGCCACCGTCTCCTGCTCCGCCTTCGCCACCGCCGGATCGAGCGGCGGCTGTCCGGGGTTCGCGGCGGCCTGCTCGGCCGCCCGCGCCAGTTCCCGCTCGGTGGCCGCCGCCCGCTCGATCGCTTCAGCGGCCCGCGACAGTTCGGCGATCTTCGTCGCCGCCTGCGCCCGCGCGGCATCCGCAATCGAATGCTCCGCCTGCTGCCGCGCCGGGTCGGCGGGCGGCATCTGCGTGGCAGCCTTGCGGAGTTCGTCCAACTGCTTCGCCAACTGGTCCGCCGATTTCGCATCGGCCGCCACGGGGGCCGACTGCGTGAGTCGGTCGGCGATCTCGGCGAGACTGCCGAACACCTTGCCCTCCTCGGCGACGGACTGCCTCGTGTCTCCCTCGAAGAGTTTCTCGGTGGAGGCGATCGCCGCCTCCTTCGCCTTCTGCACGAGCGGAGCCACGTCAGGAGCGGTCGCGGCCACATCGTCGAGCTTGTTCAGATCCTGTCGCAGTGCGGCCTGCTTCTCGACAAGCGCCTCGATCGCGGCATCGGTGGGCGGCGCCTTGGCGATCTCCGCGCGGAGCTCTTCACGCTGCCGCTGCATGTCACGGACAGCGGCGACCGCCGCGTCGGCGCGGGATGCGGAAGCCCCCTGCGACCGCTCGATCCGCTGCTCGAGCGTGGCGAGAAGGTCGAGCACCTGCCGCTGCGCGGCGGCGGCGGCGGCAAAGTCGGAGGTGGCCAGCCGCTGCTCTGCCGTTGTCAGGACGACCTCTGCCTGGCCGTCGCGGAGCCTGCGAAGCGACTCGGTGGCGGCGGCACCGACCGGCCCCTCCCAGGTGCGGACATCCTCGAGCGACGCGACGAGCACGCCATAGAGCGAGCCGGTCGTCCGCTGCTGTTCAAGCGCGGCGAGCGTGACCGCCTCACGCCGGCCGGCCAGTTGCTGCGGCAGCGACTCGGTCGCCTTTAGCACCGCCGACTGTTGTCCGGTCAGCCGCCGCACCTGCGCGGCGATGTCGGCCACCTTCAGGCGACGGAGCAGCATCTGCCGCTCGGCTGAAAGCCTGACCGTCACGTGGCGAATGAGTCGACGCGCCTCCTGCACGGCCTGAGCCTGATCGCCGGGCTGCGCCGACTCGGCCTTTGCAAGCAGATCCACCACTCCCTGCATCTCGTTCCCCACGAGGCTTTCGATGTTGCCCCGCATCGCCTTGATCTCGGCATGGAGCGGCAGCCGCTCGAGGCCGTTGTCCTCCAGCTGCCGCATCTGCACGTCGAGCGCGGTGGCGACGAGTTCGCGGGCCATCGCGCGGGCCCGTTCCTGGGCGTCGCGGCTGGGGAGCGGGGCCCGCGCCGCGGCCGGCGACGGATCGGCGGCATGGGGCGGAGTCCCGACGACGAGGACGCCACACACAGCAAGAAGTCCGTCGCGGAAGTAACGGGATACCGGCCGCCGGTGTTGCTTCTGCGGATGCATGCCACGGGTCGCTGTCATCGCGTGCCTCCCACGCCGAGCTGGCGTTCGATGATCGTTTCAAGCTGCTTGGCCGAGCGTTCGTCGGTCTCCGAGAGCGCCGCCAGAATTCCTGACTCGTCGGTGATGTCGAGCACGATCGGCTCGCTCGACGACGTCTGCCCCTTGCCGGAGCCGCGGTAGTCGGTGGCCGTGAGCGTGACCCGCACCTGGTCTCCCTTCTTGAGCCCCAGCGCCGCCAGCGGCACACGCACCGATCCTTCGAGCGGTAGGCGGTCGCCGGCGATCCAGCCGGCCGGCGGCATCGGCGCGACGACAATCGACATGGCCTCCGTCTCACCGGCCGCTGTCACAGGCTCGAGCACGACCGCGACCGCGCGGATGCCATGGTCGTCGGCCACCCGCCACGAGAGCCGCGGTGAACCGGTCGGTAGCACGGTGGTGGTCAGCATCTCGGCCGCCACACGCGGCCGCGCATCGGGCTTCACGCGGATCACGAGCGTGACCGGCGTCGCCGGCGCGAGGCCGTCTTCGTCAACCACGCGGACATCGAGGACAATCGGCTTCGCGACCGCAGCCAGTGGCGAACTGGCGGGTGGCAGCATCCAGGTCGACGGGCCGGCGGGCCTTCCCGCAGGCGAACCCGTCTCGTGGAGCGGATATTCCTCGCCCCCGACCACGATCGCCGCCGACCGGAGCTTCTTGTTCACGCACGACACGCTCACCCCCACGGCCGATCCCTCGAGCACCGCCACCTGCCGCGCACCGGCCGGCAGCGGCTCATCCATAGTGGCGGCCTGCGCATAGTCGGGAGGCGTGACTGAAATCTCGGCCTCGATGATCGGCAGCGGCACGACCTCCACCACGATCGGATCGGTCCAGGCATCCCCGGCAAACACCTCGGCCCGCACCGAGTGGGTCAGCTTCGGCAGACGCGCGACAAACGCGCCAGCGGACCCCGCGGGATCGACAGCCAGTTCCAGACTCGCTTCGGTGCCGTCATCAATCTGCGTGAGCCGCACGCGGCCCGACTCGGGAATGCGGCCCGCAAGACCGACCGCAACGTCGAGCGGCTGGCCAAGCGTCGTCTTCACCACCGCCGCCCGGCCCGCAGCGAGTTCAACCCGCTCACCGCCGATCGCAAGCGACTCGATCCGGGTGTTCGTCGGGTAGTGCATGCCGCCGAGCAGCATCCTGTTGACGAACGCCGTCGCGACATCGGGCCGCAGGAGGGCCGCCGCGGCGATTCCAGTGACCGCCGCCGCCAGCCATCCCAGCCGCCGCACGAGCGCCGCCCGCGGCACCCGCGTGGGGATCGACCAGGTCTTTCCGAAGTCGGCGACATAGTCGACGACCGCGGAACGCAGCACATCGGAGCCCCAGCCACCCGAGCCCGGCTGCTCGAACTGGAGCGCCGCCACCAGATCGCTGTCGATGCCCTGTTCGCGCTCGACGAGCATCGCCAGGTCGAGATCCGACTCACGGACCGTGAGCCACGGCCGCACGCGACTGATACTCACCCAGGCCACGGCCGCGCTGGCCGCGACGAGCAGGCCCAGTCGCCCCAGCCGCGACAGGGAAAAGATCCAATCGACGAGAAAGAGCCCCGCCAAGGCGGCCACCACGGCGAGCCCAAGGATCGAGAGCCCCACGACAGTCCGCACCGCTGCACGCCGCCGCCGCACTCCGTGGATCCGGCTGAGGAGCGCCGCCAGCGGCGAGCCCTCGCGGCCCGGCGCAGCGGCCGGCCGTGCGCCGTCGGGCGTGGCGAGGGACTCGTGCTGATCGAGCAATTCGTTTGAGTCGTTCATCTCGTACGTGCTTTTCATGCTTGTCATGGCAGGTTCGCCCGTTTGCGAAGGAGCCACTCGCCGATCATGAGCAGCAGCCCCGTGCCGAGGCAGAGCCAGGTCATGCTCAGCGGAAACACCCGCACGCTCCGCTCGAGCCGCGCGGCAGGATTGATGTCGGCGACGAGGCCGCCAGCCGAGGCAAGATCGTAGGCTCGCCCCGACGTCTCCGCGGCGAGCGCCTGCTGCAGGGCGACGTTGCGAACGGCGCTGCGCCGCTCGGCCGAAAGGCTCGTGACGGTAAATGCCACCTCGCTCTCATCGCGTGTCACCGGATCGGTCACCCGCAGCCGGTAGCCGCCCCCCTCGTTCACTGGCAGCCGGGCCTCAAAGACCCCTGGACGAAGCTGCGCGAGCGTCACCGCCTCGGGCTCGCCGCCGTCTGCCGACTGGTCCGGGCGGAAGAGGCTCGCGGCGAGCGTCCGGCCGGGCAACGCCTCGTCCGCGAGCGGCTCGAAGTTGGCATCGTAGGCCTCCACCGTCACGACGACGGTGTCGTCCGACTGATAACGCGGCGCGTCGGTGCGGACGACGAACCGTTTCTGGCTGCCGAGCGCGTGGCTCAGGCCGAGACGGTGGATCATCTGGCCCCAGAACTGCCGGTAATATCGCTCGCCGTATTTCCTGCGGAGACGCCAGGTTTCGTTGGTGCCCACGTAGACCACCTCGCCACGGCCGTAGCGGCGGATCGCGATGATCGGCTGCCGGGTCTTGCCGTCCACGCAGGTATCGGTCGGATGCACGGCGAGCACGGTCGCCTGCGGGTGCGGCCGGGCCACCGGCTGATACCAGGGCAGCGACCCCAGGTTTGCCCACGCCTTCCTGTTCTCGGCATCATCGCCTCCCAGCTGCATGAAGTCGACGAGCCCGGCATCGGCCGCGAGCTGCAGTTCGAACGGCTTTTCCTCGACCGGCCGCTCGCCGCCATCGAGCACCACCGGCAGCATGTCGGCCAGCGGCGTGCCGACGAGCTGGCCGGGCCCGAACCGATTGCCCGCGATCACCACGAGGCCGCCGCCAAACGTCTCCACGAACTCCTTGGCCATTTCGCAGAACCGCGGATTGACCGCCGAGGCCGGCATGTCGCCCAGGAAGATCACGTCGTTGGCGAAGAATTCGCCGCGGGCCGGCGCGGGGGTCGGCAGGAAGAGCTCGTTGTTCTTCCGCACCTGCGGATCGGCCGACCGCAGGAACGTGCGGAAGCCACGCATGCCCACGAGCGGATCGCGGTGGAACACCTCCTTGATGAACCGCCACTCCCAGGTCGGCTCATACTCCACGTCCATCAGCCGCAGGAAATCGTCGCGGATGTTCACCTCGCGGGACGCACGGTTGTTGTCGAGAATCGTCTCGCCTTCGAGCGGAGCGACCTCGACGACGAACTCATGGCGGCCCACCTCCTCGGGCGTGACCGGAAACTCCACTGCCACCGTCGGCCCGGAGCATGCGATCGTCTTCTGCCCGATCGGGATCGAGCGGCGGCGGGCCTCGGCGGAGCCCTCGAGCGGCCGCGCCGTCACCGTCACGTCGGCCGACGCCCCGTCGAGCCCCATCTGCCTGAGCGTCACGACCACGGCGGCGCGTTCCGACTTCTTCAAGAGTGGCGGCGCCTGCAGGTCGACGGCGATGTCGATGGCGGCGCCAGGACCGACGCCGACGGCATAGACCGGCACGCCGAGCTTCTGTGCCGCCTCGGCGGCGGGTGGCCCCGCGTTCTGATCAAAATCGCTCACCACCACCACGCCCTGAAGGCTGCCTGAGGCATGCCGCAGGCTGAGGTCGTCGAAGGCTTTCCCAAGCGCCGTCACCTGGCCGGTGGTCACAAGCTGCGTGGCGACGCGATCGCAATCGATGCCCCCGGCGCCGTCATCGCCGAGATCGATCGCCCGAACCGCGTCGGCCGAGTGCATCAGGGAGGCCTTGAGCCGGAATTTTTTGGCCAGTGCAGAGAGCACGTTGTCGTTCTGCCGGCGGACCCAGGCGGCGACGAAGTCCTGCCGCGACCGCGGCGCTTTGCCGGAGGCCGCTTCGCCTGCGCCGCTCGCACTGTCGGCTCCGACGGCCTTCGCGAGCGCCGCCTGCTCGGCGGGCTCGAGGTCGTCCTCGATCGCCATGCTCTCGGTGCCGTCGAAGAGCAGCCAGAGCAGCGGCCGCGGCGCGTGGCTGAACGAGAGCCGCAGCACCGGGTCGGCGAGCATGATGACCAGAAGCGAGAGGATCGCGGCCCGCAGTGCCGCCAGCGCCACACGCCGCAGCCGAGGCATCTCCGGCTGATAGCGGAGGTAGAACCAGGCGGCGAGCGCCGTGGCCGCCATGCAGCCGACGAGCACGAGGAATGGATTCCGCTCTGCCCAGGCCGCGGCAAACGACAGGCTCCAGCCGTCGATCGATTCGAGGCCGTCGAGCCGCAACAGGTTGCCGAGCGAGCTGTTCATGCGTTGGATTGTGAGCCGCGAGTGCGATACGGTGCCGCGAGCACGACGCCTTCACCGAGCAGGCAGGCGAGGGCCCCGCAGAGCAGCCACCACCAGGCGCCCTGCCCGGTGACGCGGGCGCCGTCGACGTTGATCGGCTGCTCGGGCCCCACCCAGCGAAAGCCCTCGGTCTTTTCAGATCGCATCGCAAACGACGCGGCATCGAGTACCTGCGGCTGCGATTCGCGGGCCGGTCCATCCGCCGCAATCGAGAGCTGCCACTCGGCCGCGGCACGACTCGGACGATCCGCCTCGGCGTTACCGCCCGCCGGATTTCCCTTCGTGGCCGTGACGGTGTAGAGGCCCCGCTCCACGAGGTCGCGGAGCGTGACGCCATACGCATCGCCGCCGAGGGCCTCGACCGTGAGCGTTTCCTCGCGACCGTCGGGCCGCTTGAGCCGGATCGTGGCATGGCGGTCGCGAGGTGAGAGCGGCAGCGGCAGCACGTCGACCGTGTCGATCGTCCGCGTGGGCAGTGTCGCCGAAAGCATTTCCCGCAGCAGCCGGTCGAAGAGGAGCATCGCGTTGGTTCTCGGCAGCGTGTTCCACGGGCTCAACAGTCCCGACGCGACGAAGAGCACGCTGCCGCGGCCGATCACGCGGGAGACGAGAAACGGCTGGCCGTTGTCGAACGCCGCCAACACGCGGGGCCTGACCCGCTCATGCGTCTGCGGACCTGATCCCGCATCGGCCGCCGGATCTGTCCCCGGATCTTTCATCCACGTGAGCCACATGGGGGAGAGCGCCGCGAGCCGCGCGCGGGCGTCGCTTCGCCGCGCGGCGGCGTCGGGCGTGAGCTTTCCCTTCGATTCGAGTGCAACGAGCTGTTCGAGTTCGGCGGCGAGTTCGCGCCGTTCCGTCGCATCCTCCTCGCGTCGGCGGATGTCGGCGGTGCCGATGGCGGCGAGCGTTTCAGGGGCGGCGTCGCTCTTCACGGCCTTGAAGAAGAGCGGCCCAGTGTAGAGATCGGCCAACTCCTCCTCCGGCACGCCGGGAAGACGGAAGCGGGCGTCGTCCTTCATGCTCCGCCAGTCGAGCAGGAAGGGTTTCAGCTCCGCGGCCTCGTCAGGCAGCCGGCCGACCGTGCCGGCGATGGGAACAGGCAGGATGCCGCGGCCCTCGAGCCAGGCTTCGCGGTTCCAATCCTCGGGATCAAACTCGGCGCCGGCGGCGATCACGAGCTGCCCCCCCTGCATCACGTATTCCCGCAGGAGCGACGCGATCGACGCGGGGGACCGCACGCCCGCCACCACCACCATCCGCGCGTCTGCGAGCAGGTCGCGGTCGACCTTGTCGATGCCGACATGCCGCACCTGCACGAGCTGCTTCTCGGCGTCGCTCCGCGACACCACCGGCGCGAGCAGCCGGCGGAGATGCCGCGTCTCCCCGAAGCGGTTGCGGCGGGAATCCTCCGCGGCGCCGTATTGATCGATGAACACGACCGGCAACGCCGCCACGACCGGCACGACGATCGCGCGGCTGTCATCCTCCGGCAGGCTGTCGGAGGAGAGCGACACCACCGCCGTGGCGTAGGCGGGCCGCCCCGGCTCGGCCGCCGCATCGAAGCGGTGCGGAAACGTCAATTCCCGTGACTGCCCCGGCTCGAGGTCGATCGTCTCGGTCGCCGCCTCGGCCCCATCCACCGCGAGCGTCACCTGCACGGCCGCCCTGGGCTCCTTGCCCTCGTGCCGCACGACGCATGTGAACGTGGCCGGCGTCTCGCCGTCGGCGATGCCGTCTTCCAACTGCAACGACTCGACCCACGTGTTGTCGATCTCGGCGGGCGGCACCGACACGACCTGCATCTCCGGCACGGCCTCCGTGAGCAGGCCCGCGGGGTCGGCCGGCCAGGTGACCCCCTGCTGGTCGCCGATGAAGACGAACCGCTTGTCGGGGAGGTCTGGCGACTGCGCGGCGGCCTGCGCGGAGAGGTCGATCGCCGCGGCGGCGCTGCCGGACCGATCCACGAGCACAATCGCATCGACCGCCTCGACAGCGTCTTCCTTCGTCCGGTGCGGGTCGAAGCTGGAGGATCCCGCGGGGCCGCACAGCGGCAGGATGGAGACGCGGCTGCCGATCGGGAGGCGGTTGATAAACTCCCTGGCCCGCGTACGGGCATCGTCGAGGAGCGTCGTGCCTCCAAGCCGTTCGCGTCCCATGCTCAGACTGTTGTCGACGACGAGCACCGCGTGGACCGGCCCGGATCCCGCGGCGCCGCCCGCCCGGCTGGCGAGAAACGGCCGCGCGATGGCCAGACCGAAGAGGGCCACGGCGGCCGTCCGCAGGGCCAGGAGCACGAGATCGCGAAGCTCGAGCAGCGACCGACTCCGGCTCGACGCCTCGAGCAGAAAATCCATGGCGGCCCAGTCGAGCTCGCGAAACCGCCTGCGATTGAGGAGATGGATGACCAGCGGCGCCGCGGCGGCGACGAGACCGGCGATCGCGAAGAGTTGCCCTCCCGGAAGAAATGTCAGCATGACGTCGGCTGCCTGCGGGAGTTACTTCTGCGACTCGGTGAACTGCTGCTTGATGCCGTCGATCCGGCCTTCCTGCAAAATCGGCAGGTAGCGGTTGGGGATCGCGAGCACGAACACGGCCACGGCCGTGCCGTAGAGCGTGCCGGGCTTGCCATCGACATGGGCACCGGCGTTCCACGAGCCGTCGATGGCCGGGTTCTTGATTTTGTTTTGGGGATCGCATCGCTGCGAGGCGACGAGGCTGTCGCGGAGCTTGGGATAGTGCTCGCGCCAGCCCGTACCGCCCACCTGGTAGAGCGACTGGCCGACGTAGTTGAGCGTGTAGGCGTCGAACGGCATCTGGCCGTTGTGCTGGGGCTGCGGTTTGACGGCGGCGATCGCCTTCGTGACGGGCTCCATGCTCTTGGGAATCCGCCAGTCGTCGTACTGGCCGAATTCCTGAAGGCAGATGACGCCCGCCGCCGCCATCGCCACGGTCGCGTTGCCGCCACCGACTGTATAGGTGAACTGCCCTGGGCCCTGCTTGAGGTCTGCCTCGGGTGCGTTGCGTTTGCCGTGCTTGGGATGGTAGTGGAGCCGCACCCGCGTGATCGCGCGGTCGATGACCTCGGCAGGAATCTCGAGGCCGCTGTCGACGGCGCTGCGGAGCGCCTTGGCCTGCATCACGCAGAGACTCAGGTCGCCATCCTCCGGCTTGGCAACGTAGCCCCAGCCGCCGCCCGGCCCCTGCATGCGGGCGATGAGCTTGAGCGCCTTGTCGAGCGCGCGGCCGATGCGGGGATCGTTCGTCATGCCGTAGGCCTGCCCCAGCACGAACGTGGCGAGGCCGTGGTTGTACATGTCGCGCCGCTGGTCGGCCATGTTGAGCAGGCCGCTCGGCTTCGCGTTGGCGACGATGAACGACAGCGCCCGCTCGACGTTGTCGCCATACCTGCCCACGCCCGGCATGTGGCCGTTGGCGAGGAAGGCGAGCGCTCCCACGCCGACGAGGCCAAGGTCATTCGACTCCCAGTTGCCCGCCGCCGTCTGATTGGCGGCCAGCCAGGCGAGTCCCTGCTCGATCGCCGCCGCGCTTTCGGGGGTGATTTCCCACTCGCCGCTTGCCGGCGAGCTATCCCTGCCGCCGCTTGCCGGCGAGCTATCCCTGCCGCCGCTGGCCGGGGCCGGGGCCTGCAGTTCCGCCGCGCGGCTGGACGCTCCCTGCAGCCCGCCCTGCAGAAAGGCGGCACAAACCGCGAACGCAACCAGGAGTTTCTTCCAACAGATCACTGAGAGCAGTCCTCTGGCGAATACCGTTCTCTCCACTATGACCGCGGACCGCCGATGGTTACACCGACACCGCCGCTGCGTGCGGTTTCGTGCGGCAAAAGGGGTGCCGGCGGTGACTCGGCGGAGACCTACCTCACCTTCTTCGGCACGACCTGATACTGACCCGATCTCCGGCTCCTATCCCCCGGCTTACGCCGGGGGCTTTTATTCACGCGCGCCACCACATTTCATAAAAGCCCTGAGCGTCAGCGACGGGATGTGACGGCGCAACGGCTCCCTTGTGGCCGAGGTGCCCATGGTCACTTCGGCACGAGCTCAACCAGATCCCGGGCGGGATCGGCAGGGCCGCGGCCGAAGAGCGCCCAGACGCGGTCGTCCTGCCGCACCAGCGGGCCGAAGCGGGGATCGGGATCCTTGAGGGCGGCAAGCGCGGCGCGGTGCCTCGGCTGGCCAGACTGCGGATCGAGCCAGACGAGCACGGGCTGAAAAGCTTTTTCATTCGGCACCTGTTCGCGGACCGTCACGAGCACGCCGTCGCGCGTGCCCACGAGACAGCCGTCGAGCAGGTCCGGCGACTCGAACCGCCAGCGGAAGTCGCCCGTGGCGGCGTCGATGGCCACGATTCCAGATGACCGCTCGACGACCAGCGTCTCAGTCGGCTTGTTCGGGCCGCTCTCTTCCGTCCGCACGATGCCGAGCACCCGTCTCGCCTCCGGCAGACTCGCCTTCCAGAGCACGCGGCCACTCGCCGCGTCGAGGGCAACCACCGCCGGCACACCGGGCTGCGTGACGAACAGCCGGCCGTCGGCGACCAGTGGCGGCGACTGTGCCTGCACCATCCAAAACGACTCGACGGCGACGGGCACGGAGAGTTCCTTCCGCACCCAGCGGACCGCGCCCGCGGCATCGCAGCAGACGACGCTGCCGCCGCAGGTGATCACGAGGCCGCTCTCGATCGCCGCGATCTGGCAGTCCCGCTGCCGCCACCACGACTCCCGCAGGCTGACCAGCGGCTGCTCGCGCACGAGTTCGCCAGACGACGCATCGAAGGCTGTGAGAGACACCGCATACTCATCGCCCACCTTCGTCGCCATGCAGCCGTGGAGCACGCCATCGATGAGCACCGGGTCGGACACGAGCCACCGATTGGGCCGCGGCGGCATCTCCCAGGCCACGTTCGCATCGGCCAGGTTGATCGAGGCCAGCACCGGCCCCGTCTTCTTGAGCCGCCGCACGAAGGCATGCGTGGCATTCACGACCGGCCGCATCGGCTGCCCCGCCCACTCGTGTGTCGGTGCCGCGTCGCCGCCGACACCGGCCCGCCATTGCAGCGTGCCCAGCTGCGGGTCGTAGCTGGCCAACTGAAACCGATTGCTGACGAGCAATCGGTCGGCGAGCGGCAGGATGGCCACCTGCCGTGCAACCCAGTCGAGCGACTGCGGCGCAAAGCCCGGTCCGCCGCGACCGTATTCGGCAGGCATCCCGGCCGGGTTGGCCCCGACATCTCCCTCCAGCCGCGCCCGGGCCTGCGGCTCGTAGTCGCGAGCCGCAGGCAGGCTCGGTGCGACGGCAGCCTGCGGGCCGCCGCCGAGCGACTTGGCCACTTCCTCGGCGGCCGACAGCCGCGGCAAGAGCGCCGCAGCAGCCGAACTGCGGCCACGGCGGTAGTGGTCGAGCGCCCGTGTGATGTCGCCGCCCGACAGGCAGCGGTCGCCAAGCCAGGTATGTGCCTCTGCCGCCGCCTCCGTGCCGTAATACTGAAACGTCGCCGCCTCGGCGGCCCGCGCATCCCCCTGATCGATCGCCTGCCGCACGCGGATGCTGCCCCGGTCGCCAAAATCGGCCCGCATCGTTCCCTGAAGCTGCGGATCATCGGCCATGAGCGACGCCACGGTCACCGGCAGCGATACGAACAGATCGGCATCCTTGCGGTCAGACAACAGACTGGCCACGTCGTCCGTGGCGAGGACGATCTCGCAGGCGTGTCGGTATTCGCCGCCGTCGAGGGCGGCGTCGAGATCGGCGGCCAGCGTCACCCCCTCCTTGCCCGGCTCGGTGACGAGCGGGTGCCGCCAGTCGCGGGTGGCGGCGGGCCGCTTCCCTGTCAGCTCGCGCGCCCAAGTGAAGAACGCCGCGTTGGCCGGCGGATCGACGAAGTCAAAAAATGCGACGCGTGCCGTGAGGCCTGCCAGATCGTCCGAGCGGCCGGCCAGCGCCAGTTCGAGCACCTCGCGGCGGGCGAGCGACTCTGGAAAGAAGGGAACCGGTCGGCCGCACCAGAGCGGGCTGGTCTGCTGGGCGTGGGCCACCTGCGAATACGCTCTGGGTTTGCCCACGTCGGAGAGATTCTGCCCAAGTTGCTCGTACATCTTCGCGATCCGCGTGGCTGCGGCGGGATCGGCCCAGACAGGCGCAAGCGCCGCGATCTCGTCGAGGAGCCGCAGCCGCTCGTCGAGGGATAGCTTCACGCGCAGGCTGTCACGCCACACAAGCGTGAGCAGGTCGATCGCCAGATCCTTCGTGCAGGCGGAGGCGAGACGACGGATCGCACAGGCCCGCAGCCAGGCATCCTCGTCAGCCGCAGGGGGCTTGGCCTTGAGCGCCGCCTCCCGCCAGGCGGGAAACGCCGCGGCCTCGGGCAGTTCGACGACTTTCTCTCGGAGGTCGAGCGGTGCGAGCGACTCGAGCATGGCACATGGCAGCAGGCGCATCTCGCCCAAGGCGATCCGCCGGGCCGCGGGATTCGCCGCGGCGTAGAGGCCGATCGATGCAAAGGGCGGCCCGGCGATCGGATCGAAGGCCTGCGTCCAGCGAACGCCGTCGCCGCTCATCGCGCATCGCACGAGGCCGCCGCACTGGCCGATCCTGAGCCAGGCCGAAGGGCCCACCAAGGGAATCGGCGATTCCTGCGGCTTGCCGTCCCCTTCGAGCCGATTGTCGCCGGGGCTGAGAACTGCGAGCTGCGCGAGCGACTTGTCGCGCCTGTTTGCCAGGAACGCGAGCACGCTCTGGGGCTTGCCGTCGCGATCCGCAAGGAGGATGCCGGTGCCCGGGGCGTGTGCATCGATCCGCAGCACGATCTCGCACGGTCCACCCTCCGGAA
>Ga0114963_10001275_pt1 | contig 17384 bp, 16 predicted proteins | sample C_131016_EF_Meta_FD_87019 | JGI IMG/M metagenome (GOLD analysis project Ga0114963, IMG submission 87019) | Freshwater microbial communities from Lake Croche, Canada to study carbon cycling - C_131016_EF_MetaG | ecosystem: Environmental > Aquatic > Freshwater > Lake | place: Lake Croche, Canada...
CAGCTGGATGGGAACCCTCATCCCGACGGGCATGCGGACCGCCTATTTCGCCAACCGCAACCGGCTCGGACAGTTCAGCGTGTTCATCGGCTTTGTTCTGGGAGGACTGATTCTGCAGTGGGGCGAGGGTCGTGGGGTGACGCTTCTGGCATTCGCCGGACTCTTTGTCGCCGCCGGGATCTGCCGGCTCGTCTCCACCATGATGCTCGTGAGCTGCCGGGAGTTTGTCCGGCCGCCGGAGCCGGACCGGATCGCAGGAACTCAATCGTCCGTCACCGCGTCCTCTGGCTGGCTGCCAGACCTCGGCGGCACGCTCCGCCGGATGGCTGCATCCCCGTCAGGACCGCTCGTCACCTATCTCTGCTGCCTCGTCTTCACCGCGCAGTTTTCGGCGCCCTATTTCACGCCCTACATGCTCAGAGAACGAGGCTTTTCCTATCACGGATTCATGCTGGTCGTCGCAACGAGTTTTCTGTCGAAGGCGCTCTTTTTGCCGAGCCTGGGCCGACTGGGATCGCGGATCGGGTCGCTCGGACTGTTATGGGCGGGCGGGCTGTCGGTCATTCCGCTGTCACTGCTCTGGCTTCCCTCGGCGAACGTTTCCTATCTCGTCGCCGTTCAGGTGCTCGCCGGAGGCTGCTGGGCCTGCTGGGAATTGGCCGTGGCGTTGCTCTTCTTCGACGCGGTGCCCCACCGCGACCGCACCGGCGTGATCACGATCTATAATCTGGGGCTCGCGATTGCCACGGTCGCGGGCGCCGCCACCGGTGGTCTGCTGCTGCGAACGCTGGGGGAGGACAGCCAAGCCTACGTTACGGTCTTTGCCGTATCGAGTCTCTTGCGGCTGGCCACCGTGCCACTGCTGCGCCGCGTCCGCCTGCCGGCGGAACACTCATGAATAGCTCCAGCATCAGCCGGAGGGAAATCGTGCCTCGTTGGCGATGCTGTCGAGAAACGTGCGGGCACGGCCGTAGTCGCCCGCGGAGAAGCTATTGATATTCTCCTTGAGAGCATCAATGAACTTCGAAACAGCCCCCTGAATCTGCTGATACTGTTCATACTGCATGCTGCCACCCGACGACGCCCTGTCGGCGAAGAACCGGTTGAGTTCATCTCGATACGAGGAAAACTGTGGGGCAGTCAGCGCCATCGGATATTCGATGTGACCGGTGACTGGGTCGAGCTGCGTGGACCCCAGCCGGGGCGGCATGCCCATCTTGGCCATCCGGATTGTCTGTTCATGAGTGACGTGCGGTGCGGCCTCGGCTGCCTGGGCCTCGCGATTCGTCTTTCGCATCTCGAAGTAGGTTTCGGTCCACCGCAAACGGTTTTGGATCTCCTGGGTCTTGGCCTCCTGCCAGTTCTTCGCGGCCGCGGAGTTATCAAGGTTCTGAGCGCCCTGAGCCCGCATTTCTTCCGACAAGCCGTAGGAGGCAGCCTGCCCCGCGGTCGAGGCATAGCCGCCCCGGTTGAAACCGAATCCGCCACCGAACTGGGCGGGGCTTGTCGATGGCCAGGCCAATGCCGCGGTGACAACGGCGAGGGCAAGCGAGCGGGAAAAGCGGGTCCTGAAACGGCAAAGTGGGGTCCGCAGCATGGTCTTCCTCGTCGACGGCCTGAGATGGAAAAAACGGATCTAGAACACGCGGATCCGTGAGAAGTGCTGTGTTCGAAAAACCGTCGTCAGTATACTCTCATCGCGGGATGGAAACGACATCGGTTTGTTCGTCTTTCCATGCGGAGCCGGAGTCCTCTTTTTGGGAGCCGTTTGTGATGAGGCACGTGCCGTCGATCCAGTGGTGCGGGGTGTTCTGCGGGATCGCAATAGTTGGCTGCTCGAATGCCACGCCGCCCAAGCCCAAGCCTGAGCCGCCGAAGACGGTGGCCGTCGCCCCGGCAGAGGTCGAAGCCACCGCCAAGCCGGCCGCTCCGGACGTCCAGGAGTCAGCGCAGAAACCGGTCCGAGAGCCGGCCCAAGAGCCGGTTGAGGCCGTTGCGGAAACGCCCGCCGATCCGCTTGCGGCTCTCCGAAAGGCACTCGCCGCTGCCCCCGACAAAAATGCTCGCGTCGTAGTGATTGACGACATTGCCGAGCTGGGTCAGCGGTCGAAGGCTGCTCTCGACGATCTCGTCACGTGCACTGCTGACGAAGACCCCCGCACCCGCTGGCATGCGGCGCGGGCTATCGGCCTGATCGGTGAAGACGCCCTGTCGGCCATGCCGACGCTTCTCACACTGCTGGGAGACGCCGATCCGATCGTTGCAACGCAGTCTGCCGCTGCCATTGGCCTGATCCGTGCCGACGACGGCCGTGACACCATTCCCGCTGCGGATGCCCAGCTCTATGCCAACGCGGTCGAGTCGCTCTCCAAGACCACCACACATTCCGATCCGCGGGTGCGGCGGGCGGCCATGCGGACGCTTCGCCTCCTGAGCTCTACGCCCGAGCAACTGGCATCGTTGCTCAGCAGTCAGCTCTCCGACGCTGATCCGTCGGTCGTCATGCCAGCACTCCACACGCTGGCCGACCTCGATGCGGAAGCGGTTCCGTTTCTGATCGAGGCGCTCAAGAGCCCCAAGTCGCGGTACTGGGCCACCCTCGCCCTGACCGAAATCGGCCCCGAGTCGGCACCCGCCGTGGAACCGCTGGCCCAACTGGCCGCCGAAGGCGAGATCGAGGAGCAGATGCAGGCGATGCTGGCGCTGGCCGCGATCGGTGAGAAGGCGGCGCCTGCTGCGGCAGTGATGGCGAAAGCGCTCGATTCCGAAGACAAGTCGTTGCGGTTTGCGGCGGCATTCGCGCTTGGCAGTGTGCGTTCGACGGATGCCGATGCGGTGCTCGAAAAAGCCGCCGGCGACAGCGATCCATTTCTCGCGGAGGTCGTCGCCTGGGCGCGGGCCAAGATTCATCCCGAGGACAAATCTCTGGTCGACGAGGCGGTTAAGCGGCTCCGGGAAGGGCTCCACAGCGAGCGGCCCAGTGAGAGGACCGCGGCCGCCTCAGGGCTGTCGGACATGGCCGAGACGCTTGACGAATCGGTCCGTCTTCAACTGGCCAACGAGTTTGCCGACCTGCTGTCCGACCCCGATCCAGCGGTGGGGCTCAGCGGTGGAGCAGCGCTGATCCGGCTTGGTGCAACGTCCTTGGAGCCCCTGCGTGTCAGGCTCTCCGACCCGGTGCTGCGGGGCCGAGTGCTGGAGATTCTCGCAGCATTGGGATCGAAGGCGAAACCGGTCGTCGACGACGTGATCAAGGCGCTCGATGACAGTGATCCGATGATCCGAGGCGAGGCGGCAGTGGCCATTGCGGCGATCGGCCCAGATGCCGCGGCGGCCGTACCCGTGCTCTTGAAAAGCCTCACCGATGCAAATGCCTCGCCCGACATCCGGTATTCCGCGGCCTATGCACTGGGCCGGATCGGTCCGGCGGCGCAGCCGGCTGCCGAACAGATGCGTTCGCTGGTCACGTCGCCGGACGAAGTACTGGCCACGGTCGCCTCCTGGTCGATGCTGAAAATCACCCCCGACGACACGTCGCTGCTCGACCAAGCGATCCCGGCCTTGAGAAAGGCTGTTCGTGCCGATCGGGAGATCGTCCGCCTTGAAGCCGCCGTGACCCTGGGCGACATCGGCCCTGCCGCGTCGTCCGCCATTCCGATCCTGGAGCTTGTCTCCGAAGAGGATTCGTCTCGGCAGGTGCGGGACGCCGCCGGGAAAGCCCTCAAAAAGATTCGCAGCAAGTAGGACGGTAGGCCGAGCAGGCCCTGGGACGGTGCGCGGGCATGCCGGCAAGGTGTGAGGGCAACCCCCTGGCCGGCTTCAGCCTCGTGCCCCGCATCGCCGACGTTCTTGTCTGGAGCAAGCCGGTCCAACGGCGGGCTGGTGCGACGGGGCAAGGGCGGGGGTGCGCTATGGCGAAACTAGGTTCAAATCTGGGGTCGAATGCGGGGCCGACGTACGGCCTGTTTCGTAGGCTCTGGTTGACACGGTTTTCGCAGCCTGCCCGCGAGCGGCCGCTGTACAGGCACGTTCTCAAGACTCCCCCCACGCGGATCATCGAACTTGGCGTGGGCACGCTGGGCCGGACAGAGCGGCTGCTCGGCCTGCTCCGGTCAGTCAGTCCCGCGGTGGAACGGAGCTACGTGGGGCTTGATCGTTTCGAGGGCCGGTTACCTGTCGATCCACCCGGTGTGACGCTCAAACAGGCCCACCAACGGCTGCACGGCCTGGCCAAGGTGCAACTCGTGCCGGGCAATATCGACACATCGCTGTCGAAGCTCTGCAACCACCTCGGCGCCTTCGACTTGGTGTTGATTGCCGCCGACAACGACCCACGGTACCTGGAACGCTGCTGGTTTTTCATCCAGCGGATCACTACCCCCCGGACGGCCATCTTTGCCGAGTCGCAGTCGGGCAGTGGCGGCGTGTGGGCCTCGATTCCGAAGGCCCGCGTCGACGAACTGGCTGCCAAGACCGTCCTGAAACGCGCTGCATAGCGGCTGGTGGCGGGGCTGGGGCCGTCGGGCTACATTGGGGTATTCCCAATCACCTCCCTTCAGCCACCACCGCGCTCTCACGATGTCCTCCACGCCCCGCACGCTGCTCGACAAGATCTGGGACGCTCACGTCGTCTGCACCCCGTCCGGCGAACTGCCGATCCTCTATATCGACCGGCACCTCGTGCATGAGGTGACCAGCGCGCAGGCATTCGAGGGGCTGCGGTTGGCAGGCCGCCGCGTTCGGCGGCCCGAAAAGACGTTCGCCACGCCCGACCACAACATCCCCACGACCGATCGCAGGCTCCCGATCGCCGATCCGATCTCGAAGCAGCAGATCGACACCCTCCGCAACAACTGCCGCGAGTTCGGCGTGCGGCTCTTCGACCTCGGTGATGCCGATCAGGGCATCGTGCACGTGATCGGCCCGGAACTGGGCATCACGCAGCCGGGAATGACGATCGTGTGCGGCGACAGTCACACCGCCACGCACGGTGCCATGGGCGCGCTCGCCTTCGGCATCGGCACCAGCGAGGTGGAGCACGTGCTCGCGACACAGACCCTGCGACAGGCCAAGCCGAAATCGCTGGAGTTGCGGGTCGAGGGTGAGTTGCATGCCGGAGTGACGGCGAAGGACCTCGTCCTTTATCTGATCGGCAGGCTCTCCACCGAGGGGGGCACCGGCCATGTGATCGAATACACCGGCCCCTGCATCCGCCGTCTCGGCATGGAGGAGCGGATGACCGTCTGCAACATGTCGATCGAGGCTGGCGCGAGGGCAGGCATGATCGCTCCGGATCAGGTCACCTTCGACTACCTGCGGGGCCGCGACTACGCCCCGCGTGATTTCGACCGGGCCGTCGCCGAGTGGGAGCGATTCCCGGGAGATCCCGGTGCGGTATTCGATCGCGTCGAAATCTTCCAAGGAGGCGACGTCGTGCCCCAGGTCACGTGGGGCACGAATCCGGCCCAGGTTGTGGGCATCGATGCCACCGTTCCCGACCCCACGGCCTTCCGGGACCCCAACGAACGCGACAGCGGCAGCCGTGCTCTCGACTACATGGGCCTCGCGGGAGGCACGAAGATCGTCGACATCCCGCTCGACCGTGTCTTCATCGGATCCTGCACCAACAGCCGGATCGAGGATCTCCGTGCCGCGGCGAACGTCGTCCGTGGCTATCGGGTGGCGCCGACCGTCCACGCCATGGTCGTGCCGGGCAGCGGTCGGGTGAAGCGGCAGGCGGAGCAGGAAGGGCTCGATCGTGTGTTCCGCGATGCCGGCTTCGAATGGCGGGAGGCCGGCTGCAGCATGTGCCTGGGCATGAACCCCGACACCCTCGAGCCTGGCCAACGCTGCGCCTCGACGAGCAATCGCAACTTCGAGGGCCGGCAGGGGAAGGGGGGCCGCACGCACCTCGTGTCACCGGCAATGGCTGCAGCGGCTGCCGTCACCGGCCACTTTACCGACATCCGCCACTGGCTCTATCGCTGAACCGGCTCTCACCCGCTCGTCAAACGCCACTCAACAAGCACGACAATCACGGAACCCATGCAACCCTTCGTCTCCCACACCGGCATCGTGTCCCCGCTTGACCGCGCCAACGTCGACACGGACCAGATCATTCCCAAGCAGTTCCTGAAGCGGATCGAGCGGACCGGCTTCGGCCAGTTTCTCTTCTTCGATTGGCGGTTCCTCGCCGATGGCACGCTCAATCCGGAGTTCGAACTCAACCGTCCCGTGGTCACCGGTGCGAGCGTGCTTCTGGCGCGGCGCAACTTCGGCTGTGGCTCGAGCCGCGAGCATGCCCCCTGGGCGCTGGCTGATTACGGTTTCAAGGTCGTGATCGCACCGACCTTTGCGGACATTTTCTTCAACAACTGCTTCCAGAACGGCATGCTCCCGATCCGTCTCGCAGAGGAGGATGTCGACGAACTCTTCCGTAGGGCGAGGACGGCTGAGGCTTCCGGCCAGCCCTACCGGCTCCGCGTCGACCTGCCGGCCTGCGTGGTGACTGACGATGCGGGTTTTTCTCGTTCGTTCACCGTCGACCCATTCCGGAAACGGTGCCTGCTCGAAGGTCTCGACGATATCGGCCTGTCGCTCCAGCACGTCGATAAAATAGCCGCCTGGGAGGCGGACCATGCCGTGCCGGCTGGAGCGTGATCGCCATGGCCATGTGTTCCAGGGCTCCGATCGCCTGGCTGGCAATGGCCTCCAGTCTCTGGTGTTTGCGGATCGCCACGGCAACACCAGTGGCTCAGGAACCGCAGCGCACCGACCTTATTCAGGACATGCCCGCAGCCGGAGAACTGGCAGCACCGGCCAACGGCCAGACGCTCTACGTCCTCGATGAATCACGTGGCGAAGTCGTGGCCATCGACCCGTTCGAGCCCACGAAGCGATGGATTGCCCTGGCGGCCGGCGATGAAAAGACCGCAGCGAGCGGCCCTCTGGCGATCGGCTGTATCGATACGAGCATGCTCGCGGTGCTCTCTCGCACGGTTGAAGGGTGGGCCTTGCAGACGCACCGTCTTCAGCCTGACACGGCCGCCGATCCCGCCAAGCCCGCTCAATCCGTGGCGATTGGCAGGTCACCGTCCAACGCGACGGCATCTGCTCCCGCCTCCGCGGTGGGGAGCCCAGCAGACGATGGTCGGCCATGCCTCGCGGTCAGTCCCTCCCGCGACTGGCTGGGCGTCTGCGGTCTGCCGGCCCCGTTCCCCGCGGTGCTGCGGGCCCCGATTGCCGGGGCGAGGATCGGCTCAGTATCCGCCAGGGCCTGTCCCGTCCTGCCCGCGGATGTGTTGCCGTCTGCGGCCACGATCAGCACGGCCGAGGAATTTGTGCTGTTTACGCCCAATCCCGCAGACCGAGCGACCACCGGAATCTTTGTATCGTTTTATCTTCCCCCCGATCCGCGGCGACTGCTGCACCTCGACACGTCGCTGCCTCGGATTCGCGATGCCGCCTTCTGTCGCGCTGACGGCACACTCTGGGTGGTGGGCGGCAGGGCTCCAGCCACGGGCGGCCGCGGCGATGTCGGCAGCGACGACTCTGCCGCCGCAACACCCGAGGGGCTTTGGCGGATCGACGCCGTCATGCGGAATGGCCGGCAGTCGGTGGAGGCCGTCTGCATCGCCCGCCTCGATGGAGCCCGTGCCGTGACCTGCCTGTCAGAACGGGCAATCATCGTGACGCACGGCCGCGAGCGACGCATCGTATCCCGGATCGATCCCTCCCAGCCTGCGAGCAAGCCATGACAGATCATGCCAGCCCTGCCAGTCAGCCCAGCCGTCGCGAGAAGATCGAGGCGCTGCTGCGGGACGAACCCGACGACGTGTTTCTCCGGTATAGCCTGGCGTTGGAGATGGAAGCCGCCGGGGAATGGGAGGCCGGGCTCGAGATTCTAGAAGCATTGGCCCGCGGCGTGGTCCCGTATGTGCCCGCATTCCAGATGGCCGCCCAGCACCTCGTGGCCCGCCAGCGGATCGACGAGGCCCGAGCCACGCTCCGCGAGGGGATCGAAGAGGCGCGGCGGCAGGGCAAGACCCACGCAGCCGGCGAAATGTCGGAACTGCTGATGAGCCTGGGCGGTGAGTAGCGTCAGGCCAATGCGGGGACCGGTTCGGCCGACTCGGCACCTCGCGTGATGACGAATCCCATCTCCGCGATCATCTTGTAATCCGCCTCAGGCAGCTGCCCCTTCGTGGTCAGATAGTCACCCACGAACATTGAGTTGGCCGCATAGAGGCCCAACGGCTGGAGGCTTCCCAGATGGATCTCCCTTCCGCCGGCGATGCGAATCTCCGCCGCCGGGTTGAGCATCCGCATCATCGCCAGACCGCGGAGACAGTCGCGGGGACTGACCCTGTTCTCGCCCTCCAGCGGAGTGCCGTCGATTGAGTTCAGGAAGTTGAGCGGGATCGACTCCACGCCGAGGCTGCGGAGCTCCAGCCCCATGTCGATCAGGTCATCGTGCGTTTCCCCCATGCCCATGATGCCCCCGCTGCAGAGCTGCAGTCCCGCGGCCCGGCAGGCGGCAAGCGTGGAGATGCGATCGCCATAGGTGTGTGTGGAGCAGATCTCGCCGTAGAACCGTTCGCTCGTGTTGAGGTTGTGGTTCACCTTGTCGACACCGGCCGCCGCCAGCCGCCGGGCCTGCTCCGGCGACAAAAGACCCAGGCATGCGCAGATGTTGAGGTCGTACTGCTGCTTGATTTCGGGCACGATCTTGCAGACGAAGTCGATTTCCCGCTCCGACGGGCCGCGGGCTGAGATCACAATGCAGAACGTCTTTGAATGTCGCTCAGCGGCGAGCTTGGCGGCCTCCAGCAGCTTGGGCGCGGAGAGGAGGTTGTAGCGGGGGATCTCCGCGTCGGAGACCTTCGACTGCGAGCAGTAGCTGCAGTCCTCTGGGCAGAGGCCGCTCTTGGCGTTCATCAGAAAGAACAACTGCACCGTGTTGCCAAAGTAATGGTGCCGCACCCGCCAGGTCGCGGCCAGAAGATCGAGCAGCTCGACGTCGGAGGATTCGAGGATCGCGCGGGCCTCGTCACGGTCGATCGTGCCGCCGGAGAGCACGCGGGACGCCAGGGTCTGCCAGCGATTGGTTTGGGCGGGGGTATCTTCTGCAACGGACATTCTGACGGCTCCGCTCTCGAAAAGGGTCGGGCAAACTGGGGAGGCCCGGCGAAACAGGGGGGCGTAGACAAGGAATGTAAGCGATTGGGAGGTTCTTTGCCAAAGCGTGTGTGGCAGCGGACGCCATTCCTGTCTGGAACGGTCACAAGGTTTTAGGGTGGTACGACCGATACCACCCTCTGGACCGGTTTGGTTTCCATCCGCAGATGAGGTCAACAGCATGTTCCGCTCACGCCTGGCAGAAGCCACCCTGATCGGCTGCCTGACCGCCCTGGCCAGCTTTTGTGCGCTCAATGCCCGGGCTGAGGAGACTTACGCGATCGTGGCCCAGTCGAATCGGTCATCTGCAGCCACCGGTTGCCGGCCGCTATCGGAGCGGATCGCCGCGGCCAATCTGCCGCTCATCACGCAGTCGACGGCCGCGGCCACCGTGGTGCCGCGTCAGACGATGCCTGACAAGGCGCCCACGCCGATGAAGGTCGCTCCCGAAACGGAAAACATGGCAGTGGCCGCCGTCCGCGTGGATCACGAGACCGATGTGACCGCCGTGCCGCCCCCGCCGCCCGCCCTCTGGCCGTTCGCCTTGAAGTGGCCAACGTTCGCGGCCACGCCCCCCTCCACCTCTGCAAAACAATCGCCGGCAAAGAATACGGACGCCTCAGGCCGCCATGGCCAGCGTCAGACGACAGCCAGGGCGAGCGGGAAGGGGTCGGGCGATTCGAGCCCCGCATCCGTGACGCGGTAGGGTGTCAGTCGAGCTTTGTCAGCAGGCTCGAATCGAACGGTGGAAACTGCGGATCGAGTCGCTCGAGCGTCGCCCGCAACAGTTTGGCCACCACGAGGTTGCGATACCACTTCTTGTCAGCCGGCACGATGTGCCAGGGGGCATGCTCCGTGTTGCATTGCGTGAGAGCGTCGTCGTAGGCCTTCTGGAAGTCGTTCCAGAGCCGACGATCCTCGATGTCGCTCGGCCCAAGTTTCCACTGCTTCTTCGGATCTCGGAGACGGTCCTCCAACCGCTGCCGCTGCTCTTTGTTGCTGATGTGGAGGAAACACTTCACGACGGTGACATTGCCGTCACGGAGCAGTTTTTCGAAGGCGTTGATCTGGGCATAGCGTTCCTTCCAGACATCCTTCGGAACGAGTTTTCGCACGCGGACCACCAGCACGTCCTCGTAGTGGGAACGGTTGAAGACACCGATTCGGCCGTGGGCGGGCACGGCCGCGTGCACCCGCCAGAGGAAATCGTGCGAGAGTTCCAGGCTGCTGGGGGCCTTGAAGCTCTTCACATCGAGACACTGGGGACTCACGCCACTGGCGATCATGCGGATCGTGCCGTCTTTGCCGGAGGTGTCGATGCCCTGCAGCACGACGACGACCGCCCGTTTCGCCTCCGCGAACAACCGATAGGCGAGTTCATCGAGTTTGTCGCAGTGCTTCCGCGTCTCGGCCTCGGCCTCGGTGCGGTCGAGCCCCTCGGAGAAGTCGGGGGCGAAGTCCGCCAGCCGGATATCACGTCCGGCTGGCACGGTGAGTGGTTGGTTCATGAACGGCCTCGCGAAGGGGGGCTGTCATGCTACCAGACCATGGCGCCTACTGGCCCGTCGTGCCGTAGAACATGGCCCGCGAACTCACCGGCCGCTGTCGGCGACGATGCCACCGGGGCGGGGCGATCAAGCGGGAGTCGAGCAGGTCGGCAATGGTGTGGCTGTCGAGGCTGTTCCCCTCGAGATCCGCCACGTTTCCGTCCATTTCCTGTTCGTAACCCAGCACCTCGGAAATCAACGCGATCGTACGGGCACGAACTTCGCACTGCGAGTCCCCGACATTCACGACATACCTCGTGGCCGCACCCGATGCAGATACGGCAACCGCAGCGTCACAGTTCGGGGTGTTGGTGGTAGCGTTCATGGGGTCGGTCTCCTGCGTCGGCAAAAGATGCATGGGTCTCGGCTCTGAAAACATACACCGCATATGGCGTGCCAATGTCGGAAAGAGAATTCTCCCCCCTCCCAAACCCACTGTGGCCCCCCCTAGGCTTCCTAAAGCCCCTGCAACCGCTCCATTGTGAAGTCGCGTGCTTGAAAATTTTTCAGTGCTGCTGAATGGCTCCATTCCGAGTGTCACCTCGGCGGCTTGAGCCGACACACGGAGCCCGCCCGTGCTCTACTCGCCAGGGCTACGAATCTGGTCGTGGCTCTTGTCGTGGATCATCTGGTCACGGATCGAGGCCGCCAGTTCGTAGTTTTCCGCCCGGATTGCCTCGGCGAGCTGCTCGTCGAGCGTGCGGCCCACCTCGTACCGCTGCCGAACGCTCTCTCGCATTTCGTGCAGTCGTTTCACGAGTTCGTCCTCGTCGTACTGTTCGACGGCGTCATAGCGGGCAAAGAGATCACGGAATTGCCCCAGCCCGCGATTGATCTCGCCGATCGCGGCCTCGGGCCCCGCATCCTGAAGTGCCGCCAGCGACGCGGCCTGCACTCGGTGGAAGAGGACGAACGGACGGTACTGTTCGTGTGAGATTGTCCACTCCTCGTCGGGAGAATGTTCTCGCACGAAATCCATAAACGCGAGGCTGTGGTCTGCATCCTTGGCGGCCCGGCTGTATTCGCGCAGCGAAAGCCAGCAGAGCCGGCGGTGGTAGTACTGCACGAACTCCCGATCGGCCTCGCCACACTGCTCTTTCGACAGCCGGAACGAACCGCCCTCACGGATCACCTCACTGACGAGATAGTCGTAGTAGGTTTCGGCGCCGTGCGGCCGCTGCCCGTCGGGACGCAGGTCTGTTTCCATCTGCAGCAGTCCCATGTCAACCCGCATCTGAAGCACCTCCCGTCCGTTTCGAGCCTTGAGCAGGCGGGCGTTGACCTCACCGGGCTGGAAATCCCAGTTCTTGAGGAGGGTATCGATGTCGCGGGCCGCTGCCATGGGAGCACTCCTTCCCGATCGTAAAAAGGCGGCGTCATTGCCGCTCCGCTGCGACCGATTATACCAGCGTCCTTCCGGAGCGGTTCGGGGAAGGGAAGTCGGTCTGAAAATCGCAGCCCCGGCAAGGTCGGATCGAATCGGATCTCCGTCAAGCGGCTCAGGCCTCCAGGGGCTGCAAAGCCTCCAACTCCCCCCGGCCGTCAGTCTTCGGCCCGGCCACGGAGTCGCTTGGTTTCGGACCGACGACGTTTGGTGTCGAGCCTTTTTGCCTTCGCGGCTCGGGGTGTTTTCGAGCCCCGGCGGGTCTTGGGCACGATCAGTGCCCGTTCGAGGAGGGCCGCCAGTTTTTCCAGACAATCGGCCACGTTCCGCGATTGATCGCGGTGCCGTTGGCTTGAGATCAGTAATGCCCCTTCGCTGGTGAGACGGGCCCGCTCACGCTGGAGCAGCCGCCGCCGCACGTCATCGGGCAGGTGCGGCGAATGAACCGCATCGAACCGCAGCAATGCCTTGCTGCTGGTGCGGTTAACGTGCTGGCCACCCGGGCCGCTGCTCCTCGCAAACTGCCATTCGAGTGCCGCTGCGGGGATCAGCAGCGAACCGACACGGACTTCCTTTTCCTGGGGCATGGGCTGGCTCGGAAGGAGATGGGTAGAATCGCTGTTGTAACCACTGGATCCCCCGATGCCGAAACGGAAGCCAAAACTCCTGTGCCTCGCCGCTGTCGTGGGCATCACCATGATTGCGCGGCCCGTGCCGGCAGCAGAGCCCGCAGCGTCGCCCGAAAATCCCTCCACTGCCGTTGCCGACCTCTGGACGCGACCGGGCGAGGACTGGGGCGAGTTTCTCGGGCCCTCGGGCAATGGCCGCAGCAGTCTGACCGGCATGGCCGTTCCGTGGCCTGCCGACGGCCCGCGGATCGTCTGGCACTGTGAACTCGGGGAAGGCTACTGTGGCCCCGCCGTGGCACAGGGTCGGTGCCTGATCTGTGACCGTGTTGGGCGGGAGATTCGCGTCCGCTGCCTCGCCGCCGAGTCGGGGAAGGAACTCTGGCAGCAGCGGTATCCCACCGACTATGTCGATACGTTCGGCTACGACGGCGGCCCGCGGGCGGCTGCAGTGATTGCCGACGACGCCGTGCTCACGTTCGGCCCCGAGGGCCGGCTCGAATGCCGCGGGCTGGCCGACGGAGTCAGCCGCTGGCAGGCCGACACCTCAACGGACTACCACGTCGTACGGAACTTCTTCGGCGTGGGGACCGCGCCGCTGGTGGTCGATACCGCGGACGGGCAACTCGTCGTCGTGCAGGTCGGTGGCAGCCGGCCGGGTGCCGCGCCCCCATCGCCGGAGCGGCTTGATCTCGTGAAGGGGCTCGACAGTGGTCTGGTCGCTTTCGACCTCGCCACGGGCAGGGAACGATGGCGTGCGAGCGACCAACTGGCCAGCTACAGCACGCCCGTGCGGGCCGCGCTCGGTGGTCGTGACAGCCTGCTCGCGTGGATGCGAGACCGGTTCCTCGTGGTCGATCCGGCCACGGGCGGCGTGCGGGCCGACTTTCGCTGGCGGGCCAGCGAACTGTTCAGCGTTGTTGCTGCCAGCCCGGTCGTGGCCGGCAACGAGATCCTGCTCTCCGAGACCTACGGGCCCGGGAGCGTGCTCCTGACCGTCACTGCGGCGGGCCTGCAGACGGTCCGCCAAGACCCCGCCGGCAGCCGGCCCGCTCGCAGCCTCAAGTCCCACTGGGCCACGCCGGTGCTCTACGACGGTCATCTCTACGGCTCCAGTGGACGCAATTCAGGTGACGCTGTCCTCGTCTGTGCTGATTGGAAGACCGGTGCGATCCGCTGGAGTGAGGCGGGCCTCGGTAGAGCGAGCCTGGTGTCGGCCGATGGCCACCTGATCGTGCTGGGCGAGTTTGGCGATCTCGTGCTCGTGAAAGCCACGCCAGACGAATATGTGGAGGTGTCGCGGACACGGCTGGTCGCGTCTGCGACAGACACGGAGAACACCACGCCTGCGACAGACTCGCTGGCCAAAGACACGCAGAACACGTCCCGTCGTGATGCGCAGGGCAGCAGTTTCGAACTGCTCGTGGCTCCCTGCTGGGCAGCGCCGGTGATCGCTCACGGCTATCTCTACGTGCGGGGGCAAGGACGGCTCGTCTGTCTCGACCTGCTCCCGCACGCACCGTGATCACGAACACTGATCACTGTTCAGTCATGAACACAACGGTGGCCTGCGAAGTTGTCAAGACTGAAAAGCACCGCGTGCCAGCACCCGTCTGGCAATGCGATAGAGCGGCTTCCTGCGGCTGGAATCAGCAGCCCTGAGCTTCTCTAGACAGTCTGCGCGCGACCGCTTCATACTTTCGCCCTTTCCCGTGTGGGCGGACTGTGTGCAGGAGAAAATGCAAGCATGTTCCATGTGGCCATCAGTCAGCTGACGACGTCGCGATCCGAACTTCCCGAGGAGATTGCCAGTCTTACAGGGCACGGCTTCGATTGTCTGTCACTGTGGCGGGCCAAGTTGTCGGACATCGGGCACGCTGCCGCCGCGTTGCTGTTGACCGAAGCCGGCATCCGGGTGTCGAGCCTCCAGTGGGCGGGCGGGTTCACTGGCGGCGATGGCCGCACGTTTGCGGAGAGCATCGGGGACGCCGCCGAAGCGATTGACGCTGCTGTCGCGGTGGGGGCACCCGTCTTGGTGATCCACAGCGGCTGTCGCGGCGGACACACCCGGGCACATGCCCGCCGCCTGCTCGTTCAGGCCTTGGAAACGCTGGCCCCGCTGGCCGGCCGTGCGGGCGTGGCGTTGGCAGTCAAGCCGGTTCATGCGGCGGCTGCTCCGGGCTGCAGCTTTCTGACGCGTGTGATCGATGCCCTCGATCTCATTGACGATCTGGCCGATCCGGCCGTCCGGATGGCGGTCGATCTCTGGCAGTTTGGCGACGACCCGGAACTGTCGCGGCTGCTGCCGCGGCTCGCAGCCGCCACGGCGGTCGTTCAGGTGGCCGACCGGATCGGGCTGCCGACCCAGGAACTGGAACGTCTCCCTGCAGGCCACGGCACGCTCCCCTTGGAATCGCTGGTGCTGGCCCTCATCGATCATGGGTACGATGGAACCTTCGAGTTCGATCCTGTTGGCGACACCGTGGCAGCGGTCGGCTACGACCGGGTGCTGACAGAGACCCGCCGCGTCGCCGACGCGTGGGCCACAGCCGCGGAGGAGCGGCTGTTGTGGAGCCGGGCGGCGGCCGCCGTGTGGCAGACGGCAGGGCACCGGCTGGCCGCAGCGACGGCCGCGGGTAACGGGCTCGATGAGCGGTCTTGGTCGATCGTCGGGAGCGGCGGTCAGTTGCGCTCGGCGGGGTCCCGCAGGTCCCAGGCCTCGCACCAGATCGTCTCCCGCGGCTGAAGCTGGAAGTCGCGGCGAAGCTTCTGGTCGAAGTCGTCCATGTGGGCGGCGCCGTAGAAGATCCCGATTTTCCGGCGTCCCTTGGCGATCTGCTCCGTCAGTACCTCGAGCGCGGCCGCATTGCGATCGGTGATCAGCGACGATCCCTCCTCGCCGCCGAATGCCGCCGTCAGCACCTCCATGTCGGTGAATTGCTCTGCCATCAGACGCCGCAGCAGGAGTTCACGGTTGTTGCCGAACAGGATGCCGAAGAGGTCGCTGAAGCCCACGTCGGCCGCCGGCTGTTTCCCGGCTCGTTCGGCGCGGGCCACGCTCTCCCGCATCACCCTGGAAAACATCGACCACCACGATTCGCCCCGCTTGGCCATTGCGGCATCGAATTCCTTGGGCGACAGGTCGGCGTGCACGAAGTTCTTCGCCGTGTAGTCGATCTGGTCGAGTTGGAATTCGAGCCCGAGCATCTTCGTAAGACCCTGCTGGGCGTTGCCGATGGCCCCCGAGGGCTTTCGTCCCGGCTTGGGCACGCGGGCATTGTCTGGAGCCACCAGTTCGTAGAGCAGGGCGTCGTAATCCGCGAAGAGCCGGTTGAGCGTGTCGTAATACTGCCTGCTGCCCAGATGCACGGCGCCAATGAGGTCGACTTCGAGCGGCTCGGCTCGGCCTGCGGCAGCGGCAGCCGCCGGGGTTTCCACATAGGTCGCAATCGCTGTTTCAAGAGCGATCGGCTTCCGGGCTGGGTCGCGGGTGATGCGGAGAAAGCCCTCGTGCTCTGGGCGTGGCTGGGGCTGTCGTGGCTGGGCTTGGCGAGGCTTTGCTTCCGCCGGGGAATCGCCCCGGCCGGATCTCGGCTCAATGGCTGTGGCCGAATGCGACCAGGCAAGCCAGGCAAGCAGGAAAGCCGCCGCAAGCACGCTGGCCTGCCAATTCATAAAGCCGGAGAGAAATCGCCTGAACAAACGCGGCATCGCTTCTTCTCCATTCCGCTGAAAAACAGCACGAAGGGGCGTCATCGGTCTGCCTGCAACATACCCGAGTCTGCCCTGTCTGCCACTCTTTTCAGTCCAGCGACGGAAATCCCGCTCATTCGGCAGAGTCTGCCAAGTTTCGTCAACTCGGTCGACCGGCACGACCGATATCGAAGGAGCAATCCGCATCGGCGGAAAACAGGCTCCTGCTCCCCAGGACACACAAGCGATGGTCACGAACGAGCGGTTCAAGCGTCTGGCGGCCCTGATCCTCGTAGTTGCACACGGCATCGTGGCGGGCTTGCCCGTCAATGCCGGTGACTGGATGCCGATGCTGCCCAGCCAAGACTTCTACGACTTCCAGCTGTTCGCGCCGCCGGACCTGCAGGAGTATGAGATCTACCCCGAGCCGAGCGAGGGGATCTTCTTCAACTACGACCGGCTCTACTGGGGCATCACGCCGCCCCGCGTGGCTGGTGTGGCACAGACGGCAGCGGGTAACTATCTGATTCCCTATCAGCCTATCTCTCCACAGACAATCGTGACACTGAACAACGAAGGTCTCGCAGCAGCCGCCACGAGTGGTACGTCCGGAAGCGTCATCGGAGGTCTGTACACATTTGGCACGGATCCCCTGCAACTCGACCTCAATACCAGCTGGATGCGGACCCGCATGGCCTGGGGTAATCGTTACGAGGGCGGCTGGATCTACGACAACAGTGGTGTCAACATCAGTTACTTCAACATCGGTCAGTCGCAGAGCTTTCAGACCAACAGCGAGTTCGCCGCGTCTTCCCCCACGCAGACATTCACGCAGACCTCTGCTGGCGGCGGTGCCACGGGTGGTGTCGGGACCGTCAGCAATGCCTTGATCAGTAATTCGATCACGACCTCGTCTCCGCCTCCCGATCACTTGATTTCCCAGAAGCTCACGCAGAG